>Ga0105048_10003099_pt1 | contig 27207 bp, 22 predicted proteins | sample MAT05_FD_78382 | JGI IMG/M metagenome (GOLD analysis project Ga0105048, IMG submission 78382) | Freshwater microbial communities from Lake Fryxell liftoff mats and glacier meltwater in Antarctica - MAT-05 | ecosystem: Environmental > Aquatic > Freshwater > Ice > Liftoff microbial mat | place...
AAATGCTGTCGAGCTGGTGCTGGTATTTAACGGGGGTGATCAACTTCAGGAATTGAACAAATATCTTGCGGTGGTACAAAAACAATGCAGTATAAACGGGAGTTAAAAAAAGTATGAACAAGGACCTTACAGCAAGAATGGCTGACTCTTTTTTTGTGAACAATTAAAGTGCAAATGTTATAAATTCTCTTTTTTTAATTGATCAATTACTTTAGCCAGTGTACAATTCAACATATCAATCAACCGGGAAAGATGAGCCAGATTTGTTTTCTCTTTGGCAATGGTTTCAATTTCCCGAATTTCATCATTTAATGAATCAATCCCAAAATTACCAATGGATGAAATGAGGCGATGAGCTTCAAATCCCAACGCAGCAAAATCATTTTCGCTATAGGCTTTATTGATTTTTTCCAGTGATGTCTGGGCTTCTTCCACAAAGAGGTTAAGCATTTGTTGTAAAAACTGTTTGTTACCTCTGCTTAGCAGATGCATTTTTGATAAATCATATAATGCCTTTGCGGGTACTGGCACAGGTGCTTTTTCTGACACAGTATTCATGATCTCTTTTCCAAGCCATTTAGCAATCATTTGTACAAGTTTTTGTTCGTCGAAAGGTTTTGAGATAAAATCATTCATGCCTGCTGCATAACATTTTTCGCTTTCTCCCTTGATAGCATTGGCGGTAAGTGCAATGATCGGGATAACCGCATTGATCTCCTTCCTGATGATCCTTGTTGCCTCCAGGCCGTCCATCAGAGGCATCTGCATGTCCATCAATATCAGCTCAATCTCTTTACTCTTTGCAGCTTCTACTGCCTCTACCCCATTTGTTGCGGTTAAAATTTCAGCTCCGTATTGTGCTAAGGTTACAGTAGCCACCAGCCTGTTTACTTCATTGTCTTCCACCAAAAGAATTTTCTTTCCTTTTAAAATGGAATTACCGGTAAAGATCACTTCTGTTGGAGGCAAATCACTTTCTACGCCAATTGAAAACGGAATTGATAATGTGATAGTGGTGCCGATATTCTTTTCACTTTTAACCTGTATGCTGCCACCCATCAGTTCTGTTAATTGCCGGGTAATGTTCATCCCCAGCCCCGTACCTCCAAATTTCCGGCTCACCGATTTATCTTCCTGGGAGAAACTTTGAAATAAATTATTTAAAAATTCCTTATCCATACCAATTCCTTCATCGGAGACATCAATCTGAATTAGCTGGCTGTTATCGTATTGCTGCTGGAGGATGCAGTTTATACCAATAGTGCCTTTGTCAGAAAACTTAACGGCATTACTTACCAGGTTAAACAATATCTGCTTTAGCCTGTAAGGATCACCACATAATATGCCGGCAATATTTTCATCTGCAAAAAAGCTCACCAATAATCCATTTTCTGAAGCCCTGTGCTGCATTACCTCAGCCGTATTTTTGATTACTTCCCGAATGTTAAACCCTATTTTTTCTAACGCCAGTTTTCCAGCTTCGATCTTTGAAATATCAAGGATATCATTAATAATCACCATCAGGTGTTCGCCGGCATTATTTATGGTATCGAGGTAAAGTTTCTGTTGTTCGTTGAGGATAGTTTTTTGCAACTGGCGGCTCATGCCAAGAATGGCATTCATGGGTGTTCTTATTTCATGGCTCATATTGGCCAGAAACGTTTGTTTGGCATTGGCCGAAGATTCTGCCTGCTGCCTGGATGCCAGTAATTCATACTCCAGCATTTTTTGTTCAGTAATATCCAGGTGAATACCAATAGAACCCACTTGCTCTCCTTTGTCATTATATAGTGGAGCTCCACTTATGAGCCACCATTTCTTTTGACCTGCTTTATTATTAACAGCTATTTCGTATGCATCAGAATGACCTTTTTCTCTTCGTTGATGCTTCATTTTCAACAGTTCCCTGTATTCACTTCTTACATATAAACTGGATGCTATCTTGCCAATTAGTTCATCCTGCGAAAATCCCGACATGTCGCAGAAGCTTTGGTTCACAAATTGAATCTGTTCATCATGATCAACTTCAATAAGCCCCAGGTTCATATTTGCAATAATGCTGCGGTACTTTTCCTCTTTAAATTTTAATGCCTGTTCAGCATTTTTTTGCTTTGTAACATCTGCATGGGTGCCGATAATTTTTAAAGGATTGCCATCTTTATCTTTTTCAAGTACCACACCCCGGTCCAGTACCCATTTTATGGTTCCATCCCGGTGTTTCATGCGGTACTCAAGCACATGATAATCTATCTCTTTATTTTTATATCTATTGTCATTTTCCACTAATATGGGAAGATCTTCCTTGTACACACTATCCCACCATAATTTTTCATTGTCGGTAAATTCATTGATATGGAAACCAAGAAAATTATTATTTGTGTTTGAAAAGGTAGTAGTATTGGTTTTAAAATTATGCTCCCAAACATTGTCGCCCAGTTTTTCCAGTGCCAGCCTGAAGTGGCTTTCCAATTCTTTTATTTTTTGTTTGGTTTCTTTCTGCACAGTAATATCCTCTTCAATAGCAAAATATTTAAAAATATTTCCCTGCTTATCTCTTAATGCCTGCCCCTGTATACGAAGCCAGTATTTGCTGCCGGATTTATGATAATTCAATATCTCACATATAAATGGCTCGCCCAGTTTAATCTGTTCTTTCATGTAAGCAATTGTTTGGATGCACGTCTCGGGGCCCTGCAAAATTGTTCCTGGTTTTTTATGGAGCATTTCATCCAGGGTGTAGCCGCTTATTTTTTCAAAACTTTGATTCACCCATTCCACTTTTCCTTCTATGTCGGAGATGATCACAGCCTGCATATTTTCTGCTGCAATTGATGAAAGTATTTGTAGTTGTTCATCCTGTTGTCTTTTCTGAGATATATCTTCAATGATTGCAAAATATTTTACTACTCGTTCATTTTCATCCAGCAATACCTGCCCCTTTGCCCGGCCCCAAAAACTGCTGCCATTTTTACGGTAAAAAATAACCTCCGTATCAAAATTCTTTCCATCAAAAAAAGATTTTACCATGGTATCAAGCTCAGTGCCTTTGCTTAACTCACCCATGCAAAGTTCTAAAGGTGTTCGCCCAATGATTTCATCCATTTGATAACCCGTAAGATTACAAAACCCTTCATTACTCCAGGTAATGATCCCCTCTGTGTTAGTAAACACAACCCCATTTTTATTAGCACTAGCTACTGCAGATATTCGTTTGTAGTCATCTTCTGCTTTTTTTCTTTCAGTGATATTGGTATGAGTACCTATTATTCTTTTTGGCCTGTCTTCTGTATCATGACTAATCAGGATGCTGCGGTCTAATATCCATAAATAATCACCGCTTTTATGCCGGATGCGGTATTCTCTTTGGTGAGAGCCGATTTTATTCTCAAAATAAAGATGGTTGGTTTTTTCAACTTCACACTTATCGTCCGTATGAATTCTTTTAGTCCATTCCTGTATTTCATTCTTAAATTCATCTTCTTCATATCCCAGCATCTTCTTGTATTGTTTTGAAAAGAATACCTCCTTTGTTTCAAAGTGGTATTGCCACACGCCATCCCCTGAACCTTCCAAGGCAAATTGCCAGAGATCCTGGCTGGATTTCAAATCCTGCTCTGCTTTTTTTCTTTTATTAACCTGCTGATTGAGGTAGCGGGCTATTACCATTAAATCTTCTGAGCCATTTTTGGTTACGTTTCCGGTGATAACACCAATGGTTTCTTTCAGCTTTTCAACTGATTGCTTTCTAACCAATACTTCGTTAGCCAGTTTTTTATTGATATCAATATATTCTTCTTCGCTTATCCTGAACGCTCTTTCCGTCAATTCAATATCCCGCTCATAGGCATTATACGACTCGTTGATAACCGTTAATAATTTCTGCATCCTTGGTTGCTGCAGCGCTGCTGCTGGCAACAGTTTACGGATTTGCCTGGCAAGTAATTTATTTTGATTCATAAAAAGAAGTGATTGTCATCGTTTGATTATGTAACTGGCACGAACCTCCTTCATTAAATGGTGAAATTTCGCCGTATGAATAAAAACCAGCCAATAATGTTTTCCCTCCCAACAATTCATTTACCGCTTCCACCTCTTCATTGATACGTGAACCCAGTATCAATTTACGGCCAACACAGCTAATTAGTAATGCAACATCAGGCGGGCAGTTTTCCTGCATAATACTTTGCTGTGCTGCGCTGGATGCAGCAGTTGTTATCTTATCAAAATTTGATTTCATCAGCCGCACCTTTGAACCTTGTGGTATATCGCCTGCAAATGTCATACTGTTTTCTTTTTCATCAATAGAAAGGATGGTACGCACAACAGGCTGGATGCTGCCGGGGATAATAACTGACAAAGGAAACAGCAATGCCGAACCGGGGAGGTTTTCTGCTTCCTTACCAAGGTATCTTTTATACAAATCCAACGCATTTTTACTATCCATTTCATACAGTTTATTTCCGGTTGATCTGGTGACGTCTCTTTCAGGCCCAAACATTTCCCAACCTCCCTGTGAACCGTGGGTTACCAAAAGATGTTTTCCGTAAAAACCAATGGCTGCGATATTGCCCTGCGCCGGCTGTTGATTAAGACCAACCAATGTGGAAACAAAGCTGGAGCCATCACCAGCCAGTCCGCCTGTAATCAATACTTTATTGTCTACAGCGACATTTAATCCCTTTACCAATTCGCTCCCGTTTACCATTCCGCCATCAGACAAAACAAGTATATACGCCAGGTTATCCAATGGAAGCTTTTTTACCAATTCAAAACCGGCATCAAAACTGTTTTTACAATCATTTATATTCACAATGGCCGACTGAATAGTTGTTTTATCAAATTGCATTGCTACAGCCACCAATGAATCATCCTTTACGGCATCGTGAAATATTTCTCCCGCCGTACTGCACATCACAATCTGTGCCGCCGGAAATTGTTGTTTCACCAGTTGATAGATACCTTGTTCAGAAAGAATTTTTTTTGCTGCAAAACATATCGCTAACTGAGCAGTTGAGTTTTTGCAATTGTTGTGTTGAGTATGTGGGTTCCATTTACCATTGCTGAAGTTAAAAATTGCTGATTGCATAATTATAATTTTAGTATGATTGCGATTGCCGGATCGTTACATAGGCACCACAGTTGCATTTCCGGCTTCTGTATTAAAGCATCAACGTATGGTGGTTTAGTATATTGCAGTAAACTTTAAATATGAACCGCAATTAGAAATTTCATTTTTATACTACAACAAAGTGGTTGAATATTCTATAAATAAATAGAAAAATTACTACAAGGATTCCTGCAGAAAATAGTGACGGTGTTTGGTTTAATACATTTTGTACCCCAGCATCAAAAAACATCTGTATTATTAAGCTAAATCGTACAATGATACGTTATACTATTGCGACAATACCGGTATTAAATATTTTATATGAAAACTGTATCCTTAAAAAAACAATGTCAAAAAAAGCTGCTCCTGCTTTTCTCCTGCTTTATCCTTACTGCAAATTTTTCCGCCTTACAACTAAAAGCACAAACATCGGGCTGGTTAACTGATTCAACTATCAATGTAATTGATGGATCAAGCCCCTTGTATAATAATGTGCTGCCCGGTGATACTGTCTATATAAAGGCTGGCAACAGGAATAAATTAAGAATTCAAAATTTTAAAGGTACTTTAATAAAGCCTGTTACTTTTATGAATGCAGGTGGGATAGTCACTATCAGTACAAACGACTATTACGGCATTTCTATTCTCAATTGCCGCTATGCCAGGTTCAGTGGACAGGGCGATAGCAGCAACTTTTATGGTATCCAGGTAAAAAGAGTAGCAAACGGTGCAGGCATTGGCGTTGGCGCTCTGAGTTCGGATTATGAAATTGATCATATATCGATAGAAAATTGTGCTACAGAAGGTATCATTGCCAAAACAGATCCTGACTGTTCTTTCCGGGCAAGCCGTGATAGTTTTACACAATTCAACACCAGCATTCATGACAATTTTATTGCTGATGTTGGCGATGAAGGTTTGTATATCGGCAGCTCTTATTATTCGGGAATGCGCCTCACCTGCAATGGAAAAGATACACTGGTGATGCCGGCGATATTGAATATTGTGAAAGTGTATAACAATATTGTGAAGCGTACCGGTTGGGATGGCATACAGGTAAGTTCGGCTCCTTTGCATTGCCAGATTCATCATAACACAATTATAAACGACAGCCAGGCTGGCACCAACAATCAAATGTCAGGAATATTAATGGGCGGTGGTTCTAAGTGCGATTGCTATAATAACAAGATCACAGATGGCAAAGGCGATGGCATAGAAGATCACGGACTGGGCGGTAATAAAATTTACAATAATATTATTCTGAATGCAGGAAAAAGCTTTCAGCCTGCAAATGCCAGCCAGATGAAACATGGCATCTTCGTTTCTGATATATCAGTGATGCAGGATTCTTCTTTCTGTATTTTATTCAATGATATCATCAATCCAAAATCGGATGGTATCAGGTTTCAAAGTGTAAAGAGTAAGCACAATCTAATAGCATCCAATCTTATCATTAACCCTGGTAATTTCAATTTATATGAAACTGATAACACTTCTTTTAATGGCAATGATGCGTATGTAATGATACCCAACGGCACTGCTGATGTGCAATTAAAAAATAACTTCTTCACAACAAATATAACTGTTGCAGGAATATCTTTAACTGATTATGCTGTATTGCCCTCCTCACCTCTTATCAACAGGGGTTATCAACTGGAACATTCAATCACTGCTGATTTTAATAATGCAAGAAGACAGGTTGGAGGTTACTATGATATAGGTGCAATAGAATACCAATCGGGTGATGACAGGTTGTTTGATACCGCTGGTAGTAAGGTATTGTTGTTTCCCAATCCGGTACAATCAAAACTTAACATACGCTATTTGGCAACTGATATTTCAACTACATTGTTCCAGGTTTTTACATTATCGGGGCAATTGGTATTCCAACAATCTAAACAAATTCTTTTTCCAGGTATGCAGGAATTACAAATGAATGCAGGTAAACTTTTAAGCGGAATGTATTTCTATTCCATACAAAACGGGCAATCAATTGCTTTCGGAAAATTCTCGAAACTATGATCATCTTAGAGGTTATTAAACATAGACCGCTAACACCTACCCGGCCTCATAAAAAGGCGTTAAGAAAATTTGAATAGCTGGCGTTAAGAAATGAAATTAATGTTACCGTTGCGTGGCAATTATTCACAGTTGGAAAGTCGCACAAACGTTTGGTTAAGTACGGATGACGGAGCTAATTTCATTTTAGCCATCCATTCAATTTTTTAGCTTTTTTTATGAAGCCTTGATCTTTTTTTGTTTTTTGTATTAAGGCATAAAAGTAAATAGAAACTAACCAAAGTGAATAAACGTTTACAGCTAACATTCTTTATGCTTTTATCTTATTCTTGACTCCACTTTATTATGCGGCTCTTTTTGCCCTTTCCCAATTTACTGATTGCGATCCTTTCATATAACGAAAGAACCCAAGCAAAACAGAAAGATTCATGATGAAAAAGTAATACGGAACAAACAATACTTTAATGCTGGTAGACCTGTTCTCCAAAAACCAGCCTGTTAATGCAGCGACATAGAAAAGCAGTTGCAGCCAGAATAATACACTGTACATTCCCACATTGAACAATCCTTCATGGTATCCCAGTGTATAGCCAACCGGAATTAACAGCAACAGGCACAATGGTGTCAGCGTCCAGCGCAACACACGATGTGAAATGTATTGAAACGATAACGTACCATATTTGAAGATGTTTAGTAACGACCTTAATCTTACAACAGATTGAATACCGCCTGCAGAAATTCTTATTTTTCTTTTCAGTTCTTCCTTTACATTGGCTGATGCAGTTTCAATGGCATAAGCTTCGGGATCATACTGAATGGTATATCCTTCCTGGGCAACCCTTAATGAAATGATGAAGTCGTCGAGCAAAGTATCTCTTTCAACATCCCTGTACAGTTCAGTTCTGATGGCGAATAATTCTCCTGCTGCGCCAACAACAGAGTACAATTCAGCATCCCACTTTTTTAAAGCAGATTCATATTTCCAGTACAGGCCTTCTCCTGCGCCAGATGCTACATCGGTTTCTTTATTGATGATTCTTTTTTCACCAGATACACAACCAACCTTTGGGCTTGCAAACAGGTTTACAATGCGTCGTACTGATTCTTTTCCCAGCATCGTATTGGCATCGCTGAATATCACGATGGGAGTATTTACAAACCGCATTCCCCTGTTCATAGCACTGATCTTGCCATTTCTTTCGGGCAGGTGATGCACCGTAACATTATTGAATTTCCTCAACAGCTCAGGCGTGCCATCATCGGAGCCATCTGTAACCCATACGAAATGTAATTTTTCTTTTGGATAATCGAGCGCCAATGAATTGCTCATCTTTCCTGCTACATAATCCTTTTCGTTGTAAGCAGAAATGAAAAGTGTAACGGCTGGTTCGTAGTCCGGATTTGGTTGCCATTTTTTACCAAGTTTAAATATTCTTTTTATCTTAACGATAGCATACAATAAAATGCCATAGCCAACATAAGTATAGATCACAACAAATACCAGGAACCAGAATAATAATTGCAAGACTAACATAAGATGATTGATTTGAGTACAGTAATATTTTATTAATTATTTTACTTTAATTCTTTGCCCAATTCAGTGTAGATATTTAAAACGTCCTGCGCCATCGCCTTCCATGAAAACTTTGCAGCTTGGTTTAACCCTGATTCAATTAATTGCTTCCTGCATTTTTCATCCTGGTAAAGATTAACCATTGCCATAGCAATCTCTTCCGGTTTATATGGATTAATAATTATTGCAGCATTACCTGCTACTTCAGGCATGGATGAAGTACAGGATGTGATCACAGGCACGCCACAGGCCATCGCTTCCAGCATCGGTATACCAAAACTTTCTCTTAAAGACGGATATAAAAATATGTTGCTCTGGCAATAAATAGCAGGCAGATCAGTATTGATGACGTAGCCAGTAAGTACGATATGTTCAATCAAATTTATATCGCCAATTTCATGCAATACTTTTTCCAGTTCTGCTTTATCATAATCCAGCATTACCAGTTTGTAATCGGCACCGGTATGTTTTCTGAAATCTGAAAAGGCTTTTAAAGTTCCTTTGGTATTTTTCTTGGGGTCTGTATTACCAAGAAAAAAGAAATAGTTATCGGGGAGTTTATATTTTTCTTTTACCCGTTTTAAACCTGCCACATCAGTTACTGGTTTAAAATGTTCGCTTACGCCATTGTACACAGCCGTCAACCGTCTGTCGTCATTCATTTGAAAAAATTCAGCAATCCGTCTTTTCTCAAAATGAGAGACGGTAATTATTTTCCGGCTCTTGTTTATAACAGATGGTACTACGAGCTTTCGATAGAGATTTCCAAATTTCTGGTAAGCTGTTCCGCTGCCTGTAAGTATTTTACAATAACTGTTCTCCATGTAAATAATATCATGCAGTGTTGTAACGAGTGGAATACTGCAGTTTACAGGCGCTGTATTACTGGTGCAATGCAATATCTCACAACCGGCTTTTTTTGCTGCCTTCGGCAAAGCAACCTGTTCCCAAACAGGATATGAACCACCATCAACGGTTATTATTTTAAAATTGGCTGTTTCTTTTAGTACCGTATCGTCTTCATCTGGCTTTACAAAAATAAAGTACTCATTTTCATGATCTGCATGCTGCAGGTTTCGGATCAATTCCAAAGCAACCATGTCCATGCCATGTTTCTTTTTACGGAAAAGCCGTTGTCCTTCTATTCCTATTTTCATAGTTGTTGCTTTGATTTTAAATTACCCGATCAATAGTTTCCTGATCCTGTTATATACTACCACTTCCAGCAAGTATGAAAAAACGATCATCAACACAATGTATAGTCCATACTCAACTACTTTATTATGGACGAAGCCTAAGTAAGTTGCTTCCACCACCAGGTAATGATGGGAAATGTATATCACATACGAACAGGGCGCCACGTGTTTAAATATTCCAAAGATTTGATTGAAACCACGCCATTGAAAGTTTTGCCAGATCACGGCACCAAACATCACGATGATGGCAAAAATAAAATGCCTCAACTCAATAAATGGATATGCCACTAACGGATAGCTATAAATCTTTGTGTAAGAAAAATGAATGTATAAATTGAATGCAAGTATTGCCGTGATGGTAAACAACACCCAGGCATACGGCATGATGGATTTGATGCTGTATCTTTCTCTCTTAATATAAGTATCAGCAAATCGTACACCCATCCACCAGATAGCAAAATACATGGCCAGCCGGTTTACAATAAATGGATAGATGACGTAAGAAGCAGCAGCAACAATCACCAGGATATTCACCCACTTATTGAGCTTCTCCCTTTTGATGTTTGTGATAAGAGCAAAGAACAACATATAGAACCACCATTCATAAGACAATGACCACAACACACCGTTGCCCATGTATGTTGGCGACAACACATTCGGCTTTTGTGAAATCACGTCCTGCAACATTAAAATATTTCCAAACAAAATCTTCCACTCAGGATTGGCAAGGCTTGCTTCTCCATAGCATTTTAATAAATATCCCAGCAGGAAAATAAAGAACAGCGGAATGTATAGCCTGATAAAACGACGTACGAAGTAAAACCGGAATGATTTATCTGCAGATCTTTCGTAAGTATATTTAATTACAAAACCAGATAGTACAAAAAATACGATCACAGCTTCCGGTCCAAAACGAAAAAAAGTACCCACATTAATGCCCCATAAATAAATCTTTTGAGGGAGGGTATGAAAAAAAACCACATACAACGCAGCAAATCCGCGGAGTGCTTCCAGTTTTTCCAGTCGGTTCTTTTTCATGCTTTATTAGGATTTCGGATAAAATATTTGATGCGGTTTATCTTGCTGATGCAGTGTGTTTTGTATGAATGAATTTTTTATTGGCGCCTTTTATTTTTAATAATGACAACAGCATCATCAACATTCCTTTTGGCAAACTGAGTAATGCTTTCAATGTTTTAAAATTGTAAAATGATCGTGGTACAGAAAAAAAGAAAGACAATAAACAAGCAGCTACAATGTAGAACCAACCTGTTGAAAATACTTGCTCATTTACAAATAGGTAGTTGGCAGTGTTAAATAAAACGCCCAGCAATATCACAGCTCCTAATAATAAAATCCTTGGTGGCTGAATAAACTGAATAGCCTTATCAAAGTAATCAACGTTTGCTTTAAGGAATAAATCTTTCAACGCACTTAAAAAATCCTGTCTGAAATAATGCAACTGAGCTGAAAGCCAGCGGCGGCGCTGGTTTCCAAATACATCCGCTTTTTGTACTTTTTCATCATACACCAATGCATCATCCAGGTAAGCAATTGTATGTCCTGCCTTCAGCATCTTTAATTCTATCTCTTTATCAAAGCCACCAACAGCCGTGGCACCTGCCATAAGCGATTTAAAATATTCATAACTAAAAGCCATTCCCGAGCCGATAATAGCAGAAGACAATCCAAGTACTCGATGTCCTTTCCTAAAAATATTATTGTTGATCTCTTCACTGATAGCATCCAGTATGGCCCATGAGTTGTTCAGGTTCTTTGCAGTGCGATGTCCCTGTATAGCAATGAACCCTTCTTCGTATGCTGCATTTATTTTAGTTAAAAAATCTGCTGCCATTAAATTATCAGCATCGAGGATCACAGCAATATCATAGGGCGCTGTCAATACTGACATGGCGCTGTTCAGTGCTTTTGCCTTGGTACTTTTATCAAAACTCACTTCAATCAATTTTATTGGCAAAGCTTTTAGCTTCGTCAATGTTTCTTTTTGAAAAGAGTCTGCAATTACAATCACATCATACTTATCTTTTGGATAGCCCTGTAACAAAGATGACTGTGCTACTTCAATAATCACTTCATCTTCTTTATACCCTGGAATGAATACAGCAATTTTATTGAACTTACTTGAATAAATGTAACTGCGCTGCCGGTAAAATAAACCAGCCAGGGAAAAGATAAAAATATACAGTGTAGCCAGTCCGAGGAGGACAAGAGCAACCATCTGCAAAACATTGTATAAAAGCATAAAGTTTATTTTGTTTTTTAAGGAATCAAAAAATAATTGTCATTTTATCCCTTGATTTTATCTCTTGATTTTATCCCTCACTTTCAAAGCGTACTTGCGCAGGAATGGAAGGGACTTGCCACTTTTGAGGTTGTACAGGATTGATTCTTTATCAAAGATCATTTCAAAGTTCTCTGTACAAAGCACCGGCTTCTTTGCAATACGGTTGATCTGTATGGCTTGGGTAAGATCACTTTCTACAAACAGTAAATAAGGTTTGGCCATGTATGCTTTGGCTTTATGATCACCATGATTATTTGCTTTTTGCCTGGCTGCCATATCCGGCAGATCAAGCATTACCAGCTCATTATATTTTACATTGTTTGTCTTAAGCCAGTATGCTGTTTCTTTCCGGTACTTTTCTAATCTTGATGTAACAATGGTTCCGATCTTACTCCCAGGAATAAACAATGGTGGTGCATTTAAAATAAAATCAATGTACTTTTCGCCATCGTCATTTTGGTCAGGTGTGGGATCGGCACACAATACACCATCAATATCAAAACAGGCTTTTTCCAGCGTGGTATGATTTAAAATATTCCATTGAAAATACCTTGGCAAAGGAACTGTTTCAAAAAAATAATCCACCGATTTTTCTTTGCCCGGCACTACATATACTGCACAATACTTAATGTCAAATTCTGCAGCAAGATGTTTCAGGTTTTCTTTACATTCGTTCAATGCAGAACCTGAAGCAACGCTGTCATCCACCACCAATATTTTTTTGAATTGCTTGATATCAAAGAATTGCCCCCTGGCACCGGCTTTATAAATATGCCCGTTCAAAAAAGAATTAATGTCTGTATATGGACGATTGAGGTAAAGCGACAATAAATTGGCAGGCAGCATACCACTTCTTGGCACACCAACAATCAGGTCAAAATCACGGGAAATAATACTCAGCCTTTTCAGGATAATATTATTGAGGTCACGGATATTTCTGTAGTTCATATTTTTTATTTTAAATGTTTTTCAATCTGGTTGTATATCGCATGTACATTATTCTGCCAGGAGTGTGACCTTGCGAAACCGATGCGGTAATTTTTATTTTCTTCACTGTTTTCTGTTAACGCTTTCTCAACAGCAGTTTTATAATCTTCCAAAGACGAACACAGGTAAACATGATCACTGAACAATTCCATCGTTTTTGTTTTGGTGGCAATCACCGGTTTACCCATCGCCAGGTATTCATCTACCTTACGTGGATAGTTGCCGATGGTAATTTCATTCACCAATTGCGGATTCAAACAAACATCGAGTGCATTCATATACTCCGGTACTTTACTTTTAGCGATGCTACCCGTGAAGTGTACATTCTTTAAACTGTGTAAAGCATGGGCTGCAAAAACTTTGTCTTCGTTACCAATCATTACAAAAGAATAAGCAGGTTTACTTTTTGCCAGTTCGTAAATGAGGTCTGCATCCAAACGCATACTGTTGATGTCTCCGATATAGCCTATCCGTGGTGTTGGTATATTTCTTATTACAATGGGAACAGTAAATTTCATTTGGGGATCATAAGCAGAAAGATCAACGCCCTGGCCAACATCATTGCTTTGCTTATTAAACTTGGTTGCATACGCTGCCAGTTGCGGAGAATTACAAACAACAATATCACTTTTGCTAATTAGTTTTGGTTCTAATCTCACCGCATGTTTTTTCCAGTAAGCATACGGCTGCACATTATCCCTCCGGTAGTAAACTGATAAAGCTGGTTTCAATATATCCTTTGCATAAAAGCTCCGGTAAATATCATTGTCAATAAAATGAACAGGATTTTTAAAGCCGAGTTCGTCAGCCACTTTCTTTGTGTAGTTGAATATCTTTTTGTTGTTGGCCTTATTAAAAATATCAAAAAGAAAGCCATCAGGCAAGCCATTAATAGACCAAACATAGAAAGGAAAATCAAGCACCCATAAATTTTTAGAAACCTGTCGTAGCGGATTTTTCTTTTTTTTCAACACTTGCATCCGGTGTCTTGTCTCCGCCGTGGGTTTATTCCTGAATATGGTCATCATATCCAAAGGGCTGTTCACATACAGCACCCGGTTATCAAAGGCAATCTGCTTTGCAATATCGATGGCATTGGAGCCAATAGGGATATCCCATGATTGAAGCCCGGTGATGATAAAATCTTTGCCTTTCATAGTGGATGGTTTTATTTTTTTATTATTATAGCTGGTTCTGGTTCAGGTGTATCCAGCATTTCTGAATTGAGCATCACCGCCATTGATACATAGATCAGCATTCCTGTTGGCATTCCTCCCAATACTGCATTACCATAAGAAGCCACCATAACACCAGCCATTCCGGCTGTGAGGGCTGATATTTTTAATTTCAACAGAGGGTCACGGATCTTGAACAAAATCTTATAAGAAGCTTTCCCAACACAATAAAAAAGAATGAATAAATGAATGAGTAAACCAACAATACCCTGTTCTACCCACACCAATACATACCAACTATCTGTTGCTACCTGCGATAAAAATGCATTGGGTAAATAGCGTTGTGCTTTTACGCCGCCATGACCGATGCCTCCGCCAAAAGGCCTTGAAGTAAGATAGCGTTTGAGTATTTTCTGATTGTCGAGTCTTACCTGCAATGAAGCATCGTTTGGATCAAACGCAGTCCGCATTCTCCTTACCTGGTCGTTTCCCTGGCCAATTGTAGTAAACCTGAAGAATATAAAAACAATTGCAAGAAGGGCAACACCAATACCCAATACCTTGATATTTTTTCTTAACACAAAAAACAACAAAAAGCCAGCCAATGGTACACTGATAGCTCCACGGGTGCCGGATATGATCATACCATAAAATGCCAGCACCGCAACGGTGATAAAAAAATATTTCTTCCACTTCGCTTTTTGTGACATTGAATAAATCGTAAACACAACTGCAGCATAAGCCTGTGTTCCTCCAAACTGGCCGGCATCACTCAAAAATGAAAACACCCTGAGTTTGCCAAACAATATGTGTGTTTTATAATTTCCTTCATTCATCCATACCTGCTCTGCACTATCCAAACCAAACTGCAATTGCAGTACCCCTTTTATTGAAGCTAGTATGGAGAAAGCGCCCCACACATAGAGAAAGAAATCGAGTTTACGGTTGGTATTAAAGAATATCAGGGTGAGTGGCACCAGTAAAAACATGTAAAGTGAAACTCCACGCCCGGAAAACCACGCTGCGATACTTCTTGCCTCGGGATTTACCAGTTCAAATAAAGAATACCCAAACCAAAGGATGGATAAAAAAGTGATGTCTTTATTTGCCGGTGACCAGTCAATTCTTTCATTAAACCGTTTCATAAACAAAGCCAGGTAAGTAAGAATCAGAATGGCATCCATGCCAAGGCCAACTTGTAAATCTTTTACATAGCGTCCAATGCCAATCAAAACAAAACTAAGTGCAATGGCTGTGTATATGCCAATGATCGGCCTTGTAAAAAGCAGGTACAAATAAATGATTCCGAAGAAAATACCTATCAATATACCAACGCCCGGCAACTGCATTTTAGCAGCTATGCAGGCAACTGCTGCGATGGCCAGCAACAACATGAAAATATTACGGGGTTTCACCAGGCTGGATGAACCGGAATAGTTTTCAAATGGGTGTATGCTGTTTCCTATTATCATTGCTTTATAAGTATGATTATACTTTTACTATTTGAACCTGCCTGTTGCCAGTGAGTTTATTAAAACTTGATTTATAAAATTTTACCCCTTCTTTAAATATTTCGCTGTACTGCAAGCCGAGTTCCCTGTTTAAAAAGATCATTCCGATCCATATACCAAGCAGCGTAAACAGGATGGATGATACGGCAACCAGTATGAGTGATTTGAACAAGAAGATAGAGATGAGATCGCCAACAACATTGGCAATCACCATCAACAACACTTTCAATGCATTTACATTTGGTTTGTTGATGCTGTCCAAACCTATCCCGGTCATCCTGTCGATGGGCAATAGCAATCCATAAATAGAAAACACCCTAACAATGCTTACTGCATTAAATCCAGTAGTAGCATCTGTTTGTAAATACTGTTTTCCTGCAAGGAATAACACAAAGAAATCTGCAAACACAAAAGTGAAAATGCTGATAAAAATAAAAAGGTAAGTAAGCGCTCCTGAATAAGTATAAAACAAGGCTCTTACTTCTGCAACCTTTCCCAGCAAACTTGCTTTTGACATTTTTGGAAAAGCAGTAGCGGCGAAACTGCGTAATGGAATCTGCTGCAATTCTGTCAATTTAAGTGGTATGCTGTACAGCGCAACCGCTGCATTTCCCAAAGGACTTAAACTGATGATCAACATATCTGCACTTCTTAATAAATTTGTACCAACCAACGTAAACGTGGTATATTTTCCAAAATGTAGTAACGTACTATTGGTGAATGAGCTGGCTTTTCGGATATGTTTTAAACCATCCCATCCTGCAACGATGCTCATTAAAGAGGTAATAGCGTTGATGATAAGATTAACCCATACAATTTGCAGCAAGGTCATGCTGAAAAAGAAATAATTTAACAGCAATACGATAAAAAATCCGCCACTGTTAATTGCTTTCAGTGCCAATATTTTTCCATATTTTCTATCGGCCTGCAACACAACCAATGCATTGTTCCAGGGCAAATTAAAAAAAGCAAGTAAGGGATACCAGGTAAAAAATAGTTGATACCCTGAGTGACTGATGGCTTTATGGTAAAACAAATTACACCCTCCAATAACGATCGCAATAATTATTGTGGCGCCAGTACCTATCAATGCATTTGAGCCCATTAGTTTAATGCGGAATGATTGATCAGCCCCGGATAAATACCTTATCAACCCTGTGTTGGTGATGCCAAACCGGAACATCTCAATGAAAGATCCGGCAGCAATGAACAATACCCATTGCCCAAACATATCAACACTTAAGCTCCTTGCAAGAATGGCAAAACCTGATATTCCGAAAAAAGCAATCACAAGATTCCCTGCCAGGGAAAGAAAATTATCTTCTTGTACAATCTTTTGTAGCTTCTTTTTCAAGTGGTGCTGTTTTTTTAAATTTGGTTTTTAGAAAAGAATTGAAAACGGAAAAGGTTTTTTATTTTCTTTCTGAACCCACTCGTTTTTTTAGGCAAGTCTCCAATTACAGCTTCTGCTTCTTTCAATTCCACTCCGTTAATAATAAAATGCATCTTGTTCCCGGAAAGTGGCAACAGGTTATTCAATGCAGCCTGGTCGGCCTCCGCCCATAACCTGTTAGAACGGCAAACCAATATTGACATGGCTGCACCCGCTATCAATTCAGCGGGATAATTATTATAAATAAGGGCCGGTAATTCTATCAATACATAGTCAGGAACAAAAGAAATATGAATGTTATTCAGTTCAAGAATGTCTGTATAATTCTTTGCAGTATAAAATTGCTCATTGATGTTATAGATAAAATAAGTTGAAGATTGCAGGTAACCGGATGCATCTGCTAAAAAAGAATTATTGATATCCACTCTTGGATCGTTGTAGCCCAACAGCCTGTTAAGCACTGGCAATTTTCTTTGTATTTCTGCAGGCTGCAGTGCCGTTGTATAATTCAACAACAACACTTTCTTGCCTTCCTGCACAAGTTCTTTAGCGATGTTGCCCGACAAAACGGATTTGCCTTCCTTTTCAGATGTACTGAAAAATACAATTGTTTTTACTCCTTTACCGGGATGATGGGTAGCAGTAAATTGTTCAATATTCTGCGTTGCAATTTCAAGCAAACGATTTTGAATAAAAGGCAAATTAACAGCGCCTGGTTTCAGGAATATTTTTGGCAACATGCCTAAGGATGGCAACTGTAATATCTTAGACGCCTTTTTACTGTTCTTTAATGTATCATCTAAATATTCCATTGCCAGTATCACAGCAAATACTAAAATAAATCCAACCAATGCTGCAGCAATAACTAGTACTGCTCTTTTGGTAGGCATTGCCTGCAGCGGATAATAAGGCGGATCTACCGCTTTTAAATTGGAAGTGAGTTCATTGTCCTGTAATTTTAATTTAGCCAGATTTAATCCATGTAAAATTTCCAGGTAGCCCTGCTCACTTACTGATATTTCTCTTTCAATCTTTTTGATATTGGCACCAGCCGGAGCGTAAATAGAATACTGCTGCTGAAAATCTTTATTGCGTTGATCCATTACCTTGATCTTTGCCTTCAGGTTTTCTGCTTCCGTTACATTGCTGATCCATTGATTCAATGTAGTGCTTACCGGTAACCCTTCTACAGAATTTTGGTAATGATACAGCTCACCCACACTTTTTTTGATCTCTGCCTGCAGTGTTTCTGATTGCTTTTTAAGGCGTTCAATTTTTTTTATACGCTCGTCACTCAGTGAAGACGCTGCTTCGGCAGATGCAATTTCAAAATTCACATCACCAAGTTGCTTTCTTCGTTCCAGCAGACTGCTGCTCTGTAATTGTACAAGTTGTTGTATGTCCAATTTTTCTTCCAGTTTTTTTGTTGCGGCTTCCGTTCCTGCCAGTTGTGCTTTTTTATTGTTGTAATCCACTTCCATATCTTCTTTTACAACTGCTACTGCTTTACTCTGTTCGTAATAGTTGATGATGTTATTGGATTTATTAAAGGCAAGCAACTGATCTTCTGCTTTTTTTAACTGTATGTTGGCCTGCTTTAATTGTGATTCAAAATATTTCACTACTGCATCAGAGCGATTCTCTTTAATGTTCTTGTAATTTTTGATGCACACTTCATTAAAAATTACAAGTGTTTGCTGGCATACACCCGGATCATTCACTTCATAGGAAAGTTTTATCAGGTCGCTGTTATTGAGCCTTTCTGCTTTGATGCTGGAGATTGCCTTGATGGAATAATGTTCATCTTCGTAGTTCAATAATTTATAAACAAAATTGGTATCATTACTTTTCATTAAAGAAGTAAGATTGTCCACGGTTTTTTCATAGTCAGCCCTGTTGATAGCAAATGGAAATAAATTGGAATTGGCAAAAGTATCTGTACTGTTTACTACTGTTGAATCATTGTAATTTTGCGTTGTTGGATCACTACCGCCATGGGCAACATAAGAATAGATATAAGTCGGAATTTTTGTTTTATATGCAGCATATAGCTTGGGTGAAATAAATTTCGGATCAGCCCTGTTAAGTAGCAGGTGCTGGCTTAATAAGCGGATGGCCACTTCTTCCTGAGTTTCTCTTGATTTTATGATATTGATCAGGTTATCAAAAGCAGTATTGGTAGCAAAGTAATTAAATGATTTTTCCATTTCGATGGATGAGCCGGATGCAAGCCCGGTGTACAACACAGTGCTTGAAGTGTAACTAAGCTTGGGTTCTTTGGTAAGCATTATCACTATTGTTGCAAGCAACAATGGTGCAATCAATAGCAAAATTTTATGTTTCAGTATCAGTCTTATCAATCCTACCAGTTTCATTATTTTTCGCTTAACACAGGGTTTTTAAATAAGAATCCAACAATGGCTTCCAGTAATTTTTTGGCTACAATAAAATCCGACTTCGCCATTTCATATTCTGCTTTTATCCTTGAAGTCATGTCTGAAAGGCGAACGTACTCAGCAATCGGTATCAGGCCATTACTGAATTCTTTTTCCACCATTTCATAATTCACTGCGGCGCTGCCAAGGTTCTGCGATTTGATGCTGAGTAATTTTTGCCTGAGCAAAACATCTTCATATTGCTTTATTACAATTTGTTTTATCTCATCGTGTTGTGCCTGCTGCAGGTATTTAGACTGTTCCACTTCCGCCTTCGCCTGTTTGATCTGCGTCTTCCTGTTTACCACGTCAAACACAGGTAGTTTTATATACACGCCGGCACCATAATTAAACTGCCTGCTTGTTACTGATTGAAGTGAAGTAGATCCTGTATTGGCAGTGGAAGAGAAATTATCAAAAGTGCCATAGCGGGTATCCGCCTGCACACCCAGGTTTCGTAACCAGTAATTCTGTTGCATTTTTAAATTTTCTTTTTTTGCGGCGATCTCCTGCCCACGATAACCTACCATCGCATTGTGTTTGATGGCAGAATCAATCAAGTCGAGCAGTGGTGGAAAATCAACTTCTGTTGTGCTCAATAAACTACCCGTTACTTTTTTATCATACAGCGAATCTGATGTTTGCGCCTTTACAATATTGCAACAGCAAATACTCAGCATGAAAAACGTTATAATTTTCAAAACAGGTTTCATTTTATAAGTTGTACTTGCCTGGTTAAACAGAACCCTTCTGCAGCAAGGCAGGGATGGTGCGTAAAATAAGTTTGATGTCGTACCAGAAAGAAAATTTATTCCCCTCAAAATGATCGGCGTATTCATTGTCCAGTCGCTTTCTTTCATCTTCAGACATTACACCGCCTTTACCTCTCAGTTCCACCTGCCACAAACCTGTGATGCCGGCTGGTGCCAAAAAGCGCTTTGATAAAGCATCAACCGTTAATAACTCTGCCTCATACACTGGTAGCGGGCGATTACCAACAATAGACATATCACCTTTTATTACATTGATCAACTGCGGCAGTTCATCAATGCTGGTGTTCCTGATAAATTTACCTACCCTGGTAATGCGTGGGTCATCAACAATTTTTACAAAAGTGGAATTTGATTTGGCGCTTGCTACCTTTTGAACATTGTACCAGTAATCACATATTTCATGTGTGTCAATATACATGATGGGTGAACAGGTTTCTCCTTCCGGCAACTGGCTGCATCTTGGGCAGGCTCTATTTACAATACTTTCTTCCTGGCTGTTGGTTTTATTATATTGATTTTTTTCTTTTGCCAGTTTCTTCAGCAGGTCATCAGAACCGGTACGCATGGAGCGTAGTTTATAAAAGGCAAATGTTTTTCTTCCCACTCTTTTTGCGATGTAATACACTTTACCTTTTGATTCCAGCCTGATGGCAAGTATTACCAGCAACAATAAAGGAGATACCAGCAATAATACAGAAGATGCAACCGCAATATCAAATATGCGTTTGGAGAGGGGCATACTGTAAGCCACCGCAGTTCTTTCAATATGATTTGAAGTGACTTCACTTTTTTTGAAACTGCAAAGAAATTTGACGCGGGCTATAAAGTCATCCGGCACTAAACCTGAAGTAACATAAAAATCATCCACTTTTCTAGTGAATGCAGATTTGAACAACTCGGCACTAAATTGCTTTGTTATTAAAATAAAAGGAGTGGTGTTGTATACAGAACGCTCCCTTATCCAATCAAACAGGTGCAAACCATTTTGCCCTGTTAAATGATAATCGCAGATAATCGCATCCGGCTTTTTGTTGGCATTAAGGTAATTAACCGCTATAAGGTTATTCTCTACGGTTGTAAGAGAAAGCTTTTCATTTTGCTTTAATGGTTCAAAATACTCCGGCGCATTACCGATGTACAGTATGTTAAGGTAAGCTTCCATGTGATTGATATTGGACAATTAAATTTATGGCGGTATTATTTTTTATTGCTGCTACCAGCCCAGCGCATAGTGAATGGGAGTGAGATTCTTTTTAACTACTTCTTCCAACTCTTCCGGATTAAAAGGTTTAGTAAGATAATCCTGTGCCCCAAGCCTGTAACATTTAATACGCTCTTTACTTTCCGCCCTTGCAGACAGCATGATAAAAGGAGTATGTTTTGTAAACCCACGGTGACGCACCTTTGAAAGAAATTCAAACCCATCCATATTTGTCATCTGGATATCGCTGATGATAAGATCCGGAAGATTGCCTTCCAGCCATACAAGTGCATCCTCGCCATTGTTGATTGTATTTACATCATAATCCTGGGAGAGAAAATTTTCAAGTAAAAGGCAGATACTCATCTCATCATCCACTACCAGTATTTTCTTTTTCATAGGTAATTTTTTTATTGGTACAAAAGCTTTTTATTCATTTGTTCTACTATCAGGTTGATCACCGTTTCCAGTTTTTTATTTTCAATTCCAGTTCAATTGTTGCTATACCTTCACCAGCGAGTTCTTCAATTTGGCGCATATCTTTTTCCATTTTTACAACAGCGTAATAGCTCAATGCAGACTGAATTCGATATGCCAATTTTTTAACTTCAGCATAATCACTTTGCTTATAAGCTGATTTGATATTTCCCACTGATGGTGGAATACTTATCTATAAACAACTGTAGCATTTTTTTTATCTGTTCCTGGATGCCACGGCAAAAATTTTCGATCATGCACAGGTCGTACAATTTTTCCCCTGCTGCCCCCGATGTATGCCTACTGTTGTTTGTGTGCATCGTATATTTTTTTTGTGTTAATCAATAAAATATTCAACTGTTTTTTCAGATCACTTTCAGGCTGGAAGCTCTAGCCATTGATACTTCTAATGCACTGGATGTATTAACGCCAATGCAGAAATAATCAAATCCAAGTTGCTTCATTTCATTCTTATCATAAATATTACGGCCATCAAATACAGCGGGGCTGTTTAGTAATTTTTTTACGATCTTAAAATTGGGGAATTTAAATTCTGGCCATTCTGTAAGTATCGCCAGGCAATCAGCATCTATCAACGCCTCATACTGGTCTTCACAATAGGTAATGGTATCGCCAAAATGATGCTTCGCTTCCTTGATTGCAATAGGGTCATAGGCTTTTACAGTTGCGCCAGCTTCCAGTAAATTTTTAACAATCGTTAAAGAGGGGGCTTCACGCATGTCATCTGTTTGTGGTTTAAACGACAAACCCCATAAGGTAATGGTCTTACCATGTATTTCACCATCAAAAAACTTCATGATTTTTTTGAACAATACCAGCTTCTGGTCTTTGTTCACCGCTTCAACGGCTTTGAGTACACGAAGATCGTATTTGTAGTCACTTGCAGTTCTTATCAAAGCCTGCACATCTTTGGGGAAACATGATCCTCCATAGCCGATACCAGGATAAATGAATTTATGCCCGATACGGGAATCAGAGCCAATTCCTTTTCTTACAAGGTTAATATCGGCCCCTACAATTTCGCACAGGTTAGCAATATCATTCATGAAACTGATCTTGGCGGCAAGCATCGAGTTGGCGGCATACTTGGTCATTTCTGCAGAAACAATGTCCATGAATATTACAGGATGTCCATTTAGTGTAAATGGTTTGTACAAACTTTTCATCAGGTCTTTTGCTCTTTCACTTTCCAGCCCAATTACTATCCTATCTGGTTTTAAAAAGTCATCAATGGCGGCTCCTTCCTTTAAAAATTCAGGATTAGACGCAACATCAAACCCGATCTGCACATTTCTTTTATCCAATTCACCCTGTAAAGCACTTCTCACTTTATCTGAAGTACCAACAGGCACAGTGCTTTTTGTAACCACCAGTAAATAATCAGTCATATATTTACCACAGTCACGGGCAACGGCCAGTACATATTTCAGGTCTGCAGAACCATCTTCATCAGCGGGTGTTCCCACTGCAATAAACAATACTTCGCAATCGCCGATTGCTTCCACTATATCAGTTGTAAATCTCAACCTCCCCTTTTTCATATTGCGGTGCAGCATTTCCTCCAGTCCCGGTTCAAAAATCGGTATAATCCCATTGTTAAGATTATCGATCTTTTTACGGTCGATATCCACACAAACAACCTCAATACCAACTTCAGAAAAGCATGCGCCTGTAACCAGGCCAACATATCCGCTTCCGACAATTACAATTTTCATAGTTCTATTTTTTTATAAATTTTAAAGACTGCTTTTTAAATTAAGAAAAACCCTATTTTATTTTCAGGATATTGTATCTAAGCTGTTTTAATAACCAGGTTATTCTTACATGCGATTCTTCAAGCATGCTTTAGAAAAACCAGAAACAAAATTTTCCTTTCGTTTAACAGCCTTGATACTTCGTAAAAGAAAGAATCTGAAATTTCCATTACCCTGTCTTTTTTTTTCTCATGGGATATTATTTTCTTTCTGCCTACTATAAACGCCTAAACAAAAATTATATTTATCGACATAAAACTATATTCATGTAAACAACAGACCTCTTGAAGTGTAGCGATTCTTCGACAATGTTTTGGTTTTGGTGGTGGTTTAAAACTTCTGATTCGTTTTTCAGATAAATTACAAGGAGCCACAAAATGGAGTACAGTGATTGAAGTGGTAGGCAAAATACAATCAAACAGAAAGATGAATTTTCGTTTTCATAATAAAAGCAGCTTGGCCCGAACTTATTGGAAGCTAAAGTTTTAAAAAGGCTTTTGGGAACCGGCTTTTCCTGTCATTTTATGATTATCTAAAAGTAAAGAGTTTTCGGCCCTATGATCTATTGCCCAGCAGTTTTCTACATATTGTAGAGATGGTACTGAATAATCCAATACCAAACAGTACCCTGGTAATTTAGCAACGCATTCAGCTCCGTTTTTTCGCTATGGCTAAAATTAATTTCAAACAGTTTATCGTTCCGGATTCAAGGGTCGTGTTGTTTTTACCGGATATAGATTTTGTTTCTGTGTTTGAATGCTGGAGATAAAACTAAAATAGAGAACAGGGTGTTTACCGGCACCATTCTGTTATGAGTTGATCTCAGAAGTTTGTTCAAAAAAAGATATCTCCGGCTCCCTGTTTATCATTTTGCCTTGTATTTCAACAAGGCATGAATCTTATACAAATCAGCAGTTTCTAACATTTATTTTTCTGCCTTTGTACCAATGCGGTTGATTTTAAGAGGATGCAAATTCGTTCGCTGGATATTTTTGTTAACAACAGGTATTGGCTTCTTCCCATTTTTTAATACGCTCCTTAAGGCAATTAAAAGCGTATTCGGTTTTTAAGTTTTAACCGCATTTCCGCAATATATTTAGTAAAATAAAATACTGCTTTCTCAAAGAATATGTTGCTCGCATTTGTGATTTAGTTTCTTTCTGGATATTTGTAAACAGTATAATGATGCAATTGCCAACATAGCCATGTTCTATATCCGCCCTGTCGCCAAGATTTTGATAACCACATTTTTCAAAGACAAATGCCCATCTTGTTGAGTCAGCATACAAATGAACTTTGTTGCCTGCTGTTTCGCAATAGCCATGTTCCAAGTAAAAAAAAAGTTATACTTGATGTCGACATTATTTCCTGAAGGTAATCTTCTGCTGGTTGTCCATTAAATGCTAAGTCAAGTTGATAAAAAAACCGGCAAGTTAGTTCGAACAATGAAATCTCAATTAATAATTGTCTCGAAATTGAGTAAAACTTAAGCCGAACATGACTTTAAGGTAGTTTTGAAAACAAACAAAAGCTACAATGAATGATATTCTCCAAAAGAATCATCTATAAAAAGAAAAACAAAAAATTTAGAATCACAAGAGCAGACTGGCTATTAGCTCAAATCCAGCCACAGGTAGACAATTCAGATAAAAACAAAAATGGCAACTCTCAAGAGAATTGCCATTTTTCCGGCAGTTTCGGGATGTCAAAATTCGACACTGCGACCTTCCCGCCTTAAAGTGGAACACTATGGCCCAGTCGCTATATCCTTATCTAACAGGTAACGCAAAAAAATGAATCGCGGTAATTATTATAAATGATAAACCACCAGTGTCCCATTAAATTAAATAAAGGTTCTTTGAAATTCTTAGTAGACGTGCATTACAGCCGAAAAAAAGACGGTGACGATTTGACTTGATTTCAAATAATTTTCGTTAAAATTCGAGATGAACAATTGAAAATATGTATTTGCACAAGTTGCCCCATTTTTGCCTGCCCGTGTTTTTGACAAATGTGCTTTGAAGTATAGCGGTATTAAATGGGTAAAACATTTTACCTGCTGGAATCAATTAATGTGTATGATGTTTGGTCAGTTAAGCGGTCGTGAAAGCTTAAGAGATTTGCTTATCCCAATTAGTGCACATCCTAATAAATATTATCACTTAGGCTTTAGAAAAAATGTGTCCTGTACAAATTTAGCATTAGCCAATGAGCAAAGAGATTGCAGCATTTATGAATCTTTTGCCTATGAAATGATTGCAATTGCAAGAAGCTGCATAATTGATGAAACTGATTTTACATTAGCAATAACAGGAAACGTGTACGTTTTTGATTCTACCACAATTGACCTTTGCCTAAATGTGTTTTGGTGGGCAAGTTTCAAAAAGGCAAAAGGAGCAATAAAGATCCACACTTTATATGATGTCACGACTTCAATTCATGCTTTTGTTCATATAACCGAAGGCGATGTTCATGATGTTAACGCATTAAACATTTTGACCTACGAAGCAGGCTGGTTCTATATCATGGACAAAGCCTATGTAGATTTCAAACGGCTGTTTGCAATCCATTTATCGAAAGCATATTATGTTACCAGAGCTAAGGATAATTTTAGTTTCAGGGGAATAAGTTCCTTAAAAACAGACAAGGTTAAGGGAATTATCTGTGAGCAGATGATAAAACTAAATGGAATTAAATCATCAGCAAAGTATCCTGAAATTTTAAGGAGAATCAAATATTTTGACCAAGAACAATAAAGGACATTTGTATTTATAATCAATGATTTTACTCAACCTGCTATCGAAATTGCGCTGTTGTACAAATACAGATGGAAAGTAGAATTATTTTTTAAATGGATAAAACAGCACCTGAAAATAAAATCGTTATGGGGTTCATCAATGAATGCAGTAAAGACCCAGGTTTATATAGCAATAGCTACCTGCACCCTGGTCGCAATAATTAAGAGTAAGCTCAAGATAAATCGGTCAACATATGAAATGCTGCAGATAATGAGTGCTTCTCTTTTTGACAAAACACATCTAAATGATTTATTGAAAAGCCCTGTCTCTAAAAATGTCAAAGAATAAAAATGTGAACAATTAAAAATTGAATTAATTTAACGGGACACTATTGACAAGGCTATATGAATTTTATATTTAGATGTCCCTGGCGAAATAGCAAAACTGTCACAAATTATTTACGCCCGAGTAGCAGGTTGAGCGGTTTCCATTCTTCAATATTTTGACTGATGATTTTAACAATGGCCACAAACGGGATAAAC
>Ga0105048_10003100_pt1 | contig 27206 bp, 25 predicted proteins | sample MAT05_FD_78382 | JGI IMG/M metagenome (GOLD analysis project Ga0105048, IMG submission 78382) | Freshwater microbial communities from Lake Fryxell liftoff mats and glacier meltwater in Antarctica - MAT-05 | ecosystem: Environmental > Aquatic > Freshwater > Ice > Liftoff microbial mat | place...
CCGTCACGTTCATCGTGCCGTTGGCAACCGGCGGGATGGCTCGACCGTCGCGGTATCCGGCCAGCGTGCCGAGCGGGTACTGGCCGACCGCCCGCTCCTCGCGCGTATGCGCGTAGTCGACCGCAAGGGCGAGGCCCCGATCCAACCGTGACGTCAGTGCCGTCCACACGTCATCGCGCGCGAGGCCCACCTCAAGGCGTTCACCAGGTGAATGCGATGGCCACCACGCCCGGCACCACTCGATCGCGTCGTCAGAGGCAACGTCTCCGCACTCTTCATGCCCTGTCGTCGGGTCGACGAGAACCTCGCGGGGTCGGCCCGCATCATCGATCTGCAGCACTTCGAGCGGAACATCGTCGAGCAGTTCATGCGCGATGAGCACACCGGTCAGACCGCGCGGCACCGAGTCGGGAGCCGGGCCGACGATCCATCCGATGACGGCCGACAGTTCTGGGGGGCGAGGGCGGAGCTCCACCACCACCGGCCGGCAGCGCATGGCCAGTTGGGGGTCGAGGCGGGTCAGCGTTGACATCACCGCTTCGAGCAGCGACCCGTCGCCGCCGCCCACGTCAACCACGTCGATCGAGCGTGGACCCGCGGGCTCTGCGTCGAGCACCTCAGCAGTCCGGCGCACGACCTCGGCCAGCGCCAGAGGCACCAGGCCGTCGCGATGGGCGCCGGTGCGGAAGTGATCGGCGGGTTGCTCGCGTTGATAGAAGGTCGGCATCGCCAACCGCCAGGCCTGGATCCAGGGGAGCACCCGATCATCCAACCGCTACCCTGGTGGGGTCTCGAACGTCTGGTACCCGCTGCGGACTGGAACGGAGAACGCCATGACCCACCTCACGGCTGCTCGACCCGCGCGCCTGACCGTCGGCCTCATCGGGGCTGGACGGGCTGGCAGCGTGGTCGCGGCCGCGCTCGCGCGGGCCGGGCACCAGGTCGTGAGCGCATCGGCGGTGTCGGCGGATTCTCGCGCCCGAGCCGCTGCCCTCATCCCGCAGGCCGTCATTGCCGACCCCGTCGCGGTGGCAGCCAGTTGCGAGTTGCTCATCGTCGCGGTTCCCGATGACGTGATGCCGGAACTGGTGGCCGGCCTCTGCTCCACCGGCTCCATTCGTGCTGGCCAGTTCGTGGTTCATCTGAGCGGACGACACGGCATCGAGGTGCTCGAGCGAGCCGCCGAACTCGGGGCCCACTGCCTCGCACTTCACCCAGCGATGACGCTCACTGGGGCCGCTTACGAGGTCGATCGATTCGATGGCTGCCCGTTCGCGGTGAGCAGCAGTGATGAATTGCGACCCGTGGCCGAAGCCTTGGTGCTCGAGATGGGTGGCGAACCCGAGTGGATCAACGCACAGCAACGCGTCCTGTACCACGCGGCGTTGTGCCATGCGTCGAACCATCTGGTCACTCTCGTCGCACAGTCGCAAGACCTGCTCAAGGATGTTGGTGTCGCATCGCCCGGGCGGTATCTCGGTCCGCTGCTTTCGGCGACGCTCGACAACGCATTGCGTGCCTCAGATGCGGCTCTCACCGGTCCCGTCTCGCGCGGTGATGCCGGCACGGTCGGTGCGCACCTGGCAGCGATCGGCCACGTCGACGGCTCGGTGTCGGTCGCGTCGATCGCTCGTACCTACGCGGCACTGGCGACAGCCACCGCGATCCGGGCTCATGACGCGGGCCGCATCACCGCTGCGCAGACCGACGCCGTGATCGATGCCGTGGAGCGATCCAGCGGTACAACCACGGGAGGATCGCGATGACCTCTGAACACCTGATCAGCTCACCTGTGGTTGCCCGCACCCGCGGTGGGCTTGCCAAGCAGTTGCTCGCACTGCGCGCCAGCGGCGAGAAAGGGCGCGAATCAGCGATCGCGTTCGTGCCGACCATGGGTGCGCTCCACGATGGCCATCGAGCGCTGATTGCTCACGCCCGGGGTCTTGCCGACCACGTGGTCGTCTCGATCTTTGTCAATCCGCTGCAGTTCGGCGCTGGTGAGGATCTCGATCGGTATCCCCGTACGTGGGACCACGACGTCGCCGTGTGCGCCGATGAAGGCGTCGCCGCCGTGTTCGCCCCCACCGTCGACACGATGTATCCCGAGGGTCAACTCGTGACCGTGAGCGCCGGGCCCATCGGAGAGTTGTTCGAAGGTGCTCGACGGCCCGGGCACTTCGACGGCGTGCTCACCGTCGTAGCCAAGCTCTTCAATCTGGTGCGCCCGGACGTTGCCGTTTTCGGTGACAAGGATGCCCAACAACTGCTGCTCATCCGACGCATGGTGCGCGATCTCGATATTCCTGTGCACGTGGTCGGCCATTCGACGATTCGCGAGAGCGACGGCCTGGCCTTTTCATCGCGGAATGCCTATCTCTCACCTGACGAGCGTCAGAAGGCGCTGGCCATCCCGCGTGCTCTCGATGCGGCCGAGGCGGCTGCGGCGTTCGGCGCAGTGCGCGTGCGGGCAGCGGTTCTGAGCGAGCTCGGTGCCCAGCCCGGCGTTGACGTCGATTACGCGGCGCTCGTCGATCCCGACACCTTGGCCGAGGTGCACGATGCCCACTCGGGTGCTGCCGTCGTTCTCATCGCTGCGCGTGCCGGTACGACGAGACTCATCGACAACCGTCGACTCGAGATCGGATGACCCCCTCGTTCGTCGAGGCCACGGGCCCGTCGACTCGCGATGATGTCGTTACGGTGAGGCCGTGAACGCCCGTCGACGCCTCCATCTGGCCGGTCGCCTCACCGCGCCGTCGCCCGGGTGGGTGACGCAGGCCGATGTGGTGGTGGTCGGCAGCGGCATTGCCGGCCTGAGTTTGGCGCTTCGCGCCCGCGCCGATGGGCTGCGCGTCCTGCTGATCACCAAGACCGTGCTTGATGCCGGTTCCACGCGCTGGGCGCAGGGTGGGATCGCAGCGGCGCTCGGGCCAGGCGATACGCCCGAGCAGCACGAGACCGACACATTGGTGGCAGGCGTTGGACTGTGCGACGACAAGGCGGTGCACACGCTGGTCACCGAAGGTCCTGCGGCCCTGCGCGACCTCATCGCTCTTGGGGCCGCGTTCGATCGCGACGCCGAAGGCGAAATTGCGCTGACGCGCGAAGGCGGGCATCACCGGGACCGCATCGCACACGCCGGTGGAGATGCGACGGGTGCCGAGGTTTCGCGCGCTCTGATCGCTGCGGTGCGGGCCGACGACGGCATCGATGTGATCGAGCATGCGCTTGCCCTCGACCTGCTGCTCGACGACGACGGAGCAGTCGCCGGGCTCACGCTGCATGTGATCGGTGCGGGCTCACGTGATGGTGTGGGCGCGGTGCATGCGCCCGCCGTTGTTCTGGCAACCGGCGGGCTGGGCCAGGTGTTCGCGCAGACCACCAACCCGCAGGTGTCGACCGGTGATGGTGTCGCGTTGGCGTTGCGCGCGGGCGCCAGCGTGGCCGATCTGGAGTTCGTGCAGTTTCATCCCACGGTGTTCTGGATCGGCCCTGGCTCGCGCGGTCAGCAGCCGTTGGTGTCCGAGGCCGTTCGCGGCGAGGGCGCCTTTCTGGTCGACGACTCCGGCTCCCGTTTCATGCAGGGCGTGCACGAGATGGCCGATCTCGCGCCACGCGATGTGGTGGCCAAGGCGATCATGAAGCGGATGCTCGACTCCGGCGAACCCCATGTGTGGCTCGATGGCCGCGAGCTCGGCCGCGAACTGTGGGAGCACCGCTTCCCCACGATCCTTGAGTCGTGCCGGCAGCACGGTGTCGATCCGGTTACCGAACTGATTCCCGTCGCGCCGGCCGCGCACTACGCCAGCGGTGGCGTTCTCACCGACATCGATGGTCGCACCGATGTCCCAGGCCTCTACGCGTGCGGCGAGTGCGCTTGTACCGGTGTTCACGGGGCCAATCGACTTGCCTCAAATTCCCTTCTTGAAGGCCTGGTGTTCGCCGCCCGGATTGCGGACGACCTGCAGAAGCATCGAACGGCTCCCGGTCCGCAGCGGATCGACAATCGCGCGCAACTGCTTCTTCACCCGGCGGCACGTGAACACGTCGCGACCATCATGACCGACGGTGCCGGAGTTCTACGTTCGCGCGATTCGCTGGGCCGCGCCTCGCTTCGGCTGCAGGAGCTGAGGTTGCGGGTGTCGACCGAGCCATGCGTAGAAGCTTGGGAAGCCACCAACGTGCACACCGTCGCCTCCTTCCTCACCGCGGCCGCGCGTCACAGGGAAGAGACGCGTGGCAGCCACTGGCGCGAGGACTATCCACTAAGGGATGACGCACGGTGGAAGGCGCGAATCCACGGCCGGCTCGAGAACGGCAACGTCAGTCTCAGCGTGAGGCCGATCGCATGATCCTTTCACCCGTTTCCACCGCTGCGCTCATCGGCGCGGGGCTTGATCCAGGAGCGATCGAGCATCTGGTTCGCGACGCCGTTGCTGAGGATCTTGACGGTGGCGTCGACGTCACTTCGGTGGCCACCGTGCCCGCCGACCAGCGATCGGTTCTCGATCTCGTAGTGAGGACCGCAGGAGTTCTGGCGGGAATCCCAGTGGCGCAGGCCGTGATGGACGTGGTGGGCCAGGGCCGCATCGTGACTGTCGCATCGGCATCCGATGGCCAACGCGTGACGGCGGGAACGACCGTTCTCTCGTCGACCGGCCCGACGATCGACCTGCTCACCGCCGAACGCACGGCGCTCAACCTCCTTTGCCACCTGTCGGGCATCGCCACGCTCACCGCCCGGTGGGTCGAGGCCGTGAGCGGCACCTCAGCTGCCATCCGCGACACCCGCAAGACCACCCCTGGCCTACGCGCCATCGAGAAGTACGCGGTGCGCTGCGGGGGAGGGATGAATCACCGCATGTCGTTGTCCGATGCCGCTCTGGTCAAGGACAACCACGTGCTCGCCGCCGGCGGGGTGGCGCAAGCGTTTGCCGCTGTTCGTTCACGTTGGCCAGGTCTGGCAGTCGAGGTCGAGGTCGATTCGCTCGAGCAACTCGAGCAGGTCCTCGAAGCTGGTGCAGATCTGGTGCTCCTCGACAACTTCGATGTCGCCACTACCCAAGCAGCGGTGCGCCTTACCAAAGGGCGGGCGCGACTGGAATCCAGCGGCGGCCTCTCCCTTGACGTGGCGAACGCGTATGCGCGCACAGGGGTCGACTTTCTTGCCGTGGGTGCGCTGACGCATTCGGCGCCGGTACTCGACATCGGTGCCGATCTGCGTGACGCCGATGGCGACGGCCGCGCCGATGCCGAGCCGACCAGGGAGGCCTGACGTGCTGCTGGCCATTGACGTTGGTAACACCAACACCGTGTTCGGTTTGTTCGACGGCGAGCGGATGCATCACTCGTGGCGGATCAAGACCGATGCCCGCGACACCGCCGACGAGATGGCACTCATCTACCGGGGCCTGCTCAACGATCAGCCATCCGTCACCGGCATCGCGTTGTGCTCCACCGTGCCAGCGGTGCTTCGCGAGATGCGGACCATGCTCGATCGATACTTCGCCGACGTCACCACTGTCATCGTGGAGCCCGGCACCAAGACGGGAGTGCCGGTGCATACCGACAACCCCAAGGAGGTGGGGGCCGACCGCATCGTGAACACGCTGGCCACCCACCACCTGTTCGGGGGGCCAGCGATCGTCGTCGACTTCGGCACGTCGACCAACCTCGACGTCGTGAGCGAGCGCGGCGAGTTCCTGGGTGGCGCGCTGGCGCCAGGTATCGAGATCTCCCTCGATGCGTTGTCGGCACGGGCAGCACAACTGCGCAAGGTCGAGCTCGTGCGACCTCGGTCGGTGATCGGTAAGAACACCGTGGAGGCGCTCCAAAGCGGCGCTCTCTACGGCTTCGCCGGTCAGGTTGATGGGCTCGTCGACCGCATCGAGGAGGAACTGGGAGAGGTGCGTGCCGTGGTCGCCACCGGTGGTCTGGCACCACTGGTGATCGAGGAGTCGCGCACTATCACCCACCACGAGCCTGATCTGACACTGATCGGGCTGCGCCTCGTGTTCGATCGCAACGTCGACCTGTGAGCACGCGCCGGTAGCCTTCGGGCGTGACCGACGCACCTGATGCCCCCGACCTGCTTGGCCTCGACGAGCTGCCTGAGCAGATGCGGGTTCGCCGCGACAAGCTCGACCGACTGCGTGCCGAGGGCGTCGACCCTTACCCCGTCGGCTTCCCCCGCACCACCACGCTGGCGGAGCTGCGCGCCACCTACCCCAACCTCGAGGCCGATTCGGCCACCGGTGTTCGGGTAGGCATCGTCGGCCGCGTCATCCTGCGCCGCGATGGCGGCAAGCTCTGCTTCGCGACGCTGCGTGACGGCTCCGGCGACCTGCAGGTGATGCTTCCGATCGACACCTTGGGTGAGGAACGCCTGAAGGCATGGAAGACCGACGTCGACATCGGCGACCACGTGGGCATCGAGGGCGAGGTCGTCACCACCCGGCGGGGCGAGCTGTCGGTGCGGGCCGACCGCTGGGCGATCACCAGCAAGTGCCTTCGACCCCTACCGGAGAAGTTCAAAGGCCTGATCGATCCGGAGGCGCGCGTACGGCAGCGGTACGTCGACCTGATCGTGCGTCCCGAGGCGCGCGAGATGCTCATGACGCGCGCCGCCGCGGTGGCATCGGTGCGCAACTCACTCACATCGCGCGGTTTTGTCGAGGTCGAGACGCCGATGCTGCAGGTGATCCACGGCGGTGCGAACGCACGCCCGTTCCGCACGCACATCAACGCCTACGACATGGAGCTCTTCCTCCGGATCGCTCCCGAGCTCTACCTCAAGCGCCTCCTCGTCGGCGGCGTCGAGAAGGTCTTCGAGATCAACCGAAACTTCCGCAACGAGGGCGCCGACTCGACGCACAACCCCGAGTTCACGATGCTCGAGATGTATGAGGCTTACGGCGACTATTCCACGATGCGTGAACTGACCCAGCAGGTCATCCACGAGGCGGCGATGGCGGTGCACGGCGACCTCGTGGTGCGCCACTGGGACGACGACGGAGCGGTCACGGAGTACGACATCAGCGGCGACTGGCCGGTGATCCCCGTGAACGAAGGCATCAGCAACGCGCTGGGCCACGAGGTCACGCCCGATACCGATGCCGATGAACTACGTCGGCTGTGTGCTGCGGCCAGCATCGCGATCGATCCGTCATGGGCCCGTGGACAGATCGTGCTCGAGATGTATGAGCACTTGCTCGAGGACCGGACGACCTCGCCCACCTTCTACACCGACTTTCCGACCGACGTCTCGCCGCTGACCCGTCAGCACCGCGATGAGCCTCGGTTGGCCGAACGCTGGGACCTCGTGGCGTTCGGCTCCGAGGTGGGTACCGCCTACAGCGAGCTCATCGACCCCGTGGAGCAGCGCGCCCGCCTGACGGCGCAGTCGCTGCTGGCATCCGGTGGTGATACCGAGGCGATGCAGCTCGACGAGGACTTCCTGCGCGCGTTGGAGTTTGCGATGCCACCGGCCGGTGGCCAGGGCATGGGCATCGACCGATTGCTGATGATGCTCACCGGCCGCAGCATCCGCGAGACGGTGCTCTTCCCACTGGTCAGGCCGGAGTGAGCGCGTCCCCGCCGATCACCTTGCGACGGGCCCGCACGGCTGACGTCCCAGCGATCGCCAAGCTCGTGCAGACCTACAGTCGCGATCGGATCCTTCTCGCGAAGGCCACCGTGACCCTGTACGAAGATATCCAGGAGTTCTGGGTGGCTGAGCGAGACGGCACCGTGGTTGGTTGTGGCGCGCTCCACGTGTTGTGGGACGACCTCGCCGAGGTGCGCACGCTGGCTGCCGATCCGACGGTGCGCGGTTCCGGCGTGGGGCGCCTCATTCTCGACCGCCTCGTCGAGGTGGCGATCGACCTCGGGGTGGGCCGACTGTTCTGCCTCACGTTCGAGGTGGACTTCTTCACCAAGAACGGATTCCTGGAGATCCACGGCACCCCTGTCGAGCCAGAAGTCTTCGACGAACTCCTGCAGTCCTACGACGAGGGTGTAGCGGAGTTCTTGGATCTGGAACGCGTCAAGCCGAATACTTTGGGCAACACCCGGATGCTCAGAATTCTCTGAGTACCGCGATCGACGCGTGACTTGAGCATCGTGTCTGGTGCGTGCTGGAGGCGATTCGTGTCCACCGGATCGACCCATGGTGCTGTTGACCTCTATTGGCTGCCGCTAGGCGAAGGTGGGCAGTGCGTCCGGTGGAGCGGCAAGGCGTTCGAACTGATGGCGGCCCGGTACTCGCACCGAACGCCGCGCCCGCTGTTCCATTCGGCCCTTGAGGTGTTCCTGGGGGATGAACGATTCGTGATCGAAATGGCGCCGGTCTGGAGCGTCGACGAGGTGGGACGCGGGGTCGTATGCGAGGGCCCGGTGGGAATCGCTGCCCTTGGCCGGTCGCGGTTGTTTCGCTACGAGGTTCGTTGTTGGGCCGACGGCACCATTCCGGATGCCTCGCAAGCAATTGGAGGTCCGAACAGGGTGAGCAAGGACCATGCGATGGCGCGCCGTGTGCTCGACTTGGTGCCGGTTTTTCCGAATGCCACATGGGGCCGCGATGAGTTAGCGACGGGCGAAATGTGGAATTCGAACTCGCTGACCGCTTGGCTCTTGGCTCTGAGCGGCCACCGAATGGACGCCATCAGTCCGCCGGGTCTCGGCAGAGCGCCCGGATGGAATGCCGGATTGGCTGTTGCGCGACGCCGGGAACGACCAATGGGACCGATCAGGGAATGAATGCATGGGGTGAGAATCATTGGGTCAACCCCGCGCACTAATTGGCAGCAATTACTGCGCTAATGTGGAATTCGGCTCGATCATTCGGCGTGCCCATCGATGACAATCTCGAAAGGCGATATCTCATGGCGCAGAAGGTTCAGATCGTCCTGCTCGACGACCTCGATGGCGGAGCCGCCGACGAGACCGTGCTGTTCGGTCTCGATGGGCAGGCCTACGAGATCGATCTGAGCACGGCCAATGCCGCAACCCTGCGCAATGCCCTGGCCCAGTACGTGGGTGCCGCGCGTCGTCATGGCGGTCGGCCCGGCCGGGCCACTCGGGGTGCGCGAGGTTCGGCTCGCAACGGTGAAGCCGCTGTCATGCGCGAGTGGGCCAAGGCCAACGGGTTCCAGGTGTCCGAGCGCGGCCGCGTTTCGGCCGACATCCGCAAGGCCTACGGCGCCGCCCACTAGTCCTGCGCCACTAGCCCTAAGCGGGGGTGACAGCCTCGACCTCGTGTCACCCCCGCGTAAGTGCCGTCTTGCCTACCCGAACCCGCGATAGTGGGGGCATGACAGACACAGAAGCACCCGCCACGACCGACGATGCGCCCCGTTACGCGCGTCTACGCCGCTTCAACGCGATCGTCGGAGTGCTGTTCGTGGTGCAGGTGGTCGGCATTCTGGTCCTGGGCAAAGAGGTGTCGCTGCCGATCAGTGCTGGCTTCCTCAGCGACAACCCGATCGAGATTCAGACCCCTGCCATCCCCGAGGTGGTCTTCAACATCGGGATCGCCATGGCCGTGGCGATTTTCTTGGCCTGCGCCGCCATCGACCACCTGCTCGTAGCCGGCCCGTTGCGCCGCTGGTACGAGCGGCAGTTGGGCGTTCGATCGAACTACGCGCGTTGGGTGGAGTACACCTTCAGCTCGTCGGTGATGATCGCCCTGATTACCGTGCTGGTCGGTGTCCGCGACCTGGGCGCCTTGCTGGCAGTGATCGGATGCAACAGCGCCATGATTCTGTTCGGGCTGCTGATGGAGCGACAGGAGAAGCCGGGCGGCGCCGACTGGAGCGCCTTCTGGTTCGGGTCGGTCGTGGGTCTGGTGCCGTGGATCCTCTTTGTGATCTACATCCTCGGGGCGCCTTCGGTCCCTGGATTCGTGTACGTGATCGCCGTGGTGCAGTTCGTCCTCTTCTTCTCCTTCGCCGCGAACATGGCTCTGCAGTACCAGCGGATCGGACGGTGGAAGGACTACATCTACGGCGAGTACGCCTACATCGTGCTGAGCCTGCTGGCCAAGACCCTGCTGGCGTGGCTGATCTTCGGGAACGTCCTGCGGGCCTGATCTCCTGACAACGCTTGTTCGCCCAGGGCGCAACCGGGTTCTCCTATCGTGCGGCGCTTGAGGAACAGTCGATGAACGCCGACGGTTGAGGAAGCGTGCGGAGAGCCATCCGCCCGACGTGCGTCTAGAATCCGGGGACGGAAGGAGCGGTCGACGCGGCCGCCCCACCCCCTCGCAGGAGGAGCAGGAGAGCCATGTTCGAGAGGTTTACCGACCGAGCCCGACGCGTTGTCGTGCTGGCCCAAGAAGAGGCCCGCATGCTCAACCACAACTACATCGGTACCGAGCACATCCTCCTGGGTTTGATCCACGAGGGTGAAGGCGTCGCGGCCAAGTCGCTGGAGTCGCTCGGCATTTCGCTCGAAGCGGTTCGCAGCCAGGTTGAAGAGATCATCGGCCAGGGCCAGCAGGCGCCGAGCGGTCACATCCCGTTCACGCCGCGCGCCAAGAAGGTGCTTGAGCTCTCGCTCCGCGAAGCCCTTCAGCTCGGCCACAACTACATCGGCACCGAGCACATCCTGCTCGGACTGATCCGTGAGGGCGATGGGGTCGCCGCGCAGGTTCTCGTCAAGCTCGGCGCCGACCTCAACCGAGTCCGCCAGCAGGTCATCCAGCTCCTCTCCGGCTACCAGGGCAAGGAGCCGGCATCGTCCGGTGGCCCCGCCGAGGGAACGCCGTCCACCTCTTTGGTGCTCGACCAGTTCGGTCGCAACCTCACGCAGGCTGCCCGCGAGGGCAAGCTTGACCCGGTCATCGGGCGTGAGAAGGAGATCGAGCGCGTCATGCAGGTGCTCTCGCGGCGCACCAAGAACAACCCGGTGCTGATTGGAGAGCCCGGCGTCGGCAAGACCGCCGTCGTTGAGGGCCTGGCGCAGGCGATCATCATGGGCGAGGTCCCCGAGACGCTGAAGGACAAGCAGCTCTACACGCTCGATCTTGGCGCGCTCGTGGCCGGCAGCCGCTACCGCGGTGACTTCGAGGAGCGCCTCAAGAAGGTGCTCAAGGAGATCCGTACTCGCGGCGACATCGTTCTGTTCATCGACGAGCTGCACACGCTCGTGGGTGCAGGTGCGGCCGAAGGCGCGATCGACGCTGCTTCGATCCTGAAGCCGATGCTGGCCCGTGGCGAGTTGCAGACCATCGGTGCCACCACGCTCGACGAGTACCGCAAGCACCTCGAGAAGGACGCGGCGCTCGAGCGCCGGTTCCAGCCGATCCAGGTGCAGGAGCCATCGCTCGCGCACACGATCGAGATTCTCAAGGGTCTGCGCGACCGATACGAGGCGCACCACCGCGTCTCGATCACCGACGAGGCGCTCGTGGCCGCCGCCACCCTCGCCGATCGCTACATCTCCGACCGCTTCCTTCCGGACAAGGCGATCGACCTGATCGACGAGGCCGGCTCGCGGATGCGCATCCGTCGGATGACCGCGCCGCCAGACCTTCGCGAGTTCGACGATCGCATCGCGAACGTGCGCCGTGAGAAGGAGTCGGCGATCGACGCGCAGGACTTCGAGAAGGCTGCGGCTCTGCGCGATACCGAGAAGAACCTGCTTGTCGAGAAGGCCGAGCGTGAGCGCGAGTGGAAGGCCGGCGACATGGACGTCGCGGCCGTGGTCGACGAGGAGCTCATCGCTGAGGTCCTGGCCACCGCTACGGGCATCCCGGTCTTCAAGCTCACCGAGGAGGAGTCGCAGCGGCTACTCCACATGGAGGACGAGCTGCACAAGCGCGTCATCGGTCAGCAGCAGGCCATTAAGGCCTTGTCGCAGGCGATTCGGCGTACGCGTGCGGGCCTGAAGGACCCCAAGCGTCCCGGTGGTTCGTTCATCTTCGCCGGCCCATCCGGTGTGGGTAAGACCGAGTTGGCCAAGACGCTCGCCGAGTTCCTCTTCGGCGACGAGGACTCGCTCATCCAGCTCGACATGTCGGAGTTCAGCGAGAAGCACACCGTCTCGAGGCTCTTCGGTTCGCCTCCCGGTTACGTCGGTTACGACGAGGGGGGCCAGCTCACCGAGAAGGTGCGGCGCAAGCCGTTCTCGGTCGTGCTGTTCGACGAGGTCGAGAAGGCGCACCCGGACATCTTCAACTCATTACTGCAGATCCTGGAAGACGGTCGCCTGACCGATAGCCAGGGCAGGGTTGTCGACTTCAAGAACACCGTCATCATCATGACGACGAACCTAGGAACGCGAGACATCTCGAAGGGCTTCGGCCTGGGCTTTGCTGCCAGTGGCGACGTCCAGTCGTCCTACGAGCGGCTCAAGGCCAAGGTCAACGAGGAGCTCAAGCAGCACTTCCGTCCTGAGTTCCTGAACCGCATTGACGACACCGTCGTGTTCCACCAGCTCAGCGAGGACGAGATCGTCGAAATCGTCGACCTCATGATCGCCAAGCTCGACATCCGCATGCACGACAAGGACATGGCCATCGAAATCACCACCGATGCCAAGGCACGCCTGGCCACTCGTGGGTACGACCCCGTGATGGGTGCCCGTCCCCTGCGTCGCACGATTCAGCGCGACATCGAGGACGAGTTGTCCGAGAAGATCCTGTTCGGGGAACTCCGGCCGGGTCAGATCGTGCTCGTCGATGTCGCGGGTGAAGGCGAGGACCAGCACTTCACCTTCACCGGGACGCAGAAGGCTGAACTTCCCGATCTTCCGCCGATCGAGACGTCTGATCTTCCCCCGATCGAGACGGCCGACTCCGGCAGTAGCGAGTAGCCGCCTCAGACCGACCAAGGAGCCCCAGACGCCGACGAGGCGTCAGGGGCTCCTTGTCGTTCGCGCGGTGCGTCAGGCGCTCTGGTCGAGGAACAGCGACTGAAGGCCGAAGAGGATGCCGGGCCAGCCGCCGCCGACCGATGCGCTCGTAGCGGGGGAGTCGGCAAGTTCGTCGTGGATCAGGCGCAGCAGGGTGCCGGCCTCGTTCGGCTCGAGCTCGTAGGTGACCCTGGATGCGGGTTCGTCGCGCCCGTTCTCGTCGAAGAGCGCGCGGAACGTCGTGACGAGCCGCTTGCCGGGTACGGCTTCGACGATGTCGCCGACGATCCCCGTTCGGTCCTCGCCGGTGTAGGAGTACTGGGTGCCTGTGGTGAGCTCGCCCTCGATGCGCATGCCGTAGTAGTAGCGCTCGGTCATGGCGGGATCGGTGAGCGCCTGCCACACCTGGTCGGCGTCGGCGCGGATCAGGATCTCGTAAACGTGCTTGGGTGCGGCATCGGACATGGTGTTCTCCCTCTCGAGTCCGCGGCGAAGGTCGAGCAGGCCGCGTGCGGTGCTGGACGTCAACCGGTCCAGCCATCGGTCGTGCAGGTCGCGCAGGGGTACGGCGTTCAGGTAGTGGTGCTTCTCGCGGCCCACCTTGTGGCTGATGACGAGACCGGCGTCCTCGAGCACGCGCAGGTGCTTCATGACGCCAAAGCGGCTCAGGTGCGGAAGGGCTCCTTCGAGGTCGATGAGCGTGCGTCCGTCGCGTTCGGCCAACCGGTCGAGCAGGATGCGGCGTCCGGGGTCGGCAAGCGCCTTGAACACGGCGTCGGCGACCAGGCCGTCGGGGCTGTCCTGGTTCTCCGGGCCGTCCTTACGGGTGGACATGCCGCCACAATAGGTGACTCTGAGGTAACGTGTCTACCCCGATGTCCGGTTGCGGCCCTTGTCCTCTGGTGCTGAACCTAGGAAGCGCGCACCCTGAGGTGAGGGCCGCTTCCACGCGAGCCCCGATGAACCGGAGGTCGACATGAGCGAGCAGGACTTCAACGGCAAGGTCGCGATCGTCACCGGTGGCGGATCGGGGATCGGCGAGGCGTGCGCGATCACGCTGGCCGATCGCGGGGCCAAGGTGCTCGTGGCCGATCTTCACCTTGATGCGGCACAGAAGGTGGCCGACGCGATCGGATCCAACGCGAAGGCGTTCGCCGTCGATGTCAGCGACCCCGTGGCGTGTGAGGCGATGGTCAAGGCCGCGGTCGATGAATTCGGCGGACTACATGTCGGCGTCAACAACGCCGGCATCGGCGGCGAGCAGACTCCGATCGGTTCCTACAGCGTCGAAGGCTGGCGGCAAGTGATGTCGGTGAACCTCGACGGCGTCTTCTACTCTATGCGTGCAGAGCTTGAGGTGATGATCGCTGCCGGTGGTGGGTCGATCGTCAACATGGCGTCGATCCTCGGTTCGGTCGCCTTCCCCAGTTCCGGCGCCTACGTGTCGGCCAAGCACGGTGTCGTCGGCCTCACGCAGGCAGCCGCCATTGACCACGCGACGCAAGGGATCCGCGTCAACGCAGTGGGCCCCGGCTTCATCGACACCCCTCTACTCGCGGCGTTGCCAGAAGAGATGCTCGGAGCCCTCTCCGAGATGCACCCGATCGGTCGGCTCGGCAAGCCGCAGGAAGTGGCCGAGCTGGTCGCATTCCTCGCCTCGGATCGCGCCTCCAACACCACGGGCGCCTACTACCTGACCGACGGCGGCTACACCGCCCGCTAACCCCCCCACGTCACAAACCTACGGTCCAGTAAGCGCCGTTTTTGTCCGCTTGGGGACCCCAACTTTTTCAGTCCCGGATCTTGTGGTCCTCAGCCGGACAAAAGAGGTGCTTACTGGACCGTAGGTTTCAGCGGGGGAGGGCGAAGAAGTTATTGGCGAGGGGTTCGACGAGTCCGTCGCTCACGAGCGAGTCGAGTGCGCGTTCCCGCTGCACGGCATCCGGCCACAACGCGTCGAGCGCGGTGCGAGCGACGGGTGCAGATTCCGAGCGCAGCACGCCCAACAGTCGTCCCCGGCACTGCCGGTCGGTGCCTTCGTAGGTCTGCCCCTTGCGAGGAGCGCCAGCCCAGGCCGGGCGACCAGCGAGCAACCAGGCGCACGAGGAGCGCACGGGGCAGGCCGAGCATGCGGGCGAACGCGCCGTGCAGACGAGAGCCCCAAGTTCCATGACGGCAACGCTGAGCCGAGCCGCCGACGCAGCGGTGGCGGGGAGCAGGTCGGTGGCCCGTGCGCGTTCGCCGACGGTGACCGACGTCGTCACCGGGCGCTCGGATGCGTCGAACACCCGCGCATGGACGCGTCGGACGTTCGTGTCGAGCACCGCGCAACGTTGCCCGTAGGCGAACGCCGCCACGGCGGCCGCGGTGTAGTCGCCCACCCCAGCCAGCGCAAGCAGGTCATCGAACGATGCTGGAACCTCCCCGCTGTGCCGCTCGACGCAGGCAGTGGCCGCGGCGTGCAGCCGAAGAGCGCGACGCGGATAGCCCAGCCGTCCCCACATACGGACCGCCTCGCCCGGCGCATCGGCTGCCATGGCTGCGGGATCGGGCCAGCGTCGGATCCAGGCCTCGTAGGCCGGCACGACCCGTGACACCGGCGTCTGCTGCAGCATCACCTCGCTCACCAGCACGCCCCACGGCGTTGTCGATGGTTCGCGCCACGGGAGGTCGCGGGCCGCTTCGTCGAACCACGTGAGCACATCACCGACGAATGCGGGCGGGACGCCCTGGGAGGCGCGACGAGCGGACATGCGCTCAACCTAGGCGCGCCCCAAGGAGCTGCCTCCAGAACGGGCTGCCCAAGCAGCCCGTTGACCCCGCCGCGGGACGGCGTGATCGGCGGGCTTGGGCGTCCGGCTGCCGCGAGCGGTGGGTGTTCCCTAGGCTGCGAGGCGTGTCCAGCGTCCTCCGCCCGGTCGGCGGTCAACCCCCGGGTGTGTATTGGCGCCGACGCCTTCTGCTGCTGGCCGTTCTGGTCGTGGTCCTGCTGATCCTCGGCCGCGCCTGCGGGGTACTCGGCGGCTCGGATTCCACGTCGACACCGACCCCGTCGGTGACGTCGACCAGCACGGCGACCCCGAAGCCCACCAGCAAACCAACGACGACCGCCACCCCCACCGCGAAGCCGACGGCCACAACGGCCGCGGGTATCTGCAAGGACTCGCAGGTGCGTGTCTTCGCCACCGCGGAGGACGATCAGAACCCGGTGGGCGGGCCGGTGAGAGTCCGCTTCGTGGTCGCCACCGACAGCGACACCAAGTGTCTGCGTGATATCGGGCCTGCTGCCAACGGGGTGGTCATCACCTCTGAGGGCCGCCGGATCTGGTCCTCGGATGACTGCACCCCCGGTGGCGAGCCGAATGTGCGCCCGATCTCGAAGAGTGCGCCCTACGCCGTGACTGTGTCGTGGCAAGGCGATGTCTCGCGGCCCGGCTGCCCCACGGCCAGGCCGAAGGCGCCCGCAAGCAGCTACAGCGTGACCGGACGCAACGGCGACGTGACCGGCGCGCCCAACACCTTCACCCTGGGTTAGCAGCCCCTCGTCGGTCGCCCTTCGGCGATCGATGCCGTGGCCTCAAGCCGGGGCCCGAACGTGACGACGGTTCCCCCTGAGGGACGCGCACGCACGCCGTGCGCCGATCCGGTGCTGCGCCGTTGCCCGGCGCGGCGAGTCGGCCGCAGGGAGGTGCCGTGACGCTGGCCCCGATGACGCCCGGACGCAGTGACGAGGCCGCCAACCCGACACCGACACCGACACCGACGCCCCCGCCCCCGGCTCCGCGCCCTCCCGTCCGCGTCTCGATCGCTGCCGGTACTCGCACGAGGGCCGAGCAGTTGCAGCGCATCATCGATCACCCAGGACTCGACGTGGTCGCCTTGGCGCGGCCTGGTGACGACGTCGACGCCATGCTCCTGGCCACTGATCCCGGAGCCGTTCTGCTCGACCTCGACCTCGATGCCGGCGGTCTGGAGTTCATCGAGCGAGTGATGTCGGTGCGGCCTCTTCCGATCATCGTCTGTGGTGATGCGGCTGAACGGCCAGAGGTTGCCCTTGCCGCAGGTGCGGTCGACGTGGCCGGTGCGCTCGATGCACCTGCGGCCACTCCCGAGTACGCCGCTGCGTTGATCCGTCACCTCCAGGTTGCGAGCCGGGTTCGCGTGATCTCGCATCCGCGCGCTCGCCTGCGTCGCCCGGCTCCTGGCGGTAACGACAACCGACGCCCTCATCAGGTCGTCGTCATCGGTGCATCAACCGGTGGACCCCCGGCGCTCGCGCATGTGCTTGGTGATCTGCCCCGCGCCTTCGAAGCCTCGATCGTGGTCGTGCAGCACATGGCAGATGGGTTCGTGGAAGGGCTGGCGCGATGGCTCGACGAGTCGTGCCGCCTCTCGGTCGTCGTTGCTGTTGATGGCGAGCGCCTGCGCCCGGGTGTCGTTCATGTCGCGCCCGCTGGACGCAATCTCACGGTGGTGCCAGGGGCTCGCGTCAGCCTCACCGAACCGACATCGGTCCAGTTCAACGTGCCGGCGGTGGATGTCGCCTTCACCAGCGTGGCCTCCTCGATCGGGGCGTCGGCGGTCGGCGTTCTGCTCACCGGAATGGGACGCGATGGGGCCGTCGGCCTGCGCACGCTGCGAAGCGCCGGAGCCTTGACGATTGGGCAGGACGAGGAGTCCAGCGTGGTGTGGGGTATGCCCGCGGCCGCGCAGGAGCTCGATGCCGTTGATCTCGAACTTCCGCTGAACCAGATCGGCGCTGCCATCGTGCAAGGCGTTCGTCGCCGACGGCTGGGATCGGCGGCCGGCCGATGACGACCATGCGCTTCACCGATGTCGAGATGCTCGCGGTGGTCGAATTCTTAGCGGCCGAGGCGGGGTTGGTGTTCGACGAGGGTCGTCGGCCCGGTCTCACCGCCATTCTGGCCGAGCGCATGGCCGAGAGCCGGTCCTCGAGCCTCACCGAATACCTCGCCCTGGTGAGCGGCCCCGACGGGCGAACCGAACGTCAACGCCTGCTCGACGACGTGACGATTCAGGAGACCTTCTTCTTCCGCAATGCGCCTCAGATGGAAGCGCTGCGCAGCACGGTGCTGCCTGACCTAGTGATGCAAGCCGTGGCGAGCAAGCGGCCGCTTCGCATCTGGAGCGCCGGTTGCTCCACGGGTGAGGAGCCCTACACCTTGGCGATGCTGGCACTCGAGGTGAGCGAGACCCTGGGGGTTCGCGTCGAGGTGCAGATCGTCGGCACCGATGTTTCTGCCTCGGCCGTCAATCGTGCTCGGTCGGCGAAGTACGTCGGCCGGTCGGTCGACCTTGCCGAGGCCGCCGCCCGCGAACGCTGGTTCGACGTGAGGCCCGATGGTGTGCACATCGTTCATGAGCAGGTGCGCGAGCTGGTTGACGTGCGCGTCCACAACCTGATCCTTGAGCCACCTCCCTTCGACGATGAAGCAGTCGACCTCGTTGTCTGCCGCAACGTCACCATCTACTTCGCCCGGCCCACCACCGCGGAGGTCATCGCCTCCTTCCATCGGGTTCTTCGGCCGAATGGCTATCTGCTTCTGGGTCATGCCGAATCCTTGTGGCAGGTGACCGAAGACTTCACCCTGCTTCCGGTGGGCGAGGCCTTCGTCTACCAACGAGGCCCTGCCCCGGTGCCCCGCGTCGAGGATGCTGCTCCGGCCGAGCTGGTTGCTGCGGTGGTGCGGGCGCCGGAGCTCACGCCTCGTCGGACGAGAATCCCGGGGCCGCGAGCAGCTGCACCGATCGAGGTGGCGGATTCCCTCCGTTCCCCGCGCCCCAAGCGTTCAGCAGCACCAGAGGCTTCGGGGGTGAGGCCGAGCGCCGTCGATGAACTCATAGGCCTGGCTGAAGCCGCGTTGGCGCAGGGCGATTACGACGCTGCGCTTCGTTTGGCCGCCGCAGTTGTGGATCACGACTCGCTCTCACAGAGCGGACACGTGCTCTCGGCCCGGGCTCACACTGCGCTGGGGCAGGACGGCCCGGCCCTCGGGCGACTTCGTAAGGCCGTGTACCTCGACCCCACCTGCGCTGAAGCGCATTTTCTCCTCGCCGACGTGCTGATGCGACTCGATCAACGGGGCATGGCTGCTGCGTCGTATCGCGCGGCTGCGGGCTCGGTGCTGAGCACACCAGAGGATCGGATCCAGCGCCTCCTTGATGGCCGAGACGTGCAGAGCTTCGTCGAACTGTGTATGCAGCTAGGCGACGCCGCTGAGCGATCCGTTGATGTGCTGGTCCAGTCGGGAAGTTCCGTGGAGGCCCGCCATGCTCGTTGAATTCGTAGTGCGCGGCCACCGTTTCGTCACCACCCTCGACGAGGTGCGCGAGATCGTCCGAGGCGCTCGCATCGAGCAGCTCCCCGGCTGCCGCCCACCGGTGATCGGCGTCATAGAGGTGCGTGGGGTGACTGTTCCCGTGGCCGACGCACGACCTGTGGTGGATCCCGGCACGGGCGACATCGTGGTTCTCGTCAGCAGTGGACGGCCCGTGCTCGGCGTAGTGGTCGACCGCGTGGTTGCCGTCACCGATGCCAGTTCGTGGGGTGAGGTGCTTGCAGCTCCCGATGGCATGCCGGCGTACGTCCGCGGGCTGCTGCCCCGAGGGGGGGAGATGACGCCGCTGGTCGACCTTCGCACGATGGTGGAGCTCTCGGCACAGGCACGCGCACTCGTGGGTGCCGCTCCGATGGCCACCTGATCGGCTAGGTCGCCTCAGAGTGGTCGATGGAGCGCCGTCGCCTCAGACGTAGCGTTCGAGAATCGAAGACTCCGCAAGTCGCGAGAGACCCTCGCGCACCGTGCGGGCGCGGTTCTCTCCGACGCCCTCGACAGCCTGCAGATCATCGATGTTGGCTTGCAGCATCTTCTGGAGCGTGCCGAAGTGCTCGACGATGCGCTCGGCCACCGGGGCCGGTAGGCGGGGAATCATGGCCAGCAGGCGGTATCCGCGGGGGCTCAGGGGCGCCTCGAGATCGCCGCCGGCGTGCCCCAGCGCCTTTCCCACCAAACCGAAGTCGAGCAGTTCGACAGCAGTGAGGGCTGCGAGGGCGTCGAGTGACGTCTGAATCTTGCGTGCCCTTCGCCCCGCACCCGGAGGCATGTAGTCGCGAGCGATCAGTTCACGCTCGGCCTCCACACCGGAGGCGAGTTCGTCGAGCTGCAACGAGAGGAGCCGCCCATCGACGCCGAGTTCGATCACGTAGCCCTCGATCTCGGCCGCGATCCGCAGCACCATCTCGAGGCGCTGAGCCACCACGGCCACGTCGCGCACGGTGACGAGGTCTTCGATCTCAAGAGCGGTGAGGGTTCCTGCCACCTCATCGAATCGTTGCTTGTAGCGCTCGAGAGTGGCCAGCGCCTGGTTCGCGCGCGACAGGATCGTGTCGGAGTTCTCGAGCACGTAGCGATGTCCGGCGACGTAGACGGCGATCATTTGCATTGACTGCGAGACCGAGATGACCGGCAGCCCGGTCTGCTTGGCCACGCGTTCGGCTGTGCGATGGCGGGTGCCGGTTTCGTCCGTGGGGATGCTGGGATCCGGCACGAGCTGCACGTTGGCCCGCATCACGCGGGTGGCCTCCGAATCGATGACGAGCGCGCCGTCCATCTTGGCTAGCTCGCGCAGGCGGTTGGCCGAGAACGGAACGTCGAGCACGAAACCGCCGCTGAGTAGAGATTCGACGTTCTTGTCGTGTCCGAAGACGATCAATGCTCCTGTGCGCCCGCGAAGAATGCGCTCCAAGCCGTCGCGCAACTCGGTTCCCGGGGCAACGGCCGTGATCGTGGAGCGCAGCGCGTCATCGGTTTCGAGGCGCTCGCCTGCCACCTGGTCCTCCGGCGGATCGTCTTCTGAGATGCGCAGCGGTGTCCGTCGCGCTTTCGGGACTATAGCCGCGCGGATGCATGACGCGCCGCTCGATCGGTGCGATCCTCGGTGCGGCCGATCGGCCTGGCTCGGCATGGCTGCGGATGAAGGGAACGGCATGACCTCGTGGGGCGGGTTCGTGGAGCAGGCGCCGCGGCTGGGCACGTATGCGGCGGAGCGGTTCGCCGACGAGGCCACCGGTCGACTCACCTACATCTCGACGGTGCGCAAGGACGGGGGTCCTCGGGTTCATCCGGTCAAGGTGTTCCCGGCCGGCGAGGGCCTCTTTCTGTTCATGTATCCGGATTCGCCCAAGGGATATGACCTCCAGCGTGATCCGCGCATTGCCCTGCACGCTGCGGTGACGCCCAACCCGTTCGCCTCGGGTGAGCTGGCGGCCCACGGAATGGCGTCGATCGTCGAGGATGCTCGGATTCGCGAAGCCGCCTCGGCAGTGGCGCCCTTTGCCGAACCACCCGCGGCCACCAATGTTCTCTACGCGATCGATCTCGACTTCGTCATGGGCGCGTTCGTGGTCGATGGCGCACCGCTCAGATTGCGTTGGCGTTCGACGGAGGGCATCGAAGAGGACATCGGCTTCGGAGGAAGGACTTCCTAGCCGCTATCGCGGGCGGGCCTAGGGAAGGGCGGCGCGTAGGGCGGCCTTGATGTCGCCGGCTTGCAGCACTCGCATCCCGTCGGGGATCTGGGGCGAGGTGCCGGTGGGCACGATTGCATGGGTGAAGCCGAGCCGGGCAGCCTCGGAAAGCCGGCGCTCCAGACCAGGCACCGATCGCAGCTCTCCGGCGAGCCCCACCTCGCCTAGGGCAACGAGACCGGGCCACATCATCAGGTCGGAGGCCGCGGAGGCCACTGCCAAGGCCACTGCGAGGTCGACGGAGGGTTCGGTGAGACGGACCCCACCAACGGTTGCTGCGTAGACATCGTGCGGTGCGAGTGAGACGCCGCCTCGACGCTCGAGCACAGCAAGCACCATCGCCGTACGGGCCGAGTCCAGCCCGCTGGTCGCGCGGCGGGGTGTGTTGAGCGTCGAGAGCCCGACGAGCGCCTGCACCTCGGCCACGAGTGGCCGCCGTCCTTCGAGCGTCACCGTGACGCAGGTGCCCGGAACGGGTTCATCTCGGCGGGTGAGGAAGAGCCCGCTGGGATCGGGGAGTTCGAGGATTCCGGTATCGGTCAGTTCGAAGCATCCGACCTCGTCGGTGGGCCCGTACCGGTTCTTCGACGCTCGGATCATGCGCAGGCTGTTGTCGCGCTCGCCTTCGAACTGCAGCACGACGTCGACGAGGTGCTCGAGCACACGGGGGCCGGCGATTCCACCGTCTTTCGTCACGTGTCCGACGAGAACGGTCGAGAGCCCGCGCTGCTTCGCGATCCGGATCAGCGCGCCGGCCACCTCTCGAACCTGGGTGACGCCGCCTGCGCCGCCGTCGACATCGGGGGAGGCGATGGTCTGGATCGAATCGACGATCAGGAGGGTGGGCAGGACGGCTTCGATGTGGGCGACGACAGCGGAGAGATCTGACTCCGCAGCCAGGTAGAGGGTGTTGGCCAAGGCGCCGACGCGACCGGCCCGCAGCCGTACCTGGGCGGCCGACTCCTCGCCTGTGATGTACAGGACGGTGCCGCCGGATTCGGCCACCTTCGCGGCGACATCAAGCAACAACGTCGATTTGCCCACCCCCGGTTCACCGGCGACCAGGACGACGGCCCCTTCGACGAGCCCGCCACCCAGAACGCGGTCAAGCTCAGCGACGCCCGTCGCCTCAGCCTTGGCTGCTTCGACACCGATCTGTCCGATGGGCAGGGCCGGCGTAGTCACCGAGCCGGCACTCACCTCGCGAAGTTTGGGAGCCCCGATCTGTTCCACGGTGCCCCAGGCCTGGCACTCGCCGCACCGGCCGACCCACTTGCCGGCGGTCCAGCCGCACTCGGTGCAGCGAAAGGCCGGGGCCGATCGCGCCTTGGAGGAAGCCATGGCCGCAACCTAGACGAGTCGGCCGACAGGAGGCGTGACGTCCGCTCGGAGGCCTCAGACGGGGTCTGCGGGGTGGGGCGCCACCAGCGGAAGCAGCGGTCGCGCCGCCTTGATGGCCTCGCGCTTGTCGCACAGCGTGACGAGCACGTCGTAGGCCTTGATCCCCATCAGCTCCACGAGTTCATCGCGGGATGAGATGTACAGCGGCTCAATCGCGGTGTGGGCCTCGGTGTTGCCCGTGCAGTACCAGTCGAAGTCGTGTCCGCCCTCACCCCAGCCGCGGCGGTCGTACTCGCCGATCACGATGACGAGCTGTTCGGTCCCATCAGGGAGCTCGTGGTTGTCGTAGGTCCGACGCAGCGGCAGCTGCCAGCACACGTCGGGCTTGGTCTCCACGTGGCTGACGCCCTTGGCGATCGCCAGGTGGTGCAGAGAGCAGCCGCTGCCACCTGGGAAGTCCGCGTCATTGGCGAAGATGCAGGCGCCATCGACGACGCGCGTCTTGCGCTCGCCATCCTCCTTCTCCACCCACTGCTTGTCGTAGCGCTGCCAGGTCTGGGGAGTCAGGTCGGCCACATGCTTCTTGACGCGCTTCTCGTCGGCCTTGCCGCTGAAGTGCGCACCATGGATGCAGCACCCAGCATTGGGCTTGGTGACATCGATTCCCTTGCAGCCGTTGCCGAAGATGCAGGTGTATCGCGAGGTCAACCAGGTGAGGTCGGCGCGAATCAGCTGCTCATCGTCGGCAGGGTCGGTGAACTCGACCCAGTCGCGGGGAAATGTCAGGGATACCTCAGGCACGCGGACACCATACGCATAGAAGTTGACGGATGAGAGGTAGCGTCGCCCCGTGAGGTTAGGAGTGCTCGACGTCGGGTCCAACACGGTGCATCTGCTGATCGTCGATGCGCACCCAGGGGCTGCCCCGTTACCGGCCGCTTCGCACAAGATCGAACTTCGGCTGGCCGAGCACGTCGAGCCCGATGGTGCGATTAGCAGTTCGGGCGTCGAGATCCTGATCGAGTTCGTCCGCGAGGCCGTCGAGTTCGCCGAGGACCAGGGTGTTCAAGCGATGGTCGGCTTCGCGACCTCGGCGATTCGTGAAGCACCCAACGGGGCGATGGTGCTCACACAGTTGCGCGATGCGGTCGGCGTCGACGTCACAGTGCTCTCGGGCGAGGATGAAGCCCGCACCACGTTCTTGGCCGTCCGACGCTGGTTCGGCTGGTCGTCGGGCGATCTGCTCGTGGTCGACATCGGCGGTGGCTCGCTCGAGGTGGCCTCGGGGCCCGACGAGGATCCCGAAGTGGCGCTCTCCCTCCCCCTCGGAGCCGGCCGCCTCACGCGGCAGTTCGTCAGCGGCGACGAAGTGACCGATACCGAGCTCAAGGCGATGCGCAAGCACGTCCGTGGCGAGCTGGGCGCGGTGGCCGGTCGGATGACGCGTCGTTCGCAGTGGCGTCACACGGTGGCCACGTCCAAGTCGTTCAAGCAACTGGCCCGCATCAACGGGGCGCCGCCCACTTCGGAGGGCCCGTTCGTCCCTCGCTTGCTGAAGCGTGAAGACGTCGCAGGCATGGCGTACCGCTTGGCCGCGATGCCCACGATCGAACGTGCCCAACTTCCGGGCGTTTCGTTCGGGCGGGCGCCTCAGTTGCCCGCGGCGGCGATCGTCGCGGAGGCCGTGATGGACCTGTTCGACATGGACGTGCTCGAGGTATGCCCGTGGGCGTTGCGCGAGGGTCTTCTCCTGCGCTACCTCGATGCGATGTCACCGGAATCCTGAGACGACGCTTTCCATGAGTTTCGTGTGGGCATGACCGCTCCGTTGGTGGCGCTCTCGACCGCCTCCGTCTTTCCTGAGTCGATCTCCTACGCCTTCGAGGTGGCCGGCCGGCTCGGCTACGACGGCGTCGAACTGATGCCGCTGGGCGATGCCGGGAGCCAAGACATCGACACCGTCCGGCGTCTGAGCGATGCCTACGAGGTTCCTGTGCTCTCCGTGCACTCGCCGTGCCTGCTGGTGACGCAGCGGGTGTGGGGGGTGAATCCGTGGCGCAAGCTGGTGAAGTCGAGGCATGCTGCCGAGCGACTCGGTGCAAGCACCGTTGTGCTGCACCCGCCGTTTCGCTGGCAGCGCGAGTACGCCGACATGTTCATTGAGGGCATCCAACGGCTCTCGAACGTCACCGACGTCAAGTTCGCGGTCGAGAACATGTATCCGTGGACGGCCGCCGGTCGCGAGGTCCGTGGGTACTCGCCGAGCTGGGATCCACGTGACGACGACTTCGAGCACGTCACGCTCGACCTCTCGCACACGTCTGCTTCCGGTTCCGATGCGTTGCAGATGGCAGCTGATCTCGGTGACCGATTGGCCCACATCCACCTGACTGACGGCACCGGCATCCTCGGCAAGGACGAGCACCTGGTGCCGGGCAGGGGAAATCAGCCGTGCGCCGAACTCCTGCAAGGAGTGGCCGCCTCTCTCGTGAACCCGCGGGTCGCCTCGAGGTTTGACGGTGTGGTGGTGGTCGAGATCTCGACCCGTAAGGCGGTCTCGCGCGAAGAGCGAGAGCACGATCTCGCCGACTCGCTCGGCTTTGCCCGCACGCACCTCACCCCCCCACCCCCCTCCGAACCTACGGTCTAGTAACGACCTCTTTTGTCCGCTTGGGGACCGCAAGATTTCGAGACTTGAAACTTGTGGTCCCCAAGCGGACAAACATGGCACTTACTGGACCGTAGGTTTCTGAGAGGGTGGGGGTATGACGAGGTGAAGGAGCAAGGCATGACGCAGCGATTGGCGTTCGTCGGCGGCGGACGGATGGGCGAGGCGCTCATTGCGGGAGCCGTGCGCGGTTCGGTCGCGGCGTCCGACGTCGTAGTCGTCGAGCCCGTGATCGATCGATGCGCCTTCCTCACTGAGGAGTACGGCATCAAGGCCACGGTCGACATGGACGCGGTGGCCGGCGCCGAGATTGTCGTGCTGGCCGTTAAGCCCGATCTGATCGCGGCGGTGTGTTCACAGATCGCCCCACACCTACGGGCCGATGTGCTGGTCGTTTCAGTAGCGGCCGGCATCACCACGGCCGCGCTCGAGACGGCGCTGCCCGACGGTACGGCCGTGGTGCGCGTCATGCCCAATACTCCGGCCTTCGTCGGGGAGGGCATGAGCGTCATGAGCGCCGGACGTTTGGCCACCGACGAAGATCTGGATCGGGCGGAGACCCTGCTCGCCGGCGTGGGCAAGGTGCTGCGGGTTCCGGAGTCGAAGCAGGATGCCGTCACCGCCGTCAGCGGTAGCGGTCCCGCGTACTTCTTCTACCTGGTCGAGGCCATGGCCGAAGCCGGTGTGCAACTTGGCCTGACGCGCGATATCGCCCGCGACCTTGCGGTGCAAACGGCTGTGGGTGCGGCAGCGATGATGCGTGAGACGGGCGAGCATCCGGTGGTGCTTCGCGAGAACGTGATGTCGCCCGGTGGCACGACTGCGGCGGCGATCCGCGAGCTGGAAGCGCACGGCGTTCGTGGCGCGGTCTATGCCGCGCTCGATGCTGCCCGCCGCCGTTCGTCCGAGCTCTCATCCTGAGCGCCGTCACCTGCTTTCGGGGCGCGGTGCCGGGATCAGTGTGGGCGGAGTGACGGATCGCACTCGTGAGATCAGGCGATCGTGGGGGCATCGTCCTTACGATGGAGCGGTGCGTCTGAGAAGCAAGTCACTCGCGCCGCTTCTTGCGGCCTCCGTGGTACTCCTGATCGTGCTGACCGGCTGCGGGGGCACCGCCGACACCGGGATCACCACAGGCGTGGTCACGAAGGGCACGGTGTCTGAGACCGTCGAGGCACCAGGGACCGTGGCGGCTAAGGCGGTCGTCACGGTGAGCAGTCCGGCTTCGGGCACCATCAAGACCCTGTCGGTGGCCGACGGCGCGCGCGTGCGCAAGGGCCAGACCCTCCTGGTGATCGATTCGCCGTCTGCTCAACGTGCCTTGAAGGACGCCAAGTCCGCCGCGTCCGATGCCTCATCCAGCGGCACCAACCTTCCCTCGAACAACATCAACGCAGCAGTGGCCCAGGCCGATGGCACTGCTGAGCAGGCGTTCGCGGCGGCCCAAGTTGCGATCGACGTGCTGCCGGCCGGTCCGGCCAAGACGCAGGCGCAGGTCGCCCTCGCCCAAGCCAAGGCCCAGTACGCCACCACTCGTGCTCAAGTGACATCCACCAACGCCTCGGTGAACAGCGCCATCAGGTCGTTGGAGGCCGCGGTCGGGCAGTTGGCATCGGTGCAGCAGTCGCAGGCCGATACCGCTGTGCGCTCGGCGCAGCGCACTGTTGACGCCCTCACCGTCAAGGCGCCGATCGCGGGCATCCTCACCTTCGGTGCCAGTGGCGGGTCCTCGGCGGGCGGCGACGCATCGGGCCTGCTCAGCCAGCTGCCGAGTTCGTTGCAGGGAACCGCATCCAG
>Ga0105048_10003101_pt1 | contig 27202 bp, 23 predicted proteins | sample MAT05_FD_78382 | JGI IMG/M metagenome (GOLD analysis project Ga0105048, IMG submission 78382) | Freshwater microbial communities from Lake Fryxell liftoff mats and glacier meltwater in Antarctica - MAT-05 | ecosystem: Environmental > Aquatic > Freshwater > Ice > Liftoff microbial mat | place...
CGAACGCAGAAGCGCTTGCGGTGAGGGGATCGGTTGCTGTGGACATACCCCCATAGTGACAGGCACCACCGACATTCCCGCCGACGCCAAACCACACCCTGATCTGGGGTAATGCCTGTGGACAACCCTCATCGAGCAGGGCCTGTGGAGGAGAGGTCGCAGGCACCCCGGCGAGCGGTTTCGCCGCGCGCGGCCCGCTCAATCGGCAGCGCCGCGCCCGCCTCAGCGGCGCCGGATCGTCTTCAACGCCACCAGCACCGCAATCATCGCCCCGCCCAATCGAGCGAATTCGCGACCGGTGCCGGGGAGTGTGACCAGGCCTGTCGCCTCGGCGACCGTGCGTGGTTCCACGAACCTCAGCAGGCCCTCGCGTCCGTTGCGCCTCCCAAGTCCTGACTGCTTGGTCCCGCCCATCGGGGCGTCGACTGATCCGAATGTGGCGCGGTAGCCCTCGTTGATGTTGACGCTGCCGACGTCGAGAGCGTCGGCCACGCGTCGGGCTCGTGAGATCGACCCGGAGAAGACGGATGCGTTCAGCCCGTAGTCCCCGGAGTTGGCCGCGACGATCGCCTCGGCCACCGAGTCGACGACGGCGATCGCGACAAGGGGCCCGAACGTCTCTTCCCGCGCACACGACATCTCCTCGGTGACGCCGGCGAGCACCGTCGGGGCGAAGAAGAGCGGACCGAGGTCGGGGCGCGCGTTTCCGCCGGCGAGAACGCCGGCGCCGCGCTTGATCGCATCATCGACGTGGGCCTGCATGCGTTGGAACTGCGCCCGATTAGTCAGCGAGCCGACGTCGGTTGACCAGTCGAGAGCTGAGCCTTGGATCAGGGCGGCGGTCTGTAGAGCGAACTCGGCGGTAAAGGCATCCGCCACATCCCGCATCACGTAGATGCGCTCGATCGAGACGCACAACTGCCCCATCGACGAGAAGCACGCGTAGACCGCGCTGCGGGCGGCCACTGCGGGATCGACGTCGTCGAGCACGATCATCGCGTTCTTGCCGCCGAGCTCGAGCGATGCGCCGGTGAGGAGGTTGGCGGAGCGCGCGGCGACGGTGCGGCCGGTCGCGGTCGATCCCGTGAAGCACACGTAGTCGGCGACGTCGACGACAGCATTGCCGATCTCGGCGCCATCACCCGTGACAACCGACCACAGGTCCTCAGGAACTCCAGCCTCAATGAAGGCGCGCCGGGCCGCAAGGATCGTGAGCGCGCACTGATTGTCGGCCTTCTGCACGACCGCGTTGCCGGCGGCGAGGGCGGGCACGACGTCCATGAGCGAGAGCGCGAGCGGGTAGTTCCACGGGGTGATGACCCCGACGACTCCCTTGGGGCTATAGCCGACCCTGGTGCGGATCACGCCGGGTATCCCTGACCGATGGCGGGTCGTGCGCAGCGTCGCCCGGGCGCTCAGGGCGAAGTAGCGCGTGACGCTCATGCCGCTGAACAGTTCCTCGAAGGCTTGGCCGCGCGTCTTCCCGGTTTCGGTCTGCACCGCGTCCAGCAGAAGCTCCTTCCCGGACAGCAGCAGGTCGTGCGCCCGCAGCAGGATGGCGCGCCGGTGCGCCCAGCCCACCCGAGCCCAGGCGAGCTGGGCAAGTCGGGCGCGGGCGGCGGCATCCAGAACATCGGCTGCGCTGCTTGTCGGAAGCTCGTGCAGCACACCCTCTGTGAACGGCGCGAGTACTGGAGTGGTTGCACCACCGGACGTGATGATATCGCGATCGAGGTCATCGATCACGAGTCGGGTGAGGGAGGAGGCACGCATTCTCGAACGCTACACGCCGAGCCGTAGCGACCACCGAACCTAGACCGTGTGCCGGTCGGATGCCCGCCTAGGCAACTCCTTCATGCGCGGCTTGGAATCGCTGCGCCTCCGCCCGGAGCTCCTGCACGACGCGGCGCACCGACGGGCGCTCGGCCCGGTCCGGCCGCATGAGCGCAGAGATCTGCCGTGTTGCCCGGATGCCGCTGAGTGGCCGGGTGATGAGCCCGTTCTCGTGGTCGTTCGTGGTGTACCTCGGCAGTACCGCTACTCCGTGGCCAGCGGCGACCACCGCCTCGACGATGCCGTTGTCGGCGAACCGCTGGCCGATGAGCGCAGGTGAACCGTTGGCGACCTCGATCTCGCGGAGAACGCGGTCGAACGGAAACCCGTGTGGAACGCCGATCCAGGTCTCGTCGACGAGGTCGCTGGGCAGCAGCGTGGCCTTCGCGGCGAGGCGGTGCCCGCGCGGCAGGCCCACGTCGAGCGGCTCCTGCATGAGCGGCACGACCGCGAGGCCGCGCTCCTTCCACGACGGCAGGTTGCCGGGGGAGTCGGCGAGCACGATGTCGAAGTCGGGGGTCAGGTCGGCGAAGTCGACGACGAGCGGGTCCTGGTCGGTGCAGAGGAGGACGAGCGCGGGCAGGTCGGCGATCGCGGAGAGAAGCCCGGGGAGGAGCATCTGCCCGGCGGAGGGGAACGTCGTGAGCGTGACTTCACCCTGCGGTGCGTGCTTGAAGTCCTCCCAGAGAGCCTCGGCGCGCGCCATCGCCACTGAGACATCCGTCGCGGTGCGCGCGAGCGCCCGGCCGGCCCCGGTAAGCACAATGCCGCGGCCCGAGCGCTCGGTGAGCGGTGTCCCGGCCTCCCGCTCAAGCACCTTCAGCTGTTGTGACACGGCCGAAACGGTGCGCCGGGTCGAGCGGGCAACCGCGGTGATGCTGCCACGCTCGGCGAGTTCTCTGAGCAATTCCAGTCGACGCACATCCATGTAGCAATGCTACACAGTCGCTTTATAATTATGCGATTGTGCTAAAGAACAAAACAGGGTGAACTGGAGGAACTTACACGTCACCACTCCCGCAAGCAGTGTCCCTGTCGCCCGGAGTCAGAAAGGTCAATCATGTTCGCTCTTCTCGCAGTCGCCCTCATCGCAACGATCGGCCTCTCGGCCACGACCGTGGTCGTCACCGCTCGCGACGGTTACCGCCGTATCCCGACCCGGCACACCGAATTGTCGATGCGCCAGCACGCATAGTTCGCTCGCGCAGCAGGGTTCACCTGCCGCCAAGCACCCAACCCCGACCCTTCGCGGTCGGGGTTTTGCGTTGCCTGGGCGCCGCCGTCGGCTCAGCGCACGGTGAAACCGAGCTTGCGCCCGGCCAGTCCGCGCCCGCGCCGCGCGAGCTCGTCGGCGATTCGGATGATGCTCGCAGCTGCGGCGTCATCCGGGGTCGACAGCACGATCGGCTGCCCAGAGTCGCCGCCGGCGCGCAGGGCCACGCTGAGCGGGATCGACGCGAGCACCGAAACCGGCGCATCCTGCCCCTCCGACAGCCGAGCCGCGACGAGTTCGCCGCCGCCCGTGCCGAATAGCTCGATCACGGTGCCGTCGGCCTGCGCCAAGCCGGCCATATTCTCAATCACCCCAATCACCTTCTGCCCGGTCTGCCGCGCAACGGTGCCGGATCGCTCGGCGACCTCGGCCGCGGCGGGCTGCGGGGTCGTCACGACAAGCACCTCCGCTTGGGGCAGCAACTGCCCGACGGTGATCGCTACATCACCGGTTCCCGGCGGCAGGTCCACCAAGAGAATGTCGATGTCGCCGAAGTAGACGTCGGTGAGAAACTGCTGGATCGTGCGATGAAGCATCGGGCCGCGCCACGAGACGGCCGCGTTGCCGTCGACGAACATGCCGATCGAAATGACCTTCACGCCGTGCGCGACCGGTGGCAGGATCATCCCGTCGATCTGGGTCGGCTTCATTCCCGCGATGCCGAGGATGCCGGGGATCGAGAAGCCGAACACGTCGGCGTCGATGACCCCGACCGCGAGCCCCTTGGCGGCGAGGGCCACGGCGAGGTTGGCCGTGAGGGTCGATTTGCCCACGCCGCCCTTGCCGCTGGAGACCGTGTAGATGCGGGTGAGCGAGTCGGGACCGAACTGGATCGTCTTCGCCCGGCCGCCGCGCAGCTTCTCGGTGAGCGCCGCCCGCTCCTCGCGAGTCATGATCGAGATCTCGACGGTAGCACTCGTGACCCCGGGCGCCGAGGCGACGGCGGCGTGCACGTCGCGCTCGATCGTGTCGGCTGCGGGGCATCCGACGATCGTCAGCTTGATGCCGACGGTGGCTGCGCCCGCGGCATCGACCGACACCTCGCCGACCATGTCGAGTTCGGTGATGGGCTTGCGGATTTCAGGATCGATCACCCTGACGAGCGCCGCGCGGATGCTGTCCTCGACCGATCGGTCAGTCAACGCTGTGTTCCTCCGTTTTGTCGCGGTCGAGCTCCTCGACGAGGGAGCGCAGCTCGCCCCGGATGAATTCCTTCGTCGCCATGTCCTTCATCGCCAGACGCAGCGAGACGACCTCGCGGGCGAGGTACTCGGTGTCGTTGAGGTTGCGTTCGGCGCGCTGCCGGTCCTGCTCGATCTGCACGCGGTCGCGGTCGTCCTGACGGTTCTGAGCGAGCAGGATCAGCGGCGCAGCATAGGAGGCCTGCAGCGACAGGATGAGCGTGAGAGCGGTGAATCCGTTCGCCGCCGAGTCGAAGCGCCACTCGACAGGGGCAGTGACGTTGTAGATCAGCCACGCCGCGGCGAAGATCGTCAGCCCAATGAGAAACCACGGCGTCCCCATCTTGCGGGCGATCCACTCGGTGAAGCGGCCGAACCGGTCACGGCTTGGACGTGCCCCCAGGCGCGGCGAGAACGGTCCCCGCGAGCCCTTCGGGGCGTCGAGGCGGATGTCCTGACGGCTAATCCGTGCCATTCGGCGCCCTCCTTCGCTGCATCAGCTTCTGTTTGATCGTGGTGATCGGTTTCGTGTCGGCCGAGAGGGCCGTGCGGGGCCGGGCCCGCGGTGGAAGGGCAGGTTCATCACCGTCGGAACTTCGCCAGTCATCCGGAAGCAGGTAGTCGAGGACGTCGTCAATAGTCACCACCCCGACCAGACGGTGGTTCTCGTCGACGACGGGCACGGAAACGAGGTTGTAGCTCGCGAGGATACGGGACACTTCGGCGGCCGAGGCGTCGGCTGGCACGGGCTCGAGCTTCTGGTCGAGGAGGGTGCCGAGCCGCTCGTTCGGCGGGTAGCGAAGCATCCGCTGGAAATGCACCATGCCAAGGAATCGGCCCGTGGGTGGCTCGTAGGGCGGCAACGTGACGCAGACGGCGGCGCCGAGGGCGGGCGCGAGTTCGTGCCGACGGATGAGCGCGAGTCCTTCGGCGACAGTCGCGTCGGCGCTGACGATGATCGGATCGGTCGTCATGAGACCGCCGGCGGTGTCGGGCGCATAGGCGAGGAGCATCCGCACGTCGTCGGCCTCCTCCGGCTGCATGAGGTCGAGCAGGGCCTCTCCGCGCTCGTCGCTCAGCTGCGCGATGAGGTCGGCGGCGTCGTCGGGCTGCATCTGGTCGAGCACGTCGGCGGCCCGGTCATCCTCGAGTTGGTTCAGGATGCCGACCTGGTCGCTCTCCGGCATCTCTTCGAGCGCGTCGGCGAGGCGTTCGTTGGAGAGTTCGTCGGCGACCTCGAGCATTCGTTGCTCGGGCAGGTCGAGGAGTGCGTTGGCGAGGTCGGCCGGGAGTAAATCCTCGTAGGTGGCGAGGAGGTGCGTTGCGGACTGGGGCGCGCCCGTGATGGTGGTGTCGAGCACGTCGGACCAGCGCGCGAACAGGGTGTGTCCCTTGGCGAAAGGCGAGGGGCTCGGCTTCGGGCGGCGGACGAAAAGCTCGCTGACCTGCCACTCGCCCGGACCGATGTCCTCGATCGCGACATCCTCGATCGTCGCCGAGCCGGAGCCGTCGACGAACTTAACTTCGCGGCCGAGTACCTCGGCGATCACGCGCACCTCGCCGCCGCGCTGCTCGAAACGGCGCATGTTGATGAGCCCGGTCGTGATGATCTGACCGGAGCCGACGCTGGTCACCCGCCCGATCGAGAGGAAAACCCTCCTGCGCCCGGGTACCTCGATGACGAGGCCGACGACGCGGGGGGATTCGGTGCTCCGGTAGACGACGATGACGTCGCGCACCCGTCCGACCTTGTCGCCTGCGGGGTCGAAAACGGAGCACCCGCCAAGACGGGCGACGAAGACTCTCGTGGCGCTCACGCTCAAACCCTACTTGACCGATGAAAGAATGGACCCGTGACCACACCCAGCCCTTTCTCCCGTCGCTCCCAGGTATTCCCCACGCTGCCGCGGGGTGACGTGCTCGGAACCTACGAGACCTACCCGGAGGCGCAGGCGGTTGTCGACCGACTGTCCAAGGCCGAGTTCCCGATCAAGCAGGTCTCGATCGTGGGCAGCGGGCTCAAGACCGTCGAGCGGGTGACCGGCAAGCTCACGAACGCGAAGGCGGCCGGTGCCGGCGCGGCGAGCGGCGCCTGGCTCGGCCTGTTCTTCGGGCTCATCCTGTTCCTGTTCTCGGCCGAGCCGTCGTCCTTCGTGTTCGTCGGCGCAGCCGTACTGATCGGCGGAGGGTTCGGCATGATTTTCAGCCTCGTCTCCTACACGCTCAACCGCCGCCGCCACGACTTCACCTCGATCAATCAGGTGCTCGCAAGCCAATACGAGATCGTCATCGACTCCTCGCTCACCGTTCGCGCACAGGAGTTGCTCGCCCGGCCACAACCGACCGAGTAGACGCTCGCGCTGAGCCGCGTCGTACTGCGCGTTCGTGCGGGTGTCGTTCACACCCGCGGCTGCAATCACACGCGCGCGGCTGAACAATGCCCGCGTGAGCACCGCAGTTTTAGGCGAGCCAGGCCTCGACGTCGTCCGCAGTGCGCGGGATGCCGATCGACAGGTTCTCCGCGCCGGACTCGGTGACCAGAATGTCGTCCTCGATGCGCACGCCGATGCCGCGGAACTCCTCCGGCACGCTGAGGTCATCGGGCTGAAAGTACAAGCCCGGCTCGATCGTGAAAACCATGCCCGCCTCGAGAACCCCGTCGAGGTAGAGGTCGCGGCGCGCCTGCGCGCAGTCGTGCACGTCGATGCCGAGGTGGTGGCTCGTGCCGTGCACCATGTACCGGCGGTGAAACTGGTTCTCTGGCTTGGTTGATTCCTCGGCCGTCACTGGCAGAAGGCCCCACTCGGCGGTCTTCTTCGCGATTACGGCCATAGCCGTCTGGTGAATCTCGCGGAACCGGATGCCGGGCCGCACGATGGCGAACGCCGCATCCGCCGCCTCGAGCACCGCCTCGTAGACCCGGCGCTGCACCTCGGTGAAGGTGCCGTTCACCGGCAGTGTGCGGGTGATGTCGGCTGTGTAATAGCTCTCCAACTCGATGCCGGCGTCGAGCAGGATCAGGTCGCCCGGTACGACAGGCCCGTCGTTGCGCACCCAGTGCAGGATGCAGGCGTGGGGGCCGGATGCTGCGATCGTGTCGTAGCCGACGGTGTTGCCCTCTGCCCTCGCGCGGCGGTTGAAGGCGCCCTCGACGAGGCGCTCCCCGCGGGCGTGGGCGATGATCGCGGGCAGGTCGGCAATGACGTCGTCGAAGCCGAGCTTCGTCGCGTCGACCGCGAGGCGCATTTCGTGAATCTCGTACTGGTCCTTGACGAGCCGCAGCTCGCTGAGGTCGCGTAGCAGCCCGGCATCCGCATCGACGAACCTCTCCTCGAGTTCGCTGCGAGCGACATCGACCTTCGCGGTCACCGCCTGGTCCGCCTCGCGCGGCAGCACGGTGTCGGTTCCGAGCGACTCGAGCACCCCGTCGAACTCGTGGATGCTGGCCGTCGCCAGGCCCAGGTCGGCGGCGACGCTCTCGAGGCCGGGCCGCGGGCCGGTCCAGAACTCGCCGATGTCGGAATTCGCGTAGAACTCGTCGGAGTCGCGGCCTGCCCCCTCGCGGAAGTACAGGGTGGCGTCGTGGCCGTCAGCGGTCGGCAGCAGCACGAGCACACTGCCGGGAACGGTGTCGCTGCCCCAGCCGGTGAGGTGCGCGAATCCCGAGTGCGCCCGGAAGGGGTAGTCGGTGTCGTTCGACCGCACCTTGGGGGAGCCGGCCGGGACCACGATCGCTACGCCGGGGTAGAGCGCCGAGAGGCGGCGCCGTCGCGCCACCGCGTAGGCGGCCTGCTCCCGCGCGGAGGGCACAACATCGACGCGGTCGGCCCAGTTGCTGCGGATGAAGTCCTTGAACACATCGGAGGAGGGCGTCGTTGAACGGTTCTCCGTCGCGCGCGGAGGGGTGGTCTTCGTGGGATCAGCCATGCCCCATTGTCTCACTGCTCGCGATCGGCGCGGCGAGCGCACGCGGCGGACGGCCGCGACGATGCCCGCAGCGAGCAGGAGGAACCCAGCACGGCGATGCCCCAGATGATTAGAGCGACGGGTTTTCGATCGGGCCGATCAGGATGGGCGCAGCGAACATCGCTGCGACCGCGAGGACGATCAGGCCCCACACCACCGCGCCGACGAGCGTTCGCCGTTCGCTCGAGGGCGAAGCAGGAGACCCGGCACCCGCAGGAGGGGGAGTCGTCTCGATCGGATCGGTCATGGCTTCTCCTTAGCGGGCGTCGTCGGTGATGCTGATCTGTCCGATTACGGTCCAGATGCGCATGAGCGGCAGGTTCCCGTGATAGGTGTTGTCTGGGTTGATCACCCGCGAATCGTGCAGGAAGAGGGCCCCGCGGTCTCGTCCGTCCGCGAGCCCGGTGTACTCGATGCTGCCGATGAGCACGTTCGCGTCGATCCTGACCGGCTCGTCTCGCGGAACGATCACCCTGGTCTGGCCGAGACCGAGCGAGACATCCACGACGGCAGGGCCAGGCCCGGCAGGGGTGAGTGACGACAGGTCGATGGTCGGCTGCCCCGCGAGCGCAGCGAAGCTTTGCGATTCGTTCGAGTTCCGCACATCCCAGTACGGGGTGCCGGACAAGGAGACCTGCGACCCGAACGGGAAGATCGCCGCCGGGGGCGGGTCCGCCGGGGAAGGAGAGTCGCTCCGTCTCCGATTGTGTTCGCGCGTGGTTCGCCAGGGACAGGGGGTGCCTTCCCCGCCGGCGAAAAGGGTAGAGGGCGGGTCAGCCCGTCGGGCTCAGCGTTGCGACAATCGGGCGATGATCACTGCCGAGGCCGTCACGGTCGAGGATCACCCTCACGTGGGTCGCCGTCCAGTTGTCGGTTGCCATGATGTGGTCGATCGGGGTGCCCAGCAGAGGCGGCAGGTCGGTCGGCCACGTTCCGACGGCAGCGGCACCCATGGTCTGCGCCGCGTCGACACAATCCCCGATTGTGCTGTCGCGGTCATTTGCGAGTTGGCGGTAGTGGTCGATGGTCGAGTTGAAGTCGCCAGCGATGATGATGTTCTCCCCCGTGCAGGCTCTCTTGACCCACTCGAGGTCCTCGCGCCAGGCATGGAAGTACCCTGTGATGGGGGCAACGGGGTGTGCCGCCACGATGGTGGGTCCCGTGCCGTCGTCGGGCGTGACGATCACCGACGGCACCACGGAGGTGGAGCCCCTCGACGTGTCGCGGGAGTACATGCCGAGGTCCGCGCTCGTGAGCAACGAGGTTGACCGCGCCTTGGAGATCTCGTCGAGGGCGAGGGTGTGCACCCACATCGGGCGTCCTTCACTCTTCATGATGAGCGCGATCTCGATGGCGGTCTCCCGGGTGGTCTCCGGGAGCGAGACGATGTCGGCGCCGGTCTCGAGAGCGAGACGGGCGATCTCCTGGGCACCGGGGGCATCTCCGAGAGTGTTCCACGTGAGCACGGTCAGATCGCCGTCGGCGGCGATCTCGGTGCGCGCGTCGTCCGACCCTGTACCGCGGGTTGCGAGTACGGCGCCGGTCGCGGCAATGAACAGGAGCAGCAGAACGGACAGGGACGCCCCGAGCCGGCGGAACGACGGGATCACGAGGGCGACCAGCAGCAGCGCGACGATGGCGGCGAGGGCGCCGACGGCGGCAACTGCGCGCAGCGACACGACGTGGGCCACAACGGGGTGAAGTTCGAGCCCGAGCAGTTGGGGCCAGACCGCGACGAGGAGCGTGCCGGCGACCCCGATAGTCAGCACAGCCGCGGCGATTTTTCGAATCATCTGAGATCACCCTAGCCGCCCGTCGTGCGGGCACTGCGGGGAGGGCCCCAGGCCGGGGCACTCGGCGGGCGTGGAAGCTGGACCCCTACGATTGCGGCATGCCGTCTCTGATCGATCTTCATACGCACAGCAGCGCGTCCGACGGCACGGAAACGCCGGCTCAACTTGTGCGCGCGGCGATTGCCGCAGGGCTCGATGCGATCGCGATCACCGACCACGATTCGACCGCTGGGTGGACCGAAGCGATCGCGGCGGCATCCGGAACCGGGCTCACGATCATCCCGGGCATGGAGCTCAGCACGTTTTTCGGCTGGAAGAGCGTGCACCTGCTGGCTTACCTGTTCGACCCGCTCGACGCGGGCCTCATCGCCGAAACCGCGCGGATCAGGGACGCCCGCCTCAAGCGCGCCGAGAACATCGTGGAGCGGATCGGCGCCGACTATGACCTGACCTGGCTCGACGTGCTCGCCCAGACGAGCGTCGGGGCGACCGTGGGTCGGCCGCATATCGCCGACGCGCTCGTTGCACGCGGACACGTCCCCAACCGCAGTGCGGCATTCGAGAGCATCCTGCACCCGCGCCAGGGCTATTTCGAGCCGCACTATGCGCCGGATCCGCTCGCGGCGGTGAAGCTTGTTGTTGCCGCCGGGGGAGTGCCGGTACTCGCCCATCCCGGCACGCGCGGGCGAGAAGAGGTGATGCCGGAGGAGAAGCTGCGCACGCTTGTGGATGCTGGCCTCTTCGGCCTCGAGGTGGATCACCGCGAGAACACGCCCAGCGGCAAGGAGCGGCTGCGCGAGCTCGCCGAGAAGTTTGGGTTGGCCCAGACTGGCTCAAGCGACTACCACGGCGAGGGCAAGCCCAACCGTCTCGGCGAGAACACGACGGCGCCGGAGGTTCTCGAGCGCATCATCGCCCGGGCGACCGGCTCGGCACCGTACCGCGGCTGAGACGCGACGGAGTAGCGCAGGACCGGTGCCTGCACCACGAAAGACGATCGGTCACCTCCGCGCGGCTGTTATTCGCTCGAGTGGGTGCGATTACAGCCGCGGGAGTGAACGGCATGCGCGCGAATTCGCAGCCGCGCGACCGATGGCTACGCGACGGGCGGAGCCGCCCCTGGATCGCGACGACGAGTGCGCTGCCGACTGCGCGGGGGGCGCGAGCCATCGCGGTGCTCACCGGGTGCCGTCGCGGTACCGGCGGAACCGGATGCTGCTGCGGAATCGCCGGTCCGCTGGCCTCCCCGGGAGCGGGATCCCGAGTTGGTCGACGCCGAGCCAGTCGACGCCGAGCCAGTCGACGCCGAGTCGCTGGATCCGCTGGAGCCGCCGGAGCGGCCGCGACCCGAGTTGCCCGAGCCCGAGCCCGAACGCCCGCGGTCACCGCCGGAGCCGGAGCCCGAGCGCCCGCGGTCGCCGCCGGAGCGTGCTCCGCGGTCACCACCGCGATCGGACGACTGCGGCTCCCGCGCGCGCGGCGGGCCAGCGTGGGCGAGGCGACCGCGCACATCCGTGGGGATGTCGAGGTCGGAGAAGAGGTGCGGTGACGACGAGTAGGTCTCGGTCGGCTCCGGCTGGCCGAAGTCGAGGGCCTTGTTGATGAGTGCCCACTTGTGCAGGTCGTCCCAGTCGACGAAGGTCACCGCGATGCCGGTCTTGCCGGCGCGGCCGGTTCGACCGGCGCGGTGCAGGTAGGTGTCGTGGTCGTCCGGGATGGTGTGGTTGATCACGTGGGTAACGTCGTTGACGTCGATGCCGCGCGCAGCGACATCCGTCGCGATCAGGATGTCCTTCTTGCCGGCCTTGAACGCGGCCATCGCGCGCTCGCGCTGCTCTTGGTTCAGGTCGCCGTGCACGGCCGCGGCGTTGAACCCGCGGTCGTTGAGCTCCTCGACGAGCTTCGCCGCTGCGCGCTTGGTGCGGGTGAACACGACAGTCTTGCCGCGGCCCTCGGCCTGCAGGATGCGCGCGATCACCTCGTCCTTGTCCATGTTGTGGGCGCGGTAGATGACGTGCTTGATGTTCGCCTGCGTGAGGCCCTCGTTGGGGTCCGTCGCGCGGATGTGGATCGGCCGGTTCATGAAGCGGCGTGCGAGGGCGACGATCGGTCCGGGCATCGTCGCCGAGAACAGCATCGTGTGGCGGGTCGGCGACGTCTGCGCGAAGAGCTTCTCGATGTCGGCGAGGAAACCGAGGTCGAGCATCTTGTCGGCCTCGTCGAGCACCATGACCTTCACGTCTTTGAGCGACAGGAGCCGCTGGTTGGCGAGGTCGAGCAGGCGGCCGGGGGTACCGACGACGACCTGCGCGCCGGCCTTGAGCTGCTCCACCTGGCCCTCGTAGGCCTTCCCGCCGTAAATCGCGGCGACCTGCGTTGCCCGATTGGATGCCGCGAGGGTCAGGTCTTCGGCGACCTGAACGCACAGTTCGCGGGTGGGCACGACGACGAGCGCCTTGACGCCCGGCTCCGGGTTCAGGCCGAGGGACTGCAGCAGCGGGAGTCCGAACCCGAGCGTCTTGCCGGTTCCGGTCTTGGCCTGGCCGATGATGTCCTGGCCGCCGAGCCCCATTGGAATTGTCTGGGTCTGAATGGGGAACGGTTCGACGATCCCCTTGGAAGCGAGAGCGTCGACCATGTCCTGATCGATATTGAGTTCTGCAAAAGTCACGTGTGAATGCCCATCATGAATGCGAGTACGCCCGCTTGTTCCTGGGGCGCAGATGCCCCTGTCAGAAAGAGGCTTGCGACTAGTTTAGCGGCGAGGGTCTGGGAATACGGCATTTCGCGGCCGGTGGGGGCGTCGTTAGTGCCTCGCGAGGGCTGCGGCTAGGCTGGACGGTGTGGTTTCTTTCTTCTCTCAGCGCAGGACTCACGTTGAGATTCCCCGTTTGAGGCCCCGCGCGTCCAGACAGGGCACCGAGAACGTGAACCGCGTTGCGCTCGGCGAGCTGACGCCCGATCTGGCCAGTTTCCTCGGCCGAGCCGCCTACCTTCAGCTGATGAACTTCGAGACCGCGGCGGGCGCCGTCACCACTGCACCGCACACGCGCGGGAAGAACGCGATGAGCCGCGTCGCCCACCAGTCGGTCACGAAGTACGAGGGGCTCATCGCCGAGCTCGCGCGCACCGGGCACGACGCGGTGGCCACAATGGAGCCGTTCCGCCGCGCGATCGATGAGTTCCACCACGACACCCTCGGGGCAGACTGGTACGAGAACCTCGTCACGGTCTTCGTGACGGCCGGGCTGCTCGACGACTTTTTCGTGCGCCTTTCCGGTGGACTTCCCGAGGACCAGAGCAAGCGCATCGCCGCGCTTTTGACGCCGGATGCCGGCAGCAAGTTCATTATCGCCGAGCTGCTCGATGCGATCGAAGCCAACCCGCGCCTCGCATCCCGCCTCGCCATGTGGGGGCGACGCCTTGTGGGCGACACGCTGCTCATCGCCCGGTCTGCGCTCGCCGTTCCGGAGAACACGGCTCCGGACGAGGCCAGGCTCGAGCCGGTCTTCACCGAGCTCATCACCGCGCACACCCGCAGGATGGACGCGCTCGGCCTCACGGCGTAGGCGCGTTGCGCCGTAGCGTCGGGCGGCAATGCCGCTGCCCCGCGGTGCTGTGCTAGGAGTGCGACAGGGTGGCGAGCTGCCGCGCGTCGGCGTCCCGGCGTTGGCGGGGGAGCAGAATGCCGGCACCGACAGCGGCAAGTGCGGACAGCGCGAGCGTCACGAACCAGATCCAGCCCCCATCGAAGGGCATCCCCAGCCAGGTGAGCAGGGCCCAGACTGTGGCGCCGACCGCTGTCGCAATTGCGGGCAGCAGTAGCACGCCGTGGGTCTCTCTACCGGGCAGCAGGTAGCGCGCTATCGCGCCGATGCCGGCTGCGGCGATGCAGACGAAGAGAAGCTCCATGGCGGGTGCGTCAGGCCACGAATCCGACACGCCGTGACGTGTCGGAGCCGATCTCGACGTAGCCGAGTGCGGCGGTCGGGATGACGTACAGCTTGCCCTTGTCGTCCTTGAGGGAGATGTACGGGCTCTTCGCCTCGAGGGCGGTCGCGACGATTTTCTGGATCTCACCCGCGCTCTGCGATGACTCGAAGTTGATCTCGCGGGGCGAGTTGGTAATGCCGATACGAATGTCCACGTGCTCAGATTACGACATAGTTCTCTGTCGTCCCGGACCGTTCGTTATGAGCGCAACCGCGCGCGTGGCCGACGCAGCAATGTCGGTGGCAGAGGCTAACTTGGGTCGGGTGAGCATCAGCGGATTCCAGCGACAGGGCGCGGCCGCGCCGACGCCCGCGACGGCGTCAGGCGCTCTCTTGGGCGCCTTGCTCGACCCCTCCCAGCGCGCGGTCGTCGACCTCGCCGACGACGCATCCGCCGCGGTCATCGGGGCCCCGGGTTCCGGTAAGACAACGACGCTGATTGAACTGGTCGCGAACCGGGTGCTCGAGCGCGGGTTCGCTCCGGAGCAGGTGCTGGCCCTGACGCCGAGCCGAAGCACAGCCACGAGGCTGCGCGACATCCTCGCCCTACGCCTCGCCGTGCCGACAAACGGCCCGCTCGCGCGCAGTGTCAACTCCCTCGCGTTCGAGATCGTCGGCCACGCCGCCACCCTCGCTGGCGGAGCAGCGCCACGCCTGATCACCGGCGGCGAGCAGGACCACGACATGGCGCAGTTGCTTGCCGGTCACCTTGAAGACGGCACCGGGCCGGCCTGGCCGGAACTGCTCGGGCCGCAGGTGCGCGCGCTGCGCGGGTTCCGCACCGAACTGCGCGATCTGCTCATGCGAATCACCGAATACGGCGTCTCCACCACGGCGTTGCGGGCGCTCGGCGCCGAGCGCGACCGCGCAGAGTGGACCGCTGCCGCCGATTTCTTCGACGAGTACCTCGAGGTGAGCGGGTGGCTGCGGCCGGGCCAGTGCGACTCGAGCGAGCTGGTGAACCGCGCCGCGGCCGCACTCGAGTCGGGCGAGGTCAGCGCGCGCATCGAGGGCCTGCGCCTCGTCGTCGTCGACGACATGCAGGAGGCCACGGCCTCGACGCTCACCCTGTTGCGCGGGTTCGCGCTGCGCGGGGTCGCGATCGTCGCGCTGGGGGATCCGGATGTCGCCGCGAACGCGTTCCGCGGAGGCGAGCCCGATGCGCTCGGCCGGTTGTCGAGCCTGCTGCGGCTGCCGAGGGCCGAGACCCACTACCTGAGGTCGGTCCACCGGCAGGTGCCAGAGCTTCGCACCCTGACCTCCGCGGTCGTCGCAAGGATCGGCACTGCGGCCGCCGGTCCCCAACGAGCAGCGGCGAGCGTGCCGAGCACGGATGCCGCCTCAGACGCCGCCCCCCAGACCCTCGACAGCCTGAGCCCACCCGAACCCGCCCCCGGTGCCCTACTGAAGCCGATCGTGCGCATCGAAGCGGCAACGCCGTCGCGAGAGTGGGCCGCGATCGCGCGGGTGCTGCGTCAACGCCACCTGATCGACGGAATCGGGCTGAACTCGATGGCCGTTGTGGTGCGCAGCGGCGCGCAGGTACCCGTCGTGGCCAGGGCGCTGGCTCTCGCCGACGTGCCGACCCGCACTGCGGTCGGCGGCCGGCCGCTGCGCGAGGACCAGTCGGCGAGGGGCCTGCTCGCCATCGTCGACATCGGGATGGGCAGAACGGCGATGACGCCCGACCTCGCCGTCGACCTGCTGCTCAGCCCGTTCGGCGGACTCGATCGGCTCGGCCTGCGCCGACTGCGCCTCGCGTTGCGCGCGGAAGAGCTCGCTGGCGGCGGTACACGACAGAGCGACGTGCTGCTCGTCGAGGGACTCGCCGCGCCGGGCCGCTTCGCGACCATCGACCACCGCGTGGCCCGAAATGCCGACCGGCTCGCTCAGACCCTCGCCTCCGTTGGAGAGCTCGCGGCGGGCGGCGGCACCGCCGAAGAGCTGCTCTGGCACGCGTGGGAGCGCAGCGCCCTGTCCGCGCCGTGGCTCGCCCAGGCGCTGGGAGCGGGAATCACGGCAGCCGAGGCCAACCGCAACCTCGACGGCATCGTGGCCCTGTTCACCGCAGCCAAGCGCTTCGTCGAACGCCAGCCCGGCGCCCCCGCGAGCGTCTTCCTCGACTCGGTGCTCGACGCCGAGGTGCCCGAAGACACGCTCTCGCCGCAATCCTCCGGCGATGCGGTGCTCGTCACGACACCATCCGGAGTGGTTGGCCTCGAGTTCGACGTCGTCGTGGTTGCTGGGGTGCAGGAGGGCATCTGGCCGAACCTGCGCCTGCGCGGCTCGCTGCTCGGCGCCCAGCAGCTCGTCGAGGCCGTCACGGGCCAGGCCGACACCCCCATCGACGCGCGTCGGCTCGTGCTGCACGATGAGCTGCGGATGTTCGCCCTTGCGGTGTCTCGCGCGCGCCGCCAGGTCGTGGTCGCCGCCGTGGCGAGCGACGACGAGGCGCCGAGCGTCTTCTTCAGCTTCCTCCCGCCTGACGTTCCCGTGACCGACACCTCCGCGATGCCGCCGCTGTCGCTTCGCGGCTTCACCGGACGGCTTCGGCGCGAGCTCGTGCAGCCGAACCGGGCCCCGTTCGAGCGCGCCGCCGCGGCATCCGCCCTTGCCCACCTCGCGGTCGAGGGGGTTCCCGGCGCCAGCCCCGAGGAGTGGATGGGGCTCCTGCCGCCGTCGACGACCGAGCCGCTCTACCTCGACGACGAGAGCATTCCGGTCCCCCCGTCGGCGCTCGGCTCGTTCGAGGACTCCCCGCTCGACTGGTTCATCGGCTCGGTCGCCGGAACTCAGGCCAGCAGCGCGATGGCGGTCGGCACGATCATCCACTGGGCGATGGAGACCGCAACCGACTCGAGCGTCGACTCTCTTTTCCGCGCGATCGAGAACCGGTGGGGCGAGCTCCTGTTCGAATCCTCGTGGATGTCCGCGCACCAGAAGCTCGCTGCCCGCCGCCTCGCCGCGGGAGTGGCAGAGTATCTCGCCGACTTCGACCGCGATGGCAAGGCGCTCGTCGCCGCCGAGGGACGATTCCAGCTGGAGATCGGGCGGGCCACCGTGAACGGCTCAATCGACAGGGTCGAGCGCGCGGCCGACGGATCGGTCGTGATAGTCGACCTCAAGACCGGTAAGGCGATCACGAGGCAGAACGAGATCGACAAGCATCCGCAGTTGGGCGCCTACCAGCTCGCCTACGCCGATGGCAAGCTCGACGAGTTTCTCAACGCGCTTGGCGCCCACAGCGGCGGGGGAGCGAAGCTGCTCTTCGTCAAGGAGGGGCGGCGCGGCAAGAGCTACCGGGTTGCCGAGCAGGCGCAGCTCGACGCCGAGGCCCTCGACGGATTCCGTCGACGGATTAGCCAAGCGGCGACTCTGATGGCAGCATCCGAGTTTAAGGGGACGCTGGACCTGACCGGCTGGGGTGCCTCGGTCAATTCCGCGGCGAAGCTCCACCGGGTGAGGGCGGTATCCAGTGACTGAGGGAAATCAGCAGGGCGCCGACCAGCCGGGCGCGGGGCGGCGGCAGGTGAGCGCGTACGACATCGCCGACGCGCTCGGGCAGCCGCGGCCGACCGAGCAGCAGCGCGCCGTGATCGAGGCCGAACTCACACCGGCGCTTGTCATCGCGGGTGCGGGCAGCGGCAAGACCGAGACGATGGCCAACCGGGTGCTGTGGCTGCTGGCCAATGGCCACGCGACCGCCGGGCAGGTGCTCGGCCTCACCTTTACCCGCAAGGCCGCCGGTGAGCTCGCCACCCGCATCCGTGAGCGCATCGCCCAGCTTGCCGAGAAGGGCCTCGTCGCGGGCGACTACGACGCGTTCGACCCGCCGCTCGTCGCCACCTACAACTCGTTCGCCAACACGATCTTCCGCGACAACGCGATTCTGCTCGGGCGGGAGAGCGACGGCGCCGTGCTGGGCGAGGCTTCGGCCTGGCAGCTCGCCCGGCGCATCGTGGTCGCGAGCGGCGACGACCGTCTCGCTGGCCTCGGCCGCTCGGTCGATACCCTCACCAAAGACATGCTGACCCTGAGCCGGGCGATCAGTGAGAACGTGGTCGACCCGGTCGACGTCGTCACGATGGCGGAGCGTTTCGTGTCGGTCGCCGACCTGCCGCTCGGTGGCACGGGCGCCTATGCCGAGGTCGACAAGCTTGCGGCGAAGGTCGGCGCCCTGCCGGTCCTCGTCGAGCTCGCAGCCGAGTTCGCCGCGACGAAGACCGCGCGCGGCTTCGTGGAGTACTCCGACCAAGTGGCGCTTGCCCTCGAGATCGTGCGCGGCGTGCCGGCGGTCGTCGCCGACTTCCGCGACCGCTACCGCATCGTGCTGCTCGACGAATACCAGGACACCTCCGTCGTGCAGACCTGGCTGCTCGCCGAGCTCTTCGCCGACCACGCCGTGATGGCAGTCGGCGACCCGAACCAGTCGATCTACGGCTGGCGCGGCGCGAGTGCCGCGAACCTTGAGGGCTTCGGGCGGCAGTTCGGCGCCGCGGATCCAGGCGGTGTGCAGCAGTTCGCTCTCTCCACGAGTTGGCGCAATGGCCACGACATCCTCGCGGTCGCGAACGCCATCGTTGCGCCGCTCGCGGGGGAGAGCACCGTTCGGGTGCAGCGCCTCGAGGCGTCCCCCGCGGCATCGAGCGTCAGGGTCGAGGTGGTGTTCGAGCAGACGCTCGCCGAGGAGGCCGACGCGGCCGCACGTTGGCTGCGCGACCAGTTCGCCACCGCGCCGGGCGCCTGGACGAAGGACAAGCCTGCCGCCGATTCCCCACCGAGCGCGTCGATGCTGTTCCGGGCCCGCAAGACCCAGGGCGTATTCATCGACGCTCTGCGCCGGCACGGGGTGCCGTTCCACGTGCTGGGCGTCGGCGGGCTCCTGGCCGAGCCGGAGATTGCCGACCTCGTCTGCGCCCTTACGGTCGTCGGCGACCCGTCGGCGGGCTCCGAGCTTGTGCGCCTGCTCGCTGGCGCACACTGGCGCGTGGGTGTGCGCGACCTCAAGGTGCTCGGGCGTGTTGCGTCCTGGCTCGCAGGCCGCGACTACGCCCAGAAGCCGCTGGACGATGACCTGCGCACCCTGCTGCGTAACTCTGTCGCCGATGGCGAGGGCGGATCGATCGTCGACGCGCTCGACTTCGTCGCGACCGCGAGGCCCGGCCACGGCGCGCTCGGCGCGTTCAGCGAGCTGGGGCTTGCGCGTCTGCGCTCGGCCGGGCAGACCTTCGCCTTGCTGCGTGCCCGCTCCGGGCTCGACCTGCTCGACTTCGTCACCTTCGTCGAGCACGAGCTCCGCCTCGACATCGAGGTGATCGCGAACGAGACCCATTCGCTCGGCGGGGCCAACATGGACGCGTTCTTCGACGCGCTGTCCGGCTATCTCGCGGTCGACGAGTCCGCCTCGCTCAGCGGATTCCTCGGCTGGCTGCGCGAGGCCGAGTGGCGCGACGGGCTCGCCCCGCGGCCGGAGGAGCCGGAGCCGGGCACAGTGCAGCTGATGACGATCCACGGGGCCAAGGGACTCGAGCACGACATTGTGGTGGTGCCGCGGATGGTCAGCGGGGAGCTGCCCGGCACTCCGGGGGACGGCTACACCGGCTGGCTGTCCTATGGCACGCTGCCCTACGAGTTCCGCGGCGACGCCGCCGAGCTGCCGGTCTTCGCCTGGAAGGACGCCGAGACCCGCAAGGATCTCGTGGCCGCGCAGAAGCTGTTCTCGGAGCAGGTCCGTGCGCGGCACGAGCTTGAGGAGCGCAGGCTCGCCTACGTCGCCGTCACCCGAGCCCGCCACGCGCTGCTGCTTACGGGGTCGTTCTGGGCGAGCCAGACGAAGCCGCGAACGCCGAGCCCGTTCCTGCTGCCGCTCGCCGAGTCCGGGGTGATCGGGCCGCTCCCCGAGGCTCCAGACGAGGAGAGCAACCCCGCCGGCGACCAGGTCGACACCTTCACCTGGCCACTGGACCCGCTCGGCGACCGTCGTGCGCGGGTCGAGTGGGCCGCCGACGCTGTGCGGGCCGCTGCTCCCGGCGACGAGGGCCGCTGGGCACGCGACCTCGACCTGCTGCTCGAGGAGCGGCGGCGGCGCCTGCGCGAGGGGACGGTCGTCGATCTGCCCAGTCGGGTCTCCGCATCCAGGTTCAAGGACTTCGTCACTGACCCGGCGGCAGTCGCGGCCAGCCTTCGTCGGCCGATGCCCGAGCGCCCGTACCGGGCCACCCGGCTCGGTACCCTCTTCCACGACTGGGTCGAGCAGCGCTACGGCGTCGGCGGATCCACCGACGTGATCGACGCGCTCGGGCGGGAGATCGACGACGATGAGGCCCCGATCGAGCTCGACGAGCTCGATCGGCTGAAGCGCACCTTCGAGAGGTCGCCGTGGGCGGGCCTCGCTGCGGTGGACGTCGAGCGGGAAATTCACCTCCCCCTCGACGGCCAGGTCATCATCTGCAAGATCGACGCGGTCTACTTCGACGGTGAGCGGTACCAGGTCGTCGACTGGAAGACCGGCAAGGCGCCGAAGGATGCCGCGGACCTCGAGCAGAAGCAGCTGCAGCTCGCGCTCTACCGGCTGGCATACGCGAAGTGGCGGGGCATCGACCCCGACCTCATCGACGCCGTGTTCTATTTCGTCAGCGACGACACGATCGTCACGCCGGAGCGCATCTTCGACGAGGCCGAGCTGGTCGCGCTGTGGCGGGGCTTCACAGCCTGATTGTCTCGCTGATCGTCGCGCTGATGGTCAGGCGGAGCCTCGCGCCGACGCGAGTGTGCTCGGGCGCTTGAGGATGGCCGAGACGAGCGCCTCGATTGGCTCCCGCGCCGTCGCCGGGTTGGCGAGCAGCGCGAACTCCACCTCGCCGAGGGCGGGAAGGTCGAACGCGTTCGTCACGTCGACGAGGTCGGGCGGGATCATCGTCTGCGGGAACACCGCAATGCCGATGCCCGCACGGGCAGCCGCAATCACTCCGTTCACCTCACGCGTGTTGCAGGTGATGCGCCAGGTGCGTCCCGACTCCTCGAGGGCGTGGATGGCGGCGGCACGGCTGATGCTCGGCGCCTGGTAGGCGATGAGCGGCACGTGCGCGGCCGGGTCGAGAACGAGGGACTTGTGCGCGGCCCAGACGAGCCGCTCCCGGCGCACCACACGCCCGTCGGATTCGCCCGGCTCCTGCTTGACGAAGACGAGATCGAGCTGGCCGGCGCCCAGCCGGCGCGACAGCACGCCGCTCTGGTTCACGGTGAGCTCGAGGTTGATGTGGGGGTAGAGCTGGCGGAAGTCGCGCAGAATCTGCGGCAGCTGGGTCAACGCGATGTCATCCGCCGAGCCGAATCGGAGCCGCCCGCGCATCGCCGACCCGGTGAAGTAGGCCGTCGCCTCGTCATGCGCGGCGAGGATGGTGCGGGCGAATCCCACCATCGCGTCGCCGTTGTCGGTGAGGCGCACGTCGCGGGTGTCGCGCGCGACCAGGATGCGCCCCGCCGCCTTCTCGAGTTTGCGGATGTGCTGCGACACCGTCGGCTGGCTCAGTGTCAGAAGCTCGGCGGAGCGGGTGAAGCTCAGTGTCTCAGCCACCGAGATGAAGGTCTTCAGGAGGACGGGATCGAACACGGAACTGACCCTATCATTGAGAAAACCAATGGGACTTATAGGATCGATTATTCCTTGTTATGACCACGCCGAGCGTACGGTGGAGCAGTGGCCCCGACAACCAATAACATCGCTCCCGCCACCGAACCCATCCCGCTCGTGCTCGACCGCCCCCGCTGGCGCGACACGTTCGACTCCCTGCGCATCCGCAACTACCGGCTCTACGTTCTCTCACAGGTCGTGGCGAACACCTCGGTGTGGATGCAGCGCATCGCGATCGACTGGCTCGTGCTCGAGCTCACCGGCAGCGTGGCGCTCGTCGGCATCACGGTGGCCCTGCAGTTCGGCCCGATCCTGCTGTTCGGCGCCTGGGGTGGTGTGATCGCCGACCGGTACGCGAAGCGCTCCCTGCTGATCCAGACCCAGTCGGTGGTGGTCGTGCTCTGCGCGCTCCTCGCCACACTCACTATCGCCGGGGTTGTGCAGGTCTGGCACGTCTTCCTCGCAGCCTTCCTGCTCGGAACCGCAGCCGCCGTCGACGGACCCGCGCGCTCGGCTTTCATCTCCGAGATGGTCGGGCACACGCGGCTGCGCAACGCCATCAGCGTCAACGCGTCGATCTTCCATCTCGGCGGGATGCTCGGGCCCGCGCTGAGCGGAATGCTCATCGTTCTCGTCGGGTCCGGCTGGTCGATCGCCGCCAACGCGGTTGCCGGCCTCGTGGTGCTCACCGCCCTCGGCGCGATGCGGACGGGTGAGCTGCGAACTTCGCCACGCCTCACCCGCAGCACCGGGCAGATCCGCGCCGCGCTGCGCTACGCGATGTCGAAGCCCGCGATCTTCTGGAGCCTCGCCACCCTCTTCTTCGTGTCGACGTTCGGCATGTCGCTGCCCGTGCTGCTCGCGGCGATGGCGAATGACGTCTACGAGACGGGGGCGCGCGGCTACGGCCTGTACAGCTCGCTCGCGGCCGTCGGTGCGTTCCTCGGCGCCCTGCTGTCGACCAGGCGGACGAGCCTGCGGCTTCGCTCGATCGTCGGCGGCGCGATTGTGTACGGACTGATCACCGCTGCGGCGGGCTTTGCGCCCGTCCTCGGTGCCTTCCTCGTCGCGCTCGTGGGCATCGGGCTGTCCCGGCTGCTGTTCGCGATGGCGGCGGAGTCGATGACCCAGCTGTCGTCGAACACCAGCATCCGCGGGCGCGTCATGTCCCTGTACATCATGGTTCTGCTCGGCGGGCAGGCGGTCGGCGGCCCGCTCATGGGCTGGATCGCCGAGGAGTGGGGCGCACGACCCGCCCTCGCCGTCGCGGGACTGGTACCGGCGATCGCCGGCATCGCGATAGCCGCGACCCTCGCGCGATCGGGCGAGCTCACCCTCCGCGTCAACATCCGCACCCCACGGATGCCCGTGAGCATCGTGTCGCGGCGGCGCGGCAGCGGCAGCGGCTCCGGCAGCCGCACCGCCAGCGCGCGCGCGGTGGACTCGGAAGCCGGCTAGTTGCGGCCGTTCCGGTTGAGCATGTCCTCGACCTCGGTGACGGTCATCACCGGGCTGGTGTTCGTGTCGATCCGGCGGTTGATGTCGTGCTGCACGACGTCGACGAGGTTGTGCAGCATGCCGACCGCGTCGTCGACGATCTCGGTGCTGCGCTGCTTCGTGCCGTGCAGGAGCCACTCGGCGATCTCGAGCTCGGCGTAGAGCATCGCTCGCTTGCGCAGCTGACGGTCGGTCGAGCCCCGCGCCGCGTTGTAGGCGTCAAGCAACGCGTCGACCCCGTCTCCAGAGGGGGCTCCGAGCAGCCAGAACAGGTCACGCGCCGGGTCTCCGACGCTGAGCGCATGCCACTCCACAACGCCGGTGATCTTCTGACCGTCTGTGAGAAGGGTTCCGCCGGCGACTGCGCCGTGGATGACAGTCGGGGCGAACTGCCACAGGGTCGCGTCCTCGGTCGCGTTCTCCCACCGCACGACGAGCGCGGCGGGTACAAGACCGGTCGCGACCGCCCGGTCCATGATTGTGACGGCGGCGGCGAGGGCGTCGAGCGGCCGCACGATGCTGAGCCCGGCATCGGCGACGAAGCTCGTCGGCAGTGCGTGGATCGCCGCGATAGCACGGCCGATCGACTCGGCGAGGTCCGCGTCTGCCACTTGCTCGAGGCCGACGGGGGACCCGGGCAACAGATCGCAGACGACCGCGCGCGTTTCGCCGATGGGCGCGTGGCCGAGGGGCGTCGGCGCGGAAAACGGCAGACGCCCGCGGACTCCGGTGCTCAGAGCCCGCAGAGCTATCAGGTCAGCTGAGGCCTGAGTCTCGGCCGATGGGCTGCGCGGAACACGGATCAGCAGGTGCTTCCCGTCCCGGGTGACGAGGGCGGCCTGCTCGAAGTCGCCTCCGGAATCGGAGCCGTAGCGGCTCGCTGTCGTGACGTCGAGGCCGGCTACGGCCGAGGTGGCGAGCGCGGCTAGAGTGAGTGGGGATCTGGCCATGGTCTCAAGGGTAGTTTGTCGAGCGGCGGCCGCGGTAGCGAGCCACGCCCAATCCCCCTGCGAAGGCCACGAACATCCCCCAGACTGTAAGGTTCGTCGATGTCATTTGAGTTCACGGCCCGTCTGCCGCTGTCGCGGCACGATCTCGACCGCGACTATCTCGCCCGCGGCCGGCCCGACCTCTTCGCCGAGCTGTGGGCGGACGACTCCACCCGTGTCATCCTGCTGCACAACGGGCACGCGCTACTGGCCGACGACGGAACGCTCGCCCTGCTGAGCGCCGCCGAGGCGCCGGAGGCGGATTACCTCATCTACCTCGGCCGCGCGGTCGACGCCGCCGCGACCCCCTTCGTCGCCGCGAAGCTGTCCGAGCCCGCCGCCGCGACGCTCGGGGGCGATGCGCGCTGGGGAGACCTTCGGGCGCTCGGCGCGAGCCTCAGCGACCGTGACGCCGGACTATTCACCGAGGCCCTCGCGATGGTCAACTGGCATGACTCGCACCGCTTCTCGCCGCGTAGCGGCAAGCCGACGATGCCCGTGCAGGGAGGCTGGGTGCGCAAGGCCGAGGACGACGACCACCAGCTCTTCCCCCGCACCGACGCCGCGATCATTGTCGGGGTGACGGATGCCCAGGACCGCATTCTCCTCGGATCCAACGCGCTCTGGAAGCACAACCGATACTCGCTGTTGGCCGGCTTCGTCGAACCGGGCGAGTCGCTCGAGAACGCCGTCATGCGCGAGGTGTTCGAAGAATCCGGCATCCGCGTCGCCGAGCCGGTCTATCTCGGCTCGCAGCCGTGGCCGTTCCCCGCGTCGATCATGCTGGGCTTCCGCGCGATCGTCGACGAGAGCCTCGAGTCGCGCCTCACCCCCGACGGCCAGGAGATCCTCGACCTGCGCTGGTTCAGCCGGGACGAGCTCGCCGCCTCCCTCGACGAGATCGCGCTGCCCGGCCCGACGTCGATCGCACGCGCGATCCTCGAGGACTGGTTCGGCGGGCCCATCATCGATCGGCGCGACTGGTGACCGCCGTCCGCGGAATGGCGAGCGAGTGGCACTGACCGCCCAGTCGCTGCTCGACGGCCTCGACGAGGAGCAGCGCGTCGCGGCTGAGGCGCTCTTGGGGCCCGTGTGCCTGCTCGCTGGAGCCGGCACCGGCAAGACGCGCGCCATTACCCACCGCATCGCTTACGGCGTTGCGACGGGCGTCTACCCTCCCGGCCGGGTCATGGCGCTCACCTTCACCTCGAGGGCGGCCGGAGAGCTGCGCGGCCGGCTGCGCCAGCTCGGCGCCGGGGGAGTCTCGGCCCGCACGTTCCACGCGTCCGCGCTCTCGCAGCTCGGCTTCTTCTGGCCGCAGGTCGTCGGCGGAACCATGCCGCGCATCCTCGAGTCCAAAGGGCGGCTCATCGCCCACGCGGCGGAGAGCCTGCGGCTCAAACTCGACACCCCGACGCTGCGCGACCTCGCCGCAGAAATCGAGTGGCGCAAGGTCTCCAGGCTCACTCTCGACCAGTATTCTGCTGTCGTCGAGAGCCGCGCCACACCCGACTCCCTCGACGCCACCCGCATGGTCGCGCTGCACGGGGCCTACGAGCGGGTCAAGGACGAGCGCCGCCAGATCGACTTCGAGGACGTGCTGCTGGCCACCGCAGGAATGCTCGAGTCCGAGCCCTGGGTCGCGCAACAAGTGCGCGAGCAATACCGCTTTTTCGTCGTCGACGAGTATCAGGACGTCTCGCCGCTGCAGCAGTCGCTACTGGAGCTCTGGCTCGGCGACCGGCAGGATGTCTGCGTCGTTGGCGACGCAAGCCAGACGATCTACTCGTTCGCCGGAGCGTCCTCCGACCTCCTCCTGTCGTTCCCGTCCCGCTACCCGAACGCGACCGTCGTGCGGCTCGAGCAGAACTACCGCTCGACCCCGGCAATCGTGGAGACAGCCAACCAGCTCATGCGCGACCGGGCCGGTTCGCTGCGCCTGCGTGCCGCAGTGCGGCCGGAACCACTTCCGGGCAAGACGCAACACAAGGCGGTCGCGCCGTCGGTGACCACCTACCGCGACGACCGCGCGGAGGCGCGCGGGGTTGCGGACCAGATCACCGACCTCGTGGCCGCAGGCTCTCGCCCGCAGGATATTGCTGTGCTGTACCGCATCAATGTGCAAGGGGCGGTGCTCGAGGCCGCTCTCGGGGATGCGGGGATCGGCTACCAGCTCAAGGGCGGCAAGCGGTTCTTCGACCTGCCCGAGGTGAAACAGACACTCATGATGCTCAAGGGCGCGTCGGTCGCGAACACCGTCGAACCGCTCTTCAAGACGGTAAGCGACGTGCTGCGGTCGCTCGGCTGGACCCAGGAAGCTCCCGAGGCACGCGGCGCCGTGCGCGACCGGTGGGAGTCGCTCAACGCGATCATGGGCCTCGCCGAATCGGCGGTGCCGGGCACGTCGCTGCGGCAGTTCTCCGACGATCTCTACGAGCGATCGGCGGGGCAGCACGAGCCGACGATGGATGCCGTCACCCTCGCGACCCTGCACTCGGCCAAAGGACTGGAGTGGGAGACGGTTTTCGTCATCGGGCTGAGCGAGGGGCTCGTTCCGATCAGCTATGCGAAGACCCCCGCGGCTGTCGACGAGGAACGCCGGCTGCTGTACGTGGGCGTCACGCGTGCGCGGGAGCGGCTGCACCTGTCCTTTGCCGAGGCTGCGCCGAAGCGGTCGACGCCGCGTCAGCCGTCCCGGTTCCTGGCAGAGCTGCGCAGCCGCACTCCGGATGCTGCCGCCACAGTGTCGGGGCGGTAGCTCCCGTCGCAGCATCCAGTCGCACGGACACCGCTGTCGCGGCCGGGCCGCTGGCAAGGCGGGCGAGCACGATCCGGGCGGCGATCGCCGCGACCTCCCCAGCGACGATGCCAGCGTCCACCGGGCTCCGTCGGCCGAGCAGCTGAGACGCCATCGCCGGCCAGGACGGGTCAGCGTCGGTGTGCCAGCGTTCGATGCAGTGCAGGCACGGGCCGTGGCCCGGCTCGATGACCGGTCCGATTCGCGCTCCCGTGTCGCCGAACACGATCGGAAGGTGGGGCAGGTCG
>Ga0105048_10003102_pt1 | contig 27200 bp, 22 predicted proteins | sample MAT05_FD_78382 | JGI IMG/M metagenome (GOLD analysis project Ga0105048, IMG submission 78382) | Freshwater microbial communities from Lake Fryxell liftoff mats and glacier meltwater in Antarctica - MAT-05 | ecosystem: Environmental > Aquatic > Freshwater > Ice > Liftoff microbial mat | place...
ACGCTTGCGATCGATCGGGCTCAGGTGAACGGTGATGCCAGTGCGCATAACGCAGACTCGCACGACCGAAACGACATGGGAATCCCGCACCGGACTCTTATGTCGGCATCAATCCACTAGAACATCGCGGGCATGCATGTGAAGCGCTCAATCGGCGAACGGCAGGTCAGGCGCCAGTGGCGCCGCTGCTTGAGGCAGCTTGCGGAATTGCTGCGCCGTCCTTGTCGAACGCCAGAACCTTGCCCCGGTCCACGAACAGGTTGAGCACGGCGCCCGGCGGCGGCGCAGTTGCAGACAATGGCGAGAGCCAGGTGGCTCCCGCAAAAGCCAGGCGCTTGTACATCTGCCCGGCGACCTCTTCTTCGCCAATCGCGCGCACAACGAAGCGAATGCATCCCCGCGTCTCGCGCGCCATGGTCGAGCAATCCGGCCGGAAGGCGAGGATACATGCGCCCGCAGTAGGAAGCACCAATCCGCCCGGCGGCGAAAGACTTGTGCCGTCAGCCAGCCGCCCCCGCCCGCCATCCATGGTCATCGCCAGCGTATTAAGTACCGGCCAGGCCGTCGCCAGAGCTGAGGCGTAGTTGGCGGGCTGCGAGCGGACTTCAGCCACCGGCCCGGCCTGCTGCACGACGCCATTCCCTAGCACCACCGTCGCGCCGCCAAGTCCCATGGCCTCGTCCCCGCCGCTCGCTGCCAGCACAACAATGGTGCCGCAACCAGCAATCATGTCTCCAAGAGCGGCAGCCAGTCGGGCGCGTTGCGCCGGCAGAAGCCCGCTCGCAGGCGCATCGAGCAACAGGAGAGACGGTTTCTCCTGCAACGCCTTTGCAATCGACAGCCTTACCCGCTCTTCGGCATCGAGCGCGCCGACCGCTGCCGCAAGCTTGCCAGACAAGCCAACACGCGCAGCCAGGCTCGCATCGATGACCTTCCCGACTTTTTGACCTGACCTTGCGGCACCCCCGGACCCCACCTTGAGAATTCGCAGCTTCGCACGCTTGGCCTCGGTGATGTCGCGGCCGTTGAGCCTGATCTCGCCGCTCTGCAGGCGTTCAACACCCGACAGCAGCTTGAGCAACATCTCCCGGCTGGCGGCCGACAGGCCGAGTACGCTGGTCGGAGTGTCGCGGGTACAGACCAAATCTACGCCTGAAAGCAATGGCTCCCGCCCTGCTGCGCGCGTTGCCTGCCTCAGGTCCAGCATGGGACGGCCCGGCCTGAACTGAGGTTTACCATCTGAACGCCCGCACACATGCAGACCCTCCAAGGCCCACGGTCGAGTTATCTCGCACCGGCAGAGTCCGTCAAACGCCGGTCCCACAAAGGCCTAACATACCCGGTAATCGCTGAATTCCTGACCTTGCGACACCCTGTTACCACCCTGAAATCTCCGTGAGACAGGGACGGATTAGCAAGCGGTTGCCATTTAACTTGTCATATTGAGCCCGCATCGGCGGCGTCCCGCCCACAGGCACTCACGACGAGCTCTCAAGGCGGACGAACGGAAGGCGACAGATGAACAAGAAAATTCTGATTGGGATCGCGGGGGCCGCCATCGTCGCCATTGGTGCGGGGGCCATTATGTTCGGAGGCGGCGCCAGCGCAGCCACGGGCAAGTACGTTTACGAGACAATCGCGGTCGACAAGGGCGATGTGTCCCGTGTCATCTCGGCGTCGGGCGCCGTGCAGCCGCGGGAGAAGGTCGAGGTCGGCTCCGAAGTGTCCGGCAAGGTCACCGCCATCTATGTCGACTTCAACGACCCGGTGAAACGCGACCAGATCCTGGCGCAGGTCGATCCGCAGACATTCCAGAACGCCCTCGAGCAGGCGCAGGCCCGGCTGAAGCAGGCGCAGGCCTCGGTCGACAACAACAGAGCGTCGATCAATCGCGCCAAGGTCGCGCTCGATGTCTCGGAGAAAGCCTACAACAGGCAGAAGCTACTCTTCAACGAACAGGCCATCTCGCAGCAGGCGTGGGAACAGGCCGAGCAGACCTTCGTCAACGCCCAGCTCTCGCTCGAATCCGAAGAAGTGTCGCTCAAGTCCGGCCTTGCTGGTCTCGATACCGCGCGCGCCAGCGTGCAGGACGCCTTCACCAAGCTCGAGCGCACCAAGATCCGCTCGCCGATCGACGGCGTGATCCTGTCGCGCAAGGTCGAAGTCGGCCAGACCGTTCAGTCCTCGCAGACCGTCGCCAACTTCTTCACCGTCGCCGCCGACCTGTCGCAGATCGAGATCGAGGCCGCAGTGTTTGAGTCCGACATTGGCGGCATCGATCCAGGCGACCCGGTCGTCTTCACCGTTGACGCCTTCGCGGGCGAACGTTTCCAGGGCTCGGTGGTTCAGGTTCGCCAGCTCGGCGTTGAGCAGGCCAACGTCGTGATGTACACCGTCGTGGTCAACGCGAGGAATCCTAGCGGCAAGCTCCTGCCGGGCATGACCGCGAACGTCGAGATCACGGCAGACCGCGTCGCCGATACCATGCGCGTCGATTTTGACGCCACGCGCTTCCAGCCTCCCAAGGACATCATGGACGCGATGCGTGAGGAGATGGAACGCTCGGGCCAGGGTGGTGGCCAGGGCGGCGCTCCCGGTGGAGGCCAAGGCGCCCCGCCTGCTGCAGCTGGCTCGCAGACAGTCGCCTTCGGCGGCGGTGAGGGCGGCGGCAATCGTGGCGGCGGTGGACCGGGCGGCCCCGGCGGCGGCATGCAGACCCAGATGCTCGAGATCCTCAAGTCAGCGGGCGTCGATGATGCGCGCGCCCAGAAGATCATGGGCGACATGCAGGGCGAGATTCAGAAGGTCATGGCCTCGATGGCCCCTCCGGCAGGGCAACCCGCCGCTGGACAGATTCTCGGAGGCGGCGGCTTCGGCCCGCCCCCCAGCATCGTGCAGCAGCAGCAGCGCCAGGAACGCATGGCCAAGATGCAGCAGACACAGGAGACCGTGCTCCGCCGCAATCTCAACGAGGAAGAGTACGCCGTCGTCGCCAAAGCCCGCACGGAAATGCAGTCGCAGAAGCGCGTCACCGTCTACAAGGTGAACGACAAGGGCGAGCTTGAGAGCCATCAACTCGTCATCGGCCTCAGCGACGGCGAGAACGCGCAGATCATCAGAGGCGCCGAAGTCGGCGACAAGTTCGTGGTCCGCTCAACGGCTGCGGATGCCGCCAAGCCCAAGTCGTGATCGGACCTCGATCATGACCACCGCAAAGCCGATCATCTCCTGTCGTAACCTCACACGGGTCTACAAGATGGGAGACCAGGAGGTCCGCGCCCTTGATGGCGTCGATCTCGACATTCATGAAGGCGAGTTCGTCGCGATCATGGGGCCGTCGGGCTCAGGCAAGTCATCGCTGATGAACCTCATCGGCGCGCTCGACAGGCCTACCTCCGGCGAGATGTGGATCAACGGCCGCGCCCTCTCCGAGATGACGCGCGATGAACTCGCCGATCTCCGTAACGAGACGCTCGGCTTCGTCTTTCAGCAGTTCAATCTGCTGGCGCGTCAGGATGCCTTCCAGAACGTCCGCCTGCCCCTTCGCTATGCCCGCAAAGACATCGGCGACATGGATGCACGGGCCAAGGAGTGCCTCGAACTCGTTGGCCTGGGCACGCGCATGGACCACCGGCCCATGCAGCTGTCGGGCGGCCAGCAGCAGCGCGTGGCGATCGCCCGCGCCCTGTCCAACCGCCCCCGCATACTTCTCGCCGACGAGCCGACAGGCGCGCTCGACACGAAGACGACCGTCGAAATCATGCACCTGATGCAGGACCTGAATCGGCAGGGAATCACCGTCGTGGTGATCACCCACGAGAACGAAGTGGCCGAATACGCCAAGCGCCAGATACATTTTCGCGACGGCAAGATTGAAACCGACAGCGCGCACCCCGAACTAAAGCGCGCGAGCGGAGGCTAAAATCATGAAAGTCGGTCTTGCCGCCACCTCCGCTGCGGAGGCGTTGTATTCTAACCCGCTTCGCAGCCTGCTGACCATGCTGGGCATCATTATCGGCGTTGCCTCGGTGATGGTGATGATGTCGATCGGCGAAGGCGCCAAGGCGCAGATCGAGGCGCAGATCTCAAGCGTTGGCACCAATGTCCTCACGCTTCAGCCGGGCAGTCTCAACCGCGGCGGCCGCAACCAGGGCAGCGGCTCGGCGCGGCCTTTCAACGAGGCGGACATCTCCGCCATCGACCAACTTCCCTTCGTGGAAGAGGTCACCGGGACCCTTTCGGGACAGGCCAACGCCGTCTCGGAGGATGCAAACTGGACCACAAGCATCCAGGGCGGCACATCTTCCTACTTCTCGGTCAACAACTGGCCAGCCGTCGAAGGCCGGGAATTCACCGAACAGGAAGTCCAAGGCGGCGCGGCAGTCGCCCTGTTGGGGAAAACCACGGCAACAAACCTCTTCCCGCGCGGCGATGCGCTCGGCCAGCGCATCCGCGTGAACGGCGTGCCGATCGAAATCATCGGCATTCTGGAGACCAAGGGCCAGGGCGGCGGCGGCGGTATGGGCCGGGACCGCGACGACATCATCATCGCCCCGCTCAGCATGGTCAGAAACCGCGTAACAGGCGGCAATCGCTGGGTTTCCCGCCACGTTTCCAACATCCAGGTCCTCGTCCAGGACGGTTACGACGTCATGGAAGCGCAGGACGAATTGGCCACGGTGATGCGCGAAAGACGAAGAGTTGAGCCCGGCGCGCAGGATAATTTCAGCGTTGTTAACTTTGCCGACATGATAAAGCAGCGAGCCGCCGTGGCCGAGAATATGAGCATGCTCCTTGCATTTACGGCTGCGGTATCGCTGATCGTCGGTGGGGTCGGTGTGATGAACATCATGCTTGTTTCTGTTACGGAACGGACCCGCGAGATCGGATTGCGCATGGCTGTGGGTGCGCGAGGCGGTGACATTCTTCTTCAATTCCTCGTCGAAGCCGTTGTCCTCTGCACCTTGGGCGGACTCATCGGCATGGCGATAGGATGGGTCGGCGTATACGCGTACGCGCAGATCGCTAGCGCTCCGATGCTCGTCTCCCCCGTCATCGTGGCAACTGCACTGGGGGCGGCGGCCTCCGTCGGTCTGTTATTCGGCTTCTTCCCTGCCCGCCGGGCAGCCCAACTCGATCCAATCCAGGCGCTTAGATATGATTGACAAGAAAATGACTCGCGGCGTCTCCGCGGGCGCTCTCGCTGTCCTCCTCTCCGCATGCGGCCATCTCCCGATCGCCGAGCCAGCCTTCGAGGCCATGGCCGACAAGCGCGCCGGCCTGCCCGCCGACTGGACCGTTGGACAGATGGCGGGCGAAACCGCCGCCATCGTCGCAGACTACAGCGTCTTCCAGGACGCGCAGTTGATCGCCTACGTGCAGGAAGCGCTCGAGAACAACCGCGGCCTGCGCGCTGCAATCGAAAGCGTGCGCCAATCCGAAGCCGCGCTGCAGCAGGTGCGCTCGCGACTCCTGCCGCAAGTCGGCGCTTCGCTCGGCGCCAGCATCGGCGCCCCGGTCGACGACCTCAGCAATTCGACGGATCTTTACTCGCTCGGAATCACAGCCAGCTATGATTTCGACATCATGGGCGATCTCAGCGCCTCGATCCAGGCATCGGCCGCCGGCCTGCGCTCAAGCGAAGCCGTATACGAACAGGCTCGCCGCCAGATCGCAGCCCAGGTTGCCCGCTCCTACTTCGCGATCATCGAACAACAGATGCAGCTCGCGCTCGACCGCGGCTCCCTCGATCGCCAGCGCCAGACCTTCCGCATCACGCAGACCCGCTTCGACGCCGGCTCCATCGCCCGCGACGAACTGGTGCTCGGCGAATCCCGCCTCGCCATCGCCGAGGACTCGATCCTCGCGACCGAAGCCTCGCTCCGCGCCGCCGTGCGCGCACTGGAAACGGCGCTCGGCCGCTTCCCGCAGAACAAGCTGTCGATCCAGGGCACCCTGCCCGAGCCGCCCGCCACGCCGCCCCTCGGCCTGCCGGAGCTGACCATCCGTTCGCGCCCCGACGTCGTCTCGGCCGAGCTCAACATGATCCAGATATTTGCCGACACGCGCATCGCACAGCTCGGCCCCTGGCCGCAGCTCGACTCGACGCTGTCGCTCGGACTGTCGAACTCGACGATCAACACGACGACCGACCTCTTCAGCTTCGACGACCTGGCGCTCTCGATCGGCGCATCGCTCGCTCAGTCCATCTTCGATGGTGGCGCGATCGATGCCCGCGTGCGCGCTGCCGAGTCGCGTGAGCGCGCCGCTCTCGAGCGTTACGGCCAGACAGTGATCAACGCCTATGCCGAAATCGTCGGCGCCATCGACCAGTTCGATACGCTCGGCTCGCGCAACGCCGCCCTGCAGAAGGCGTCAAACGCCGCACAGGAAGTGCTGCGCCTCGGCGAGCTGAAGTATCAGGAAGGCTCCGAAAGCCTGCTCAACCTGTTCACGGTGCGCGACAGCGCCGAGTCGGCGGAGTCCAACCTGATCTCCAACCGCCGCGCGCGTCTGGATCAGTGGATCGTGCTTCACACCGCGCTGGGTGGAAACCCCACGCGGGCGACCGCGCTGGCGACGGCGGCCAACACCGCAAACGGCGCCGCGCCTCAGTAGCGGCAGCTTCGCGGCGCAAATTCCTTCCAATACACGCCCGGAAGCACCGCTTCCGGGCGTAGTTTTTTGCGTTGCACGGCGTCTGGTTGACCACGCCCCAGTCGAGACTAGTCTCCGCCCCGTTCCGAGGATGGATCGAGTTTCCGACAGGATGAACGTGATGAGACAATTGTTGCTTGGCGGCGCTGCTGCTCTGGCGATTGCGCTTGCTGGCTGCGGCCAGACGACGACGGCCGACAAGCCTGACGCCGCAACATTCCTCGCCAGCGCCGAGAAGGAGCTGTCCGAGTTCTCCGACTACGCCTCGCGCGTCGCCTGGGTGAACGCGAACTTCATCACCGACGACACCGACTGGCTCGTCGCGCGCTCGGGTTCGGAAGGGACACTGATGTCCGTCCGCCTCGCCAACGGCAGCAAGGCGTACGAAGGCGCCAACCTCACGCCCGAGCAACAGCGCAAGATGAACATCCTGCGCTCCGGCATAACCATGCCGGCCCCCTCCACCGGCACGCCGGAAGAGCAGAAGGCCATCGCCGACGAACTCTCCGAGGTGATGACGCGCATCGGCTCGACCTACGGCAAGGGCAAGTTCACGATCGACGGCAAGGAGCTCAACCTTGAAGAGCTCTCCGCCATCATCTCCTCCTCGCGCGATCCGGCCAAGCTGCAACAGGCCTGGGAAGGCTGGCACACCATCTCGCCGCCGATGAAGGCCGACTACGCCCGCATGGTGGAAATCGGAACGGCCGGCGCCAAGGAGCTCGGCTTCTCCGACATCGCCGACATGTGGCTCGCCAACTACGACATGCCCTCGAAGGACATGGAAGCCACGGTCGAGAAACTGTGGAGCCAGGTCCAGCCGCTCTACAACGACCTGCATTGCTATGTCCGCGGCAAGCTCAACGCGAAGTATGGCGACACCGTACAGCCGAAGACCGGCCCCATCCGCGCCGACCTGCTCGGCAACATGTGGGCGCAACAATGGAATGGCATCTACGACATCGTCGCTCCGCCCGCCTCAAACCCCGGCTACGACCTCGACAAGGTGCTCGTCGCGAAGAAGTATGACCCCGTCAAAATGGTGAAAACGGGCGAAGGCTTCTTCACCTCGCTTGGCCTGCCCGCACTCCCCGAGACATTCTGGCAGCGCTCACTGATCACGCGCCCGCAGGACCGCGAAGTGCAGTGCCACGCGTCAGCCTGGGATATCGACAGCCTCGACGACATCCGCATCAAAATGTGCACGCAGGTGAACGCGGAGGATTTCTCCACGGTCCACCACGAACTCGGCCACAACTTCTACCAGCGCGCCTACAAGGGACAGGACTTCCTGTTCCGCAACGGCGCGCATGACGGCTTCCACGAAGCCATCGGCGATTTCATCGCTCTCTCGATCACGCCGGAATATCTGAAGCAGCTGGACCTTATCAGCGTCGACCCGCCGGCCTCCGCCGACACAGGCCTGCTGATGGATCGCGCGCTTGAGAAGATCGCCTTCCTGCCCTTCGCCATCAAGCTCGACAAATGGCGCTGGCAGGTCTTCCGCGGCGAGACTGCCCCTGCGCAATACAATGATGCGTGGTGGGCGCTCTCGAAGCAGTATCAGGGCATCACCCCTCCTGGTCCGCGTCCGGCCGATGCGTTCGATCCCGGCGCGAAATATCACATCCCGGGCAACACGCCTTACCTGCGCTACTTCCTCTCATTCATCCTGCAGTTCCAGTTCCACAAGGCCGCCTGCGAACAGGCCGGCTGGACCGGGCCGCTGCATCGCTGCTCGATCTACAACAACAAGGAAGTCGGCGCGAAGTTCACAAAAATGCTCGAGATGGGCGCCAGCAAGCCATGGCCGGATGCGCTCGAAGCGTTCACCGGCACGCGCGAGATGGATGGCTCGGCGCTCGTCGCCTACTTCGCCCCACTGCAAGCATGGATGAAAGAACAGAACGCCGGCCAGACCTGCGGCTGGTAGACTGATCCAGACGAACACCGGAAACGCCGCCCCACAAGGGCGGCGTTTTTCTTTGCCAGAACCCCGCGACGGATAGCGCGGCAATCGGCAGTTGAAATCCCAGCCGACTGGCGCGACTTTGCGCCAGCGGAAGTAGGGCACATGCGGCCCGCCCGGGAGGAAAACACCATGAAACTACTCAAATCCCTCGCTGCGGGCGTCCTCGGCCTTGGCGCTGGCGGCGCAGCGCTTGCGATTGCCGCACTTGCGACACCTGTGTTCGTCCCCGCCGCAATGGGCCAGGTCGCGCCTGATCATACCGGCGCCGGCGTCTACCAGAAGGCTTGCGCAGCCTGCCACGACAACCCCGGCACCACGCGGGCCGCCGCCATTTCCGCCATCAAGCAGATGCCCGCTGCGCGCCTCAACGAAGTCCTTGGCCCGGGCGGCATCATGGCCCCGATGGCCGCCAGCCTGAGCGCGCAGGAGAAGACCGACCTCGTCGCATGGCTCACTGCCGGCCAGGCCACAGCCCCGGCGCAATGGACCGACGCGCTGCTGTGCGCCCCCGACAAGCGCGGCGTCAGCGCCTCTGCTTCGATCGTATCGCTCGGCTTCGGCGTCGACGCCAACCAGACCCGCAGCCTCTCGGCCGCTCAGGCCGGCATCAACAAGAGCCAGCTCGCCAATCTCGACGTCGCCTGGGCCATCGCCTTCCCGGGCCAGGGCTCCGGCTCCGGCGCATCGGTGCTCAGCGATGGCACCATCTTCACCACCGGCGGTCAGCGCCTGATCGCGGTCGATGCAGCTTCTGGCTGCGTGAAGTGGGCCTACACCGCCAACTCACGCAACACGCCCGCCATCGGCGAGATCGATGGCAAGAAGGTCGTCGCCATCTCCATCGGCCGCGACATCCACGTTCTCGACGCCGGCACGGGCGCACTCATCTGGAAGGCCAGCGGCCAACCAGTTGACGGTACTGGCGGCCAGATCCGCGGCGGGGTCATCTTCGCAAAGGACAAGGTGATCGTGCCCCTGTCCGCCTCAGGCGTCGCAGCCGCCATGAACCCGCGCTTCGAATGCTGCGTCGGCCATGGCTCGGTCGTGGCGCTCAACGCCGCCGACGGCAGCCATGCCTGGGAATACCACACGATGCCGGAGGCGACCTACAATGGTCAGGTCAGCTCGCTCGGCGTGAAACAGAAGGGGCCTTCCGGCGCGCCGATCTGGTCCGTGCCCGTGTTCGACGCAAAGCGTAACCTCGTGATCGTCACCACGGGCGAGAACACCTCGCACCCCGGCACCGACACGTCTGACGCCGTGATCGCCATCAACGCCGACACCGGCAAGGTCGCCTGGCAGTTCCAGGCCATGGCCGCCGATATCTGGAACATGTCCTGCAGCGTGGAGACCGGCCAGAATGGTCCCAACTGTCCCGTGATCTTCGGCGGTGACGGACGCGACTACGACTTCGGCGCCGGCGCTGTGCTGGTGAATGCAAACGGCAAGGATATCGTCCTCGCAGGCCAGAAGTCCGGCCACGCTTGGGCGCTGGATGCAGACACAGGCAAGGTGCTGTGGAGCCAGCGTGTCGGCGAAGGCACCGCCCTCGGCGGCGTCCACTGGGGCATCGCGGCCTATGGCGGCAAGCTGATCCTTCCGATCAACGACCCTGCCCTTGCGGGCGCCAGCCCCAAGGCAAAGCCCGGCGTCTTCACGTTCGATGTCGCAACCGGCAAGCCCGGCTGGTCATACGCAGCAGCACCCAACTGCGAAGGCACGCGCGCCACTGCGGTGGCAGGCTGCACCTCGCGCTTCGGCTTCTCTGCCGCCCCCGTGGTGGTTGACGGCGCAATCGTCGGCGCGACACTCGGCGGCGAGGTCATCATCCTCGATGGCGCCGATGGCCGCGTCATCAATCGCATCGACACGGTTGGGCCGATCCCCACGCTCAACAAGGATGTCGCCGGAAAGGGCGGTTCGATCGACGCCCACTCGATCTCGGCGGGCGCCGGAATGATCTTCATAAACTCCGGCTACGGCCAGTTCGGCCAGACGGGCGGCAACGTGCTGATCGCCTACAAGCCCAAATAGACAGACATCACGGCACAAGAAAAAGCCCGCAGCGAAAGCTGCGGGCTTTGTCGTTTTCCGGATACCGCAAACCTTACTTCGCGGGCTGCGTGGCGGATTGGCCTTCCGCACTTTCTGCTGTCGCGGACGGCGGCGGCTTGCCGATGCCCATCGCGTCAATTTTGATGAAGGCGGGTCCAAGGATCACGAGGAACAGCACGGGCAGGAAGAACACGATCATCGGAACAGTCAGCTTGGCCGGCAAGGCGGCAGCCTTCTTCTCCGCCTCGGTGATCCGCATCTCGCGGTTCTCCTTGGCCATCACACGCAGCGCTGCGCCCATGGGCGTGCCGTACTTCTCGGCCTGCACCAGCGCCATGGCGACGCCCTTGACGCCTGGATGGTTCGTCCGCTCGGAAAGGTTGTAATAAGCCTGCCTGCGATCCTGCAGGTACGACAGCTCGGCCGTCGTCAGGGTCAGCTCTTCCGCAAGCTCGGGCGACGCTGATCCGATCTCCTCGCCAACCCGCGCAAACGCCTGCTCGATCGACATGCCGGACTCGACGCAGATCAGCATCATGTCCAGCGAGTCGGGGAAAGCGCGCATGATCGACGTGCGGCGCTTGGTGATCTTGTTCTCGAGGTAGACGTTGGGGCCGTAGAAGCCGACAGCAAAACCAACCACCACCGCGCCGATCTTCATCGGCATCTGGAATCCGTGATCGTTGACGAACCAGATGTAGACAAAAGCGCCGATGCTGCAAATGATCGGCAACGCGAAGCGGCAGAAGTAGAAGATCGACACAGGCTTAGGGCCACGCAGACCCGCCTGAATCAGCTTCTTCGTCACGCCCGGATCTTCCAGCGCCTTGGCCAGATCCAGCTTGTCGACGAACTTCTTCATCGTGCTGGTGTCCTGCACGCGCAGGGATTTCTTGGCCGCCTCGCCTTCCAGCGCGGCGCGGCTTTTGCGGCGCAACTCCTCGCGACGGTTGGCGACCTGCTTGAGGCGGCTCGTCAGCTTGTCGTTGTTGAACGCCGGCGCCGCCAGCGTGATGACAGTCGCAAACGTCGCCACACACGCGAGCGCCGAAGCAAGCGTCACCGGATCGGTGAGGAAGGAGACCCAGTCGATATCCATCGAGCCGCCCCTGACCTAGAAGTTGAAGTTGATCATGGACCGCATGATGTAAATGCCCGCACCCATCAGGCCGGCAGCAATCAGCAGTATCAGGTGACCCATGTCCGTCGTGAAGAGCGACATGATGTAGGCCGGCGTCGTCATGTAGACGAGCAGCATCACGATGATCGGCAGCGAGCCGATGATCATCGCCGACGCCTTGGCCTCGGACGACAGCGCCTTGATCTTCTCGCGCAGCAGTTTCCGCGAACGCAGAACGGTCGACAGGTTGCCCAGCGCTTCGGACAGGTTGCCGCCCGCGCGCTGCTGGATCGCCAGAACGATATTGAAGAAGTTCACTTCCTGGGTCGGCGTGCGCTGATACATTTTGTGCAGCGCCTGGTCGATCGGCACGCCCATGGCAATCGCGTCGACCACAACCTGGAACTCCCCGCCGAGCGGCTGCGAGCTCTCACGGGCGATCATCTTCAGACATTCGTTGAGCGGAAGGCCTGATTTCACGCCGCGGACAATCACATCGATGGCGTCAGCAAACTGGCTGATGAATTTCTTCTGGCGACGTCCAATGGCCATGCCAAGAAACCAGCGCGGTACGCCGAAAGCCGCTGCAAAGCCAATGCCCACTGGCACGAGCAGCTGAAGGCCTTCGTTGAAGCCGCCGAGAAAGAAGGTAGCCGCCGCCGCCACAACGCCGGACACCAGCGATCCGATCCAGAACGCCGGCACGGTGATGCTGAGCCCGGACTGCTTGATGCGATCCTCGATCGAGCGGCCGATCATCTTGTTCTGGCGCGTCGCCTCTTCGCGATCGCGGAGAGCCTTGCTTGTCGACTCCATCTGCTTGCGCCGAGCGTTGGCGACGAGATCGCCGCCGCGCGTCTTCGAGCCCTCGCTGATCGCCTTGAGGCGCTTGTTCTGCGTTGGGTTGCCGCCACCCGCGAAGGCAAAGCCGAGCGCCGTAATCGCCACGAACGCCAGTCCGGCGATCGCGTAGGTCATCATTTCCGGCGTCATCGGCTGTCCTCCTCGAGCGCGTCCAGCGCCCGGCCAAGCTCGGCCTCCATATTGAAGTACTTGGCGCGCTCCCAGAAGCGCGGGCGGCCAATGCCGGTTCCGCGGTGCGTGCCCGTCAGCTTGCCGTCCTTGTCTTCGCCGTCGATCTCGTAACGCATCACGTCCTGCGTCACGATCACATCGCCCTCGAGGCCCATGACTTCGGTAATCGAAACCACTTTCCGCGAGCCGTCGCGCAGGCGCGAGGCCTGGATCACAACGTCGATCGAGCCCACGATCATCTCGCGGATCGTGCGTTGCGGCAGGGTGAAGCCACCCATCGTGATCATAGACTCAAGACGCGACAGAGCCTCACGCGGCGTGTTGGCGTGCAGCGTCCCCATCGAGCCATCGTGGCCCGTGTTCATCGCCTGCAGAAGGTCGAACGCCTCCGGTCCACGAACCTCGCCCACGATGATCCGGTCAGGACGCATGCGCAGGCAGTTCTTGACGAGATCAGTCATGGTCACGCGGCCCTGCCCCTCAAGGTTGGGCGGGCGCGTTTCAAGGCGCACCACGTGCGGCTGCTGCAGCTGAAGTTCGGCGGCGTCTTCGCAGGTGATGACGCGCTCGCCCGGCGCGATGAACGCCGTCAGCGTGTTGAGCAGCGTGGTCTTGCCTGAACCCGTGCCGCCCGAAATTAGCGTGTTGCAACGCGACGCGCCGATGATGCGCAGCACTTCGGCCGCAGGTTCGGAGAGCGAGCCGAAATTCACCAGGTCGGTGATTTTCAGCTTGTCCTTCTTGAACTTGCGAATGGTGAGCGCCGGACCGTCGATGGCCAGCGGCGGCCCGATGACGTTTACGCGCGATCCGTCTGCAAGACGCGCGTCGCAGATCGGCGAGCTTTCATCAACGCGGCGACCAACCTGGCTCACAATGCGTTGGCAGATGTTCATCAGCTGCGCGTTGTCGCGGAAGCGGATGTTGGTGCGCTGGATCTTGCCGGCGACTTCGATGTAGGTCGTGCCAGCGCCGTTGACCATGATGTCGGCGATGTCGTCGCGCGCCAGCAGCGGCTCAAGCGGTCCGTAACCCAGAACGTCGTTGCAGATGTCCTCGAGCAGCGTTTCCTGTTCGGCGACGCTCATCACCACGTTCTTGATCGAAACGATCTCGATCACGATATCGCGGATCTCTTCGCGCGCGCTTTCCTGATCCAGCTGCGCTAGCTGCGACAGGTCGATCGTGTCGATCAGCGCGTTGAAGACCTCGGTCTTGGTCCGGTAGTATTCGTCCGACCGGTTGTCGATCGTCGCGATGCGCTCCTTCGGCGGAGGCGGCGTTGCGATCTTGCCTGACGGCTTGGCGGATGCTGTCGGTTTAGGCGGCGGGGCAGCGGACCGCGGCGGCGGCGGAGCCGGATCACCGCCTCCCATCGATGCGTTGCTGGGTTTCGGCGGAGGCGGCGGCGGCGTGGCGGAACGGTTCGCAACCGCCCTTTCGGGCGGCGGCGCGGCCATCGGGGCCCCCGTCGTCGAGCGTTTGCCGAACATCCGCTACTCCTACTTGCCCAGCAGCTTTTTCAGCATGGAGGGCTTGGCCGTCTGGATTTCCCTGCCGGTCAGCTGGGCCGCGAGCTGGTCGAGCCCTTGGGCAACTTTGGATTCCGGCGCGACGTCGAAGATCATCTGGCCGTTGTTGGCGGCCGTGCCGAACAGTTGCGCATCGAACGGCAGCACCAGCGTCGGCTCGAGACCAATTGCCTGGCCGAAGTCCTTGGGCGGAATCTCCGGCCGCTTGGGCAGACCCACCATGTTGAGGACCAGCTTCGGCGGATTGTCGTTCGGGCGCGCCGCCTTCAGGAAGTCGATCAGGTTCTTGCCATTGCGCAGTGAAGCGAGATCGGGACCGGCGACAACGATCAGCTCGTCCGCCGAGATGACAGTGGATTTAAACCAGTCCGTCCAGATGTGCGGCAAGTCGAGCACCATGAACGGCACCGAACCACGCACCTGCTCCAGCACGCGCGTATAGGTTTCCGGATCAAGGTTGTACGTGCGGTCAAGCGTCGCCGGCGCCGTGAACAGCGACAGGCGATCGGTCGCCTTCGTGATCAGGCGTCCCATGATCGCGTCATCGAACCGGTCAGGAGACATCAGCGCGTCGGCGATCGTCGCGGCTGTATCCTGATTGAAATCAAGGCCGGTGGTGCCGAAGTTGAGATCGAGATCAACCAGCGTCGCATTCACCTTGCAGCGTTCGGTAAGCGCCCAGGCCAGGTTGTGCGCGACGGATGACGCGCCAACGCCGCCCTTCACGCCCGTGACCGCCAGCGTCTTGCCCGCGAACGGCGCTTCCGGATCGGTGAACAGGCCGGCGATCGCACGGATCATCTGCACCGGTTCGATCGGCGCAACCAGGTATTCCGAAACGCCACGGCGCATCAGTTCGCGATAGAGCCGGATGTCATTGGTCTGACCGACGACGACGACCTTGATGTTCTCGTCGCAATACTCAGCGAGTGAATCGAGTTCGGCCAGCAACTGGCGCGGATCGCCCGAACCCTCGATGATCAGCAGGTTCGGCGTCGTCTCGTTGACATAATACTGGGTCGCTGCAGCAACGCCGCCTTCCAGAACCTCCATCGTCACATTCTTCATGCGGCGATCCTGCGCGATCGAACGCAGCATGCCGAGCGTGGACGTCCGCGTGCAGAAGGCGTGAATCGTGATGCGCGGAATCGGGCGGTCGCCGGCCGTCTGCGTGACGCCGAACGAATAGTCGAAGCCAAGCCCCTGCCCGGCAGCATCGTCGGAAACCGGCTCGGCCTCATAGGCCGTCATCGGCGGCAGATCTTCAACCGGCGGAGTCGCAGGCTTCGGCTGCAGCCACGCCGGCATCTCCGGTACATCATTGGCGGCCATCGGCGGCGGTGGCGGCGGCATGTCTTCCGGGTCTGCCTCGGCCGATCCGGTCAGCATGTCCTCGCCGAACTCGTCGTCGAACGCCGTCATGTCGAACTCGGCTTCTTGCGCTACAGGCGCAGGATCCGAAAACACGATCGGCGCTTTCTGGTCTTCGGCCTGCACGGCGCGCGGCGGCGGCGTCATGAAGCCATCGTCATCGAGACTGAAATCAGCCTCCTCAAATGATTGCGATTCCTCGACACCGCGCAAGGCTGCGGCGAAGGTCGCGCCGATCGGCGCGTCCATGTCGAGATCGAGATCCTGGGCGAGCCGGTCCAGCTCGCCATCAACGTCAAACCTGTCCCGGGGTCCGCTCATGTCGCGCGCTTCCTAATTCACAGCCGAGCTAATAGCGCCGCTCGCGTCGTCATTGCGCTCAGCGGAGGTCTTCTCGCCGCTGCGATACTTGCTCAGAACGATGGAGCGGCGGCCCACATCAGCCGGATCCATCGGCTGGTCGCCGACCAGATCGGACGGATTGGCGATCATTGCAGCAAGGTTCACTGCGACCGCGCAACCCAGCGAAGGCATGGCCGAATTGCTGCTGGTGTCCGTAAGGTCGAGCATTGACAGATCCGGGCACCCCGGCACCACCGCATTGTACGTGCGATAGCTGAGGATGAGCGGCGCCGAGCGCGCGCCCGTGCCGTCATAAGTGCCTTCTGCGATCTGCACCTGGTCAACACCTTCGGCCAGCATGACGGCGCGTGCGTCCGCCGATGCGCGCATGGCGGCAATGTCGTCGGGCCCATTGCTCGGACGCGAGATGATCACCGCGCCGTGGCCTTCTTCCTGATAGGCGAGCGCGAAATGGCGAACCGCCTCACGCTCCTGCAGGCCCAGCTTCTCGCCGGCGACGATCGCGCCGATCTTCAGCTCAGCCGTGGTTTCTTCCGCAACGATCTGCGTATGCATGCGTGTCGACCAGCCGATCTGCTCGTCGGTCTGCATGCAGCCAGCCAGCGTGATGAGCGAGGCGGCGACGAGTGCGAACTTGTGATTTGACGACATCTGCCCTGCCCCTAGTCGATGATGAAGCCGCTTGCGCCCTTGGGCGCAGGCGTGTTGCCCGTAGACGAACCCGGCACGGCGTAGACATCGTTCAGCTTGCCGAAGAGGATCGTGCGCGCGTCGCGACTAGTGACATAGCCACGGTCCGGATCGCGGAAGCCCTGCGGATCGGTGGGATCCACGAGGTAGGGCGTCACGATCACGACCAGTTCGGTCTCGTCATTCTGGAAGTCGCGGCTGCGGAACAGGGCGCCAAGGATCGGAATGTCCTTCGCGCCCGGCACACCGTCGAGGTTCTGCTTGGTCTGTTCCTGGATCAGGCCGGCGATCACGAGGCTGCCGCCCGAAGGAATTTCGACCGTCGTTTCCGCGCGACGCACTTTCAGCGCCGGGATGGTCATGGTCTGCGCGACAATCGTCTGGCCCGTCGCCGGATCGATCCGCACGCCGCTGTCCGACTGGAAGCCGCCTTGCGTCGAGATTTCAGACACCTCGACCGAAAGCTGCAGCGAGATGCGACCTTCGGACAGAACGATAGGCGTATAGCCAAGGCCGACACCGAAGGGCTTGAACTCGATCGAGACCTTGCCGTCCTCCTGCGCCACCGGCACCGGGAATTCGCCGCCGACCAGGAACTTGCCGGCCTCGCCAGAGATAGCTGCGAGGTTCGGCTCAGCCAGCGTACGCACAATGCCCACGCGCTCAAGCGCATTGATCTTCGCGCCGACCGAGCCCTGCTGCTGGCCGTCGACGATGTTCTGGTAACCCATGTTCGCAACGAGGCCGCCCAGCGACGTTCCCGCGATCGGGAAGGAGTTCGACGTACCCGCCGACAGCGTCTGCTCCCACGCCGGCTTCAGCACGGCGCCCGTGAGCTCCGGCAGACCCGTGATCGGGTTCAGCGCGGTCTCCAGCATGCGCGGCATCAGCTCGCCAAAGCTCATCGAGCCCGACAGGTTGATGCCCATCTGCTTGATGACAGAACGCTGCATCTCGACGAAGCGCACCTTCAGCGTGACCTGGTCCTTGCCTTCGATCGCCATCATGTTGAGGACGCTCGCGTCATCCTTGGCGTAGGTGCGCGCAAGCTGCACGACGCGATCAGCACCCGACAGGTTCGGAACCGAACCCGCGAGAATGATCCGGCCGTTGACGGCTTCAACCTGAACCTTCGAGCCGGGGACGTGGCGCTTGATCAGTCCGCGCAGCTGATCCATGCCGGCGACGCCATCGGTCACAGAGATTTCCAGCGTCTTCACCTTGCGGCCGGACTGGTCGAGGAACACGATGTTGCTCTCGCCCGGCGCAACGCCCATCACCGCAACGCGGCGACGATCGCGTGCAACAACGTTCGCGATCTTGTCGTTGGCGATGATCACGTCGCCGATGTCGGCGTCGAACTCGATCATGTAGGACTTGTTGACGGTCAGCGTCAGCACTTCCGTCGATTCCGGCGCCGTTGCTTCGGGGATCGTCATGCGCTGGGCGGGCGAGCCTGCCAGGTCGCCGCCGGCGGGCGGCTGCGCGAATGCCTGAGCCGTCAGCGCGACCGCGCTGGCGAAGCTCAGCAGGATGAAGTTGCGATTGAACGACATGGAATACCTCAACCAGCCGGCGCAGTTGAGACCGTCTCGGTCCCATAGCGATAGACACGCACGCCCTCGGCATCCTGCGAAACGCCGTCGCGATAGGCGCGGCCGGTTCCCGTTGCGCCCTGCGGCTGCGAGAGATCAGCAACCGAGCGAAGCGCCAGGGCAAGTTCGCCAGCTTTCTTCGCCGAGTTCAGCAGCGTTGCATCACGCTCGGAGAGTTCGAGCGTGGCGCGCGAACCAATGATGACTTCCGCCTGCCCCGTCCGCGGCGCAGCTTCGCCTTCGGGCGCCGCAGGCGCGCCGTAGATCGCATCGATGGCAAGAACGCGAATGTTGGACAGGATGAGATCCGAGCGCACATTCTGCATGCCGCTCGATGAGTTGCCGCCGCTCGATTCAACTTCGCGCGTCACGATCACATCGACGCGGTCGTTCGGCACGATGAAGCCGCCAGCCGCCGTTTCAGGCTCGATCTCGAACGAGACCGCGCGCATGCCCGGGGTGAGCATCACCGACATGAAGCCGGCCGTGCCGGGGTGAACAAGTTTGGCGACCGTTACAGGTTCGCCCTTCACGAGTTCGACGCGCGCGACCGCGCCGACCATCTTGTCGAGCGCTTCGGTGTCGAGCTCCTGCACGATGAACGAATCCATCGGCGCTTCGGCCGGCCAGTCCTGCCAGGTGAGATCGTCTGCGCTCACAAACCGGCCGATCGGGATCGGATTGTTGGCGACGAGAACTTTCTTGACGGGAATTTCGACGGGCGCTGGCGCTGCCGCCATCGGCATCTCAGCAGCCGAAGCGGTTGAGGGCGATTGCACGGCGCGCACAAGGAATACGGCGCCAATGGCCGCAACTGCCGCTACCAGTAGAATAATCAGTCGCACGGGCGACATGTAGGCCCTCCGCCGAGTCCCCAAAGGCCTGAAAGGGGCCCTATCCTGAGGTGGCAGACTTCCACGAGCGCTCTAAGGGAGAGTTAAGACGCCGCGGCGCAGGGCGTTAACAAATCCGGTCAGGACTTAACCTTTATGCGGCGACAGCCTCGCGCCCTGACCTTGAAATCATGCATTCACCGCCGCTAGACCCGCCGCGATCACTGGCGATCCAGGCGCCGCAAGCAACGCGCCGATTGCAATGGCGACCGCATAAGGCGCGCCCTCTTCCGGAGACTTGAGCCGCACAAGCCAGGCCTGCTTCGGTTCGAACTTCATGCGGCGGATGACAATCAGGCCGCCGGCCAGCAGCCCGCCCGCGATCGCCATGCCCATGACAAACGGCGCGCTCGCCGCAAGACCGGTCCACAGTGAAGCCGCCGCGATTACTTTCGCATCTCCACCGCCGAACACGTTGAGATAGAACAGGCCCGCGCAGACGATCAGCACGACGGCGCCGAACACGAGATGCATGCCGATCACATCGAGCGGAAGTCCGGCTGTCAGCGCTGCCGGCACGAAGGTGACGCCCAGCACGATCGACACCCAGTTCGGAATCGTCATCGTCGAGACGTCATGCCAGGCGGCGTAGATAAGAAGCAGTGGGAACGCCAGGCAAAGCAGCGACGTGATCATCTTCCACCCAAGCTACAAGAACATCAAACTACAGTAATTGGCTGAAGGAATTCTTGACCGAACCAGTATTCGCAAAAAAAGAAGCCGCGGACCGAGGGTCCGCGGCTTCCAATCTTGTCGCCAGCTTGTAAGCCGGCGCCGGATTACATGGCGTCCGAGATTTCCATGAACGTCGAGTTGGCCGACGAGCCCAGCTGGCTGACGCCACCGATCACGGCGACGGCGATCAGAGCGGCGATCAGGCCGTACTCGATGGCGGTCGCGCCGGATTTGTTGTTCAGGAACTTCTTCATGAGGTTTTTCATATTTGCTTCTCCGCTATGCATGGCTTCTTTTTTCCCACCAGCGAAGTACCATCACCCGCAGTAGGTATGTTGAGTTCTACATGAGCTGGATTGATATCGCGTAAAACGAACAAGAAATTTGCGAGTATTCGTGTTCATTTCTGCTTAACTACGTCCGTTATTCTTCGATTCAATACTTTGAACAGATCGCAAAGACTCTGCCTTCCCCGCCCCGCAAGGACGGTCGCGAAATCGCTGCAGTAGAGTCTAATGACTCAGGCGCACGAAGCATGCCCTCCGCACGCAACCTCCGGCGCGGCGCGCACTGCACCCCTTAGCCTTTGATTCAGTGTTGCTGCCTATCGTCGGCGTCGAATGCCCGCTGGGGAGACAGCCATGCGTCAAAAATTTCTGGCCGCACTCGCGATGAGCCTCGTGCTCGCGCCCGCAGCCCTTGCTGATCCCTTCTCGGTAAAGGTTGATCAGACCGTCACGCTGAAGCTCTCCGCCCCGGCCAACTCGGTCGTCATCGGCAACGCCACCGTTGCAGACGTCTCCGTCCACGACGCCAGGACGCTGCTGATCACCGGCAAGGCTTACGGATCGACCAACCTCACAGTCCTCGATCGCGCCGGCAACACGATTTACACCAACCAGCTCGTCGTCGGCGGTGAAGACTCCACCGGCCTCACCATCGTTCGCGGCGGCGGCACATATTCCTACTCCTGCGTCGACAAATGCCGCGCAACACCGATGGTTGGCGATGCGCCGAGCCACTTCTCCGATGTCATGGGCACCGTCACGGGCAAGGCAGCCACCGCCAAGGGCGGCGAATAGGGTTTACGCCCGCCAGTTCGGCAGTTTCCGAAAACCCGCCCGCGCAAAGCCGGCGGTTTTTTGTTTGTGGCAAGGCCTAGTGCGCCACCGAAGTTTCAAACTCCAGCCTGCCCTTCGCGCCCGTCGACTTCTTCAGCGTGAACATCAGCGCAAGGCCAGCCGCCAGCAGAAGGAGGATCGGCGAGAAACCGATACGCTGGTCGTTGAACGTCCGCGTCGACCATTCGATGAGCGTCGGCCCAAGCCACACGGTGGCTGTGCTCGACAACGCGAACAGTCCGAAGAACTCCGCCATCCGCTCCTTCGGAGCCAGCGTGATGATCATGTAGCGGCTCGCCGCGATGTTCGCCGCCGCAAGCCCCGCAATGAACGCCGTGATCAGCAGATAGAACACATCCGGCAGCGTATCGAAGAGCCCCAGGCCGTGTAGCGGCTCACCCGCAGGCACCAGACCATACAGAATGCTCTCCTGCGTCGTGCCCAGTGCGATCACCACCACGACGCACAGCGCGGCCAGTTGCACCATGATCGCCCGGCGCGGTCCAATCGCGCGGTCGAGAGTCGGCGCCAGCCACAACCCGCCGATTGCGCCGAAGATCGACGCCCAGATTCCATAGATCCCGCCCTCGGCCACGCCCCAGCCCAGCACGCCCGTGGAGAACACGCCGCCAATGGCCAGCAGCGCGATGATGCCGTCCTTGAAGATCAGGCACGCCAGCAAGTACTTCATCGTCTCGGGGAATTCGCGGAACAGGCCGCGCGCATAGTCGACCAGGCCCTTCACCTTGCCGACCGGATCGAACTTGCCGTTGGTCGCGAACACTTCGCGCGCAGCCGTGCTCCACTTGCCGCCGGGTGGCGCGCCATCAGGCGTGTAGATGAAGAACGGGATCACGAACACGATCAGCCACAGCGCCATGAACGGCCCTGCCCCGCGCTGCAGCATGTACTCGCCCTCGGGTCCTCCGAGATATCCGGCCGCCAGCGCAATCGCCACCACAACGCCAAGGCCCAGCGCCGACGCGAGCTGCCCGAGGCCAATGCCGCCGCCCGAGATCTGCGAGAGCGACTCCGGATTGCCGGCCGTGCGCAGCATCGCGTTGTGCATCATCTCGGAATAGGTGTAGCCGACGAAGCCGAGCACCAGGAACATCATCGTTCCCACCACGCCCAACCCCGCCGTCGGCGGCGTGAACACGCCATTCGCGTCAACCGATCCCGGCAGCGACCACCACAGCGACACGCCGCTGATCACCAGCATTGCGAGGAACAGGAACATCACGGGCTTGCGTGCGCCGCCCCGGTCCATCATCGAGCCGAGGATCGGCGCCGTCAGCGCACCGATCACGCCGGCCCACTTTGTCGCCTCGGCAACCGTCGCCTGCCCGTTCACCGGATCGCCAACCACGAACTGCGCGAAGTAAGGCGGGAAGACGTAAGTGACGATCAACATGAAATACGGATTGCGGGCGAACTCGAACAGCGCCCACGAAAAGCCAGCGGGCTGCATCAGCCCGCCCACGCGCGCAGGCGTCGGGGCAACCACGTCCTTGTTCGCCTTGCCGTCCGTCATGTGGGCTCCCCAGCCGGAAAGGCGGGACCTTTCTGTCGATTCTCAGCCACGGCTTGCGGACTGTAGATCCGGATCAGCGGCCACGCGCCCGCGAACCCCGATGTCGGGATTCGCAAACCCCGGGGAATCCCTGCCCCTGTTCGCCGGTATTGACCAGACCACACTTAGCGGAAGGGGGGCTCATAGAACGAGCGCAGCTTTCGCGAGTGCAGCGCGTCACCGCCTGCCCTTGCGAGACTTTCCAGCGTCTCGATGCCGATACGGATGTGTTCTCCGATGGCCCGCTCGTAAAACCGGTTTGCGGCGCCTGCGAGCTTGATCTCGCCATGCAGCGGCTTGTCAGACACGCACAGCAGAACGCCATACGGCACGCGCATCCGATAACCGTTCGCAGCTATGGTCGCGCTTTCCATGTCGATGGCGATCGCTCGCGACTTGTTGAAGCGCTTGGCCGAGTCGGTAAAGCGCAGCTCCCAGTTGCGATCGTCCGTCGTCACCACCGTCCCAGTGCGCAGCCGCTGCTTCAGCGACTCGCCCTGCTCTCCCGTCACCTTCTCCGCAGCTTCCTGCAGGGCGACCTGCACTTCGGCGATGGGCGGCACCGGGATATCCCGTGGCAACACCGCATCCAGCACATGATCGTCACGCAGATAGGCGTGCGCGAGCACATAATCGCCAATCCGCTGCGAGTGGCGCAGGCCACCGCAATGGCCGACCATGATCCAGCACTCAGGCCGCAGCACAGCCAGGTGATCCGTGATCGTCTTCGCGTTCGATGGCCCGACGCCAATATTCACCAGCGTGATGCCCGAACGGTCATCCGCCATCAGGTGATAGGCTGGCATCTGGTGCTTGCGCCACGGCCCGTCATTCACCTTGGCCGCGCCGTTCTTGGTCTTCGCATCGATCACGATGCCGCCCGGCGCCGACAGCTTGGTATACGGCCCCGGCTGCTTCAGCCGCTCGATCGACCATTCTACGAAGTGATCGACATAGCGGTGATAGTTCGTGAACAGGATGTAGCGCTGCACATGCTCGAACGGCGTGCCGGTGTAGTGCTTGAGGCGTTGCAGCGAGAAATCGATGCGCGGCGCATCGAACAGCGCGAGCGGCCGCACGCCATCCGTGTTGAACATGCCGCCGTCCTGGATTTCGGCGTCGATGATCTCATCGCCGATATTCTTCAGGTCGGGCGTCGGAAACCAGCGCGCAAACTCCGCCGGCGGCAGCGCTTCGGCGTCGATGCTCGATGCATGCTCGAGAACATACGGATACGGAATCTCGGATTTCGATGAGACAACATCCAGCTGCACGTCGAAGTCCGCACAGATCTGCTCAAGCTGTTCAAGGAAATAGCTGCGGAAGAAAGCCGGCTGCGTGATGGTACTGACATACAGCCCCGCCTCCGACAGCTTGGCGAAGGCGCGCGACAGGGGCGGCACCGGCCCGTGCGGGTCGTAGGCCAGCCTCAGCTCGGGATAACAGAAGTCGCCGCGCATGCGCGCCTGCGGATCGGGCGTCTCGCCCTTGGTGACGAACACCTCCAACGCCGCACGCAGTCTTCCGACCGCCGCGTTGTAGAGCTCGGTTGCTTTGTCGATTGCCTGTGCAGGCGTGAGGTTCCCCGTCATTTGGGGAAAATAAAGACACCTTGCGGCGCCGTCAACGCGCGCGCCGGGGTCAGTATGCCGCCATTTCGGTGGACGGACGGAATACGGGCGCCTGAACCTGCTCCGCCCTAATCGATCTTCCCGAACGTGCCGACCACCTTGTCGAACAGCTTCATCGCGATTTCCGGTCGGCGGGCGATCAGCAGGCCCAGACTGGAGATCACCACGATGGAGGCGATCGGCTTCTCGCTGATGATCTTCTTGGTGACTTCGACGGGAAGCTCCATCAGGCCCAGCACCATGGCGACGGGATCGACGTCTCCCATCATGTCCTGGGGCTGAGGCTCCGGTTTGGACTTCTTCGCCATGCCAATCAGCAGCGCAATGGCGGCAATCGCCAGGAGGCCAACGCCGACAACGGCAAGCGCCGCCGGCCAGGCCATCCATTGCGCGAGCTGCCACGCTGCAGCCGCCGTCAATGCCAGCAGACCGGCGAGCGCGAGCATAACGCCCACGACTGCCGCGATGGCGAGGTCCTTGGCACGGTCGAAGAAGCTGTCAAACACGATTAGCCCCCGGGCTTCCGCCGCTATTTGCGGCTGGAAAGCGAAGCGAGGACGTAGCCAGCGGCGAGTGCGATGCCGATCGCGGCGAACGGATGCTCGCGTACCTTGTCGCCAACTGCGTCACGGAATTCGACGGCTTTCTCGCCGGCGTCGCCCGCCATTTCCTTGGCGCGTGCCGCGGCTGCCTTGGCCTGGCCCGAAGCAAGCTCACCCGTATCTTTCAGAAGCGTCGCAAGATCTTCGCGAAGCGCCTTCATGTCGGACTTGAGCGTATCGAGGTCGGCCTTGGAGCTTGGTGTTCCTCCGGCGCTGGTTGGTGACGACATGGTAGTCTCCCGGTGCGAGCTATGAAGCAGGGTATACGTGTGGGCTTCATATAGGGTTTCATCCGTCCACGAATATGGCTGACGGCGTTAATCCCTGAAAACCATGCAGAATGAACGGCGCGAAGCGGGTTCACGCGCGGGGCGACTGCGTTAACCGTCGCCAAAAGCCATTCGTCCGGGCATTCGTCCTCACCAGGACGATTTGGGGAGAGCGCCAGCCGGATTAATGCGGAGCTGAAACTACTCCGCAGCAACCCGCTTCTGGGACTTGTCGAACTGCGTCCAGACGCCTTCGACCCCGTGCCAGTCTCCGCCAGTCGCGCCCTTGGAGTATTCCGTCGCGCGCTGTTCGAAGAAATTGGCGTGTTCGACCCCGTTGAGGATTTCCGACAGCCACGGGATCGGGTGCTCTTTAACCCCATAGATCGCCGGCAATTTCAGCTGACCCAGGCGCCAGTCCGCGATGTAGCGGATGTAGTTCTTGATGTCCTGCGCCGTCATCCCCTGCACCGGGCCCATCGAGAAGGCCAGGTCGATGAAGGCGTCTTCCATCCGCACAACCGTGCGGCAGCACTCGATGATGTCGTTCTTCACTTCGTCCGTAAGCGCACAGTTTCGGCGGCCAGCGTGTGGAACACCCGGATCATGCCCTCGCAGTGCAGCGACTCGTCGCGCACCGACCACGACACGATCTGGCCCATGCCCTTCATCTTGTTCATGCGCGGGAAGTTCATCAGCATCGCAAACGATGCGAACAGCTGCAGGCCTTCCGTGAACGCGCCGAACATCGCGACCGTGCGCAGGATGTCCGCGTCCGTCTCGACCCCGAACTTCTGCATGTAGTCGTGCTTGTCCTTCATCTCCTTGTATTGGTTGAAGGCCGAGAACTCCGAATCCGGCATGCCGATCGTCTCGAGCAGCAGCGCATAGGCGGCAATGTGGATCGTCTCCATGTTGGAGAACGAGGCCAGCATCATCTTGATTTCGGTCGGGCGGAAAACGCGGCTGTAGCGCTCCATGTAGTTGTCGTTCACTTCGACGTCCGACTGCGTGAAGAAGCGGAAGATCTGCGTCAGCAGCGCGCGCTCGCTATCGTTCAGGTTGGCTGCCCAATCCTTCACGTCCTCGCCGAGCGGCACCTCTTCCGGCATCCAGTGGATCTGCTGCTGGCGTTTCCAGAAGTCGTAGGCCCACGGATAGCGGAACGGCTTGTACGAGTGCGACGGCGTCAGGATGCCCGCGCGCGTCGGTGTTGAATCCGTGGTGGTTTTGGCGTCGTCAGCCATGAGAATCTCCAGCCATCCCAGCAGCAAGGCCGCGCACCATATCTAGGAGCAATCGACCGTCGCAACCACTATATCTTGATGAGAACGGTTAATTTTCCCTTGCTCATCACCCAGCGAGCGAGTCTCACACATTCCACTCCGCTGGCCAGTGCGCCTCTCACCAGCATCCACAACGAAATCGTCGCGGCAGCTTTTGAAAGAGCCCTGGGTCCTGACGCCTCACCCTGAGGAGCCGCCGCAGGCGGCGTCTCGAAGGGAGTCAGGACGAGCGTTGGTTGAATTCGGCCGAATGAAATGTGGCGTACGCAAAACTTTTCCAGCCATCTCAAGCACATACCCAAAACCCGCTGTAGGAAACGCGCAATCAACCCGGCCCCCTCCCGGAGCGGGTGTATGATGCATCCATCGTCACCGCATGGAGGGCAGCCGTACACTGTCCAGCGGCGCGGCGGCGATGTGATCGGGCGTGAGCATGGACTGCTGGCCGGACTGTCAGCACCCACACGCCGCTGGCGATACAACGTCAAGGGGATGAAAAGTCCCCTGTTCGAGGCTGGTGACCAAAACGATTGCGGGGACGCGGGATGCTCGCGTTTCTAACCACCCACGACGGTAGCTGCCCGCAAGCAGCCGCCCGCGCACGCGGGTGTCCCGCGTCCCCAGCCCTCCATCCGAGGGCAGAACGACAGCATCCCTCCATGCTCAAGGGCAGTGGAGCTTTTCGTGTGTCGGACCGCCGGGCGCCTGCCCGGCCAACGCCGCGAAGCGGCGTGACATGTGTCGCTGCTTCGCAGCGAGT
>Ga0105048_10003104_pt1 | contig 27198 bp, 20 predicted proteins | sample MAT05_FD_78382 | JGI IMG/M metagenome (GOLD analysis project Ga0105048, IMG submission 78382) | Freshwater microbial communities from Lake Fryxell liftoff mats and glacier meltwater in Antarctica - MAT-05 | ecosystem: Environmental > Aquatic > Freshwater > Ice > Liftoff microbial mat | place...
AAAAGACGGTCGGCTTGCTTGCGACCGAAGACTATGTCTCCGGCATGCATGCCGACGGCGTCGCCGGCATCAAGGGGACTGTCGTCTACAAGTCGCCGCTGATGGCGCCGATCAAGGCGGGTGACATTGTCGGCGAACTGGTGCTGTCCGCGCCTGGCGTTGCCGAAAAGCGTGTCCCGGTCGCAGCAGCCAAGGCGGTCAACGAAGTTGGATTCTTCGGCAAGGCTGCGATGGGCCTCCAGGGTCCGGACGAGGAAGACGAAGCCGAAGGCGAGAAAGACTGACGATTGGCCAAGCGCGGACGGTTCATCACGCTGGAAGGAGGCGAGGGCGTCGGGAAGTCCACTCTGACTGGCGCAATCGTCGCGAACCTGTCTGCTCGTGGTCTTGAAGTCGTGCGCACTCGGGAGCCTGGTGGCACGCCAGGCGCAGAAGCGATCCGCAGCCTGATCCTGAAGCCGCCGTCCGAGGTCGGCACCTGGCAGGCAATGGCCGAAACGCTGTTGTTCTACGCGGCGCGGCGGGATCACCTCGACAAGTTGATCCGTCCATCGCTTGAGCGTGGCGCGTGGGTGGTATGCGATCGCTTTTCCGATTCAACGCGCGCCTATCAGGCAGCGGCGGGCGGTGTTTCGTCGGAAGATGTCGAAGCGATCGATCGCATATGTGTTGGAGATACGGTGCCGGGTCTCACCCTGGTGCTCGACTTGCCGATCGAGATCGCGCGCAAACGGCTGACGGCGCGCGCGAGTGAAGCCGACGCGATTGAATCGCGGCTGCTCAGCTATCACGAGGCTGTTCATCGCGGCTTCCAGGAGATCGCGCACGCCAACCCGCAGCGCTGTGTCGTGCTCGATGCATCCGCCGATCCCGCAGCGCTCGCCGTCGCCGCAATGAATGCCATCGACGACCGTCTCGGCGGAGATCGCTGATGCAGGTTGATGCGGCAGAGCTTGGCGCAGTCATCGGGCACGAAGCCGCCAAGCGCGAGTTTCTGGAGGGCGCGGCTTCAGGCCGGCTCCACCATGGGTGGCTGTTGCGTGGCCCGCGCGGCATCGGCAAGGCGCGCCTTGCGCTGCAGTTCGCGATGCATCTGCTCGGCGGCGGCGATGGCTCTTTGGCTGCCAACGGTAACTCGCCGGTCGGCAAGCTTGTCGCGGCCGGCAGCCACCCGGACCTGCGCATCATTCGACGTCCTGTAGACGATGCCGGGAAACAGAAAGCGGAAATCCCCGTCGACAGCGTTCGTCAGCTGTCCGAGTTCTTCTCGCTGCGACCTGCCATGGGCGGCTGGCGTGTGGCGATCATCGACGCGCTGGACGAGCTAAATCGCTTCGGCTCCAACGCGATCCTCAAAATGCTCGAAGAGCCGCCAGCTCGCGCCGTGCTCTTCCTTGTCTCGCATGGCGAACAGCTGCTGCTTCCCACCATCCGCAGTCGCTGCCACGAAGTGCGCCTCGCCGCGCTTAGCGAAACCGAGACGATGTCGGCGCTCGTTCAGGTCGGTCGCTCGACGGGCGACGCCGAAAAGATGACGCGCTTGGCCCCGGGCCGCCCCGGCCGGGCCGTCCAACTCGAAGGTGATGACTCGCTGGCCGCCGCAAGCGCGGCAGTTGATGCATTGCGCGGGCTCGGTTCGGACGGGCGCACATTCCACGCCGCTCTGTCGGTGGCGGGCAAGAGCGACGCGGCGCTGTCTGCAGCGCTCGAAGCCGTTCGCAACGGGCTGCAAGCGCGCGCCAGGCGTGAACTCGATCCCGTGCTCGCGGGCGGCTGGGCCGACGCCGCACTTCAGCTGATGCGCGTGGAGTCAGAGGCTCGGGCGCTGAATCAGGACCGCGCTCAGACGGTCGCGGCCGCGCTCGCCATCGCTGCGCCGCTGGTTCAGGCTGGCGGAGGCTGAACGCCGATGCTGTTCGACACGCACGTCAATCTCCACGCCGAGCAGTTCGCGTCCGAAGTGGATGACGTACTTGCGCGCGCCCGTGCTGCTGGCGTCACGCGCTTCGTGTCGATCTGCGACCGGCTGGACCGCTATCCCACCGTGAAGGCGATCGCGCACGCGAATGACGACATCTGGTGCAGCGTCGGTGTCCATCCGCACTACGCGAAGGACTTCTGGACGCTTGAGGCCGAAACCCTCGTGCGTGAGGCGGCTGATCCCAAGGTCTGTGCGATTGGCGAGACGGGACTCGATCAGCACTACGGATACAGCGATATCGTCCTGCAGGAGCGCTCGTTCATCGAGCACATCCACGCAGCACGCGAGACCGGCCTGCCGCTGGTCGTCCACACGCGCGAAGCCGATGATCTGACCGGTGACATTCTCGAGCGCGAATACAAGCGCGGGCCTTTCGCTATTCTCATGCATTGCTACACGGGCGGCGAGCGGCTGGCGCAACGGGCTCTCGATCTCGAGGCGCGCTTCTCGGTCTCCGGCATCCTGTCGTTCAAGAGCGCCAAGGACGTCCGCGAAGTCATGGGCGCGGTTCCGCTGGAACGCATCATCCTGGAAACCGACTGCCCATATCTCGCGCCCATGCCGCATCGTGGTCGCCGCAACGAGCCCGCTTTCCTTGTGGACGTGTGCCGCGCCTTCGCCGAACATCGCGACATGACGTTCGATGAGGCCGCCAAGCTAACGACTGAGAACGCCCTGAAGCTTTTCAGGCGGGTGCGCTGATGTCAGATGGGCGGAGAGCTGGCGCGGGCAGGTTGCAGGTCCGGATTCTCGGCTGCGGCTCGTCCGGCGGCGTTCCGCGGATTGGCAATGACTGGGGCGTCTGCGACCCGGCCGAGCCGCGCAATCGCCGGTCGCGCTGTTCCATCCTGCTGCGCTGGATCGGGCCGGGCGCTGCCCATCCGACACTGGTGCTTGTGGATACTTCGCCGGACATGCGCGACCAGCTTTTGGCCGCCAACGTCCAGCGGCTCGACGCCGTTCTCATGACGCATGAGCACGCTGACCAGTGTCATGGAATCGATGACCTGCGGGCCTTGGTGCTGGTCGCCCGCGCGCGCATCCCGGTGCACATGGACAAGCCGACCGCCGACATCATCGGAAGGCGGTTCGCGTACTGCTTCGAGGGCGCCGGCTCGTACCCCGCCATCCTCGACCTCCAGGTCGATCTGGAGCCCGGCAGGGCGATCGAGGTGGCGGGGGCAGGTGGTCCCATGCCGGTTATACCCCTCAGGCAGGATCACGGCTCGACGCCGTCGCTTGGCTTCCGGATCGGGAACTTCGGCTATTGCAACGATGTGGTCCGGCTACCGGACGAGACGTTGGACCAGCTCAGCGGCCTCGATACGCTGGTGGTCGATGCGCTGCGCTACAAGGCGCATCCGACCCACGCGTCGGTCGCTGACGCGCTGGCCTGGATCGCACGCCTGAGGCCGCGCCGCGCCATCCTGACGAACCTGCATGTCGATCTGGATTACCGCACGCTCAAGGCGGAGCTGCCTGAGGGCGTTGAGCCCGCGTTCGACGGCATGGAGCTGGAAATCACGCAAAATGCCTGATTTAGCTATATTCGACATTGCCCATAATGTTGATTATGCGACTTACGTATGTGGGGAGTTAGACGATGGCTGATCCGGCCGCCGGCAGGCAGGCGAGCGGCGACGCCGCTGCTGAGGGCCGTGCCCTCCCCTCTACGGGGGACGCGTGGCGCGATCTGGTGGCGTTAATGGCTAGGCTGCGGACGCCGGGCACAGGATGCCCATGGGATCTCGAGCAGACGTTCCAGACGATCGCGCCGTACACGATCGAGGAAGCCTACGAGGTCGCCGATGCCATCGAGCGTGGCGACATGGGCGAGCTCAAGGGCGAGCTGGGCGATCTGTTGTTCCAGTCGGTGTTCCACGCCCGGATGGCCGAGGAAGCCGGCGCGTTCAACATCGACGACGTCATCCGGGGTCTGGTCGACAAGATGGTCGACCGGCACCCACACGTGTTCGGCACGGCCGCCATCGACAGCGCAGAAGCCCAGACCGGCGCCTGGGAGGTCATGAAAGCGGCCGAGCGCGCGAAGAAGGCCAAGGACGGCCTGGTCAGCGCCGTCGACGGCGTGGCGCTGGGCCTGCCGGCTCTGATGCGGGCCGAGAAGCTGACCAAGCGCGCCGGCCGGGTCGGGTTCGACTGGCCGGGTCCCGGGCCGGTGCTGGACAAGCTGCAGGAAGAGATCGGCGAGTTGCAGGAGGCCATAGCAGAGCCGGAGCAGGATCAGGCGCACATCGCCGAGGAGCTTGGCGATATCCTCTTCGTGGTGGCCACCCTCTGCCGCAAGCTCAACGTCGATCCGGAAGTTGCACTTCGCAACGCGAACTCAAAGTTTGTGAAACGATTTGTTGGTATGGAGTCGATTGCCCGCAAGCGCGGTGTCGACTTCGCAAGCCTGTCGTTGGACGAGCAAGAAACGCTCTGGGTTGAAGTGAAGGTCGAAGAGCGCCGCGCCAGGACGGGCACCAGCTGACCTGCGCGGCGATCAACACGCCCTAGCCTGCACCCGCCGCCTTGGATCGAATCCGCTGATCATTCGTCGTTGGATCGACCGGAGACTCATGCGCAAGCCGCGGCCCCGGAATAGGCACGCGTAGTGCGCCAGGCATCTCGCGACGTTCTTCGTGTCGTGCGCGGATCTCCAGCTGTCGATGCGCCAGATCCAGGTCATCGCGTGTGTCGACATCGAGCAGCAACGGACGCGGCGCAGAAAATGCGACCACGCGTAGGTCCTGCGAGCGCATCAGCGCCTTCGCGCCGTCATCTCCATCAAGCGCCGCAAGCTGTTCAAAGCACGCATGGCCGAACACGGTCGGCGGATGTGGCCGGTCCGTGCCGCCCGCGTGGACGATGTCTGCCTCGCCTTCTACAAGCCGCGCCGCAATCGCAGTCAGCAGCCAAGGTTCGATGAATGGCATGTCGCCCATGCAGACCATGATCTGGTCCGGCTTGAACTGCAGCGCGATCTGCGCGCCCAGCGCGATGGAGTGACCGAGGCCTTGCTTGGGATTCTTGTTTACGGCGATCACGAAGCGATCGATCAGCTGTTCGCCAATGGCCGGGCCGCTGGAGGGGCACACTGCCACGCGTGCAAGCGGGTGCATGGACGCAATCGCGCGCGCCGGATGTTCCACAAGTGGCATGCCGCCAAGGCTCGCCATCATCTTGTCGCGCCGCCCGAAGCGGCGCGAAAGGCCCGATGCCACAAGGATGATCGCGGTGCGGCTTATTACGCTAGTCATTGGGCGGTGCGTCCTTCGACGCGAAGTTTCACGATCTCGGCAAGCGCGGATACCGCGAGTGAGCGTGGATCACGCGAAGCAAACAGTCCGATCGGTCCCTTGAGGCGCGCTATGTCTTCCGCGCCTGCGCCAAGCGCGCTCAACGTTTCGATGCGCCGCTCATGTGTCTGCCGTGAGCCCAGCACGCCGACATAAAAGGCTCGACTGCGAAGCGCATCGAGCAGCAGCGGCGCTTCCCACTCATGCTCGTGGAAAAGACAGGCGACGGCTGTGTGCTCGTCGTACGGCAACTCTGGCGGCGCGGCCGGTACGGTCAGTTCAATCAATTGATCTGCATACGGACGGCAGAAGTCCAGCGTCGCGGCTTCCTGGCTCGCGACGACGAGATCGACGTCGGCAGTCTGGGCAAGCTGGCTCATCGCCACGATCTCCCATCCGCGCCCCGCCAGCACGATTCTGAGTTTTGGCTCGAACGACCGAACGACCTCGGCCAAAGTTGGTTCATGCGAGGTCTGCAACAATCGCAGGCTCGAGCGCTGCGATCGAGGATCGAACGCCAGTGCAAAGCTACGGCGTTCGCGCCCCAGTGCAATCGCTGCCTGCAGTACGTCGAGAGTCACTCCGACATCGATATGAAGATCGATTCCGCCGCCGCATGGCAGGCGCACATCGAGATACGGGGAACCGCGCCCATAACGCACCACCCGGTTTTCACCTGCGGTCATTGCAAGTTGCGCTTCTTCAGTGAGCGCCTGTTCGAGGCAGCCGCCGGAAATGCTTCCGGCAAAACGCTTGTCTCCGGCGACAGCCAGTTGCGCGCCCAGCGGACGCGAGAACGGACCATCGAGCCCCACAATCGTAATGAGCGCCACCGGCCTGCCCGCTGCCAGTTCGGCTGCAGCAAACGCCAGAACGTCTAGGTCGCCGGTCAGGCCGGGAGGACGCGCGGTCTGGGTCATTCTATGTGGGGTCCGTCAGCGGGACAGATGGTACGACGCAAAGCGCCGCGGCCCCGACTTTCGAGATATCGTACTCACTCACGCCCGTTCTCCGGCGGGCCAGCCAGGTTTGTCTTTCGCCTGACGGTCGCCGCCGATCGCTGCGCCACAGGGTTTCCCGGCCCCCGCTGAACCAACCCGCGCCTCCCCGTGGCGTGTGAGCTGGAACACAAGCTCTAGTCGTAGCCGTGGGGGGTGGTGTGGTCAACGCGGGCGGCGCCCTAGAACGCACTCAGCCGACGGTGGAATGAATTGCCCGACCGCCAGCCAATCGCGTACGCATGGGCACGGGAACCATCCCGCCAATATTCGTAAGCTAAGGTTCGATCAATGCAATTTGCTGAAGGCAGGCTCCTGGCTGAACAGGAAGGCCAGATTGGCTGGATCACCTTCAACCAGCCTGATCGCCTGAATGCCGTCCGCCGCGACATGTGGGACGCGCTGCCCGAAGCCGTTTCTGGCCTGGTGACTGCGGGTGTTCGTGCATTGGTGCTCAAGGGTGCTGGGGACAAGGCCTTTATCTCGGGCGCCGACATCGCCGAGTTCGATGTCCAGCGGAACAACTCAACGTCAAACCGCCCCTTCACCGCTTCAGTCAGCCGGGCCACCGCCTCCTTGATGGAGGCGCCCGTACCCGTGATCGCCATGATCCGTGGCTTCTGCATCGGCGGTGGGGTCGTGATCGCATCGGCTTGCGACATCCGGGTCTGTACGGAAGGCGCTCGATTTGGTGTACCGGCCGGGAAGCTGGGGTTGGGCTATGAGCTCGATAATCTCATCCGCCTACAGTCACTGGTTGGTCGTGGGGTAGCCCTGGAAATGCTGGCGACTGCACGTCATCTGACGGCGCAGGAGGCGGCGAAGGCCGGCTTGGTCAACTCTGTGGTCCAGCCCGACAAGCTTGAGGAAACAGTCCGCGACATAATCAGCGCGATCGTAACGACAGCGCCGCTGACCTACGCCGCCGCCAAGTTGGCAAGTCGCGCCGCTTCCGATCCATCCCTCCGCGATGCCGCCCAGGCGGCCATCGACCGCTGCTTCGACAGCGCAGATTTCACCGAGGGCCGCGCGGCGTTCCACGCGCGTCGCGTGCCCACATTCCACGGCCAGTGATCGAGGATCACGAAATCAGCATGACATCCGCAGCCGAGCTTCTCTCGCAAGACTTCGCCACCATGCCGGACATGATCCGCGCTCATGCCAGGGAACGGCCAGACCATCTCGCGATCATTGATGGCGACCGGCAGGTCACGTTTGCCGTGTTCGATCGCCTGGTCGATCGTGCGGCCGCCGCAATGCAGCGGGATGGCGTTCACAATCGCGGCGCTATCGCAATGTGTGGTCCGTCCTCCATTGAGTATGTCGTGGCTTACGTCGCCGCCCTGCGCATTGGGGCTGCCGCCTGCCCGCTCGCGCCGTCGTCCACGGCCGAGCAACTCGCCGCCATGATGAACGATTGCGGCGCCACGATCCTGTTCCTGGATGATGCAGCCACCGCCGCGATCGACGGCGTCGCCGAGAAACCCACGGCCACGCGTACATCGCTCGAGGGCTCGGCCAACGCCTCCTTCGCATCTTGGCTGGCGCCCGAAGACGCAAAGCCATCAGCGGTCGAGATTGATCCCGAGCAGCCCTTCAACATCATCTATTCGTCCGGCACCACAGGCACACCCAAGGGGATCGTGCAGCCGCATCGCATGCGCTGGGGACACATTCGCCGCGCAGAAGGACTGCGCTACGGGCCGGACTCGGTGACCGTGGTGTCCACCCCGCTGTATTCCAACACCACGCTCGTCAGCCTGATTCCGGCGCTGGTACGGGGTGGAACCGTCGTGCTCATGCGCAAGTTCGATGCGCGGGGCTTCCTCGGGCTGGCGCAGAAGCACCATGCCACCCACGCCATGCTCGTGCCCGTTCAATACCGCCGCCTGATGGACCTGCCCGACTTTGACAGCTTCGACCTGTCGTCGTTTCGTATGAAGACATGTACGTCCGCGCCCTTCGGGGCTGATCTCAAGGCCGACATCCTGAAGCGCTGGCCCGGCGGTCTCGTCGAGATTTATGGCATGACCGAGGGCGGCGGCTCCTGCCTTCTTCGCGCGCACGATTTCCCGCACAAGCTCCACACGGTGGGCCAGCCCGCCGCCGGCCACGACATTCGCATCATCGGCGACGATGGCGCCGAACTGCCACGCGGCGAGACTGGCGAGGTTGTCGGCCGCTCAATGTCGATCATGTCCGGCTACCACAACCAGCCGAAGAAGACCGCCGAGGCCGAATGGTTCAGCCCCGTCGGCGAACGCTTCATCCGCACGGGCGACGTCGGCCGCTTTGACGAGGATGGGTTCCTCGTTCTGGGCGACCGCAAGAAGGACATGATCATCACCGGCGGCTTCAACGTCTATCCAAGCGACCTCGAAGCAGAACTGGCCAAGCACCCGGCCATCGCCGAGGCGGCTGTGGTCGGTATCCCGTCTCGCGAATGGGGCGAGACGCCTGCGGCTTTCATCGTCCTGCGCGAGGGCGCATCGGCGGAGGCAGAAGACCTGCGCCAATGGCTCAACAGTCGCGTCGGCAAGACCCAGCGGCTCAGCTATGCGCGTGTCGTCGCCTCCCTGCCCCGCTCGTCAATCGGAAAGGTGCTGAAGCGCCAGCTGCGCGACGAGTTCAGGCCGCTGGCCTGACGGTCTTGCCCCCCAATCAAGGGGCGGCATTGCGCGGCATCGCTGCGCCGAACTATCCTTGCCGAAAGAGACGCGGCCCCAGGCCGCCACAGGGAAACGCTGAAGCCCGATGACTGACATCAATACGACCGGTGATGAGCAACTGATCGCACAGGGTATGACCGTCGCGGTCCATGCCCGCCGCCAGCCGGATCGGCTCGCTATAATCTCTCCATCTGGCAACCGTACGTGGCGCGAACTCAACGATCGCGCGAACCAGCTGGTTCACCTGTTCCGGCGGCGTGGCCTTCAGCCCGGCGACAGTGTCGCCCTGCTCGCCCACAACGGTCCCGAGTTCGCGGAGGTATGGGCGGCGACCCAGCGTGCGGGATTCCGCCTCACCGCAGTCAACTGGCACCAGTCTGCAGAGATCATCGCCTACGTCGTGGAGAACTGCGATGCGCGTGTGCTCGTGGCTTCGGGGCGATTTGCGGCTGGCGCGCTGGCGGCCGTGGCGGCATCCGACAAGCTGACGGTCAAACTCGCTTTCGCCGGAGCGATCGATGGCTTCGACGATTACGAAACCGCGCTTGCTGCGGAGAGTCCCGAGAATATCGATGCGCCCGAACCGGGCTCCACAATGCTCTATACGTCTGGGACAACGGGCCGCCCCAAAGGCGTTTTCCGCCGCACACGCCCGGTGGTCTCGCAGCTGACAGCTGTGTGCAATGAAACTGCGAAATGGAATCCAGCGACCGACATCTCGCTGCTGACAGGCCCGCTTTATCATGCCGCGCCGCTGGGGATTAACTTCGTCATCCCGATCAATGCCGGCGTCACCACGCTGCTGATGGACAAGTGGGATGCGGAAGAAACGCTCCGCCTGATTGAGCAGCACAAGGCGACGCACACGCACCTCGTGCCCACCATGATGCACCGCATGCTCCAGCTGCCCGAAGCGACGCGCAACAAGTACGACATCAGCTCGATGCGCTGGATCATCCATGGCGCGGCGCCCTGCCCGGCTCACGTCAAGAAGGCGATGATGGACTGGTTCGGCCCGGTGATCTTCGAGTACTACTCATCCACCGAAGGCGGCGGCGTGTTTGTTGGCCCGCACGACTGGCTCAGGAAGCCGGGCACAGTCGGCAAGGCGGTGCCGGGCGTCGAGGTGAAGCTGCTCGACATCGACGGCAATCCTACGCCGCAGGGGCAGGAAGGCCTGATCTACGTGAAGGCCCCGGCGACCGGGCGTTTCGAGTACTACAAGGAACAGGGCAAAACCGACGCAAGCTATCGCGGCGACTGGTTCACGCTCGGCGACATGGGCCGCTTCGACGCCGAGGGCGATCTTTTTCTCACGGGCCGCACGGCCGAGCTCATCATCTCTGGCGGTGTGAACATTTATCCGGTCGAGATCGATGAAGTGCTGATCCGCCATCCGGACATCGCCGACGCCGCTGTCGTCGGCGTGCCCAACGACGACTGGGGCGAAGAGATCAAGGCCGTCGTAGAATTGAAACCCGGCATCACGCGCTCGCCGGAGACGATTCAGTCGATCATGGAGTTCGCGAAGGAGCGCCTGCCCGGCTTCCAGCGGCCGCGCACCGTGGAGTTCGTCGACGCCCTCCCGCGCAACGCCGCCGGCAAGGTTCTGCGGGCGCAGGTGCGCGCGCCGTACTGGGCCGGCCGATCCAAGAGCATCTGATGCTCAACCGCGCCGGCGCCGTCGAACCTGTTTTGCCGACATGAAGGCGGCGTCGATCTCCGACTATCGCGGTCTTGCGCGCCGACGCCTTCCGAAATTCCTGTTCGAATATGTGGATGGCGGGTCCTTCGACGAAGTGACCCTGCGCCGCAACGAGACGGATCTCCGCTCCATCGTCCTGCGCCAGCGCGTCCTCCGTGATGTATCGCAGATCGACCTGTCGCTGGATCTGTTCGGCCAACACTGGTCCTTGCCCGTTGCGCTCGCTCCGATTGGCCTCGCCGGCATGCTGGCCCGGCGCGGCGAGGTCCAGGCCGCACGCGCAGCCCAGGCCAAGGGCGTGCCGTTCACGCTGTCCACGGTATCCGTCTGCAGCATCGAGGAGGTACGCGCCGGCGTCACCCTGCCATTCTGGTTCCAGCTCTACATGATCCGCGACCGTGGCTTCATGCGTGACCTGCTCCAGCGTGCGCGCGATGCGGGTTGCACCGCGCTGGTGTTCACGGTGGACATGCCCGTGCCTGGCTCCCGCTATCGCGACTATCGCTCGGGCTTGGCGGGCGCCAGCGGCGTGCGGGGCGACATGCGCCGGGTCTTTCAGGCCATGCAGCGACCCGCATGGGCGCTGGATGTCGGCCTGCTGGGCGCGCCCCACCACCTTGGCAATGTCGCGCCGGTCCTGGGCGGCCAGACCGGCCTTGAGGACTTCTTCCGCTGGATGCGCCAGAACTTCGATCCGTCCGTAGCCTGGCGCGATCTCGAATGGGTGCGCAGCGAGTGGAAAGGGTCGCTCATCCTCAAAGGCGTTCTCGGTGCGGATGACGCCCGGCAGGCGGCGGCTATCGGCGCTGATGGCCTCATCGTCTCAAACCATGGTGGCCGCCAGCTTGATGGCGCGGTGTCGACGGCTTCTGCCCTGCCCCGCATTGTCGATGCTGTCGGCGGTCTGACGAAAATCCTCGCGGACGGTGGCGTACGTTCGGGGTTGGATGTGGTTCGCCTGATCGCCTTGGGTGCATCAGCGGTGCTGCTGGGGCGTGCCTGGGCGTACGGGTTGGCTGCGCGAGGTGAGGCCGGCGTCTCTCATGTTCTGGATCTGATCGAGGCAGAGATGCGTGTGGCCATGGCCCTTACGGGTACGGCCAGCCTCGCCGCGATCTCGCGCGATATCCTCGAAACCTGAGCCAACGCCGCGGCGCCTCGCGCCGACTTTTTCTCTGAGCACAAACAAAAAGGGCGCGCCAGTGGCGCGCCCTTTCCGATTTCTTGCAGTCGCTTCGTCCTAGAACTCGTAACCGAGGCGGACGAATAAGGTGCGACCGCGCAGGTCGTACTGCGAAGCGAAGGCCGGCGTGTTGCCGAAGCGCGAGGCGACGCCCGTCGTGATGATCGGCGGCGGCGCGTTAAACACGTTCGAGATACCGCCGGTGATGACGTAGTTATCGCCACGATAGCGGACCGACGCGTCGTGCGAGAGCCACGGGTCCGTCTTGTTGATACGGCGGATGGTGCGGCCTTGGTAGGCAGCGAGTTCCGCAGCGAACGGCGTCTGGTCCATCGCGCCGACATAGTCGACGAACCAAGAGTACGTCCAATCGCCCTGACGCAGCTGGATCGCCGCGTCGCCAACCCATTTCGGATCGCCGAGCGAACCGTTGAAGTCGTCGGTGGTGAAGCCCGACACTTGGGTCGGCGAGAACAACTTGTTCACGTCTTCCATCGTGTGAGTCGCCGACATGTCGAAAACGAGCGTGCCGAAATCGAACTCGTGTTCATAACGAGCCGTGATGTCGATGCCGTGTGTCGATTGCAGGTTGGCGTTCAGATAGCTGTCGTTGACCACCGTGATATTGTACGGGTTGACCGGGGCCGTGCCAGGGTTCCGCGTGAACAGACCGCAGAACGCGTTCGGATATACCGGCTGACCATAGCAGCCACCGACGATCGTCCCGGCGCCAAGCTGGGTAACCGCATCTTCGATCACGATGTCGAAGTAGTCGATTGCGAGGCTGAAATCGATAAAGTCGGGAGTCCAGATCAAGCCAAGCGTGCGGGCTTCTGAGGTCTCAGCCGAAAGCACGCCAGCACCGCCGCCGGTGATGACCGTGGCGGATGAACCAACGCCGGTGTAGCTGCTGGGGATACCGGCAGCAGCGCAGTTCGCCTGGATATTCGGGTTGGTCGAGTTGCCCCAGTCGATGCAAGGATCGATGCCGAGCTGTCCGACGAAGCCGGACTGGTTACCCAAGAACAGTTCGTAAAGCGCCGGCGTCCTATAGGAGGTGCCTTGCGTACCGCGGACGCGGACGCTGGGGATAACCTGCCAGTTGAGACCAGCTTTCCAGATGCTGTCCGAGCCGAATGAATCGTACTCAAACGCGCGCGCGGATCCATCGATGGTGAGTTCTTCGATGAACGGCAGGCCTTTCAGCAGCGGGATGTTCACCTCCGCGAAAACTTCGGTGACCGAGTCTTCGCCTGCAGTGACGAGAGCAGACGTGGTGCCCCAGAACTCGTTGTTCTGGGAACGCTCGTCCGGGACATCGTTGATCTCGAACTGACGCCATTCGGCGCCGACGGCGACGCCGAGCGGGCCGGCGGGCAGTTCAAACAGGTCGCCGGTGACGACGCCGGTGACCGATGTCTGGTCGTATGTCGTGTTGCCGACCGACGTTGCGCTGAGCAGGTCGTAAACCGCGTCCGAGTAATTGCCCGAAAGGAAGGCCGCGCTGAACGGGTTGTAGTTCGGGCCGGCATACAAGCCGTCCGAGGGACGCGCAAAGTTCCAGTCGCCAGCGGTCTCCTTGCGGATCTGGTTGCCCCGATACTCGCCTTCCGAGCTAGAATAGCCTGCGTTCAAGGACCACGTCCAACCCGGCAGAAGGAAATCGCCGGAAAGGTTCGAGCTCACATAAAGGTAATCGACATCCACTTCGTTGTTCGACGGCCAAATGGTGATCGGCTGGGCAAGAGCTGTGAACGGGCTGTTGCCGAGTCCGCCGAAGTTGCCGGCGACATCGTAACCCGAGTTCGGCGCGATAGTCGGGAAGAACTGACGAACCCGTTGGCTCGCATACTCGCGACGGTTGAAGAGAGCTTCCGTCGACCAATCAATGCCGCCAAGCAGATCCAGCGTGAAATCTGCTTTGCCGTAAACGCTGTAGCGATCCACACCCGCGATCGCGTCCGAATCAAGGAAGCGCTGATCGTTCAGAACGTCTTCATAATAGGCTTGCGGTGCTTGTGCGTAGGTCCGGTTGGCGCGCGGGCGATAGCCAGCGAGCGGACCGGTCGTGATCCCATCCGGGCTCGGGACGTAGCGAGCCGCGCCAACGATGACGGTGTTGAAATAGATGTTGTTGCAATCGGCGAGAGACGTGTTCCGCAACACCGACTGATCGCGGCGATCAATCCGCGCGCCCGTCGTAGCGTCATATGCAAGGTCCTGCGCGCAATCAAGATACGAGCGGTCGCCAAATTTGAGCGGGTCGCGCGTTTCGTATTCTGCGGCCAGCATGACGTTGCCGCCAAACAGGTCGAAACCGATTGCGCCGTTGATCTGAAGCGTGTTGCCGCCGCCTTGTTCCGTGGCGTTGTACTGGACGTTCAGCTCGGGCTTGTCGACCGAGGAACGGGTGATGATGTTGGCAACACCTGCGACAGCGTCCGATCCGTAGATCGACGAAGCGCCGTCCTTCAGGATTTCAACGCGCGAGATGATCGAGTCCGGGACGACCTGAAGGTCGAACGCGGCAACCTGGCCGCGCACGCCGGCCGGGCCTGGCCGCTGGCCGTTGAGCAGAACCAGCGAACGCTGGGCGCCGAGGCCGCGGAGCGAGACGGAGTTGATGCCGGGGCCGCCTTCGACCACGAAGCCGCCGAACTGGTTGTTCAACTGCAGCGAGCCCTGCGAGATCGAAGAACCCTGGAGAATTTCCGAAGTGTCAACGAGACCTTCGAGCGTGGACTGTTCGGCGGTGATCACCTGGATCGGAGCCGACGACGTGAATGCGTCACGCGCGATGCGCGAACCGGTGATGACGACGCGGTCTTCGGAAGCCGGCGGGCAGTTCGTTTGGATGCCCGGCGTGCCGGGATCGCAATCCACAACCGTATCAACCGGTTGGGTCGGTGTCTGAGCGACAGCTGCGCCCATTGCCAGTGAGAGAACGCCAAATGCGGCGCTGCCACGGAAAAGCTTGCGCAGTGATGCGCTCGAATTGGACATGATTGACCCCAGAATGCCGAACAAAGATACGAAGCCCGTCCTGACTCGGGCCTTTCCCTTTCTGGCATGGGAAATTTCCAGACAGCAATCACCGTGACGCCACGTGACCGATTGCAGGCCAAGTTGCGACCCGATTGTGGCGCCTCGGCCACAAATTGACGTACAGGTTGGGGCAGGATTTTCCAAATCCCGGCACATCTGCGTGAATCCCCTTGCGGGAATACAGCAACCGCCGCAGCATATCGCCCAGCCTTTAACGTAGTTCACCTTCAGAGTCAGAGGTTTGCCTTGTCTCGAAGCCTGTTTGGAGTCGCGCTGGTGGCCGTGTTGCTGGGTTCAGGCCCTGCGGTTGCCCAGAAACTCGACGTGGAAGCCATTGCCCGCATGCCGGACGTGACCGGCGTCACAATGTCTGCCGAGGGCGACTTCATCGCCGCCATTCGTGCCGACCCCCGCGATCCGACCAAGCGGGTCATCGCGACCGCCGACACGTCGAAGGTGGATGGCTCCAAGCCCCTAGACTGGGTCGTCACCCCCAGCGACCGCATGAGCTTCGTGGCTGCCGACGCACTCAAGGTCGGCAAGGTGCTGGCGGTCGCCAGCCAGGTGTGGACCGGTAACCTCGGCGGCTGCGGCGAGGGTCGTTCGACCGGTTCGACCAAGACGTATCTCTACAAGCTCTTCCTGTCCGACAAGACCATCAAGGAATTCAAGGATCCCTTCGACGGCGGTCGGGCCCTTGGCGTCAGCGCAGAGACGCAGCGCTGCCTCGAGATCGGCGCCAACCCGCAGATCATCGACCTGCCGCTCGACAAGGAAAGCGTCATCGTCCGCCACCTCGACGGCATGACGCTGGATGCGCGCTATTCGAAGCTGAACCTGCGCACCAGTCAGAGCGTGTCGCTCTACAAGGACGTGGGTGAACTCGCGATCGACCTGATCGATCCGCGTGACGGCGCTGTGCGGACGAAGACGAAGATCGAAAACAAAGGCGACCTTGCCTACGACGCCGAGATTTACGTCCTCAACCCGACGACGGGGAACTTCGATCTCGAAGCGCCGCTGACTGTCGACTTCGCGAACCGCAACGAGATGAACATCGTTGGCTACGACGAAGAGACCGGCAAGTACTTCGTCGTGACCGACAAGTTCTCCGACAAGTCGGCGATCTATCTGTACGACGCCCGCACGGACAAGTTCGACGAACAGCCGCTGTTCGCCCACAAGGACTTCAACGCCAGCGGCGTCGTTCTTGGCCGCAGCAAGGACAACTTCGGCAAGATCCTTGGCTTCCGCTACATGGGCGCCGACCCGACCATCTTCTGGACCGACCCGGAAATGGTCTCGGTGCAGAAGGGCCTCGAAAGTGCGTTCAAAGGCCAGACCGTCAACATCATATCCGGCGCCGGCGAAGACGGAAACGCCAAGATCCTCTTCAGCATCGAAAGCCCACGCAATCCGCCGAGCTACTACCTGCTGCTCAACAAGACCAAGCTGCTCGGCATCGGCGCCGAACGGCCGTGGATCAAGCCGGAAACCCTCGGTGAGCGCTCGCTGGTCTACTACGATGCGCGCGATGGCCTGAAGATTCCGGGCTACCTCACCCTGCCCCCGGGCTTCAAGAAGGGCGACCCTGCCCCGCCCGCGATCGTGCTTCCGCACGGCGGACCCTGGGCCCGCGACTTCATCGGCTGGGATGGTTCGGGCTGGACGCAGTTCCTCGCGACGCGCGGCTACGCGGTCCTCCAACCTCAGTATCGCGGCAGCGACGGCTGGGGCCACAACCTCTGGCTTGCTGGCGATAGCCAGTGGGGCCTGAAGATGCAGGACGACAAGGACGACGGCGCTAACTGGCTCGTGAAAGAAGGCTACGCCAAGGAAGGTCGCATCGCGATCTTCGGCTACTCCTACGGCGGCTTCGCGGCCTTCGCGGCATCGGTTCGCCCCGGCGGCCCGTTCAAGTGCGCCATCGCTGGCGCAGGCGTGTCGAACCTCACCCGCATCGGCAACAACTGGGGTGAAAACCGCCTGCAGCGCGCCTTCCAGGGGCGCACGGTTGGCGGCATGGACCCGCAGCAGAACGTCAGCAAGCTTGCGATGCCAATCCTGATCTACCACGGTGATCGCGACGTTCGCGTGCCGCTGTTCCACGCCACCGACTTCTACAATGCGGTGAAGGGAACCGGCAAAGCCAAGCTGGTCGTGCTGTCCGACATGGGCCACCAGATGGACAAGTGGACGAGCCAGAATCACCGCGACTCGCTGAAGGCGATCGAGGACTTCCTGACCAACGACTGCAAGCTGTAGTCGAACGTCAAACGGTCAGAACGACAAACGCCCTGGAGGAAACTCCGGGGCGCTTTTGTATGTTGCCACGCTCGCATCGCTCCCCGCGCAACGCGCAGATTCGGCTGGATAGCGCCAAGGCCGACAAGGATCTTCGCGAACACTTTCAGCGCTCTGACGGAAACCCACTGTAGGAAACGCGCAATCAACCCGGCCCCCTCCCGGACCGGGCGTATACTCCACCCATCGCAGTCGCATGGAGGGCAGCCGTACACTGTCCAGCGGCGCGGCGGCGATGCGATCGAGCGTGAGCCTGGGACTGGGCGTGGACTCGCCCAGCCCACACGCCGCTGGCGATACAACGTCAAGGGGATGAAAAGTCCCCTGTTCGAGGCTGGTGACCAAAACGATTGCGGGGACGCGGAATGCCGGCGTTTCTAACCACCCACGACGGTAGCTGCCCGCAAGCAGCCGCGCGCGCACGCGGGCGTCCTGCGTCCCCAGCCCTCCATCAGGGCAGTTCTACAGCAAACCTTCAGGCGCAAACGCGCCGTGGGGATTTTGGTGTTCGTGAAAGCGCGATTTCCGATTTAGTCCGGGTCCTGTTCGACCGGCGCTGCGGCCAGAGGCTTCGGCTCGCCATTCAGCGCTGCCTTCAGCTGGTCGCGATCAAGTGCGCCCTCCCAGCGACTGACAACGATCGTCGCCACCGCATTGCCGACGAAGTTCGTCAGGGCGCGGCACTCCGACAGGAAGCGGTCGACACCGAGGATGATCGCCATCCCCGCAATCGGGATCGACGGGAACACTGCAAGCGTCGCTGCCAGCGTGATGAAGCCGGCCCCCGTAACACCGGCAGCTCCCTTCGAGCTGAGCATGGCGACGAGGAGCAGGATGATCTGCTGATCGAGGCCCAGCGGCGTATTTGTGGCCTGCGCGATGAACAGCGCGGCCAGCGTCATGTAGATGTTGGTGCCATCGAGGTTGAACGAATACCCGGTTGGCACCACGAGCCCCACGACCGGCCGGGCGCACCCTGCCCTCTCCATCTTCTCCATCAACGCCGGCAGCGCCGACTCCGAGGATGACGTGCCGAGCACGAGGAAAAGCTCTTCCTTCAGATAGCGGATGAGCTTGAGGATGTTGAATCCCGCCCACGCGGCGACGGCTCCCAGCACCACAAGCACAAACACAAGCGATGTCAGCCATACCGCGCCGATCAGCTTTGCAAGGAACAGAATGGCGCCGAGTCCCTGGTCGGCGATGATGAACGCAAACGCTCCGAACGCGCCGATTGGCGCGGCCCGCATCAGGATCGCCACCATCTTGAAGACGGCCGCGCTGAACGAGTTCAGGACATCAAGCGCGAGCTTCGCCTTCGGCCCGATCGCTGCCAGCGAGATGCCGAACACGATCGCAAGGAACAGAACCGGCAGGATGTTGTTGCCCGTGAAGGCGCCCACGAACGTTGACGGCACGATGTCGCTGATGAAGCCCATGACGCTGAGCGTGTGGGACTGCTCTTCATAGCCATGCACGCGGTTGACGGCGGCCGGGTCCAGTGACGCCGGGTTGATGTTCATGTTTGCGCCGGGCTGGAACACGTTCGCCACGATGAGGCCGACCACCAGCGCGAGGGTCGAAAAGAACAGGAAGTACGCAAAAGCCTTGAACACGACGCGGCCCAGCTTGCCGAGGTCGCTCATGCCCGCGATGCCGATCACGATGGTGAGGAACACCACGGGGGCGATGATCATTTTCACGACCTTGATGAACAGGTCGCCGAGCGGTTTCAGGTATTGTGCAACCCACTGGTTCTCGGCAAGCGGCACGGCCTTGTTGATGGCTAGGCCCGTCGCTGGGTCGATCGCCTCGACATACGTGTTCAGCGGAAACAGGAAGCCGATCAGCCCGCCGAAGAAAATCGCGAACAGAACCTGGAAATACAGCTCGGTATAGAATGGCCCTTTCCGCCGTGCGTGATCGCCGGCGGACGCATCAATAGCGACCATGTAAAGCCTCCGCCCCGACGCGCCGTGCCTGCGTGCCAGGTGGCGCCGCCTTGTTTCCGCACAGTAATGGGCGAAACCCGCCGGACGCTAGCACCGTCGGTTACCTTGTGGCGCTGACCGTGCCGTCCGGGTTCTGGTACTTGGCGCCAGGAAGGCGTCCCGGCAGGTGGATCAGCATCGGCGCGGCGACGAAGATCGACGAATACGTGCCGATAACGATGCCGAAGATGATCGACACGGCGAAGCCGAACAACACAGGACCGCCCAGGAAAGCCATGGCGCCGGCGGCAAGGCCGGTCGCCAGCGACGTGATCAGGGTGCGAGAGAGGGTCGAGGTGATCGAGATGTCGATAACCTCGGTGATGGCGAGCTTCTTGTACTTCTTCAGCATTTCGCGGATCCGGTCATAGACCACCACCGTGTCGTTGATTGAATAGCCTGCCACCGTCAGCACGCCGGCCACGATGGTCAGGTCGAAGGTCATCTGGGTGATCGAGAACAACCCTATGACGGCATAGACGTCGTGGAAGGTCGTGACGAACGCGCCGGTGCCGAACTTCACCTCAAAGCGGAACCAGACATAGGCGCCGATGCCCACCACGGCCAGCACACTTGCGAGGATGCCCTGCATCAGCAGTTTGTCGCTGACCCGGCCTTCGACGTTGTCGGTCTTGAGTTCGCGCAGGTCCGTTCCCATCGCTGCCTTGGCTTGCGCTGAGACCTCCTCGACGCTGCGTTCCTCGTCGATCGGCACGCGGATGACGACAGTGTTGCCGCCTTGCGTAGTGGTGACGTTGCTTTCCTCGAAACCTGCGGCGGACAGACGAGCGCGGATATCCCCGGAATCGATAGGCTGGCCATTCGTGCTCGCGGCTTCGATCTGGACGCCGCCGGTGAAGTCCAGGCCCAGGTTAAGGCCCTGAGTTACCAGTGAAAACGTCGTGACGATGAAAATCAGGCTCGTGACGATGAAGCCGATCCAGCGGATCTTCATGAACGGGAACGGCTTGGGTTCCGCTGCGGGGCCTTGGTTGGCCTTGGGTCTATCCCACCACATGCAAGTCTCTCGGCGATCTGTTCCGGCGGCCGCCGGAATCCGGGGCACCCATGGGGTTCCTGCGCTATCAGGTGACGCCGCAAAGCGCCATACCCCTGTTTTTGGCCGGTTAGGCCACGCGCAGTGGACCGCCCGGATTTCTGCAGTTCCAGACACCTTGCGACAATTGAGGTCAGTGCGGGCGTAGTCCTGCGACAAACCCCCTCCAGTTTCTCATCATCGCAAACAGACGGGCGGCAGAAGATCGCCCCGAACCGGAGATGCTCCCCATGAAACGTACCTTGATTGCCGCCACTTCCCTGCTCGCTCTGGCCGGCGCCGGCCTCGCAGGTGTTGCTCTCGCCCAGCCCCCGGGAGCCCCCCACGCCCAGGGGTTCGGCCTGATCGCCTTCGACGCAAACAGCGACGGCAAGATCAGCCGCGCCGAACTCGACACCGCCCAGCGCGCCCGCTTTGAGGCGATTGACGCTAACCGCGATGGCTCAGCCGCCCCGGAGGAGTTCAAGGCCTCCCAGGAGAAGGATCGGACCGCGCGGCACAAGCAAATGATCGACACCCGCTTCGCAGCGCTCGACAAGGACGGCAGCCAGACGATCAGCAAGGCCGAGTTCTCTGCCGGTATGGTTCCGCCGGACGGCGCTGAGCCGCGCCGTGGCGGACCGGGACGCGGCGGCCATGGCCCTGAATTCCGCACGGGCGGCCCCGGCGGCGGCCGTCATGGGGGTGATCGTGGTCCTGAGGGCGCAGACGGCAAACCGGGCCGGATAGGTCCCGATGCCAACAGCGACGGCAAGGTTAGCCTGACGGAGTTCTCGGCGCGGGCTGTCGAAGGCTTCAACCGGGCAGACACGAACAAGGATGGTGTGGTGACAATTGCGGAACTCCAGTCCGCGCGCCCCGCTCGTCCGTAGATTTCTGGGCCTGACGCGCGACTGTCCCCCCGAGCCGCGTCATAATCCTGAAAGTGTGGCCTGTTGCATCGGCTAGGGCCGGTGCAGCAGGCTGCAGCCGTTTCCAGAGAGATTCTTGCGATGAGCCAGAGCCTGCTGATTGTCGAAGACGAGGCCTCGATCCGGGAGCCGCTGGTCAGCTATTTCGAGACCAACAAGTTCCGCGTGAAGGCGGCGGCAAATGCGGCACAGGCGCGAACGCTCCTCAACGCTCATGCTTTCGATCTTGCCATAGTCGACATCATGATGCCCGGCGAAGACGGGCTCAGCCTCTGCCGGCATATTCGCGACACCAGCACCCTGCCCGTCATAATGCTGACTGCACGCGCCGAAGAGATCGACCGCATCCTGGGTCTCGAGGTTGGGGCCGACGATTACGTCACCAAGCCTTTCAGCCCGCGCGAGCTGCTGGCCCGCGTAAAAGCCGTGATCCGCCGCGCCAACAGCCTCCCCCCACGCCAGACACCGCCGGAGACCCTCTCGTATGCGTTTGGGGATTGGGTGCTCAAGACTGGTGAACGCGAGCTTGTCGGCGCGGATGGCCTTTCGGTTCCGCTGTCGACCGGCGAGTATGCCCTTCTTCTGGTGATGGTCGAACGGCCTCGCCTCGTCCTAAGTCGTGACCAGCTTCTCGATCTGACTCAGGGCCGTGAGGCCGGCGTCTTCGATCGCAGCATCGACAACCAGATCAGCCGCTTGCGCCGCAAGATCGAGGACGATCCCAAGACGCCGAAATACATCAAGACCGTTTGGGGCGGCGGCTATAGTTTCTCCGCAGAGGTACGCAAGCTTTGAACCGTCTGCTGCCCAAGAGCATTCCCGGCCAGCTTGCTCTGGTGATGGCTGGCGCCTTGTTGATCGCCACGCTTGTGAACTTCGTGCTTCTGCTGGGTGAGCGCCATCGCGCGTCGCTGATCGAGCAGAGTGTGCCGGCGATTGCGCGCTTCGCGGACATTGCCTTCGAGATATTTGAACAGCCCCCGCCGGAAACAGAACGCCTGATCATTGCAGGACGTCGTCCGGGTCCGGGGCGCTACCAGCTCGCCAGCAACAATCCGATCGACAACCGTGGGCTGGAACGGGACATGGCGCTCGAGAGCCGCCTTCGCGAGTCGCTTGGGAATGCGGGCCTCGTGATCACGGAAGTTCGCGCCTCAAGCCGGATTGTCAGGCGGTCCGACAGGCCGCCAGAAGGTTTCGGTCTTGATGGCCGCGACAGGCCCGGCAGCGCGCAGCCGCCGCCAGAGGAAGACAATCGCGAGGCGCGCGAAATCCTGCTTGCCGCCCAGCTTCCGGATGGCCGGTGGTTAAGCGGTTTCTCGATATCTCCCGAGCCCAACCGTGGCGACGTCGTGCTTCTTGCGGTCAGCACATTCGTCACCTTCATCTTCGTTCTGGGTGCGGCGCTCCTGGTTGCGCGGCAAGTCTCCCGGCCGTTGCGGGATCTCGCCGAAGCCGCCGCACGCGTCGGCGCAGCCAACCAGCCGGAGGAGGTTCCGGTCCAGGGACACGGCGACGTGCGCCAGACGCTTGAAGCCTTCAACGCCATGAGCCGGCGGGTGAGTCAGCTGCTCAACGAGAAGGACGTGATGCTCGGCGCGCTGGGCCATGACCTGCGCACGCCTCTCGCCTCTCTGCGCATCCGTATCGAATCCATGGAGCCCGAAGCCGAGCGGATGAAAGCCGTGCGCACCATCGAGGAAGCCAGCCAGCTGCTCGAGGATATTCTCCAGCTGTCCCGCCGTGGCCAATCACGCGAGCCCGAGCGCACGCTGGATATGTCTGTCCTCGTTCAGGACATCGTAGAGGACTACACAGACACAGGCGTGCCAGTTTCCTTGACGGGTCTTGGAAAAGCGCCGGTCGCCTGCCGTCCGGTCCTTTTCGGTCGCGCCCTGCGAAACCTTATCGACAACGCAGTGACTTATGGCGGCGTGGCGCGCGTGTCAGTTTCAAGAGTTGATGACAAGATCCACGTCCGCATCGAAGACGATGGCCCTGGCATGTCTGCTGATGTGCTGAAGACTGCGACTGATCCGTTCGTTCGCGGCGAGGCCTCGCGCAGCCGCGAGACCGGCGGCGCAGGCCTGGGCCTCACGCTGGCCGACGCTATCGTCAAAGCGCACGGCGGCAGCCTGCTTCTGCAGAACCGCGAACCGCATGGTCTCGCGGCGACGATTGTGCTCCCCGCCGTCCGGCCGGCTGCTGCAGCGACTAGCTGAGCGGCCGTCCCTTCGTCTCCGGCAGCAGCAGGATGCAGCACGCGAAGCTGATCGCTGCGAAGAAGATGAGATACCAGAGGCCCGAGAAGATATCTCCGGTCGCAGCCGCGATGGCGAACGCCGTTACGGGCATAAAGCCACCCACCCAGCCGACGCCGACATGGTACGGCACCGACAGCGCGGTGTAGCGAATGCTCGTCGGGAAGAGTTCGACCAGCGCCGCCGCCTGAGGTCCGTACAGCGCTGTTGCGGCGACCACCATGGCTGCAAGACCGAGGGCGATCAGCAACCAGTTCGTCTCTCCGTCATGGGCGTTTGCGGGATAGCCCGCGGCGCGCAGAGCCGTGGAGATGTCTGCGGTTGCCTGGTCCGCCGTCTTCTTGAGGTCGCCGGTGGCAAGTCCCGTTCCGTCAGCCACGGGCACCATCGCGCCACCCACATGAACCGTTGTCGGCGCGCCGGCGGCGGCGGCTTCCGTGCGATAAGCGACGCCCACGCGGGTCAGTGACGCGCGAGCGATATCGCAGGCTGTCTCGTAGCGCGCGCGCCCAAGGATATCGAACTGGAACGAACATGTGCCCGGCGCTGCATGGATGCTCACCGGCGATCGCTCGACGGCGGCGAAGAGTTCCGGGTTCGCGCCACGCGCCATCATCTGGAACGATGGAAACACAGCCACGATTGCAAGGCCGATCCCGAACGCGATCACCGGCTTGCGGCCAATCCTGTCCGACAGCCAGGCAAAGAAGATGTAGAGCGGGATCGACGCCAACGTCGCGGCGCCGAGAACGAGATTGGTAAGCAGCGGCTCGAACTTCATCGTCGTCTCGAGGAACACCTGCGAGTAGGAAAACGTGCACCACCAGATGGCGCCCTGCGCCCCCGTGATCGAGACCAGCGCGATCAAGACCAGCTTCAGGTTCTTCCACTTCAGGAACACGTCCTTGAACGGCGCTGAACTCAGCTTCTTCTCGGCGCGGGCGCGTTCAAACTCCGGGCTTTCATGCAGCTTGGCCCGCATCCAGATCGAGACAGCCAGCAGGCCGATCGAGACAAGGAAAGGTATGCGCCAGCCCCATGCGACAAAAGCCTCCTCGCCGAGATTGAGGCGCGTCAGCAGCACGACGCCCTGTGCTCCGAGCAGTCCGAAGGCAGCGGATGACTGGATCCAGCCGGTCGACAGGCCGCGGGATTTAGCCTCCGCGTGCTCGGCGACATAGATCGCCGCCCCGCCATACTCGCCGCCCAGGGCCAGTCCTTGCAGGATGCGAATGATGATAAGCAGGATCGTGCCAAGGCCGCCTGCCTGCTGATAGGTTGGCAGCAAGCCGATGGCGAACGTGGCGCCGCCCATGATGACGACGGTAGCAAGGAATGCGCCCTTGCGGCCGTAACGGTCACCGAGCCATCCGAAAATCAGCGCTCCAAGCGGCCGAAAGAGGAAGCCAGTGGCGAAAAGACCGAGCGAGGCCAGAAGACCCGCCGTCTCGTCCAATTGGGAGAAGAAGTTCCGGGCAATGACCGGCGCGACGGCGCCATAGACGAAGAAGTCATACCATTCGAACGCGGTGCCGGTGGAAGACGCCAGCACAACCGTACGCATCGACGTTGGCTTCTTCTGGTCCTGCGCGTCGATCGCTGCTTCGGCCATGCCATCCTCCCCTGCCCTTTTCGGGCGATCTCTTTGAGCGAGACCTGCCCCAGAATTCACGCCTTCGCCAGTGGGGACTCTATGGCGTTGTGCCGGAGCGTTTCGGCGGCTTTACTGCCCCCTCAGTGATTTGCGTTCGGGAGAGTGCCTTGAAGTTTGCAGCTCTGTTTGCCGCCGCAGCCGTATTGATGATTACGCCCGCTCTCGCTCAGCGCGCCGTGGTCAATTCGGCGCCGCAGCCGGTTGCCGCCGCCCCCGAATTGCCGGCGCCGCGCGACGTCGCCTATCCGGGGACTCTGACGCTGGAAGTGGACGCCACAGATCTGGACCACAGGATCTTCGGGCTCAGGCAGACAATCCCCGTCGCCAAGGCGGGTCGGCTTACCCTGCTCTATTCGGAGTGGATTCCGGGCAACCACGCGCCGCGCGGCCCGATCTACAATTATTCCGGCCTTCGCTTCACTGCGAATGGCAATCCGCTGAAGTGGACGCGCGATGCGGCCAACGTTTTCGCCTTTCATGTCGACGTGCCGCAAGGCGTGAAGGCCATCCAGGTCGAGGCGCAGTTCCTCAGCGCGATCGAGGCAACGCAAGGCCCGATCATGATGACGCCGGAGATGCTGAGGCTGAACTGGTACATCGGCGCGCTCTATCCCGCTGGGCATTTTGCGCGGCAGGTGAATTTCGATGTGTCCGTGAAGCTGCCCGCGGGGTGGGACTACGCAACGGCGCTTGAGACAGATTCGGCCGCAAATGGCGTCGTCAGGTTCAAGGCCGCGTCGTGGGAAACGGTGATCGACAGCCCGCTGTTCGCCGGCAAGTACATGCGGAAGTATGATCTCGACCCGGGCGGCCGGTCGCGCGTCACTCTGAACGTTATGGGCGACGAGGCGGCGCAGGCTGATGCTTCGCCCGAAATCATCCAGGTTCACCGCAATCTGGTCGTACAAGCCGACAAGCTCTACGGCGCCCGGCATTTCGACCACTATGACTTCCTGCTCTCGGTCAGCGAGCGCCTCGCCACCTCAGGCATCGAGCATCAACGATCCAGTGATAATGGCGTACGCAGCGGTTACTTCACCGCGTGGACCACCGGCTTCGTGAGCAAAGACCTTCTGGCGCACGAATACACCCACTCGTGGAACGGCAAATATCGGCGGCCAGCCGACATGTGGACGCCCAACTTCAACATGCCGATGCGCGGCAGCCTGCTCTGGGTTTATGAGGGACAAACTCAATATTGGGGCCATGTGCTCGCCGCCCGCGCCGGGTTCGTTTCGAAGCAGCAGGCGCTCGACCTCGTCGCCAACAACGCCGCGATGTATCAGTCGCGCACCGGACGCGAGTGGCGTCCGCTCGCCGACACGACGCGCGATCCCGTGATCGCGGCCCGGCGATCCTTGCCTTGGCACAACTGGCAACGCAGCGAAGACTACTATTCGGAAGGGCAATTGATCTGGATGGACGCTGACACGCTCATCCGCGAGCGATCCGCCGGCAAGCGTTCGCTGGATGACTTCGCCAAAGCGTTCTTCGGCGTGAATGATGGTGACTGGGGCACGCTCACGTACGCGCGAAAGGATCTGGTGGCGGCGCTCAACAAGGTTGAGCCCTACGACTGGGAGTCTTTCTTCAGGAAGCGCGTTGACGATGTGGCGCCCATGGCGCCGCTCGATGGGCTGGAGCGTGGGGGCTATCGGCTTGTGTACAGCGACACCGCCAATGCGGTCTGGCGTGACGGCGAGGCGCGCGCACGCAACGCAAACCTGCTCTACTCGATCGGCCTCACGGCCGACTCCGCCGGCAAGATCACCTACCTTCAGTGGGGGGGGCCGGCCTTCAAGGCAGGTCTCAACACCTCGCTGACGATCACGGGAGTGAATGGCCTGCCCTACTCGCCGGATCGCCTGCGCGCGGCCGTGGCCGCGTCAGTGAACCAGCCGGTCGAACTGCTCGTCCGCTTCCAGGACGAGTTCAAGACCATTCGTCTCGACTACAAGGGGGGCCATCGCTATCCGAAGCTGGAGCGGATCGCGGGAAAGCCTGCCTATCTCGACGACATCCTTGCGCCGCGGTGAGCTATTTCGCTGGCGGCGGCGGGAAGAACGCGCCCACCACGCCTGCGAACTGCACCGGGCTGGCATAGCCTTGGGCCGAAACCGCCTGCACGCCGAAGAACCAG
>Ga0105048_10003105_pt1 | contig 27196 bp, 24 predicted proteins | sample MAT05_FD_78382 | JGI IMG/M metagenome (GOLD analysis project Ga0105048, IMG submission 78382) | Freshwater microbial communities from Lake Fryxell liftoff mats and glacier meltwater in Antarctica - MAT-05 | ecosystem: Environmental > Aquatic > Freshwater > Ice > Liftoff microbial mat | place...
ACAGCGACATTCTTTGCAAGACGATGTGTGGCTCGCTGCTCGGCGCCAACGCAAAAGACACGACGCCGGATGCGCCCCGTCACCGTTACGCGGGTAAGCGTATCAAAGGCGAAATGAAGGACTAGTACCCCGAATCCATCGAAGCGACGGGTTTCGCTTTCCATGTGGGGCGGGGCGTGTTCCATCAGGAGGCGTGAGGCCAATGCTCTTGTCGCAGCGTCACCTCCTCCGATCCCCTGTGGAGGAGGCTTCTCCTGGCAGCTCGTCGGCAACAGCTGCGATCGAGGCGGCGGTGGCGCGGGTGGCGGCGGCGGCGCGGTTGGCAGCGGCGGCTGAGCGGGTGCGTGGCCAGCCACGGGCCGCATGTACGGGCGACCGCGAGCGCGGTCCGGTCGAATTGAGCCCGCTCACCCTCGAGAACAGCAGGAACGTCGCCGCCGACCTGCTAAGTTCCCGGCCCTTTCTAGACACAGGAGCCTCAATTCCATGACCACTCCGATCCGAACTGTCTGCGTGATCGGGAGCGGCGTCATGGGGAGCGGCATCGCGGCACACCTCGCCAACGCAGGTATCCGCGTGCTTCTCCTCGACATCGTTCCCCCGAACCTCAGCGACGACGAGAAGCGCGACAAGAAGAACCGCGATCGCTTCGCAGCCGGGGGCCTCGAGAAGGCGTTGAAGTCGCGCCCTGCCGCGTTCTTTCACCCTTCGTTCGCGCAGCTGGTCACGACAGGCAACGTGGAAGAAGACCTCGGAAAGGCGAGCGAATGTGATCTCGTGATCGAGGCGATCATCGAGAAGCTAGAGCCGAAGCAGAGCTTGTTCGCAAAGCTCGAGAAGATCGTGCCAGAGCATACGATCGTCGCGTCGAACACGTCCGGCCTGCGCATCGCTTCCATGATGGAGGGCCGCAGCAAAAGCTTCAAGAAGCGCTTCCTGGTGATGCACTTCTTCAACCCGGTTCGGTACATGAAGCTGCTCGAGCTGGTGGCGGGCCCGGACACAGCGCCTGAGTCGCTCGCGCGCATCGCCAAGTTCGGCGAAGACATCCTCGGCAAAGGCATCGTGGTCGGCAAAGACACGCCGAACTTCGTGGGCAACCGCATCGGCGCCCACTCGATGATGGTGGCGATTCACCAGATGCTGGAAGACGGCCTCTCCCCCGAAGACGTCGACAACATCACCGGCTCGCCGATGGGTCACCCCAAGAGCGCCAGCTTTCGCACGGCAGATCTCGTCGGGCTCGACACTTTCGCGCACGTTGCCGAGAACTGTCACACCTCGCTCACCAGCGATGAAGACCGCGAAGTGTTCGCCTTGCCGGCCTACATCCGCACGATGGTCGAGAAGAAGCAGCTCGGTGACAAAACCAAGGGCGGCTTCTACAAGCGCAACGCCGACAAGAGCATCTCGACGCTCGATCCCAAGACGGGCGAGTACCGACCGAAGGGCGGCGACGAAGCCATCGGCAAGCTGACCAAGGGGCTCTCCAAGATCGAAGATCCCAAAGAGCGCGTGAAGAAGCTGATCTCCGACACGGGCAAGGCCGGCACCTTCGCGTGGAAGGTGCTGTCGCGCTCGCTCGCCTATTCAGCTCGCCGCATGGGTGAGATCAGCGACGACATCGTGGCTGTCGATGACGCCATGAAGTGGGGCTACAACTGGGAGCTCGGCCCGTTCGAGGTGTGGGACGCCCTCGGCTTTGCCGAGACAGCCGACCGCATGGAGAAAGACGGCATCAAGCTGCCCGAGTCGATCAAGAAGATGAAGGCGGCTGGAGCGAAGAGCTTCTACACCGCCGACGGCAAGGTGTTCGACCTCGCGAAGGGCGAATACAACGCGCGCATCCTCGATCCGCGCAACAAGACGGTGCGCGAGCTGCGCAAGACGACAGCGCCGGTGCTCAAGAACGACGGCGCAGAAGCGTGGGATCTGGGCGACGGCGTGCTCGGGCTCACCTTCAAGACGAAGGCGAACTCACTCGACCCGGACGCCATCAAGATGCTGGGCGACGCAGCCGCCGAGGCAGAAAAGAACTTCCGCGCGCTGGTAATCGCCAATGAAGGCGAGCACTTCTGCGTGGGCGCGAACTTGTTTTTGGTGGTGATGGCCTCGCAAGCCAAAGAGTGGGAGCAAATTCGCTCGATGGTGAAGGGCTACCAAGACGCGACCCAGCTTCTGAAGTACGCCACTGTGCCTGTCGTCGCCGCGCCGTTCGGCATGACGCTGGGTGGCGGTCTCGAGCTCTGCTTCGCCTGCGACTCGGTGCAGGCAGCGGCAGAGACGTACTCCGGTCTCGTCGAGGTCGGCGTCGGGCTCATTCCCGGCGGCGCTGGCACCATGAACATGCTTTGGCGCATGCTCGACGGCGTGCCTGAGGGCGCTCAAATCAATACGCTCGAGCTGGTCACGCAGACGTTCAAAAACATCGCCCTCGCGAAGATCGCCACCAGCGCCGACGAAGGCAAAATGCTGGGCTATTTCCGCAAGAACGACGGCGTCTCTTTCGACAAGACACGTATTGTCACGGCGGCCAAGGCACGCGCCATCGGTCTCGCCGAGAGCGGCTACCACCCGCCTGCGCCGAAGAGCTTCGTGCTCCCTGGCGAAAGCGGCATCGCGACCTTATCCATGATGGTCGACACGTTGGTGGCTGGCGGTTACGCGAGCGAGCACGACGCAAAGATCGCGCGCAAGCTGGCAGAGGTGCTCTCTGGCGGTCGCGGCGGCTCTTCGAGACTGGTGACTGAAGACGCGATTCTGGAGCTCGAGCGCGAGGCCTTCATCAGCCTGTGCGGCGAGCAAAAGAGCCAAGAGCGCATGCAGTTCATGCTGATGAACAACAAGCCGCTTCGTAACTGATTTACTCGGGGGGCTGTTCCAGCCCCTCGCCCCGACGCGGGTGAACCGCGATCGGGGCCCCACCCCCGAGGCGCTATGCGCTGCGCGCGGGGCCCCAGCCCCGCTTGCCCCCCACCGTACGATTTTCACGCAACAGTTAATGGGACCCATCATGCAAGACGTCGTCATTGTCGATGCAGTTCGCTCGGCCGTTGGCCGAGCCATCAAAGGCTCTCTCGCACAAAAGCGGCCGGATGATCTCGCGGGTGAGGTCATCCGCGGGCTCTTGGCTCGCAACCCCGAAGTGAAACCGGCCGACGTCGAGGATCTGATCCTCGGGTGTGCCATGCCAGAAGGCGAGCAGGGGCTCAACATCGCGCGGATCGCAGGCTTTCTCGGCGGTTTGCCGCAAGAGACGGCGGCGATGACGATCAACCGCTTCTGCTCCAGCGGTCTGCAGTCGCTGGCGTTGGCCGCTGGCGCCATCGCCATTGGCTCGAACGATCTGGTGATGGCGGGCGGTGTCGAGTCGATGAGTATGGTGCCGATGACCGGCAACAAGCTCTCCGCGTCGCTCGAAGCGATGGAGAAGTACCCCGCGGCCTACACGCCCATGGGCATCACCGCCGAAAACGTGGCCAAGCGCTTCGAGATCTCACGCGCTGATCAAGATGCGTTTGCACTGAAGAGCCAGCAAAAAGCGGCCAAAGCGCTGAAGGCGAACCGCTTCGCCGACGAGATCGTGCCGGTCACGGCGCTTCGCTTCAATGGCAACGAGCGCGTCGAGTCGCAGTTCCTGATCGACGAGCTTGTCCGCGGCGACACCACGGCAGAGGGCCTCGCGGCGCTCAAGCCCGCCTTTGCCGTGGGCGGCAGCGTAACCCCGGGCAACGCCTCTCCGCTGTCCGACGGCGCGGCAGCGATGATCGTGGCTTCCACCAAGCGAGCCAAAGAGCTCGGTCTCAAGCAGCTCGGCTGGTTTCGCGCCTTCGTCACGGTCGGCGTCGACCCGTCGATCATGGGCATCGGCCCCGAGCCGGCGATCCAGAAGCTGTTCGCGAAGACAGGCTTGTCGGTCAAAGACATCGATCTGTTCGAGGTCAACGAGGCCTTCGCCAGCCAGTCTGTCTACGTGCAGCGCCGCCTGGGCATCCCGGACGAGAAGCTGAACGTCAATGGCGGCGCCATCGCGCTGGGCCACCCGCTCGGCTGCACCGGCGCCAAGCTGGTGGCGACCGCCCTGCACGAGCTGAAGAAGCGCAACGGCAAGTACGCTGTCGTCAGCATGTGCATCGGCGGCGGCATGGGCGCGGCCGGCTTGCTCGAGCTGGCGAAGTAGCGCGCAGATCGAGGGCGCGCCCGGGGCGCGCCCCATCGCGGCTGCACGACGGACCCATCAAATCTGCCGTTTTCGTTGATAGGCGGTCGGTCCGATCGTTGCGTATGGGGGCCGAGGTACGTCGCCCCATGAATCATCGCTTCGTTGATCTCGCCGCGGTCTGGCTGCTGGTGGCTGTATCGGGCTGCACTGCGCGCTCGCAGCCCGATACAGGGAGCGCCACAATGAGCAGCTCGACGGAGCCGGTTGTGGACCCCAGTACAGCCAAACCCGACCCCGACAGCGAGGTGAAGCGCAAGGCGCTCAAGTTGGTAGGCCATTTCGCCGAGGGCAAGTTTGCCGACGCTGTCGCGATGTTCGACGCGCCGATGGCCAAGGCGTTCACGAAGGAGCAGGCAGAGGCGACTTGGAAGCAGCTCATTCAGCAGCTCGGCGCCTACAAGTCTGCCGAGATCGGCAAGATCGAACAAAAGGACGCGTTCGTGCGGGCGACCGTCAGCACCGAGTTCGACAGCGCGAAGGTCAATCTGATCGTCGTGTTCGAGTCAGGCGGACAAGTGACAGGCTTCTTCGTCAAGCCGCAGACGGCCGAGTCGCCTTGGGCCCCGCCGGGCTACGCCAAGAGCGATTCGTTCACGGAAGAGGAGGTCGTGGTCGGCGACGGTGAGTGGGCGCTGCCTGGCACGCTGACACTGCCGAAGGCCGCCGGCGCTGCCAAGCTGCCCGCGATCGTTCTCGTCCACGGGTCCGGGCCGAACGATCGCGATGAGACGATTGGCGCGTCGAAGCCGTTCAAAGATCTCGCGTGGGGCCTCGCGTCGCGCGGTGTCGCTGTCTTGCGCTACGACAAAGTGACGAAGACGCATGGCGCACGCTTCGTCGCGAAGTGGGGCGACGACATCACGCTGGCGCGCGAGACGATCGACGATGCGCTGAAGGCGGTGGCACTGCTGCGCAAGGACCCGCGCATCGATTCAAAGAAGATCGTCTATCTCGGCCATAGTCAGGGCGCGCTTGCGGCGCCCCGGGCTGGCAAGCTCGACCCGACTATGGCCGGATTGATCATCATGGCCGCACCAACGCGCCCGCTCGAAGAGGTGGCGCTCACGCAGATCGAGTACCTCTCCACGATGGCGGGTGCGAACGGCGAGGGCGCCAAACAGTTGCTGCCAGCGATGCGCGAGGCCGTGAAGCTGGTGAAGAGCCCGACGCTCGACCCGAAGACACCGACCGAGACGCTGCCGCTCGGCATACCTGCGCCTTTTTGGCTCGATATGCGCGGCTACAAGCCCGACCAAATGGCAGCCAGCCTGAAAATGCCGGTGTTGGTGCTGCAGGGCGAGGCCGACTACCAGGTCAACATGGTCGACTTCGCAGGCTGGAAGAAGAGCGTTGGCAGCAAGGCCAACGCGAAATTGAAGAGCTATCCGGGTCTGCTCCATTCGTTCATCGACTGCGGGTGCAAGCTCGCAAAGCCTGACGACTACGCGAAGCCCGGCAATGTTGCGCTCGACGTGATCGACGACATCGAAAAGTGGGTCAAGGCGCTGTGAGGGCGGCTAGAGAAAGAAAGATCGGGAAACGTCATGACCAAAGTCGAGATCATTGGGGACAAGCTGCTGCTCACCGTTCAAGGAATCGACGTGGTGCTGGCATTCAAGAAGCACCTCGAGGTCCCGCTCGCGCATGTGAGCGGAGTCGAGCTGGGCATCACCGAAGAAGCGCAGGCAGAGCTGGATAGAAGCATCCGTCTGCCTGGCGCTTACATGCCTGGCATCGCGATCGCCGGGCGTTTCTACCGCGAGGGCAGGTGGCTGTTCTGGAACATTCGCAAGGGAGAGCGCGCAATCACCATCGCGCTCGACCACGAGGACTACGTCAGCTTGGTGGTAGAGGTCGAGGACCCCGCCGAGGTGGTCGCAGCGATCCGCGGCGCGATGTCAGCCAATGGTTGATCGGCTCATTTCTTCGGTGTCCTGAACTCGACCGTCTTGGCGGGCCGCGACATCAGCTCGGTCGCTTCGGAGGGCTTGAACGCACCACGAACCCCCGACGATCGCGGGGCCTCGGTCATCGCCAGCGCCGCCGCGTGCTGTCCTTCCGAGGATGCGAAGGGTGCCAGGCGCGCGGCGACCTCGGCCACCGACGAGAGCCTTCTGCTCATGTCTCGCACGAGACAGCCATCGACGGTTTGGCTGATCTGCGCGGGCAGGTCCGGACGCAGCGAGCCGAGTCGGCGAGGCTCGTCGCTGAGCACCGCAGTGAGCAGCTCGAGCTTGGTAGCCCCAGTGAAGGGGTGCTCGCCGGACAACATCCAAAACATGACCGCTCCGAGCGACCAGATATCGGTGCGCCGATCGACTGTTTCCGGCGCGCCGATCTGTTCGGGCGACATGTACTCGGGGGTGCCGAGCATCTCGTCACCGCGCGTGATCGCGGTGTCGGCGCCGAGCGTCTTGACGATTCCGAAGTCGATCAGCTTGGCGATTTGGCGCCCGCCCTGCGCTGCTGCCAGAAACACATTGGAAGGCTTGATGTCGCGATGAACCAGCCCGATGCGGTGGGCTTCCGACCGACCGGCCGCTACCTGGAGAGCGATGTCGATGGCGCGGGTTCCCGCGAGCATCCGCGGTGCCTCGAGCTCTTAGCGGGCGAAACGCCGCTGCCAGTCAGCTGCTCGGGCGCGAGGTACGGCGGCGTGCCGACGATCTCCCCGGTCGCCGTGAGCCCGCGGAGGTTGGTCTGTGCGAGCGGCGCGGCAACGCCGAAGTCGAGCAGCTTGGTCTTGCCATCGCGGGTGATGAAGACGTTGGCTGGCTTGACGTCGCGATGAACGATGCCAGCTCGATGCGCCTCGGCGAGCGAGCTCAGCAGATCGCGCGTGATCGAAATGGCGCGCGCTTCTGTGAGCGTGTCTCGTTCGAGCTCCTTTGCGAGTGAAGCTCCTTCCAACAGCTCGTACACGATGAAGGGCGTGCCGCCGGCGTCACCGTGGTCCAGCAGGCGCACGGTGAACGGGCTCCCGAGGCGCGCGCAGATCGCTGCCTCGCGCGCGAACCGTTGTCGCGACGCTGCGTCCTGCGACGCCAGAGTGTTCAAGAGCTTCACCGCGACGCGCTGATTGCGCGCTCGATCGACCGCAGCAAACACCGACCCGAAGCCGCCCCGGCCGATCAGCTCGGCGAGCTGATAACGTCCGCCGATGATCTTGCCGGGAGCGTCGCTCAGAGCTTCTTCAGCGTGCGAAACCACTGGCCGTAAAGGTAGATGGCGATCGCAGTGAAGATGCCGACGCCGCCCATGATCGTCCAGACCATGCCGACGTTGTGGCTGTTGTGCATCTGCTCTGTCAGTACGTGCGGGTCTTGGCCGGTGGCGTTGACCAGCGCCTCGAAAGCGTCGCCGCTCTTGATGGCAGCCAGCGCCTGATCTTTGTAGGGGTAGTCGGCCCAGCGCTCGGCCAACAGCTCGCGCGCGAAGCGATCTTTGGAGCCGTAGTGATCGTAGATCATCGGCGCGAAGAAGCCCTCCAGTGTCCAGCCGATGCCGAGCGCCAGCTGCGAGAAGCCGAGGTACATGCCCTTCTTGCCTGTCGGCGCGAAGTTACCGACGAACTCGCTGAACTTCGGGCTGGAGAGCATCTCGCCCACACTGAATACCAGGATGGCGCCGACCGAAAGCCAGCCGAGCACCGAGTAGCCGCTCATGAACATGGCCACCGTGGCGAGCAGAGTGCCGACCACCATCGAGGTGGTGGCGCGCATCTTTCCGCTGAGCCAGGCGAAGAAGAAGCAGGTGATCATGATGAGGGCCGCGTTCAGGTTGAGCATTCCTTCCGGCTCGACCTTGGTTCCGTCCTCGTTCAAGCCGAGGAGAAATTTGTACACCCCGTTGCGCGTGCCACCCTCGCCGAAGAGGTCGTTGATGATCGTCTGGGTGTTGACCCAGTCGCGGATGTGCATCGGCAACACGTCGAACAGCGAGTTGAACATGAACCAGAAGCCGCTGAAGATCAGCAAGTAGAGCCACACGTGGGTCTTGCTGACCTCTTTGAGCGAGTCGAGGAAGAGGTTGTCTTGCTTGAGCTTGCCCTCTTTCACCAGTTTCGCTTTGGCGAGGCGCTCCGCCTTGTGGGGCTCTTTGTAAGTGAGCAGCAGCAAGAGGTTGCAGGCGATGATGCCGATGCAGCAGAAGAAGACCTCTTTCCAGCCGTAGTGCGTTCGCATGTAGACCGCCATCAGCGGGCCGAGCCAGCCGCCGATGTTGACGGTTTGATAGAAAATGCCCCACGCCATCGAGCTGGTCTCGGGCGTGGTCGAGTTGACCAGCGTGCCCTGGATGCCGGGCTTGAACACCGCGGTGCCGAGCGCGAGCACGACGGCCCCGCCCATGAAGCCCCAGTACGACGGGAAGAACGCCATGATCGCGTAGCCGCCCATCTTGATGAAGGTGCTGAGCGCGATCGTCTCTTTGTAGCCGTAGCGGTCGGACAAGCCGCCGGTGAAGACCGGCACGAAGGACTGCACACCCGCCCAAACGCCGGTGATCTGACCGTATTGCGAGGCGGTCAAGCCGAGCGCGCCGCTCGAGACTGGATTGGTGGCGTACAAGCTGGCGCTGGCCTTGATGCCGTAGAACGCGAGGCGCTCGACCATCTCCATCGCGCCGACGATCCAGAAAACGTAGCCGAGCGACGCGATCGCAGCGCCCATGCCCAGCTGCTTGATGGCGTCGGGACTTCCCGTTGCGGTTGCTTCTGCCGTCTCGTCAGGCTTGTTGGCGGTGCTCATCAGCGCTCCTTGAAGGGGCGCACAGTATTCAGAAACGAGCCGAAAGGCCAACCGCGATTGTCTGGCTGAAAGCTGCGGCGCGCCGCGTCGTCAGTCGCCGGGGAGCGGGTGCTCTTGTTCGTAGATGCGGATCACGCTGAGGCAAAGTGCCATCAGAATCGGTCCCACGATTACGCCCATCAGCCCGAACATCTCGACGCCGCCGAGCAGCGAAATCAGCAGAGGCAATGGATGGACCTGGCCTTTCGAGCCCACCAGGCGAGGCCTCACGATGTAGTCCGAAACCGCCATCACCACGAAAAAGCCCCACAGCCCCACGAAAATACCCGCACCGGTGCGACCGCTGGCAGCCGTTGCGATCGCGATGGGGACCCAGACGACGGCTGTGCCCACAACGGGGAGAAACGACGCCAGCATCGTGATGGTGCCCCACAACATCGGCTGACCGACGCCGGCGAGCGCGAAGCCGACGCCTGCGAACAAGCCCTGAACCACCGCCGTTCCCATGGTGCCGACCAAAGCGCTGCGGCCGATGCTGCGAAACTCGGTGAGTAGCGCGCGGGTGTGACGCGGGTCGAGCGGCATCACGTGCTCGAGGCGCCGCACCATTGCCGTCCACTCGAGCAGCACGTAATACATGGTGAAGAACGCGATCACCGACGTGAGCATCAGCGAGGTCGTCGCAGCCACGGCCTCGGCCACGCTGCCAGCGAGACGCTGCGAAGTAGAGAGCAATGCTGCGTTGAGCTGCGCGACGAAGGTGTCGGGCGAGATGCGCAGCTTCTCCAGGATGCGCTCGCCGCGCGGGCCCAACAGCTCTTCTCCCGAAGGTATTTTGATCTCCGAGACCATGTCGAGCACTTCGGTGACGGCGATCCAGCTGATGAGAAAGAGGGCGATGGCGCTGAGCAACCCCCCGGTCATGGTCGTCAACACCGCTGCCAGCGGCCTGTTGTAACGAAGCTTGGGTGCGAGCCAGCGATACAGCGGCTCACTGGTGAAGCCCATGGCAGTGCCGAGCACGATGCCCATCCACACCGGGTGCGCGACGTAAGCCGCGCCGACGAACGCCAACAGAGCGATCAGGCTGAGGCCAATCTCGTAGCGCTGCTTCGGAGACTCGATCTTCGACGGCGCCTCTGAGTCGGGCTGGCTCACGTCTTGCGAAGACTCTGAACGGACGGACTCACAGGCGCCCGATGTTACTGGCCGTCGGGCAGCGCGGCAACGAGACTCCGGGAACTCTTTGGCTCCCCGCGGCGTCCATCCAGCGCTCCATGCGTCGAGACTTGTCCGAGCACTGGTTTCTTTCGGTCCTGTCGGGGCCCATCGCCGTCGTGATCAGCGGCCTGGCGCTCGCTTGGTCGCCTTGGGCGGCGGCGCTCGTGCTGGCGTTGCCAGCCATCTTGCTGAGCTTCTCCGCTGCCGGCGCGACTCTGGTCGCGGCATATGCTCTCGGTGCTGCGGCCGGCGCGTCCGTGGTGGTTGTCGCAGGGGTGACCCACCTGGCGGAGCGGCCTTCCCCCTTCGTCCTGGGCATCGCCATGCTGGCGTGTGCGCTCACCAGTGGCGCGAGCCATATTTTCTCGCGGGAACGCCTCGCTCGCTGGAGCGCGCTCACCCTGCTTGGGGTCACGCTTTCTGGTGGCTTGCTCGCCCTGACTCTGGCGGAGAGCGCGGCGATCTTGCCGGGCCGCAATATCGTTCCACCAGCCGAGATGTTGGTAGCTGTGCCGGCCTGTCCCACCCGTTGCGACGAGACCGCGACGCCAGCGGGCCATCAGCGCTGCTCGTCGGTTACCCGTACGGATCGCGTCGTCGCCGAACGCGAGTGTCAGGAAGCGACCGGCTTCCTTCATGTGCGTGCTGGTGGTCGGCAGACCAGCGTGCTGGTGCGTCGCGAGAGACCCGCCATGATTTGGATCGACTCCGGGGGCAGGCTCTTGGTCGAGCAAGAGGGCATGGCGTTGCGAGGCCTCTCCTCGGGGGGTGCTGTGCTGCTCACTTCAGTCAGCGCTGGCGGTATGCCTGCAGTTCCGGCGCATGTGCTGCGCGTGTCCGGTGGGCTGCTGTTGCTGGTTGGCTTGGCGCTGCTGCGCGTCCTGTTCTCCATTCGTAGAGAACGCGTGCTCGCGCGCGGCGTGGCGGGCCATATCGAGCAAGGCCGCTTCTTCCCGACCGACAACCACCTCGGCTCGGTGGCGGTCGACGACAGCGGCGATCTCGGCCCTGCGCTGCTGCTCGGTGACGCTCGCAGCGTGGGCTACCGAAGCGGCGGGGGCCAGGTAGCCGTGGTGGTGCGTGGCAGCGCGGAAGAGCTGGTCGCCGCCCTTCGTGCAAAGCGATTGATGACCTATGCGCTGTCGCTTGCCGCGGTCTCCTTCGCGCTGGTGGGCATCGCGTCCGATCTGTCTCGCCTTCACTGAGCAAAACAGCGTACATCCCGCTGTATGGCTGGACACGACCCGAGCCTCGACAAGGGCGACGAGCACTCGGAAAAGGGCTGAGGCGTGGCGGTCGACGAACAGCTGAGCCGTGCGTTCGAGCTCTTGCAGAGCGGGCAGAACCAAGCCGCAGAGTCGGCCTTCGAGGCTGTTCTGGCGCTCGCACCAGAGCACCCTGCAGCGCTGCAATTTTTGGGAATTTTGGCGCACATGCGCGGCGATCTGGCGCGCGCAGTCGAGCTCCTCGAGCGCGCCTGTGCGCTGGCGCCCGACTACCTCGACGCGCACAACAATCTCGGCAACATCCAGCTCGAGCTGGGCAACCACGCGCGTGCGGAAGCGTGTTTTCGTCGCGTGCTCGAGCTCGAGCCAAGCTTTGCAGCGACGCACTTCAACCTGGGCATGTTGCTGCTACGAGCGAACCGCTTGGAGGAAGCGGCAGCGTCGTTCGAAAAGGCTGCGCTGCTCGAGCCGGGGGAGGCCTCGACACATGCGAGGCTCGGTGACGCGTCCGCCAAGCGCGGCGACTTCATCCGCGCGCGTGCTGCTTATCGACGCGCGCTCGAGCTCGACCCCTCGCTCGACGACGAACGAAAGAAGCTCGGGCGCGTGTACTTTCAGATCATCGACGCATTCGATCGCGCTGTCGGCGACCCCAAAGTCGCCATTGGCTACCTCGACGAATGGCTCGAGCTCGAGCCCGAGAGCGCCATCGCGCAACACAGCCGCGCGGCCTACGCGGGCGAGAGCGCACCCGCGCGCGCGAGTGACGCCTATGTCAGAGCGACCTACGACCAATTCGCGGAGAGCTTCGATCACGTGCTCGGCCACCTGGGCTACCAGGGCCACGCTCTCTGCGCCAAAGCGCTGGAGAAGGCGATCTTCGCGGAAGCGCCGAAGAGGCCTGGCTCGTACCCGATCTTGGATGCCGGTTGCGGCACTGGCGCGCTCGGCCCGCTGATCACCTCGTGGACGAGCAATATCGTCGGTGTCGATCTGTCGAGCAAGATGCTCGCGCGTGCAGAGGCGCGAGCCGTGTACAGCGAGCTCATCGAAGGCGAGCTGTCGGCATTCTTGCAGACATGCGACGCGCGCTTCGATGGCATCGTGTGCGCAGATGCCCTGATTTATTTTGGCGACTTGATGGCGCTCTTCGAGCTGGCGAGCCGCGCGCTTCGGCCGCGTGGCTGCTTCGTTTTCACAGTCGAGACAGCACTCACCGTCGAGACAAAAAAGCGCGAGGGCTTCAGTTTGCTGCGAAACGGTCGCTACGCTCACTCGAACCTGCACGTCACGGCGGCCCTCCAGCAGGCGGGGCTCGCTGTCTTCGAGCGCGAGCCCCTCGCAAACTTGCGGCGCGAGTTCGGCAGCGACGTGCCCGGTCTATTGATCAGCGCGCAGAAGAATTGATCAGAACGCGCGAGCCCTTGGTAGGCTCTGCTCGCCGATGGATCCGACCCGGGGGCTTCCTCCCAAGAAAGACGTGCTCGATGAGCTGCTGGCTCGCGGGAGCGCGCGTATCTTTCTCGACCCGCGGCGAGAGGGCGTCGTCGTTCCCAAGTCGTTCTCGAATCAAGCCGAGCTGGTCTTGCGCGTCGGCTACTCGCTCAAGCCTGCCATCATCGATCTGCTGGTCACCGACGAGTCGGTCTCGTGCACGCTGAGCTTCAATCGCACGCCTTGCTGGTGCAAATTGCCGTGGAGCGCAGTGTTCGCGGTCGTCAGCGACGTCGGCAGCCGCGGTGTGGTTTGGCCTGACGACGTGCCGATCGAGAGTCAGCTGCTGAAGCCGTCGACCTCGAAACCGAAGCTCGCCAGCGTTTCGTCCACGCCAGAAGGTGTTGGGCGGCCGCGTCGAGCGCCGCGGCGCGATCGCGATGGCGACAAGATCGAAGAACCGCAGGTGGTCGCGCAAACCCGTTTACCGCGCCTCGAGGTGGCGCCAGAACCGGCTCGCCGTCCGCTTCAGCCGCCGCCTTTCGTCACCTCGGAGCGGCAGGTGGCCTCCGAAAAGGGCCTGCCGCAGTCGTCCGAGACCAAGAAGAAACCGAAGCGAGAATTGCCTCCTTATTTGCGCGTGGTGAAATGAGCCACTGGGTGAAGCGGGGGCTGACGGGGTTACTCCTGTTGGCGCTGGCGTTTGGCGCCGAATTCGGGCTGGCGACGATTATCCCCGACACCGCGTATCGGCAGCTCTGCATGTTGGCGATGGTCAACGTGCTGGTCGCGCTGTCGCTCAACGTCATCAACGGAATGGCAGGTCAATTTTCGATTGGCCACGCCGGTTTCGTCGGCGTGGGCGCGTACACGGGGGCGATCGTCTCGAGCCACATTCACCTCTCGTTGGGCGCAAGAGACTACGCATTCGCCAATTCGTTCCTGGTCGTCCCGCCCTCGATCATCGCCGGCGCCTTGGTGGCCGGCGTCTTCGGTTTGCTCGTCGGTCTGCCCAGCTTGCGGCTGAAAGGCGACTACCTCGCGATCGTCACCCTCGGCTTCGCCGAGATCTTTCGGCTGTTGATCGCGACCACCTCCCCAGGCTCGTCCAACACCGGCATTCGAGCGCAGATCGCGAAGCTTGGCGGCCCGCAAGGTTATGCCGGGCCGAGCGACTTCGGCATCGCCCAGTATGCCGGGCCGTTTTGGGTGCTCGGCGGCGTCATCGTTTGCATCATCATCGCCTGGCGGCTGAAGTTCTCGGGCTGGGGCAGGGCACTGCGAGCGCTGCGCGAAGACGAGATCGCGGCGAGTGCGGTGGGCGTCGACCCGACCAACTACAAGGTCACTTCTTTCGTGATCTCGGCGATGGGCGCTGGCGTTGCCGGCGCGCTCTTGGCCGGCATGCGCGACGGCAACCCCACCGTTCAGCCAGAACAGTTCAACTTCGCGTTCTCCTTCGACGCCATTACGATGGTGATCATCGGCGGCTCCGGCAGCGTCAGCGGCGCTGTTCTCGGCGGCGTGTTCGTGACTGTCACGGTCAAGATGATCGAGCAGCTGCAGCGCCTCGAGTTTGTCGAGGCGCTCAAGGCGACCCATCCGGAGTTCGACATCAATGCGCTGCGCATGGTCGTGTACGCCATCGTGATCATTCTCTTGATGATCAGCCGACCGGCCGGTGTGTTCGGCGAAAACGAGATCGGGCGCTGGTTCCGGCGTCGCGAGGCAAAGACGTGAGCGCGCTCAAGCTGACCCACGTCTCCAAGCGCTTCGGTGGCCTCAAAGCCGTCAGCGACGTCAGCTTCGAGGTGCCCGAGAAGACCATCTTTGGCCTTATCGGGCCGAACGGCGCTGGCAAGACGACTGTCTTCAATCTGGTCACCGGCGTGTACGATTTCGAGGGCGAGATAAGCTTCGGCGACACTCGCATCGCCGGCAAAAAGCCCAGCCAAATTGCGCACATGGGCATCGCGCGCACGTTCCAGAACATTCGCTTGTTCCAGAGCATGACGGTGATCGAGAACGTGCTCATCGCCTGCGAAAACACACGCAAGGCTCACCTCGCGTCGGCGCTCATGCGCTCAGCGTTGTTCTATCGCGACGAGGCCGAGATCCGGAAAGAGGCCATGCGCCTCTTGGCCGTCTTCAAGCTGGATGTGATGGCAGACGAGATCTCGACTTCGCTCTCGTATGGCAATCAGCGCCGGCTCGAGATCGCTCGCGCGATGATGCTGAAGCCCAAGCTGCTGCTCCTCGACGAGCCGGCGGCCGGTATGAACTACGGCGAAGCAGAGGGCCTCAAGGAGCAGATCCGCTGGTTGCGTGAAGAGTTCGCGATCACCGTGATCTTGGTCGAGCACAACATGCAGGTGGTCATGGGCGTCTGCGAAGACATTCACGTGCTCGACCACGGCGAGACGATTGCCCATGGCGCGCCCGAGGTGATCAAGAAGCACCCGAAGGTGCTCGCCGCATATCTGGGTGAAGAGGTCGACGAAGACGCGCCGGAAAGCGCAGCGCTGCCCGCATGAAGACCAAACACCCCACGCGGGCCGCGCCCAAGGCTGCCGTTGGCGAGACGCTACTGGCGATCGAAGGCCTGAAGGTCGCCTACGGCGGAATCAGGGCGCTGAAGGGCGTTTCGATCGAGGTAAAACGGGGCGAGATCGTCGCGATGATCGGCGCCAACGGGGCGGGCAAGACCACCACCCTGAAGACGATTGTCCGTTTGCTTTCGATCGCCGAGGGGTCGATTCATTACGACGGGGTCGATCTGGGCGCGCTCAGCGTCGAAGAGGTGGTCGAGGCGGGTGTGTCGCTCGTCCCCGAAGGTCGCGCGATCTTCGGCGGCCTCACCGTCCGCGAGAATCTCGACCTGGGCGCGTTCAATCACAAGAACAAAGCAGCGATGAGCGAGACGATCGACGATGTCGTGGCGCTGTTTCCCCGGCTCGGTGAGCGCATGAAACAAGAAGCGGGCACGCTCTCGGGCGGTGAACAGCAAATGCTGGCGATCGGGCGGGCGCTGATGGCGAGGCCCGCGATGCTGCTGCTCGACGAGCCCTCGCTCGGCATCGCGCCGAAATTGGTCCAACAAATTTTCGAGTCGATCGACAAGATCGCCGAAAGCGGCACCACAATCCTGCTCGTCGAGCAAAATACGCGGCTGGCCCTGAAGTACGCCAGCCGCGCATACGTGCTGAGAACCGGCGAGATCGCCATGAGCGGAGCCGCCAAAGCGCTCGCCCAGAACGAGGAAATTCGAGCCGCGTACTTGGGAGGCTGATTTAATCGCTCCGCAAGGAGTTGCTACGCACTTATCCTCGCAGCTGGGCTCCTGGTCTGGCCCACCGAACACAAACGTGAGCGCGCGAGATTCATCCGACGACGAATCGTGGGACAAGCCCTCCGAGGAGGACTTGCCAGCCATCTCCCCTGCGCCTCATCGATCGTTCGGCATTGCGGCCGCGCCAAAAGAGCGCGCGCTGTTTCGCGAGAGCACCACCTTGCGTTACGAGGGCCTTCCGTCGAAGACGCGAGCGGCCGCGGCCAGGCTGGCCAGCGATCGGCCGGTTATGCCCGGCGTTCGTCCCCAGCGCCGCTCGGACGTGTTCCCTTCGGGAGACGGCGCCGATCTTCGTATAGAAGACCCGGCGCTGATCATCGAATCGCTGAACCCTCACCTGGCGTGGCTAGCCGAAGATCGGCGGCCGGCGCTGAACGCCCAGGTCCTCAGAGGAGACCTCGACGGGGCGCTCGCGATGTTGCGCGAAGAATTGCGCCGCTACCCCAAAAACTTGTCCATTGCGCGCAGCGTGCAGATCATCGAGCGCGCGGCGATCTTCCGACTGAACCGCAAGCTCGAGCCGATCGATCGCGTGGTGAGCATCGTGCTTCAGCTGACAAAGGTGCGTGAGTCGGGCGACACGAAGAAGATCATCGACATGGTCGACGGTACTTCCACGCTAGAGGACGTGATCCGGCGTTCGCCGCTGAAGCGGCTGGAGACGTTGGCCACCGTTTCCGATCTGTTGACGCGCGGTGTGCTGTCGGTGCCTTCGGCCTTCGCTCTCCGCGGTCATCGGGACCCACGCGTCGAGGATTCGAACCCCGGTCGTCGCGACAAACCCGCTCCGAATCCGGTGCGGATGGCTCGCCTGGCGAAGCAGCTCGGGATGGACATGCGCGAAGAGCTCGACTCCGAAGAGCTGGTACGCGAGCGGGCGGCGGCGATCGACAGCGCAGAAGAGCGCGATGACGGCGACCGGACGACGCTGTCCGACCCGATCGAGACCGAGGCGCGGGCCGCGCTGACGCGGGCAGACGTGCGAACGAAACGCCCGCCGCCGCCGCCGCTCATCAGCCGCGAAGAGCCGGACGAGCCGCCAGAGATCAGGGTCGAGAGCGTCCGCCCAGCACGCAGCGTCAGCATCGCGCCTCCCGAGCCGCAGCCCATCACGGTGCGCGCCGAGCACATGGCGTCGGTCACACCCTTGCGCGAAGATCTGCCTCTCGCGAGCAGTGCGCCGCCCAAAGCAAAGTCGACGAGACCCGCGGCAGAAGTGACCGCCACTGTCTCGGCAGCCAGCTTCGAAGAGCGGGACGACAAGCCATCGAAATTCGCCAGTCCCCTCGCGTCGAAGCGTTTCGAGGACGACGACCCTCGGGCGAGCGGCTTTTCTTTCAAACCGCTGGCTATCGCGTTGGCGGTGGGGGCTCTCGCCGGCGGCGTCTACTTTGCGACGGCCGACGACCCCGTGCTGCTTGGGCCCGCAGCGACGGCGATAGCCAACCGCCCGACCTCTCTGCCACCTAGCGCGCTTCTGGCGCCGCCCCTGCTGTCCACGACTGGGAGCCCCGTCGCGTCGAGCACCGCGCCCGACGCAGACACTATCAAGCTTCATATCGACGTTTCGCCCGACTACGCGAAGGTCACCCTCGACGGAAAGAAGGTGAAGACCCGATACGACGGCACCTTGCCGAAAGACGGCGCGAAACACGTGCTCAAGATCGACGCGCCCGGCCACAAGCAGAAGAAGATCGAGTTCGTGGCTTCGGCAGACACCAACCTGGTGATCGCCTTGGAGGCGCTGTCGAAGGCCGCCCGGCCCCGCACCGGTGAAGCGCCCAGCACCGCGGCGCCGGTCGAGCCGCCCCCCGACCCCAGCGTCTACGACTGAGCGTTCACGATTGATCAGCGTCGCTAAAACCGCCGATCAGATCCATGAAGAAAGCGTCCGCTTCGGGGGTAGCGAGCGCGACCTTCACGAGTGGCCACGCCGCCTCGATGAGCGGCTTCGGGTCCGGGTCGATCTTCGCGCCGTAAACGCCGAGCGCTTGCTCCAGCGTTTGGCTGCCGTGCGCGTGCCAGATCATCTCGATCTGGGCGCGGCGGCGGCGCTTGGTGCCCTCCATCGAGGCGACGTGCCGCGCGATCGCGTGGCCTGCTTGCTCAGCGAGATCGGTGCTCGTCTCCGACGCGGTGCCCACGAGCTCGCTCACTGGCTGATCGAGCAGCCACGCAAACAGCTCTCTGCGCAAAGCGACGAACTCGGGCTGATCGTTTCGTTTGATTACGAAGTCGGCGACCATTTCGAGTGATTTGCGGGCGAAGCCGGCCAAGAAGCGCTTTCGTTCCGGCTCCATCCGTTTGTCGAACTCTTGGCGCACCGACTCGAAGCTCTTCGCCACCACGCTGATGCCGATCGAGAATGGGCCCTTCAGCTTGAGCAGGCTGGGCAGGCCCCACTCGGCCTTGAAAGGGTCGACCTTCTCCGAGAACTCGCGTAGGGCATCGTCCAGGACGTCTCGTGCGATCTGCTCGAAAGCGCCGTGCGCGAGCAGCTTCTTCACGAACTTCTCCGGCAAGAGCCCAGGGCGATCGAGCAGCTTTTCGATCAAGCTCTTGGCCTCGTCGGAGACGTACACGCCGAGCTTGTCCGGGTCCTCGCGAAGGCGCGCCATCGATAGCAACATCGAAGCGCGAAACAGCGGCCGAATGCTGTCGGACAGCATCGGATCGCCGCTCACGTGCTCGATCAAACTGGCGACCGAGCCAGCATCGAAGAGCTCTTTGACCGGGGTGCGCAGCACGCGACGTAGGCTCGCTTCCGCGTTGGTCGCGAGCGCTGCTTTACCCCATTCGGACGCGAGACGCTGCTTGATCCACGCTACGTGACGTTGGTCTCGATCACTCATGAGGTGGGGCTCATTGCGCGAGGTAGTCGCACGTCGCGGCTCCACGCCCCAAGCAATGGTGGCTCTTTGGGTGCGACAGGTAGTAGACGTCGGTGCCGTCCGTCTGAAAGAAGCGCGCGACCAGATTGGTCAAGTACGTGCCGCTGTCGAAATTTTCGCAAGGGTTCCCATTCACGAACGTGTGTACGCCCTGCATCACGATGTACGCGTCGAGCAGGCCGGTCACACGTTGGCTAGGTGTCCAGGCGCCGTCTTCACCGTAGGGAGCGCCCCGCAAGCGCGGCTCCCACACGCTGTCGATGGTCGACACGGAAGCAGCCTGGGTATAGCGAACGAGACGGTGGGGAGCGGGCGAAGCCTGCTCGAAGTAGAGGTGCTGCCCCTCGTCCAGATCGTCTGCGTCGAACAGCGCCTCTTCGCAAGTCTGGGCGCCGAGCTGGTTCGGCACACAAGCGTCGACGTTGTCATCGCAATGGGAAGCGCCCTTGCAGACGCTGGGGTCGTCGATGCAGCCGGTCGCGAAACACGCGACGCTCTCTCCCGCGCTGTTCTCGTAGCTGCCGTCGATCAGCGCGTTCGCGCTGGCGGCACACTCGGGACCTGCAGGGTGCCGGGCTAGCGCCGGGATGCCTTCGATCACGTGGTTGTCGATCAAGTCCTGGTTCGGCGTCTTCGAGCCGAGCGCAGCGTACAGCGCGGCAGGTGTCACGTAGTCGGCGTACTCGGGGTATTTTGCCGCTTGTTCAGGCCGAAAAAAGGGCAGCGCGCCGCTGGCACGGGCGAACGCGATGCCGGAGTTCAATGGCACGTTCATGTCGCCGATCGTGTTTACCGTGAGCAGGGCGTGCGGCTCGATCACGGCGCCAAACGGATCGGTCATCGGGCGAATGGCGTAGTACGGCGCGAAGCTGACGGGGTCGCCAGGCTCGAGGGCGATCTGCGCGAGCTGGAGAAATCGTCGCAATGCCGGCGTTTGGCGCATTTGCCCGTAACCCTCCGCAGGCGCTGTGAGCGTCGAGCCCTCCACGACGAAGGCGCCTTGAAACAGGCCGCAGCTCGGGCCGCCGCAGAAATCGGACTCGTTGACGTTGGGGGCGTCTGTCGCGAAGCGACCCTTGCCCCAGGTCGAGATCACCGTGCGGGGGGCCTCGTCGCCGCTGAAGGTCGGGTTGCAAGCGTCGTAGTTGCCGACGGCGTCTTTGCCTTCGAAGAACTGCAGAATGACGCGATCTCCAATGGTGGCCGGCACACCCACGCGAAACAGCAGCGCGTCGTCCACGCGCGAGCAGCGCACCTCTTCGTTGTCGGCGTTGTAGATGAACAGCGTCGTGTTTTGGATGTCGCTCGCCGATAGGCACGTGATCTCGAGCTCGCCGGTGTCGTTGGTGTCGGGCATGACCCAGCGAATCGACATCTCGCCTTCCGCGCACACGGTGCAGTCTTCAGGGTCGTCCAGCGACCCGGTGCAGGTTGCTCTATCGGTCGCCTTTACGCTGACCAAGAGCGGGCCCCACATCCGCAGCAGCACGGCCTCGACGACGCCGCCCTGAAAGGATCGAGCGCCGATATCGGTGAGGCCTCCGCCGCCGGAGCCTGGCGAAGCGGAAGTCACGTACGCGTCGATTGCACCGTGAATACCGCTCAAAATTCCGCCGAGTGACTCGCCCCAGGTGCCGTAGAGCGCGTCCGGACCACCGACATCCGCGATGCCGTCGCCGTTGAAGTCACCGGCCACTTCGGCGCTGCCGTCACCGTTGGTGTCGCAGGCCGCCGACGCCGGGCTCGCCCAGCCGGTATCGGCGTTCTTGCAGAGCATTTTTCCGCTGTCGGTTCCGAAGGTGCGGAGCAGCCGCACCAGTTGGATGTGATCGAGCACCGACTGACGCACTCCGTCGCGGGTGTGAAAAAGGTACGCCGACCAGAAGTCGCCACCCGAGTCGGGCGCGCCGTCGTCATCGAGATCGCGGGCGCGCGTCATGGTCAGCGCGTCGTAAAGGGGGCCGACGCAGCCGCCGCCAAATACACCTTGGGCGAGCGTCTCGGTGGCTGGGTCACCGAGGTCGAGGCCGTGACCCATGGCATTGATGCCGACGGTGGCGAGGCCATGCTCCGCGAGATTGCCCGCGTAGAAGATGAGCTCGAGGAGGTTCCCCGTGTAGCCGTGGCCGTAGATGTTCACGTCGAACGGCTGCTTGAACTCCGCCGTCTCTTTCGGGACCATCATGAAGAACTGCACTTCGTCGGAGGTGACTTCACCGACGCCGGTGAGAAAGTCGACGTTGAACGCCGACTTGGGGTCGGGGTTGTCTGGCCCGCCCTCCATCAAGAACGGCGAGCGATACGAGCCGATCACCATGTAGTCGACGGCGTCGAACGTCTTCAGCAAGAGCTGCGTTTCCGGCCCGTCACCCGAGCCGAACAGCTCTTCTACGGCAAGCTCCAGCGTGGGCCTGATTTCGTCGATCTTCACGATGTAGAGATCAGGCACCTTGGCTTCGCACTCGGTCGTCGACTCCCAACCGCTCGGGTCGGTCGAGCCTTCAGCCAGGCCTGCAACCTGGCCGACCAACCGATGTAGCTCGATCTCTGCCGGAAACTGGTCCTCGAAGCGAGAGAACGGGCCTTCGCCGAAGAGGCCGTCACGCAGCTTCTTCATGTCGTCGACGGTCGGCTGCGTGGTGAAGCCCCAGGTGTACGCGACGTGTTCGATGCCCGTGCCTGCGATGTCGCCGAAATACGCAGCGTGGGTCGGGTCGTTGATCGCCTTGGAGATGCGCTCGGCGATCTCTCGCTGGGTCGCGTGGTACACGTGGTCGAACGGCGATTTCACGGCGTCGCCGTTGGCGTCGATCAGGCGATCGGTGACGACGATCGCGTATTTCGTCATCTCTTCGAGCGGCAAGAGGGGCCGCACGATCAGCGTGTCGGTCTCACGTTCGTAAAACGTCAGCAGGTGATCGGCGATGCAGCGATCACGCTCGCGCCGCTTCTCCAAGCAGTCGGGGCCGTTGTAGGTCTCGCTGCCGTCGTCGTTGTCGCAAACCGGATCGGGGTCGGGACATGCATCGGTCTGATCGAGGTTCGGCACGTCGAGCACGCCGTCGAGATCAGTGTCCAGATCGGCTGTGAAGGTCTCTTTCGTGACGCTGCCGTTCGCCGTTTCGTCGATCGTGTCGAACGCCAGATTGCGCTCGCTTCTGCGCGGATCGTTGGGCCAATAACGGTCGAGGCGCTTCAACGTGAACTGGAAGTTTCCGTTGCCCAAGTCGAGCGGGACAGGCACACCCGTGCGCAAGTTCACGAGATAGACGGCGTCGTCCTCGAAGTCGTAGTCGTCGCCGTGGTGGCGTGTCATCACGTTGCGGAGATCGATCGCTGCTTGGTCCGCCCTGCGCGGCTCGTCGTCGACTTCAGACAGATCGAACGAGAGCGTGATCGGGCTGAACGTGCCCCAGCCTTCCAGGCGATCGAAGCGATCACGCGCGTCGCGCTCGATTGCGGTGGGGGCCAGCAGGCTGGCGTTGATGCGAAGCCCCGTGCGGCTGGTCGGGTCGGGCCAGGTGGCCGTGTCGCTCGGCAACGGAATGTCCGGCAGCGGCTGGTGGGCCAGGTCGAAGCGGACCTTTGCGCCGGGACCGTCTGGGGTCTTTCCGAAGTCGAGCGGTGCGTCGGTGTTGCACCCCGACCCGAGCAGGAAACCGACGGTCAAGGCTGGGACGGCGAAGAAGCGTAGACGAAGTGGGTTCTTACGCATGGCTGGGTAAATCCGCGAGGCCCAGGACCGGCCTTCAGGTGTTGTCATTGCATGTCGCAGTCCGAGCGGCGAGAACAGGCGTGCGGTCAAGCTTTTGACCAGCGCCGACACTGACCTACAAGAAAATACAAGTGCATGACAATCGGGCCGGGGGCGGATGTTAATTCCACCCGGATCGGATGAACATCGCCCTTTGTATCTTGTACTTCGGGGTCTTGGCTCTCCTCTCGGCGTACGGGTTCCACCGCCTGTTTCTGGTGGTCCTATGCGGGCTCAACCGCCGCCGCCTTCAAGAAGTCATCGATCGCGCTGCGTACGTCGACACCAAGGACGAGTCCGAGCTGCCGCACGTCACGATTCAGCTGCCGCTCTTCAACGAGTCGACGGTTGTCGGCCGCCTGTTGAACGCTGTCGCCCAGATGGACTACCCAGCGAGCCGGCTGGAGATCCAGGTCCTCGACGACTCCATCGACGAGACGCAGGCGTTGGCACGTTCACACGTCGAGCGCCTCCGCGCGCAAGGCATCGACATCGTCTACATCCACCGAACCGACCGCACCGGCTACAAGGCCGGCGCGCTCGAGAACGGCATGCGCGTCGCCAAGGGCGAGCTCATCGCCGTGTTCGACGCCGATTTTGTGCCGCAGCCCGACTTCGTGCGCCGCGTGATCGCCCACTTCCGCGACCCGAAAATCGCGATGGTGCAGACCCGCTGGGGCCACATGAACCGCGAGTTCTCCGCCCTGACCAAGGTGCAAGCGTTGCAGCTCGACGGCCATCACTTGGTCGAGAACCGCGCGCGTTTCGGGGCCGGCTACCTGTTCAACTTCTCCGGCACGGGCGGCATCTGGCGCAAGGCGGCCATCAGCGACGCCGGCGGCTGGCAACACGACACGCTGACCGAGGATCTCGATCTCTCCTACCGCGCGCAGCTTCGCGGCTGGAAGTTCGTGTATCGGCAGGACGTGGTCACCCCGTCCGAGCTGCCGGAAGAGGTCTCGGCAGTGCGGGCGCAGCAATACCGCTGGGCCAAGGGCACCGTGCAGACAGCCCGCAAGCTGATGGCTCGCATCATGCGCTCCGACATCAGCGTGGGGCAGCGCATCGAGGCGTTCTTCCACCTCACGCCGCACTTCGCGTACCCCCTGCTCGTGATGTTGAGCGTGCTGCTCTTGCCGACGCTCGTGCTGATGCCCGGCACCAGCAACGAGACGATGTTGATGATCGACTTGCCGCTGCTCACCGCGACGACAGGCTCGCTCGCCGCCTTCTACATGGAGGCTGAGCGGGCTCAAGGCCGCAGTCGGCTCGGCGCCCTGATTCGCATGCCCATGCTCATCGCAGTCGGCACCGGTCTTGCGCCCCACCTGGCCAAGGCAGTGTTCGACGGCATGCGCCAGATGTCGGGTGAGTTCATCCGCACACCAAAACAGGGCAGCAACAGCTCGCGTTACAAGATGCGCGCCGACATGCCTTTCGCAGAAATCATCCTCGCCTTGATTTCGCTCGCCAGCGTGATCGCGTCGGTGAAGACAGGCCACTGGTTCGCCACGCCCTTCGCCATGTTGTTCACCATCGGCTACGGCTACGTCGCGATCCTCGTGTCGGCAGAGCAGGCCAATCGCCGCCGCGCCCGCGCCGCGATGGGCATCGCCAGCGAGCGGCCTGCCCCTGAAGCCGCCGCCCCGCTGTCCACCCGAGAAGAGCTGACCGCTGCCGAGTAAGCCAGCCGAGTAAGCCAGCCGAGTAAGCCAGCCGAGTAAGCCAGCCGAGTAGGCCAGCCGAGTAAGCCAAGACGGCCGAGTGAGCCAAGACGGCCGAGTGACGGGCCCTCTGAAAATGCCCACTTGAATAGAAAAGCAGCCCCCCACTATTCTGGGGGAGCGCTTTTGCTGGGTGACAGCTGAGCCGAGAGGGCGGCGAGCATGACGAAAGCGGAAATCGTCCAGGCGATCTACAACAGGCTCGGAGGCTTCTCGAAAAAGGAGGCCGCCGACCTCGTCGATCTTCTGTTCGACACGATGAAAGACACGCTCGGTCACGGCGAGAAGATCAAGATCTCCGGCTTTGGCAATTTCGTTCTGCGCGATAAGCGGCAGCGCCAAGGCCGCAATCCGCAGACGGGTGATCCGATGATGATCACCGAACGGCGTGTGTTGAATTTCAAGGCGAGCAACATCCTGAAGCAGGGGCTGAATCCTCGGCGCGGGCGCGAAGAGACAAACGGTTCCTGACAAAGCCCTCCTGAGAAAGCCCTCCTGAGAAAGCCGGGGCCAACGTCCCCGAGCGCCTTGCGCGTCGCGCGGTTGTCTCGTATCGAAGTTGTCGGGTTCATTCAACCGGAGGTTGAATCAACAAACAATATCCTCCGTGCCCCTCTGGGACAAAGGCGCGCGAAAGCGCCCGGTCTGGGTTTCACTTCGCACGGAGGATTTCGTACCGCGCATGAGCAATTCGTCCGAGCGCGACAAGCTGCAGAAGCTCTACTTCCGCATCGGGGAGGTAGCGACCATCGTGGGCGTCGAGCCGCATGTGCTCCGCTACTGGGAGGGCGAGTTTCGGTCCGTCAGGCCGCAGAAGTCTGCGCGAGGCCAGCGCATCTACTCGCGGCGCGACGTGGAGACGCTGCTCAAGGTCAAAGAGCTCCTGTACGCTCATCGCTTCACCATCGCTGGCGCCAGGCGCCGCCTCAGAGACGGCGGCCCCGACCTCTCTGTCCCCGAGCCTGATGCTGCAACGCCGAGCTCGGCTCCAGCAGCGGCCCCGGCGCTCGAGGCAGCCTCGCTGCCCACCCAGGTCGCTGCGCGGCTTGCTGATGGTGGTGGGGTGGAGATCGCTGCGGTTGCAGCTCCGCCACCGGGCATCGCCGTCGAAGAGCTGCAGGCCGTGTACGACCGCCTAGTCGTCGTACGCAATCGTGCGCGCGCCTTGCTCACGCAAGTCGATGACTGGGGCAACGACCCAAAAGCTCCGTGAGCGGCGACGCAGGGTCGCTCGTCCTGTTCGAGGCTCGGGCCCATCGCGTGCTCGTGCGCGCCGACGGCATCAAAACGACCGAGGGGACCCGCCCTGATGTCTCCAAAGTGGCAGGCGCCCGGGTGGTCGCCTGGCTCGACTTTCGGAACGAGACGTCGCACACGCTGGCTGGCTGTGTCGTCGCGCCCTCCACGCGTTTCGCGCCCGGCATCGAAGACGTGCTGTTCGAGCGCGCGACCTCGCTCGCGCTCGGCTCGCTCGGGGCCACGCCCCGCGAGCTCTCGGTCACGGCTCACCGCACGAACGAGCACAGCTTCGAACAGATTCGCAGCGGCAAATCCGACCGCGGCGGCCTCGTCGTGCATCACCTGATCACCTTCGACGGCGAAGAACGCGAACTCGTTCTCTGCTCGCTCGCCTGTGAAGGCCAGAGCTGCAGCACGGCGATGCTCTCGGTAGAAGGCGAGCCACCCCTCGCGCCCCCGCCGAACACTTTCGTGAAGGCCATCACCTGGGCAGCAGAGCGGCCTCAGCTATCGGTTGTGGGGCTCGGTTTCGTGGTGCTGCTGGTGAGCGCGGTCATTCTCTGGCGACGGCCTCGGCCGCGGCCTGCGTGAGCGAGAGAGGATATTTACCGCCAAGGAGGCCGAAGATGTTGGGTGCGCTCATCACTGCGTGAGCGACTTGGGCTTGCGTATGTGGCACGCGAACCGAGGCATCGCCCCAACTCTCCTTGGCGGTAAGTATCTCGCTCCGTGGCTACGACTTGCTCGGCTCGGTCGACCAGTCGCGCATGGCTTCGTCGCCGGTGCGATCGACGTGCACTTTGTTGTCGACCGATTTGACCCAGCTGAGCGGGATGTAGTGGTGCTGGCCCTTGTCGTCTTTGTTCAGCTTGATGAGGTCGCTGCCTTCCATGTGATCGACGACGGCGAACTGACCGTCCTTCGAGCAAACGACGGGCGTGTTGGGCTTGATCTGTGTAGCGTTTACCATTGCGTGACTCCTTCGTTGGGAGCCAAGCCATGTGCACCCTCCGTGCCGCGCTGAGTGCCGACAATTGCAGCGCAAAGCAGGACCGCGCGGGGAAGAACGTCGCGGTCAGCACCGCTCAATGAGGCGCGTTGGCGCGCACGATGGGCGGCCGCAAAAAGAGCGCTTCCAATCGGTGCGGAGAGGCAGAGGATATTTACCGCAGAGGGCGCAGAGGAAGAGACGCAAAAGGTCGCAGAGCGGGAAGAGAGATTTTTGGGTTCGCGCCGGACGGCCTGGCTTCGGCAGCGTCGTGCGCCACACCCGCGGGCTCACCGACCGAGCCACTTGCTGGAACCGAAAGTCAAAATCCTCTGCGCGCTCTCCGTCTCTTCCTCCGCGCCCTCTGCGGTAAATATCTCTTGTCTGCTTTGGCAGAGAG
>Ga0105048_10003107_pt1 | contig 27189 bp, 27 predicted proteins | sample MAT05_FD_78382 | JGI IMG/M metagenome (GOLD analysis project Ga0105048, IMG submission 78382) | Freshwater microbial communities from Lake Fryxell liftoff mats and glacier meltwater in Antarctica - MAT-05 | ecosystem: Environmental > Aquatic > Freshwater > Ice > Liftoff microbial mat | place...
CAGTCCACGAGGAGAGCGCACCACTTGATTTCTCGCAAGCTCAAGCTGCGTCGTGACGTTGCCTGCTGTGCAGTGTATGATCATATATGATCATGACTGTCGCGCCGCGTCGTGAAACTCTACTCAAGATCGTGGCACGCGCGATCTCGCAGTTTGAGCAGATCCGACTCTGAACCTACCTTTACCTTTCGATCGCGCCGAGGCGCCCGAGCTGAGCCGTCGCCCGTCGCTCCGCGCCACTCCGCGCTGGCCGCGTGCCGCTCCGCTCCGCCTCCGCGCCTCGCGAGGCCGCGCCTGCCCGATCGCGCCCCGATCAGCAACGCGAAGGAAGCCCCGCGTCCGCCGCGCCTCCCAATCCCGCAAGATCCTCCATTATTATCTCCCTCGGGGCGCCCGGGCACGGATCCCGTTTGTAGAAAACCCGCGTCTCTGCTAGTGCGCCCCGCCGTGGAGGCCAAACGATCCGATCCGAGCCGGCGACGCACGCGACCTGCCCCTTCCGGGGCCGGGAGGCCCGGGCAGGCCGTTGCGCCGCCAAAACCCCGACCTAAACCGGGCGAGCCGCTGCGCGGGCAGGACAAGCGCGCGCTCAGCCTCAAGGAGCGCCTCGACGCCAAGGCGGCTGCGGCCATCGCGGCGGCCGCGCCGCCTCCGCCGCCTCCGAAGACGGAGCACCGCACCGGCATTCATCAGCAGCCGGTGAAGAAGAAGCCGATGCGCGAGGCCTCGATGGAGGGGCCGTCGCGCTCGGGGCGCGTCGCGCTGATCGGGCGGCCCAACGTCGGCAAGAGCACGCTGCTCAACGCCGCGCTAGAGCAGCCGCTGGCGATCGTCTCGCCGGCGCCGCAGACGACGCGGGACGCCATCCTCGGCGTCGTGCGCCGCGGGACGGCGGAGATCGCGCTCATGGACACGCCGGGCCTGCACCGCGCGCGCACCGAGCTCGGTCGCGTGATGAACTCGACGGCCCGCGAGGCCGCGCGCAACGCCGACGTCGTCGTCTTCGTGACCGACGTCCCCAAGCTGACGAAGCTGCTGCCGTCGCTCGACGGCAAGGCACAGCGGGCGCCGCGCGGGCTCGCTCCGCACCCCGGCGATCTGACGCTGCTCGCCGACATCGGCGACGGGATCCCGACGATCCTCGTCATCAACAAGATCGATCGGATCCGCGACAAGGCCAAGCTGCTGCCGCTGCTCGAGGCGCTCGGGCAGGTGCGGCCGTTCGTCGCCGTGGTGCCGATCTCGGCGATGCGGCAGAGCGGGATCGATCGGCTCCTCGACGAGATCGCGCTGCACTGCCCCGAGGGCGAGTTTCGCTATGGGCCCGACGACATCACCGACAGGCCGACGCGCTTCTTCGCGGCCGAGTACGTGCGCGAGCAGATCCTCCACGCCACCAAGGCCGAGGTCCCGCACTCCGTCGCCGTGTCGATCGAGAATTTTCACGAGCCGCCGGGCCCGGGCACGCTCCACATCGACGCGACGATCGCCGTCGATCGCGACGGGCAGAAGCGGATCCTCATCGGCGCGGGCGGGGAGATGCTCAAGCGCATCGGCACGCAGGCGCGGCTGCGGATCGAGGAGCTGACCGGCCGCAAGGTCAACCTCAAGCTCTGGGTGAAGATCATGCCGGCGTGGCGCGAGTCGCGCGAGCAGCTCGGGGAGCTCGGGTACAAACGTGGGGGAAGCGGCGCAGACACTGAGATCGTGATCGAGGCAGAGCTCCCGGCGGAGTCCGAGTCCGAAGACGACGAAGAAGAGGACGAGGAGAATTCGCAATGACCGACGCAACCCACCGCCAAGGCGCGATCGTGGCGCTCGTGGGCCGGCCGAACGTCGGCAAGAGCACGATCTTCAACCGCCTCGTCGGGCGGAAGACAGCCATCGTGCACGACGAGCCCGGCGTGACCCGCGACCGCCACTACGGCGACGTGATCTCGCGCGACCGGCGCTACACCCTCATCGACACCGGCGGCTTCGATCCCGAGAGCGCCGACCCGATGAAGCAGGGAATCAAGCGCCAGATCGACATCGCGATCAGCGAGGCCGACGTGGTGATCTGCGTGCTCGAGGCCGCCTCGACCGCGGTGCCCGCCGACCACGCCGAGATCGCGCTGCTCCGCCGCGCCGAGAAGCCCGTGATCTTCATCGCCAACAAGGCGGACTCGCTCCGCCTCGAGAACGAGGCGAGCGATCTCTACCGCCTCGGGATGGACAAGCTGATCTGCGTCAGCGCCCTCCACGGCCACGGCTTCAACGAGCTCTCGGCGGCGATCCACGCCGCGCTCCCGCCCCCGGTGGAGATCGTCGCGCCCACCGGCGACGAGCCCGTCCGCGTCGCCGTGATCGGCAAGCCCAACGCCGGGAAATCGTCGCTGATCAACCGGCTCGCCGGCGAAGAGCGCGTGCTCGTCGACTCGCGCCCGGGGACGACGCGCGATCCGATCGACACCGAGATCGAGCGCGAGGGGCGCCGCTACGTGCTCGTCGACACCGCCGGGATCCGCCGCAAGGCCAAGGTCACGAAGGAGGACGACGTCGTCGAGGCGGTGAGCGTGATCCACGCGATCCGCGCGATGGAACACTGCGACGTGGTGCTGCTGATGTGCGACGCCGCCGAGGGCGTGCACGAGCAGGACGCGAAGATCCTCGGCCTCGCCGTCGACCGCGGTCGGGCCGTGGTCATCGCCCTCAACAAGGCCGATCTCCTCGACAAGAACGCCCTCAAAAAGGCCGAAGTCGACGCGCGTGACAAGCTCGCCTTCGCGCCCTGGGCGCCGCTCGTCCACGTCAGCGCCACCACCGGGCGCGGCATGAGCAACCTCTTCCAGACGGTCTCCACCGTCGCGGACTCGTTCCGCGGTCGCGTTGGTACGGGCGAGCTCAACCGCTTCTTCGAAGCCGTCCTCGCGACGCACCCGCCGCCGACCATGGGCGGGCGCGCGCCGCGCCTCTACTTCATCACCCAGGCCGAGACGGCGCCGCCGCTCTTCGTCGTCATCGCCAGCGCGCCGGAGAAGCTCCACTTCAGCTACCGGCGCTACGTGGCCAACCAGCTACGCGAGACCTTCGGCTTCGAGGGCGTGCCGGTCCGCGTGAAGTACAAGGAGCGTCGCCGTCGCGAGCTCGAGAACGCGCCCGTCCGCGGGAGCACGAAGGACCGCGCGCGCAAGCCGCACCATGCGCCGCTGAAGTACGCGGCCCGCCCCGCCTCGAAGTAGAGCGGCGTGCTGACCTGAAAGGCACTCCCCGAGCGGAGCTCCACAGCTCGGGGAGATGTCGTCGACGATTCCCTCTCTCGCGCGCGCCGATCGGCGCTGCGATCCCCCCTGAATTCTGGACTTTTACAGGCCTGATGTCCTCGGCGTGCCGCGGCTCACGGCGGAATGCTCATTCCTCCCCTCGCTTCGCGCGGAGTCGGATACGACACGTAGTCAGAAGCTGAAACCTCAAGGAGTGCCATGGCGAATCGTACTGCTCTCGGATCAGGCCGCCGACAGAGCGCCCTTCGGCGCGCGGCCATTGTCTTCATCGCCGCGCCGCTCGCGTGGCTCACCCTCGGCTGCGAGCCGCCGGAGCCGCCCAAGGCGCCGGTCGTGGAGGCGATCAAACCCCCGGCGGACGCGGACGGCGACGGGATCCCCGACGATGGCACCGACAAGTGCCTGCTCGACAAGGAAGACGGCCTCCCGCCCGATCCCAAGGACGGCTGCAAATCGACGGATCCCGACGGCGATGGGATCGTCGGCGACGCCGATCGATGCCCGAACGAGAAGGAAGACGGCCTCGCGCCCGACGCCAAGGATGGCTGCGTATCGCCCGATCCCGACGGCGACGGCGTCCTCGGCGACGCCGACAAGTGCCCGGGCGAGGCCGAGACGAAGAACGGGTATCAAGACGAGGATGGCTGTCCCGACAAGGCCCCTCGCGTGCTCGTGACCAAGACCGAGGTGAAGATCAACGAGAAGATCCTCTTCGCCTTCGGCAAGGCCACGATCGAGCCCGCGTCCCAGAACCTCCTCGACGAGATCGCCTTCGTCATCAACGATCACCCGCAGATAGAGTATTTCGAGGTCGCCGGGCACGCCGACACCGTGGGCTCCGACGCGGTGAACGCGCAGCTCACCAAGGCGCGCGCTCAGGCCGTGCTCGACGCGCTGGGGAAGCGCGCTGTCGACAAGCGGCGCATGCACGCGCAGGGCTACGGCGATCACTGCCCCGTGGAGAAGGGCGAGAGCGAGGCCGTGCGCGAGAAGAACCGACGCGTCGAGTTCAAGATCATGCGCATCGACGGCGTCGACACCAGCGTCGCGCTCGGCTGCGCCGACGCGGCGACGCACGGCTTCAAGCCGAGGACGGTGCCCAAGACCGCTCCGGCGCGCGCCGACCTGGAGAAGGTCAAGCTGGCGCACCCGCCCACGCCCCCGGCGCCGCCCGGAGAGGCCGTCCCCCGCGCCGAGCCGACCAAGGCCGAGCCGGCCAAGCCGCCGGTGAAGGGCGGCGCAAAGGCTCCGGGCGGCAAGCCCGGGCCGAAGAAGAAGAAGTGATGTCCGGAGCTCGACGCTCCGCGCTCAGGTAACAACCGCCCCCTCGGCGCGCGCCCACCACGCTCGCCGAGCCGTTCGCCGTCGCTCGTACCAGGCCGCGACGAGCATCAGCAGCACGCGGGGCGCGGCGGCGATCCCCACCCACTTGACGAGCTGCTTGCCGAGCTTCTTCTCGGTCCCCAGCGCCTCGTCCTCGCGCGTCTGAAAGATGACCACGAAGCCGGTGTTCCCCACCGGGGCAAAGGCCGCGAGCCAGCGCCCGGTATAGCGGGGGTAGCGCGGGGCGGCGGGGTCCTCATAGGTATCGCTCGACTCCATCTGATCGAGCCGGGGCAGGTGGAGCGGCCGCTCGAAGCGCGAGAGATCGCGGAGGCTCGCGGCGTCGATCCGCTGGACCGGCTCGCTGTCCATGGGGATGGCGTCGCCGTAGCCGAGCGCCTCGTGGATCAAGATGACGTGCGACGACGCTGGCCGGGGATCGGCGCGCTCGCGATCCCGCGGGACGACGAGCACACCAATGCTGTGGGCGTCGTCGAGGACCCACGATCCAAGGGTCGCCGCCGCCGGGACGGCCGCGGCGACGACACCCACCGGCTGGCCGTGGCTCCCATAGACGGGCGCGGAGATAGCGAAGATGAAGCGCCCGTCGTTCTCCGACTGAAACGCACGGGATACATAGGCCGAGTGCAGGTTCCGCTCGCCGAGCTTCATCGCCCCGGTGAAGTAGTTCCGGAAGCTGTAGTCCTTGCCGAGGATCTCCATGACCGGCTCCGGGTAGCGGGCGATCGTGATCCCGTGGGCGTTGAAGATGTACCATTGATGGAAGGGTGATTGTCCATCGCGCCTCTCGTTGAGCGCGTACATCGCCTTGCAGGCCTCGTGCAAGGCGTGGTCGTCTGTCCCCGCCTCGAGGGCGCGGGCCAACGCCGGATCGGCGGCGGCCTCGGTCACGGCGTCGCCGAGATCACGGAGGTGGGCCAGCACCGTGCCGGCGACGCGGTCGGCGCTGATCCGGTTGTCGCGCCGGATCTGCGCGTGCTTGGCCGTCTCCTCCGCGCCCACCATGGAGATACCGCTCCACGTGGCGATGACGAGGAACGACGCTATCGCCATCACCAGCCCCGCCTGGAAGGGATGGCGGAGGCACCAGCGCAAGGCGCGCGCGATCACCGAGACCTCCGCGATCGGCTCGCCGCGGAGATACCGGCGCAGCTCCAGGGCCAGCTCCTCGGCCGAGCCCTAGCGATGCTTCGGGTTCTTCTCGAGGCATTTCAAGCAGATGACCTGGAGATCGCGATCGACGTTCGGCTCCAGCGTCCTCAGCGCGTCCGGCCGGGTGTTCTTGACGTCCTCCAGGATCGAGGCCGAGGTCTCCCCGACGAAGGGCGGCCGCCCGGTGCAAAGCTCGTAGAGGATCGCGCCCAGGCCGTAGACGTCGACGGAGGTGGTCACGGCCTTGCGATGGCCATTGGCCTGCTCGGGCGCCATGTAGCTCGCCGTGCCCAGCACGGTGCCTGTCTCGGTGAGACCGTCCTCCTTGTGAACGTGCTTGGCGATGCCGAAGTCGGCGACGTGCGGCTCCCCCGCGTCGTCGAGGAGGATAGTGGCCGGCTTGAGATCGCGATGGAGAATGCCGCGCTGGTGGGCGTGGTGTACCGCCCTCGCGATCTTCTCCACCAGCTCGGCGGCCTGCCTCGGATCGCTCCGGTAGAGGCCGCCGTGCTCCGCGAGGCTACCGCCGCTCATCAGCTTCATGGTGAAGTAGGGCCACCCCTCGTGCTCACCGGTCCCGAGGAGCGGTACGATGTGAAGGTGATCGAGCCTGGCGGCCGCCTCTGCCTCCTCGCGAAACCGATGCAGCGCCTCCGCGCTGGCCATGTCCCCGCCGAGGATCATCTTCAGGGCCACATGGCGCTTGGCCACGGTGTCCCAGGCCCGGTAGAGGACGCCCATACCGCCGTCGCCGATCCGCTCGATCAGCTCGTATTTGCCGAAGCGGCGCCCGCCGCCGGAGGGCGCCGCCGGCGCGGACTCCACGCCTGAATCCCGGTCAGGCACCTCGGCCCGATCAGCCAGGGCGGCGCGGCCCGCGTCGAGGCCCACGCCAAAGACGCATCCGGGGCAAAGACCCATCGGAGCGTCCTCGGGGATCGTCTCCTGACAACGGGGGCACACATCTGCGCTGCTCATTCCGGGCCCGCTCCGAGATGTCCTCGCTGATGGCAAACGTGCCGATCACGTTGCCGTTTCCGCCACGCTCGACCTGGTAGGCCGTGTTCCAGGTAATGCCGCCCAGGGTTTGCTGGCTCGTGAATGACTCGCCCCCGAGCACGCGCCGCCCGCGGACCAGAGGGTGCACCGCATCAACGCCCCGGCGGGCCCGCCGCGAGCCGCGCCACGAAAGAGGCCCGCCCGGACGCGGCTTGCGCGAGGGCCAGGCGAACCGCCGGGTAATCCTCGGGCGCGAAGCAGGCGGCGAGCGAAGACGCCGACCCGACAGCCGCCTTCCAGGCCGCATTTTGCTCCTGAACGATCTCCCCGACGACGACGGCGAGTGGATCGCAGCAACTATCGAATATCAGCGATGTATCCATGAGGGCTCCGGGTAGTACCCGCGATTCGACACCTTCGCGTGGCCGAACAAATCCATCCCGTGGCCGAACAAATCCATCCCGTGGCGCGGCTTCCCACCCCCGTCGCGCGTCGGCTCTTCCGTCCCGACGCGTGTCCGACATCCCCCCGCACCGTCCTCAATTTGCAGGTCTGTCGGGACAAATCTCACACCTGAACCCGACCCAACCTGACCACCTTGCAAGTAGTCGATATCCTTCGACTTAATTCTGGCACGGTGCCTGCAATACCAGGAATCGAGCGTCGCAGCGGAGACCTTCCCCCCCCAGGTCCGTTGCGGCGCTTTTTTAATTTGCCGCACTGCTCGAGCGCTCCCTTCGCGCTCTCTCGCGTACGGGCCTCCGCAAGAAGCAAAACGGGCGGGCCCTCTTCGCGAGGACCCGCCCGGGGATGACCAGCTCGGGGAGCTGAGTGTGGACTACGCCTCGTACGGGACGGGCGCCGCCATCTCGGAGGAGCCCGGCTCGAGGACGCAGCGGGCCAGGAAGGGCCCGACGACCAGCGGCTGCCGGCTCTGCATCCGGAAGCGGGCGCCCGAGCGGCCGAGGAGGTTGATGGCGATGGTCCGGCGCCAGTACGACGCTTCCATCTTCGACTTGTTCTCGGCCATGCTGTTGGCGACCGCCGAGACGGCCGCGCCGATCGCCATGCCGAGGAGGCCGCCGCCGACGTTGGCGTTCTTCTGGCGCTCGGCGGTGACATCCATCGCGTCGGCGAACGGGAACCACGAGGGCACGCCCTTGCCGCTCACCTCGATCACCCGCTGATTGGTGATGATCTGCGCCTTGGGGTTGCGCTGCTCCGTCGTCACCGCGAGGTAGATGAAGAGCAGGCCGATGATCACGACGAGGAAGAGCACGCCGAGGACCCACATCGCGATCTTGTCGCCGCTGTAGCTCGGTTTGTAGAAGTAGATGACGCGCTCACCCGGCTGGAGCTGCACGCCGCACACGGTGGGAGGCCCGTTCGAGGCCTGCTGCATCGCGCCGCCGCCCCACGGCGCCGCGGCCGCAGGCGCGCTGTACGGTTGCATCGGCGCCGCCTGGCCATAACCCTGCTGCTGCGGAGGCGCGCCGTAGGCTTGCTGTTGTTGCTGCGCGTAGCCTTGCGCTTCCGGTGGTGCGCCGTAGCCCGGCTGCTGCTGCTGTTGCGGCGGAGCCCCATAGCCCGGCGGCTGTTGCGGCGGAGCCCCATAGCCCGGCGGCTGCTGCGGCGGAGCACCATAGCCCGGCGGCTGCTGCTGTTGCGGCGGAGCCCCGTAGCCCGGCGGCTGTTGCGGCGGAGCCCCATAGCCTTGCTGCTGCGGTTGCGCATAGGCCTGCGCGTCAGGCGGGCCGTAGCCCGGCTGCTGCGGTTGCGCATAACCCTGCTGCGGCGCGGGCGGCTGGCCGTAGCCTTGCTGCGGGGGCGGGCCCTGCCCCGGGGCTCCACCCGGCGGCGACCATCCTCCTCCTTGCGAATTGCTCATCTTCGAAACGCCTCCGAGGCGTACGCTATCCGAGATCTCTTCGCGTTGTCAGCGGACTTCAGGGTCCCGCGCAGCAGAGATCAGCGAACGTGGGGCGCCAGGAGATCGGCGACCATCGCCAGCCGCTCGATGTCGTAGATGTCGAAAGGGAAGGCTGGCACACGGACCTCGAGGCTCCCCGCCGCGGCCTCGTCGTCGAGCGCGGCCTCGAGCGCGAGCAGGTGAATCATGTCCTGCTTGCCGAGGCGGGCCTCTTCATCGGCGGCGCGGCGGAGGCGAGAGGCCGCGTCGCGCCCGAGGTGCAGGCCGCGATCGGTCACCGCCGCGTCGATCTCCGCGACGTCGGGCAGGCGGCCGTAGGTCGGGTGGACCCGGTTCACCACGAAGGCGTCGCGCCGCATGCTCTGCTCGCGCAGGCGATCGGCGAAGTAGATCACCTCGCGCACCGAGAGCGGATCGGGCGTCGTCACCAGCACGTAGGCCACGTCGGGCCCGCGGAGGGCGCCGGCGATGACGTTGGCGCGCTCTTTCCAGCCGCCGAAGAGCTCGTTGAACTCGGAGATGAAGACCGCGATCTGCTCGAGGAACCCGGCCCCGGTGATCTTGCCGATCCCCCGGAGGATCGCCGCGGTGGACTTGGCGAGCAGGTTGAAGCTGAACTTCCCCGACGACTGGAACGCCTGCAAAAACCAGCGCGTCGCCCCGCTGTCGAGCGCGCCGACGAGGCGCTCGGGCGCGTCGAGGAAGTCGAGCGCGTTCTGGGTCGGCGGCGTGTCGAGCAGCACCAGATCGTAGGCCGGGTCGGAGCGCACCTCGTAGAGCTTCTCCATCGCCATGTACTCCTGCGTGCCGGCGAGCGACGTGGAGATGTACTTGTAGAGCTGGTTCTGGAGGATGTGATCGCGCCGCTCCGGCGTGGGCGCGAGCTGGGCGACGAGGCCGTCGAAGGTGCTCTTGGTGTCGAGCATCATCACCGTCATCGAGCCGGTCACCGCGACGCCGGCCTTGGCGAAGACCTCGGGGCGCACGCGCTGCGCCTCGGTCGTCATCTCCGAGAGGCCGAGGCTCTGCGAGAGGCGGCGGGCGGGATCGATCGTCAAGCAGAGCACGCGCTTGCCGCGGCGCGCGGCGGCGAGGCCGAGGGCCGCGGTGGTCGTCGTCTTGCCGACGCCGCCGCAGCCGACGCAGAGGATCACCCGGCGCGTGTCGAGGAGCGACCCGAGGCCAGAAGAAGGAGTGCGGGAGCTCGCCTGCATAACGCGGCGGGCTCTTAGCATGCGTCGGCGCTGAGCTCACCTGCTACGATCCGCGTCCCCGTGACGACGCTCCCACGTTCGCTCGTTGCCGCTGGTTTCCCGGCGTTTCTCGCCGCTCTCGCGACCGCGTGTCAGCCCTCGGCCGCCGCGCGCGCGCTGGAGACGCCGCCGATCGTGCTGATCCCCGTCGCCAACGCCGAGCCCAGCGTCCGCGCCGCCGACTGCCCCGCGGGCATGATCCTGATCCCCGCGGGCACCTTCACGATGGGCGCCGACGAGAGCCACGGCGACGCCGACGAGCACCCCGCGCACGAGGTCGAGCTCGGCACCTACTGCATCGATCGCGACGAGGTCACGGTGGCGCGCTATCGCGCCTGCATGAGCACCGGAGGGCAAGCGCTCCAGTGCACGCCGATCCCGCGAGGCGAAGAGTTCGTCTTCTTCAACGCCGATCAGCTCGCGTACTACGACCCTTTTTGCAACCTCGATCGGACCGACCGAGAGCAGCACCCCGTCAACTGCGTCGACTGGCATCGCGCCGCGGCGTTCTGCCGGTGGGCCGGCGGGCGACTCCCCACCGAGGCCGAGTGGGAGTACGCCGCGCGCGGGCGGGACGGGCGCCGCTACCCGTGGGGCGACGCCGAGCCGGGGCCGAAGCTCCTCAACGGCTGCGGGAGCGAGTGCCGTGGATCCCAGCACCGTGGCGGCTTCTCCGACGCGACAGCGATGTTCGAGGGCGACGATGGCTTCGAGGGCACCGCCCCCGTCGGCAGCTTCCCCGCCGGGGCGAGCCCCTTTGGCGTGCAAGACATGCTCGGGAACGTGTGGGAGTGGACGGCCGACTGGAAGGGGCCTTATCCCAGCGAGCGCGTCATCAACCCTCGAGGTCCAGAGAAGATCGAGAAGGAAGACAAGGTGATCCGCGGGATCAGCTCCTGGGGCGGCGAGCACGCCGAGCACGGCCTCACCGCCCGCGGCGGCCACACGCTCAGCGTGCGGCTCGCGGTGGGCGGCTTTCGCTGCGCGCGCTCGCTCGAGTGAGGCGCAATTCTCAGGCCGCGACGCCTTCGAGGATCCGCCGGCAGCCGTCGGCGGCGCGGGCGATGGTGGCCGCGCGCGCGCCGCTCCCGCCGCGCCCGCAGATCATCGCCTCGCAGCCGTCGATGAGCATCGTGCGGATCTCGATCTCGCGCGACATCGCGGCGAGGCTCGAGCTCAGGGTGTCGCTCTGGATCGCGCTCGGATGCGCGAGGAGCGGAGCGTAGGCGGCGAGCTCTTCGCAGAGCGGCCAGGCGCCGGCGCCGGCGACGAGGCAGCCGCTGTCGTCGACGAGCACCAGGGCTTCGAGCTGCGCCTCGGTGCGGGCAAACGAGAGCTGGTAGTGGAGCGCGGTTATCGGATCTTCGCTCCGGCGGCGACGGCGATCGTTTTCGGCGGCGGCGGGGGCGGGGGCGTGGAGCGAGTCGGAGACGAACAAGGCTGACCTCCCGGGGCAGAGAAGAACCCCGGGGCGAAGTGTGGCCGGCCCGGGGTTTCCCGGCCAAATTTGCCGTCACTGCCGGGGCCTCCTGTGCGGGCGCGGAGGATGGGCTATGGTCAGCGCCCGAATGCGCGGCTTCATCGATCTCCACAGCCACTGGGTCGCCGGCATCGACGACGGCGCGCGGACCTTGCCGGAGAGCATCGCGCTGCTCACCGCCCTCCGCGGCGCCGGGTTCGACACCGTGGTCGCCACACCGCACATGCGGCCGGGCCTGTTCGACAACACCGAGGCTGATCTCCGCCGCGCCTACGAGGCGACGCGCGCCGCCGTCGCCGGCACAAAAGGCTTGCCGGAGCTGCTGCTCTCGTCCGAGCACTTCTTCGACGACATCGTCTTTCAGCGCCTGATTGACGGTAAAGCCCTCCCCTACCCCGGCGGGCACGCCGCGCTGGTGGAGTTTCCCACGCGGGCTTTTCCCGCGCGCGTCGAGCACCGCTTCTCCGACCTGATGCGCCGGAAGATCCGCCCCGTCCTCGCGCACCCCGAGCGCTACGAGCCGGTGTGGGACGAGCCCGCGGTGGTCGAGCCGCTGATCGACGGAGGCGCGCTGCTGCTCCTCGACGTGGCGGCCCTGGCAGGGAAATACGGCCGCGCCCCGCGCCGCGCCGCGGAAGCGCTGCTGGAGCGCAACTACTACTATGCGGCCTGCAGCGACGCCCACAAAGCGAGCGACGTCGCGGAGGTGACGGCGGGGATCAAGATCCTCTTCGACCGGCTCGGCGCCGAAGAGGCGATGTTCCTCCTGCGCGACGGCCCGCGAACGATCCTCGACGGGACCGTCGAGAGCTGACCTCTCACCCCCGCTGGGCTGCTTGCTCCGATTGTTTCGACGTCGGATGAACGCCGCCCCCTCCCCCCGGCATCGAACCGGAAAACGGAGGTACCGGGTGCAAGGGTTACGCGAAAAAATCGAGGCGCGGAGCGCCAACGTGGTGGTGATCGGCGTCGGGTACGTCGGTCTGCCTCTGGTGGTCGAGCTCGCCACCGCCGGGTTCAACGTCACGGGCTACGACAAAGATCGCGAGAAGATCCGCCTGCTCGGCCTCGGGGAGTCCTACATCGGGGATATTCCCTCTTCCACCCTCAAACCCCTGATCGACACGGGGAGACTCAAGGCCTCGAGCGACCCCGACGTGCTCGGGGCGGCCGACGCGATCATCGTCTGCGTGCCGACGCCGCTCAACAAGACCAAGGATCCGGACATGCGGTTCATCGCCTCGGCGAGCGACGAGATCGCCGAGCGGCAGCACCCGGACATGCTGATCGTGCTGGAGTCGACGACCTACCCAGGGACGACGCGGGAGGTCCTCGTCCCCAAGCTCACCCGCGGGAACTACGAGCTCGGCAAGGACGTGTTCATCGCCTTCAGCCCCGAGCGCGTCGATCCAGGCAATACCCGCTATCACACCAGGAATACGCCCAAGGTCATCGGCGGCGTCACCCCGGGCTGCCTCGAAGCGGCGATGGCGCTCTACGGGACGATCATCGACACGCTCGTCCCGGTGTCGAGCACCGACGCGGCCGAGATGGTGAAGCTGCTCGAGAACACCTTCCGCGCGGTGAACATCGGCCTCGTCAACGAGGTCGCGCTGATGTCGCGGCGGCTCGGTATCGATGTGTGGGAGGTGATCCGGGCGGCGGCCTCCAAGCCCTTTGGCTTCATGCCGTTCTACCCCGGGCCGGGCCTGGGCGGGCACTGCATCCCCATCGATCCACTCTACCTCTCGTGGCGAATGCGCAGCCTCAAGTACCAGGCGCGCTTCATCGAGCTCGCCGACACCATCAACAGCGCGATGCCGGCCGAGGTGGTGGTGCTGGTGCAAGAGGCGCTGAACCGCCACAAGAAGGCTCCCAACGGGTCGAAGATCCTGATCTCCGGCGTGGCCTACAAGCGCGATGTCTCGGATTACCGCGAGTCGCCCGCGTTCGACGTGATCCACGGCCTCCAGAAGCTCGGGGCCGAGGTGAGCTACCTCGACAGGCGGGTGCTCGAAGTGGACGAGCACGGGATGAAGATGCGATCGGTGAGCTCCAGCGTGGATTTCGGGGACTACGACGCGGTGGTGATCGTGACCGATCACAGCGATGTGGACTACGAGCGGATGCTGCGGGAGGCGAAGACGATCGTGGATACGCGGGACGCGCTGCGGAGGGTGCCGGGCGATCACGGCAACGTGATCTCGCTCTAAGAGCGCCTTGCGAACGGAATTGGGACGAGAATCGTCAGCGTCAGCGTCCACGTCCACGTCCACGTTTACGTGGACGTGGACGTGGACGCTGACGATCACGCACATCGCACCAGGCCCGTCCGCAAACCGCTTTACTCCCCGAGATCAGCCGCCACGCTCTCGAACTGCTCCAGCGCGGCTCGTAGGTCCTCCACTATCTTGCGTCTTCACGTGCTGCATGAAGTTGAGCTGCTTGTTGCTCGTCGTCGCCGTGAAGTCGTCGCGCGTGACGGTGAGCGCTTCGGTGCTCGCCTCGCCCTCTTCGCTGAGGATCATCACGCTCGACTTCTTGCCGAACGGCGGGTTCGTCAGGACCATCGAGTAGCGCGTGCCTGGATCAACGGAGAGGCTGTCGCGCGTCTCGATCGGCGGCACCCCTTCTTCAGCGTTGGGGCCGATGCCGTGGAGCAGCAGGTTCATCGCGCAGAGCCGCGTGACGCCGGGAACCAGCTCAGTTCCATGCACTGCGCCGAGCTTCAGGTGCTTCTTTTGCTCGCGCGTCAGGCTCGGATTCTTGTTGACGATGTGCGCGTGGGCCGCGAGAAGGACTTATCCCTCGGGTATGAACAACTTCTGGCTCCAAAGCGGCTGGGTGCGCTCGTGAGCCATCTTGAGGAAGAGCAGGAAGGTGAGCTGCTCGACGTAGTCGCCGTAGGAGAGGCCGTCGTCGCGGAGGACGTTGCAGTAAGACCAGAGCTTCTGGACGATCTGGGCGGAGGAGTTGCTCATGAGCTCTTGGGCTGGGACCGAGGGATGGTTTCGGGGGAATGTGGAGGCAGTGTTCGTTTCACAGATCGAGTGGATGCTTCCAGCTCTCGACTCGGTGTCAGAAGGCCACGCTCTACCTTCCATCGAAGCCGCAACGGACAGCAGCCATTGCACCTCCCCGGCGACCCACGCCAGGGCCCGCTTCAGCTCGGCGGGATCGGTCGCGGCCAAGAGTGGCTCATTCATGAGCGTGACGTTCAGGTTCATCACGGAAGACATCACGATCGCCGCTCTCGTCCCGCAGCCGCGAGGCCCCGAGCCTCGCGGCTCGCCCCTGACCCGCTTCGCTCGGGGTGCGCGGTCACATCCGGCGAACGCTCGCGCAGGATAAACTAATAGTAACACAGTAAGTCACACGACGTTACTTTTTGGGTTACAACACGTTGTGCCGGGCCGCGCCCACGTGTAGGCTCGCACGATACTCCACCTACCGCTTACTTTGAGCCAGGGTGGAGCACCGAGGTACCATGCGCATCTACCCGTTCCTCCTGGTCGTCCCCCTTGCGTCCATTGCCCTCTACGCCTGCGGAACCGCCGCTGAGCCACCGCCCGGGTCGGACGCGGGTCCCGAGGCCGATCTGGACGTGGTCCTCGAAGGCGACGTGAGCGACGAAACCTTCGTCGCGTTGAAGAGCGCGCTCGAGCAAGGGGCGCCCAAGGCCGATCCCGCCAAGGCGGCGACCCTGGTCAGTCCCACGAACGGTGCCATGCTCCCCAGCGCCACCGTACCAACCTTTACCTGGACCATCGGCCCCATGACGGGCCAGCGAACCCCCGCCTCGAGCCGCCGTCACGCCGGGCTCGAGCTTCTGCCCCTCAAGCCGGCCACCGAGAGCGCGTGGACCCCGCTACGCTCGCTCTTCGGACCGATCCCGAGCGCCCATGCGCACGGCGATCCGTTCAACGGGACGGGCACGTTCCTGGTATTCTCGACAGACTCGGATCCCAAGCTGGTCCGGGCGTTCACCGGCGTGCTCACGTACACGCCCTCGATGGATGCGTGGGGCAAGCTGACCGCCGCCGGCAAGCCCATCACCCTCACCCTGGTGAGCGCGGTCTTCGATCAAGACCGGATCACGCAGGGCGGTGGCCCGTTTGCCGGAAGCACTATCAAGTTCACGGTGGCAAAATGACCTCGGGGCGGCTGGTGATCGGGGCGGCTCTGGCGCTCCTTGCGGGTGCTGGCTGCAACAGCGTCGATCCCACGACGCAGATTCAGTACGACGCCTACAAGGGCGACGCGTTCCCCAACCGTCGTGCCAAGATCGTGATCCCGGCGGGCGGCATGGCGGTCGTGACTGACAGCCGCTCCGACACAGTGTCGTTCGTCGATCTGACCTCTGGAAAGAAGATGGGCAGCTACCCGGTCGGCCTCGATCCGGTGACCATCGACGGCCCTCACCACGTCGCGGTGGATCCGGTGAAAGGCGCGGTCTTTGTCGCGCTCTCGTACCCCGCGCTCGCGGGCGCGACGGGCCCGCACGCCTCGCACGGAGCGAGCATCCTTCCTGGCTACGTGCAGAAGCTCGCGCTCGACGACATGCGGCCCCTCGGGCAGGTCCGGATCGATGCGAACCCCGGGGACGTTGTGCTCTCGGAGGACAAGAAGCGACTCGTCGTCAGCCATTTCGACCTCCAGCGCGCGCTCAAGAACCCCGGCAATATCGACGCGCAGCGCTCGACGCTTGCCTTGATTGATCCGGACCAGGTGCTCCCCTCCGGCTCGCCTGATCCCACGCTGATCCCGCTCTGTATCGCGGCCCATGGGGTGACGCTCTCGCGGCCCGACGGCGCCATCGCCTACGCCGCTTGCTACGGGGAAGACGCGCTCGCGCTCGCGGATCTGACCCACCCGAAGGCCCCGGTGAAGCGGATCCCCGTCGGCGCATCCCCGGGCATCGGCAATCCCAACTACGGTCCTTACGCCGCGGTGATGTCGCCCGACGGCAAGACCATCGCCGTCAGCAACACCGCCAGCAAAGACGTCCGCTTCTTCGACGTGGCCAGCGAGACCTTCGACTTGACCAAGACCATCAAGACCCAGGGCGCTCCGTACTTCGTCGCCTGGACTGCCGACAGCGCCAAGATCTACATCCCGACGCAGGCGCCCGACGCGCTCCACTTCGTGGACGTCACCCAGAACAACCTGGAGATTTCCTTCCGCGACATGAGCGGCGTCTGCGAGAAGCCCCACGCGGCCGAGCTCTCCGGGCTCAAGCAGCTCTTCCTGGTCTGCGAGGGCGACCAGACCACCCCGGGCGACGTGGTCATGCTCGATCCCGCCAGCCTGACGACGATGAGCTCGACCAAGGTCGGGATCTACCCCGACGCGTTCGTCCGCGTCCTCGGAGGTGCGAAGTGAGGAACCCGGCGCTCTCCCTCCCGATCGCGCTGGTGGCGGCGCTCGGATGCTCCAAGGAGCCCTCCGTGCAGGTGGTCCAAGAGACCGCAGCGCAGCATGGCGAGGAGCTATTTCACGATGCCACCCTCGCGAAGAGCAGCGCCAACACGTACTCGTGCGCCACCTGCCATGCGGCCACGGCGAACGAGGCAAAGGGCCTTGCGCTCTCGGGGGTGCCCCTCGCGGGTGCGCTCCAGCGGCCCTCGTACTGGGGCGGGCAGGAGGTCGATCTGCTCCGTTCGATCAACAACTGCCTTTACTTCTTCATGCTCAAGAACGACCCGTGGACCGCAGACAACGAGGACGCGCGCGCCATGTACGCCTACCTCGAGTCGCTGCCTTCCACGGGCGACGCGGTCAAGGCCGCGCCCTTCACGGTCGTCTACACCCTCGTCGATTCGCCCAACGGGGACGCGAAGGCCGGCGCAGTGGTCTACGACCGGGCCTGCGCCTCCTGCCACGGTCCGGCCCATTCCGGGACAGGGCGCCTCGTTGCGCGCGCGCTGACGCTGCCCGAACAGGCGATCGCCGAGCACCCGCCCAGCGAGTACACCGATCAGCAGCGACGCCTGGTCTTCGTCGAGAAAATCCGGCACGGCGGCTTCGTCGGCTACGCCGGGCAGATGCCCCCGTTCTCGAAGGAGGTCCTCTCCGACAAGGACATCGGCGATCTCTTCGGCTTCTTCAAGCTGCCCTGAGGGACTCATGCACCGAACGCTCTCGAAAACGCTGATTTTGACGGGAGCGCTCGCGCTCCTCCTCCATGCCTTGCCGGCGGCCGCCAATGGGCGGTTCCCGGCGGCGGGGCAGATCGTGGTCGATCCAGGCGACACGACGCACGTCGTCGTCCGCACGACCTACGGCATCCTCACGACGCGCGACGCGGGGAAGAGCTGGGACTGGATCTGCGAGCAGTCGGTCAACTGGACTGGGCAGTACGATCCTTCGATAGCCATCACCAGCGATGGATCGGTCCTCGCCGGGATCTACGATCACCTGGGTGTGTCCCACGGGGACACATGTAGCTGGCCCCATGCCAGCGGGCTCGACAAGAAGAACGTGGTCGACGTCTCGATCGAGAAGAAGAACCCTCAGGTCGCCTTGGCGCTGACCTCGAGTGACGTCGGCGGCGGCATGTTCGCGACCCAGCTCTGGAGCTCGCCCGACAACGCTTCGACGTGGGCGCAGGCAGGCGTGGATCTGCCGGCCGACTTCCAGGCGCTCACGGTCGATCTCTCCCCCTCGAACCCGCTGCGCGCCTACGTGAGCGGGCTTTATGGTGGCGGCATGACAGGCGCTATCGAGCGCTCGGCCGACGGCGGGAAGACCTGGGAACGAGTTGACGTCATGGGGAGCGACGTCGATCATGCGCCGTACATCGCGGCGCTCGATCCTGGCGACGACAAGACGCTCTACGTACGCCTCGCCGGCACCCCCGGGCGGCTCCTGCGCTCGACCGACGCGGGCACGACGTGGACCGAGATCTTCAAAGGCACGGGGCTCCTCAAAGGGTTTGCGCTCGCGCCCGACGGCAAGACCCTCGTGGTCGGCGGCGAGATGGACGGCGTCTGGCGCGCCTCGGTGCCAGAGCTGATGTTCACCAAGGTCTCGAAGGTGGGTGTCCAGTGCTTGGCCTGGTCTTCGGCGGGAATCCACGCCTGTGGGGTCGAGTTCAACGACGGCTTCACCGTGGGTGTCTCGTCGGATCAAGGCTCAACATTTACATCGGTCATGCACCTCGCCTGCGTGCGCGGGCCGCTCGCGTGCGATGCCGCCACCGACGTCGGTAAGAGCTGCCCAGCGGCCTGGCCGGCGACGGCGGAGCTGATCGATCAACCCTCCTGCCCGATGGGCGCAGGGGGTGGTGGAGTCTCCGGCAGTGGGAGCTCCGCGAGCAGCACTTCCGCGAGCAGCGGCACGAGCTCCGGAGCGGGCGTGGGCGGCGGGGACAACACCAGCGGCGGCTCCGGCGGGTGCGGGTGTCGCGTGGGGACGAGTGAAGGCGGCGAATGGGGAGCGCTCCTTGTCGGGCTGGGATGGATGAGTGCTCGGCGACTTCGCCGGAGAAAGACGGATCATGCGAAATTTTGAAAGTCGGTTGGCTGTCCTTGGGTTGAGCGCCTCGCTCCTGGGCGTCGTGCCGCTCGCGGCGTGTGATGGCGGCCAGATCCTCCCGCCCTCGCCCGTGGGCGGCGGTGGCTCAGGCTCGTCGGTGACGACGGACGCGACGGCGGCAACAAGCACGAGCTCCGGAATGGGCGGCGCGGGCAGCAGCGGCACGTCCACCGGGACGGGCGGCGAGTCCGTCCCGTTCCCCCATACCCTCTACGTGGCCCACGAGGGCTCGCTCGTCGCCTACGACATCGCCACAGGCGCGGAGATCCCGGGCTCGGTCGAAATGGTGTCCGGTCCGCGGACCATGCAGGCGATGAGCGATGGTACGGTGCTGCTCAACAACACCAAGCTCGACCAGATCGTCGCTGCGGGCGGTAGGCCGGCCAAGGAGCTTGCGCGCTACGCGTCGTCGGCGCAGGCCGGCAAGAAGCCGGTCGAGGGCTATATCTCGCCCACGCGCGACGGCAAGACGTACTGGCTTACGTTGAACGACGGGAACAACACCGCGGGATCGACGAGCGCGACGCTGGTCGACGCCGGCCAGGGGAGCCCGAGCTATTTGAAGCCGGTCGCCGAGGTCGCGATCCCGAACGGCCATCACCAGGCCGCGTTCAGCGCGACGCGCGAGCGCCTGGTTGTGAGCAGCTACAGCGACTGCCAGAACCTGCTCGAGATCTTCGATTACTCCACCATCGCGAGCGTCGCGCTGGTCGGATCGATGACGGCCGCGTCGCTCGGCTTCGACGGCTCGACGATGGCGAAGACCTGCGATCCCACCGAGTCGGCGGGCATCGCGATGAAGCCGCACGGCTGCGCGACCGCGAAGAAGAACGGCAAGGTCTACTGCAACTTCGGGGGCCCGGGTATCATCGCCGTCGCCGACATCGACGCCGATCCGCCGGCGTACAAGGCGATTCAGACGACCGGCAAGGGCGGCGGGTACTCGCGAGCGCTGCCGGGCGGCGCGTACATCTACACGATCCAGTCGGGGCCCCGGGAAGGCAAGGGCGGCGCGAGCTGTCAGATTGGCCAGCTCGTCACCATCGACACGTCGAACGACACGCTCACGAGCCAGATCCCACTGCTCTACAAGGGTGCGGGCTGCACGGATGCGCTCATCGGGACCGACGAGGAGACCGATACCCCGAACGAGCTCCGGATCTCCAAGGACGGCAAGACGCTGTTCATCGGCATCAACGGCGGCTTCGGCATTGCCACGGCGCGCGTCCGGCAGGAGATGGTGCTCGATCTGACGAACCCGGCGATGCCAGTGCAGCTCCCGTCGATCCAGGTGGGTCAGGGCACGGGTGAGCACGGGACCGCGATGACGGGCGATGGAAAGCTCCTCTTCGTGGCCGACGCGGTCGACGGTACGGTGACGCAGATCGATGTCGCGAGCCGCAAAGTCACCGGGAAGCTCACGGTAAAGGCGATGCCGCTGTTGATCACCACCTTCGGTACGCTCGAAGGGCCGAGCGCGCAGGTCGGGCCCGTGTTCTGATAATCGAGGCGCGTATTCCCCAAGAGGTGTGAAGGCATCGCGTGGGGAAGCCTGCGCACGTCGTAGGACGAGGTGCAGGCAGCGGGACAGCTCTTCTATCGGCATGAGGAGTCGGAGGAGAAGCTCCCGTCGCTCTTTGCTAGCTCGGGCGCCGGACGGCCGAAGAAGGCCAAGGAGCCCGCGCCGACTCCCGCCGACGACGGCGGCACGCCCGGCGGTCAGAAATAAATCGGGCATACGCGCGCGGATGGGGCGCGGAGGGAGCGCGGGGTCCCTCGGCGGCGGGGCGAGGTAGCGTGGAAGAATGCGCGCGCGTGTGAGCGCAGCTGACGGACCGCTCCGATAACGAAGGCGAGGGGGATCGAGACCGCGCCGAACCTGCGCGCGGCTCGCTCCTTCTCCCTGGGAGGAGCGACATGAACTCGACCGCACGCGCGATCCCGATCGGGACCAGCGAAGCGCCCCCGTATGCGGATGTATTGAGCGGTACCGCGTACCGCGCCCGACGCCGGCTGGGTGAAGGCAGCATGGGCCTGGTCGTCGAGGCCGAGCATCTGGCGCTTGGCACTCTGGTGGCGGTAAAGCTGCTCCATCAAGCGCTCGCGCAGCGCGCCGACTTCGTGGATCGCATGCGGGTCGAGGCGCAAGCGCTCGCGCAGCTTCGCCATCCCAACCTGGTCGCCGTGACGGACTTCTCGGTGACCCCCGCGGGGATCCCGTTCCTCGTGATGGAATGGTTAGCTGGGCGCACACTGGCTGACGAGCGGGCGCAACGGGGCGTGCTCCCGCTGGAGGAAGCTCTCGATATCACGCGGCAGACGCTGGCCGGGCTCAGCGCGGTTCATGAGGTCGGGATCGTTCATCGCGACATCAAGGCGGGAAACCTCTTCCTCTGCGAGGGTCCCGGGGGCAGGCGCACGGTGAAGATCCTCGACTTCGGGATCGCCAAGGTGCTCTCGTCTGCGCCGGCCGGGCGCGCGCCGCAGCCGCTCCGCTACCCGACGGCCGAGGGCGTGACCGTGGGAACGCCGCACTGTCTCTCCCCCGAGCAAGCGCGCGGGGGTCCGGTCGACGCGCGCACCGACGTCTATGCCGTTGGCGTGCTGCTCTACTCCTTGCTCGTCGGCGCGGGTCCGTTCGACCACATCCGCAGCCAGATGGAGCTGCTCCACGCGCACGTCAGCGCCGCGCCGGTTCCGGTGTCGCAGCGCGCCGCGCAGCCGATACCGGCGGCGATCGAGGCGGCCGTGATGCGCGCGCTCGCCAAGCGGCCCGAAGATCGCTTTGCCAGCGCCGCTGAATTCTCCGCCGCGCTCGCGCAGGCGTGGACCGCCGACGAGGCGCGCTTCGAGGCCAAGCCTGCGCCGCTGCGCTTCGACACGGAGCCGCTGCCCGCGCCGCCCGGCGCTGCGAGTGAGCCGACGCTCTGGATCCCCTCCTTGTTGAACGGCGCTCCCGCGCTGTCGCCGCCGATTCCGTCGGTCCTGCCCGCGCCCGCCGCGATCGCGCAGGAGCGCGCCCGCGCGGAGCTGGCCTCACCGCCTCCCAGCCTCGGAGTTTCTCTCTTCGTCGTGATGGTCAGCGCCTTTGCTTCCGCGAGCGTGGCCGCGCTCCTCGCCTGGGCGTGGCTCTTCCGGTGATCGCCGGGTTGATTCTCTTGTGTTCTGGCAGAGGCCTGGGCTGAATGGGCCACGCCGACGACGCGGGGAGGGCCGAGCTTTTCGACATGCGGGCGAAACCTCAAGAGACGGTGTTCCGGCCCGGGAGCCGGTTTCATCTGTTCACCATCCTCCGCGTCCTCGGTCGCGGCGGGATGGCGGAGGTGTACGAGGTCAAGCTCCAGGGGCGTCACTACGCGCTCAAGGTGCTCCAGCGCCGGCTCCAGCTCGATCCTTCGCAGCTCAAGCGCTTCGAGAGCGAGGGCCGCTTTCTCCTCCGCGTGCGCCATCCCAACCTCGTGGATGTGCAGGACATGGGCGTCCACGAGGGCGTGTTCTGGATCCGGATGGAGCTGCTCCACGGGATGGATCTGCGCGAGGCGATTCATCGCCTCGCGCAGATGTCGGTCGGCCTCGTGGGGGTGTGGCTCCGGCAGATGGCGTACGGCGCGCACCAGTGCCACGCGTTCGGCGTCGTTCATCGGGATATCAAGCCCGAGAACGTCATGCTCCTCCGGCCCGACGGGGTGAAGCTGCTCGATCTTGGGGTCGCCAAGATCGACAGCGAGATCATCACGATCGAGGGCGGGCCCGAGGAGGGGCTGCGGGGCACCGCGCTCTACATGTCGCCCGAGCAGGTGAACAACGAGAAGCGGATCACCCCCGCCGCCGACGTCTACGGGCTGGCCCTCACCGGCTGGGAGATGCTCGTGGGGCAGAGCCCGTGGCTGCTCGGAGGGCAGGACTTCGAGCTGCTTCCCACGCTCTACAAGCAGGTCCACGAAGACGTGCCGCCGCTGCACCGCTTCGGCTTCGATCGGCGCCTCTCGCGCGTGTTCGAGCGGGCCCTCTCGAAGGACTGGCGCAAGCGGCAGCCCGACGGCCTGTCCTTCGCGGAGGACCTCGGCGAAGCCATCGACGACTACCTGGCCTTGCACCCCGACGACGATCCGAACCCGGGCGAGCCCGCGCTCGCGTGGCTCTTCGGGGAGCAAAACGAGATCCCCTCGTTCGGCACCGGGCCGATGGCGGGTCGCGGCGCGAACGGTGTCGGTCCTCGTCCGAGCGCGCCGATGCCTGTCGGCCCGATCGGGTCGGCGAACGCGCTGCCCGCGGCGGCCCGGCCGATCCCGCGCTTTCACACGGACCCGATGATCCAGGTGCCGCTGGGGTGGTCCGCGCCGCTCTTGGTGGAGCCGGACGTCGATCCGCAGGAGCGCGTGACCCACCTCGCGCCGGTGCCGCTCGGGATGCGGCGGTTCGACACGATCTCGTTGCCGCCGGAGCATCGCGATCCCTCGGCTCTTCGGGCGCTGGCCGGCTATCGACCGCAGGGGAAAAAGAGGGGCGACGTCGCGCCACAGGGGGCGCCGGCGGTCGCGGTCGTCCCGAGCGAGCGAAGGCCGCGCGCGCGCCGCGGGCTCGAGCTGTCGAAGATCGCGCTGCTGGCGTCGGTCGCCGCGCTATGGATCGTGGCGGCGCGATGGACGTACCTCCACGGCGCGCGAGCGGCGGCACCGCCGACGTCGACGACCCCAGCGCTCGACGCCGGCCCGATCGAGCCGGCGCCAGCCTCGGCGCTGCCGATCGCGGCGGCGCCTCCGGTGGATGCCGGCCTCCCCGCGCTCGCGTCCACGGTGGTGAAGCCCGCCGCGCCTCGCGGGGGAAACGCCGGTCCTCCGCGGGGGAGCAAGCCCGCGGCGCCGCCGCCTGTCGCGACGACGCGACCCCCGCGGAGGCCCACGCCCGCGGGCCCCAAAGACATTTTCTAGCTCAACCTGAGCGTTGAACCCCAGTGGCTTCGATAACTCGGATAGAACCCGTGAACCCTATGAAAGGAGACGCCATGGCCGACACGCTCCACGCCGATCCCGAGCTCTCCCTGGCCATCGAGCAAGCGCTGGCGCCGTTCCTGGATCTGCTCCCCGCGGTGACGCTCGATCACCTCCGCCGGGAGATGGCGATCCAGCTCGGCGCCCACCCGCACACGGCGGCGATGCTCCGTCAGCTCCGGCCCGATCCCGTCGTGCAGGAGAGCGGGCCCAAGGTGAGCTTCGACGATGAGCCGACGATCCGCACCGGCTCGCCTCTGCTCGCTGCGCGGGGACGACGAGGCGGGCCATGATCGCCGCGCCGCCGCCCGCGCCCACAACCACACTCACGCCCGCGTTGCAAGAGCTGGTCGGAAAAAAGGTATGGCGCTGGTCCGCAAGCGCGCCGCGGACGTGTGGCACCCCAACGCCGCCAACGTCACCCAGGCCGACTTGATCTCGGCGGGCAAGATCGCGCTCTATCGCCATGCCCCAAGCTTCGAAGACGGGCGCGGCGTGCTCTTCACCACGTACGTGTTCCCGTACATCGAGGGTGCGATGCGCGACGCGCTCCGCGCCGAGAAGAAGAAGAGCCGCGTGGCCCACGCCATCACCAGCGAAGCGCAGCGGTGGAGCTCGGCGCAAACCGATCGATTCGATATCTTCCACAACACGAAGGAGGAGACGCGGAGCGCGCTCCACGAGAAGGCGCGGCGACTGGCAAGCTGCCTGGTGGCCACGGTCGTCGCCGAAGCTTCGCGTTTGCAAGGGGGCGAAGAGGAGATGGCGGAGCGGCACGATCACCTGCGCGCGTGCCAGGCGATGCACGGGACGATCGCGGGGATGGGGGCAGAGATGCAGCAGATCTGGCAGGAGCACTACGCCGGAGAGAAGACGCTCACCCAGATCGCGGAGGAGAGCGGGGTGCCGATGATCACGATGCGTCGGCGGAAGGAGCGGTTCGAAGAGGAAGTCTTCCGGGCACTCTACGCGCGCGGGATCACGGAGATGCCGGGTGGGCGCTGAGGCGCGCAAGGAAGGGAGCAGCCGAAGATGAGCCAGGAGAAGGCGGCGCCCAAGTTCATGAAGCCCGGAGATGATCCGGAGCTGGATCGGTTGCTGGAAGCGGCCAAGGAAGAAGACGGGGAAGCGGAGGCTCGGGTTTATTACGATATGTTCGGGCGGCGGCGCGTCGAGGGTGGAACGGGGGTCGCGGTTGGAGCTCGGGCGCAACCCGGAAAGATGCGGCAGTCGCGGGTGGTGGCGCTGGCGTTGATCGGGATCGTGGGGCCTTTGGCGGCGCTGGGGATCGCGGCGCTGCGGCCGAAGAGTGGGGCGGCAGGGGCGTTGGGCGCGGGGAGCGCTGCGGCGGTGAGCGCGGGGGCGCTGGTGGCGGCAGGGCCGGGGGAGAGGGGAGCGGGGGTGGCGGGGGAAGATGTGGGGGCGGCGGGGGTTGTGGAGGATGCGGGGGCGGCGCCTGGGGTGGGGGAGGCGGTGAGGCCGGGGGGGGCGGCCGAAAGTCAAGAAGGATCCTTATGATGCGGCGGCGCCGCTGCCGGCGAAGACGGTGGAGGCTGTGGCAGTGCCGCCCCCCGCTACGATGGCAACGGTTGTCACCCCGCCCATAACTCATAGTTCGGCAATCAGTACGGCGACGCCTCCACCCGCGTTGTCTTCTTCGGCTTCGGTCCTCGCACCCGTCCCCAAGTACTAATTATGCGACTTCTACACCTTACCTCAGTTCTATGCGTCGTCGGCGCAGTGGGCATCAGTGCATCGAGCGCCGCCCAAACAAAGACCCCCGCCGCCTCGTCGGTTGTAGCAGCAACCGATCGCGCTCGGGCGCTGCACCTTGAGGGGGCGGCGCTCTTCGAGCAGAAAAAATACGATCAGGCTTATGTTGCGTTCGTGGCGGCCTGGGCTCTCAAACGGCATCCACAGATTGCTGCCAACCTCGCTGATTGCGAGGTGAAGCTCGGAAAGTATCGGGACGCGGCCGAGCACTTCATGTTCATGGTACGCGATCCGAAGGGCGAAGCTCAATCGGAGGAGAAACAAGAGGCACAGCGGCGGCTGAAGGAGGTACAAGCCAAGATTGGAACACTGGCGATCACGGTGAACGTCGGCGGCGCCGAGGTGCTGGTCGACGGTAAATCGATGGGGACGTCGCCGCTCCAGGAACCGATCTTTGTGGATCCTGGATCGCATACTGTCGAGGCGCGGAAGGAAGGCTTTCCGTCAGCGAGGATGACGACCACCGTTGCGGCAAGCTCTTCTTCTGCGCTTACTCTCGATCTTCAGTCGCCGCCGACGGTCGAAGCTAAATCGATTAAGCTGCTCGTCGGTGGAACGGCTCTTACGGCGGTGCTGCTGGGGAGCGGAATCGTGTTCACCGTGGTGTCGAATGGGAAGGCGTCGGACGCAGATGCAAAGCTCAATGATTTGCATACGGTTGGCGGTTCGCGCCCGTGCGTGTCGGGGAAGCTCGCGGCGGACTGCGCGACGTTGGCCAGCTTGAACCAGAGCAGCGATACGTTCCACAATCTCGCGATCGTCGGGTATGCGGTGGCGGGCGCGGTCGGCATTGCAACGCTGACATATGCGCTGGTTCCAACGAAGAAGGAGCCGGTGCGCGTAGGGGTGACGGTCGCGCCGCTTCTCGGCGGCGGTGTGGGCGGGTTCTTGATGAGCGGCGAGTTTTAGGCCGGCACGTGATGAAGCCTGTTGCTTTGATCGGGATAAGAACCATGCACAAGAAACTCGGGGCGGCCGTGATCGGGGCAGTAGTCGTGGCAGGGCTCGCCGTGGGTGGGTGCGGAAAGCGCGCGGACGATTGCTATCTGAACGGGTTGTGCGAATATGGAGGCGGCGCTGGAGGATCAGGGGGCGCGTTGTCTAGCGCCACGTCGAGCACCGGCACGGGCGGGACGCCGCCTTCTTGCGAAGGCGATCCGACTACGGATGCCACGCTGGTTCGCGAGGAATGCGGCGTATTCCTGAGCGCGAGCGCTGCGGCAGGCGGCAAAGGAACCAAGACGAACCCATATCAGACGTTCGCGGAGGCCTCCGCGGCTGCCAAGGTGAAGCGCATTTATGCGTGCGCAGAGTCCTATGCCGAAACGATGCCGGTCGTCTTTAGCAGGGAACCGGATTTCGCCTCGGAAACCCACAAGGCTCACGTTGGTCGGCGGCCAAGATTGCCGCCGAACGAGCGGATTCATCGAGTAAAATTGCGGTGAATCGTAGCGACCTGGCGACCCGG
>Ga0105048_10003108_pt1 | contig 27185 bp, 20 predicted proteins | sample MAT05_FD_78382 | JGI IMG/M metagenome (GOLD analysis project Ga0105048, IMG submission 78382) | Freshwater microbial communities from Lake Fryxell liftoff mats and glacier meltwater in Antarctica - MAT-05 | ecosystem: Environmental > Aquatic > Freshwater > Ice > Liftoff microbial mat | place...
GAGTGCGCCGTTGCTCACACGCCTGTCGGTGGAGCGCGTGCTGCAGGAGTGGACGAAGACGCTCGAGCAGGTGCCCCGTCCATCACGCGCGTTCGAACAGTGGCGCACGTCCGGCGCGTTGTCGGTGCTCGTGCCGCGCCTTGCCGACGTGCCCGCGGAATTCTTCGCCGCGATCGATCAGATCCCGCTGCCGTCGGCGAGCAGTCGTGCAGAGCGGAGCTCACTTCGACGCATGACGAGGCTCGCGCTGCCATTCGTTGCGCTCGGCGGTCGCGAGGCCCGCGCGGCGCTGACGGCGCTCCGAGCGTCGAGCAACGACGTGGCCTTTACGAGCGCGATCGCCGAGGCGTGGATCACCAGCGGTTCGGCGCTCGAACGGCTCGCCAGCGGTGGCGTCGATGATCCTGCCGCGCTGCGGCGCATCGTGTCGGGCATCGGGCGGATGCGTGTGCAGGCGACCGTGCGAGCCTTTGCGGCGATCTGGGCGGCGCGGCGCGAGAGCGGGGCAGATGCGCCATCAGGGGCGGCGGTTGCACGCCTCGCCCGAACCATGCTCCGCGTCGCATTTCGCGATCCCATCGCGCTGGGCGATCTTGCGGTGGGTGGCGAGGAACTGCGGACGATTGGCGTCAAGCCGGGACCGCTCATGGGACGGGTCTTGCACGAATTGCTGCAGCGCGTGCTCGCCGATCCGGCAGTCAACACGCATGAACAGCTGCTCGTCATCGCGACGCAGCTCGTCGAGGAGCGCTGAGTGGCCTTTTTCCGTGAACCTGTGCCCGAAGTGTCGGTGTGGCGTCGTTTTCGCGATGCGACCGACACGTACATGGTGTTGCGCCGTGATGGCCTCGTCGGCACGCGCGCACTCGGGAACGCCGAAGCGATGGTCGAGCTCTTTCTGGAGCTCACGGCCGGGTGCGCGCCGTTCTTCACGCTGACGGTCGACGACTGGCGCAATGACAGGGTGTGGCGTTCGGAAGGGTTGCCGCAGGCTGCACTGCTCGACGCGTTCTATCCGCTGCGCGTGCCGCTCATCGGTGCAGGCGGCGTGGAGTTCACGCTCGATACGGGGAGCGACCAGCTCAGCCTCTCGGCGCATCTGGAAGTGGTCACCTGGTCACGGAATGACCGGTGGCTGTACCTGCACGATCGCGCCGGACTCCGGGAGCGCCCTCGTGTGCGCGGTCGCCTCTGGCGTCCTGATCGCAACGCATTTCCACCAGCCGGATCGCTCACGGCGGGCGTGGAGACGCTGGTGAAGACGCTCGCGCTGCAGCCGGCGTGATGGCACGACCCAGCGGTGGTGGCGCGAGCGCGGCGCCCGGCCTCTTCAGCGAGACGGTGCATACCGCGCCGCTCGCGCATCGCCTGCGACCGCGCACGCTGGACGAATATGTCGGCCAGCGGCAGCTCTTCACGCCGGGCACTCCGGTCTACGATGCCGTCGAGCGAGGCGTGCTCGGATCGATGATCCTGTGGGGCCCGCCCGGTACCGGAAAGACAACGCTCGGTCGGTTGATCGCGCAGCGCATCGGCTGGACCTTCGAACCGTTCAGCGCCGTCAGCGATGGCGTGCCGCGATTGCGTGTGATCGCCGAGCAGGCGCGCCAGCGACTGCTGGCCAGCGGAGCGCGCACGCTGCTGTTCGTGGACGAAATCCATCGCATGAATGCGGCGCAGCAGGATGCGCTGCTGCCGATCGTCGAGGATGGCACGGTGACGCTGGTCGGCGCGACGACCGAGGCGCCGAGCTTCGAGATCAATGCGGCATTGCTCAGTCGCGCGCGCGTCGTCGTGTTGCACCCGCTGTCGCCGGACGAACTCCTCGCCCTGCTCGAGCGCGCGTTGCATGACAGCGAGCGTGGACTCGGCGCGCGCAATCTGACGACCGACGCCGATGCGCTGCCCGCGCTCGCGCGCTGGGCCGATGGCGATGCGCGCCGCGCGCTCGGCACACTGGAAGCGGCGGCGGCATCGCTCGACGACGGCGGTGTGCTGACCGTCGAGCTGCTCGAGCTGGCGTTGCAGCAGCGACTGCCGCGGCATGACAAGAGCGGCGAGCAGCACTTCGATCTGCTGTCGGCGTATCATAAATCTCTCCGCGGCAGTGACGTGCAGGGCGCACTGTACTGGATGGCGCGCATGATCAACGCCGGCGAGGATCCGATGACGCTGTTCCGTCGGGCGATGGCGATGGCTGCGGAGGACATCGGTGTGGCTGATCCGCGTGCCTTGCAGATGGCCGTCGCGGCTCGCGATGCGTTTCACATGCTTGGTGCACCGGAAGGGTTGATCCCGCTGGCGGAGATGACGATCTACCTCGCGACCGCGCCCAAGTCGAACCGCGTGAAGCTGGCGCTGGATGCCGCGCTGGCGAGCGCGCGAGAAACACCGAATGCTCCGGTGCCGCTCCATCTGCGCAACGCACCAACGAAGTTGCACAAGTCGCTCGGCTACGGTGCGTCGTACCAGTACGCGCATGAGCAGCCCGGGGGAGTGCCCGAGCACTCGCATCTGCCCGACGAGCTGGTGCAGTCGATCTTCTACGAACCAAGCACTCTGGGGTACGAGAAGGAGATCGCGAAGCGACTCGAGTGGTGGGCTGCGAAGCGCGCCGCTCGCCGCGACGCAGGAAACGGCGATCTGACCGACCAGCTGTTGCCCGGCGTGGAACCCTGATGCTCTCTGGAGGTTGGATGCGGGTGCTCGATCTGCGTCGCGTGCTGGTCACGACGGCGCTGTTCCTCAGTGCCGGGCTGACCGGCTGTGCTGCCGCTGCGAAAGCAGCGTTCACGCAGCCGGACGTCTCGTTTCGCGGGGTCGGTGTGCGCTCCATGGGGATCGACGGCGCGAACTTCGAGGTGTTGCTGAACATCTACAACCCGAACTCGTATTCGCTCGGCGCGTCACAGCTGCGTTACCGCCTGCTGGTGGACAGTGTGGAGATCGGCGCAGGCGCACTGGACAGTGCGTTCTCGGTGGCGCGACGCGATTCGGCCATCATCAGGCTTCCGGTGCGGATCGGATTTCGCGCGGTCCAGTCGGTCGGTCCGCGTCTGCTGCGCGGCGGCGAGATCCCGTACCGCCTCATGGGCGACGTTACCTTGAAGTCATTCGTGGGCACCTTCGCCCGCGAATTCAACGAAGCCGGTCGGTTCGACGCCTTCAAGACGTTTCGACAGTAGACGAGGTGTATCATCTCGCGTGATTCCATCACCCTGACGCCACCCGCCGAGCGGGCGCTGCTCGTTGGCGCACCGCGCAAGCGCACCGCCGCCCGACATCAGGTGGATGAGCATCTGGCGGAACTCGCGAGACTGGCGGATACGGCCGGCGCAGAGGTCGTCGGGACGTTCACGCAGCAGATCGAGAAGCCGCACTCCGGCACGTATCTGGGCAGCGGCAAGCTGGACGAGCTGCGCGAGCGCGCTACCGAGCTGGATGCTACGCTCGTCGTTTTCGACGACGAGCTGAGCCCCACGCAGGGCAAGAACATCGAACAGATCGTCGGCAAGCGCGTGATGGATCGCGCGGAGCTGATCCTCGACATCTTCGCCACGCGCGCGCGGAGCAGCGAGGCGCGCATGCAGGTGGAGCTCGCGCAGCTGAACTACATGCTGCCGCGGCTCACGAAGATGTGGACGCATCTCGAGAAGTTCCGCGGCGGCATCGGCATGCGTGGCCCGGGTGAGACGCAGCTCGAGACGGACCGCCGGCTTATTGGACATCGCATTCGCGTGTTGCGTGAGCGCCTGCTCGATGTGTCGCGCCACCGTGCGACCCTGCGATCCAATCGCGAGGGCACGTTCCGCGTGTCGCTCGTCGGCTACACCAACGCCGGCAAGAGTTCGGTGCTGAAGGCCTTGAGCGGTTCCGAGGAGGTGTACGTCGAGGATCGACTGTTCGCGACGCTGGACCCGCTGACGCGTGATGTGGATCTCGGGGAAGGGTATCACTGCCTGCTCACCGACACCGTCGGATTCATCCGCAAGCTGCCGCATCATCTCGTGGCGAGTTTCCGGGCCACACTCGATGAAGTGCGCGAGGCGGACCTGCTGCTGCATGTCATCGACGCGAGTCATGCGAGTTGGGAAGAGCATCGCTTCGTCGTGGACGCGGTGCTGACCGACATCGGTGCGATCGATACGCCACTGGTGCATGTCTTCAACAAGATGGACCTGTTGTCGCCCGAGGTGGATGACGCGGTCCGCACGCGCGTCGGCAACCTGATTCCCGACTCGCTGTTCGTGTCGGCCCACAGCCCCGACGGCTTGGAGCCGCTGCGCGAGCGCCTGCGCGAGGGCGTCCGCGCCGTGCGTCCGATCGTGCGGATCCGTGTGCCGGCATCCGATGGCAAGCTGCTCTCCACGCTGTACCGGCAGGGCGAGGTACTGGAGCAGGCCGAAGATGGTGAGCACCTGATGGTGCGGGTGCGCATCGACGCGACGCTGCGGGGGCGCCTCGAGCGCGACGGTGTGGTGGTGAAGGGCTGACCTGTCATAAGCTGATGGAGGGCAGCGACTTGGCTGGCTCACTCGGTCATGGTTCGCTAGCTTTGTCATGCTGATCATCAACGACGTTCATGCAGCAACTCTCTCGTCTCCCGTTACGCTCATGTCACCTCGCAAGGCGCTCATCACCGGCATCACCGGCCAGGATGGCTCGTATCTCGCCGAACTACTGCTGGCGAAAGGGTACGAGGTGCATGGCATCGTTCGCCGTGCGAGCACCTTCAACACCGGCCGCATCGATCCCTTGTACGAGCAGCCGAACATCGCGTCGGGCAAACAACTGCAGTTGCATTACGGCGACCTGAGTGACAGTTCGTCGCTGCAGCGCGTGCTGGCGGCGGTGGTGCCGGACGAAGTGTACAACCTCGGTGCGCAGAGCCATGTGCGCGTGAGCTTCGATGTGCCGGAGTACACGACCGATGTCGTCGGCACCGGAACGCTGCGGCTGCTGGAGGCCATGCGCAGCCTTGGCATCGCGCCGAAGTTCTACCAGGCCAGTTCGAGCGAGCAGTACGGATTGGTGCAGCAGGTGCCGCAGTCCGAGGCAACGCCGTTCTATCCGCGCTCACCATATGGCTGCGCGAAAGTGTTCGCACACATGCTGACGGTCAACTACCGCGAGAGCTACGGGTTCCCGGCGAGCTGTGGCATCCTGTTCAATCATGAAAGTCCCCGCCGCGGCGAGAACTTCGTGACGCGCAAGATCACGCGCGGCCTCACGCGCATCAAGGCGGGCGTGCAGAAGTCGCTCGCCCTTGGGAATCTCGAGGCGAAGCGCGACTGGGGATTCGCCGGCGATTACGTCGAGGCGATGTGGATGATGCTGCAGCAGGATGTCGCCGACGACTACGTCATTGCGACGGGTGAGACGCACACCGTCCAGGAGTTCCTGGAAGTTGCGGCGGAATATCTGGACATGGACTGGCGTGCCGTCGTCACGCAGGATCCGCGGCACCTCCGTCCGGCCGAGGTCGACCTGCTCCTTGGTGACCCGGGCAAGGCTCGCCGCGTCCTTGGCTGGGAGCCGAAAGTCTCCTTCCGCGGCCTGGTGCAGATGATGTGTGATGCCGACATGGCGCTCGCACAGCAGGAAGCCCGCTGAGCCGTCCCGGTTCCGAACGTTCCGCATACTTGCCCGAACCACCGACATGACACGATTTCTGCTGACGGGCGCCGCCGGATTCATCGGCTCGCACGTGGCCATCACGCTGCTCGAGCGCGGCGACGAAGTGCACGGGATCGACAACCTCAATGACTACTACGATCCCACGTTGAAGGATGCGCGACTCGCGCGTCTCACCGGGCGGCCCGGCTTCTCGTTCCAGACGCTCGATGTGGCGGATCGGAGCGGCATGGAGGCGTTGTTCGCGTCGCGTCGCTTCGACAAGGTGATCCATCTCGCGGCGCAGGCGGGTGTGCGCTACTCGCTGGAGAATCCGCACGCGTACATCGACAGCAACATCGTCGGCTTCACCAACATCCTCGAAGGCTGCCGGCACAATGGCGTGCAGCACCTGACGTACGCGTCGTCATCCAGCGTCTATGGCGCGAACGAGGCGATGCCGTTCAGTGTGCACCAGAATGTGGACCATCCCCTGTCACTGTACGCCGCGACGAAGAAGGCCAACGAGCTGATGGCGCACACGTACAGTCACCTGTACAAGCTGCCGACCACCGGGCTGCGCTTCTTCACCGTCTACGGACCGTGGGGCCGCCCTGACATGGCGATGTTCCTGTTTGCGAAGGCGATCCTGTCAGGCCAGCCGATCGACGTGTTCAACAACGGCCAGATGCGCCGCGACTTCACGTTCATCGACGACATCGCGGAGGGCGTGGTCCGGACCAGCGACCTGGTTGCCACGCCGAACCCGGAGTGGAACGGCACCTCACCTGACCCGGGCACGAGTGCCGCGCCATACCGTCTGTACAACATCGGCAATCACAATCCCGTCGAGCTCCTGTACCTGATCGAGACGCTCGAGAAGGCGCTTGGCCGGACGGCGGCGAAGAACATGCTCCCGATGCAGATGGGCGACGTGCCAGCGACGTATGCGGATGTCGAGGCGCTGACGACGGCCACCGGCTTCACGCCCGCGACGCCGATCGAGGTGGGCGTGGAGCGGTTCGTGAAGTGGTATCGGGAGTACTACCGGCTGTAGTTCCGCCTGCGACTCTGGCGCACGCTGACGTCACCGGAGCCCGACTGTCACGGCATCGAGCGCCGATCGTTCGATGACTTCCGACATCGGAACGTTCTGATCGCCTCGGCTCGGCGATTCGAAGTCGGGCACGATCTCCTCGAGCGAGCGACGCAGGTACGAGTCGCTGGCGTTGCGTGTAGCCGACTCGATGAGCTGAACGATCTGCATGTAGACGCGCAGGTCGGGCGGCTCGTACTGCGCCTTCATGATCTTCGGGTGCGCCGTCTTCAACACCTCGTCACCAGAGAAGAACAGCTCCTCGTAGAGCTTCTCGCCCGGGCGGACGCCGTTGAAGACGATCTCGATGTCCTCGCCCTCGGTGAGCCCCGAGAGTCGGATCAGGTCGAGTGCGAGATCGTAGATGCGCACCGGCTCGCCCATGTCCAGGCAGAACACCTCGCCGCCCGTGCCGATCGCGCCGGCCTGCAACACGAGTCGGGTCGCCTCGGGGATCGTCATGAAGAAGCGACGCATATCCGGGTGCGTCAGCGTGATCGGTCCGCCGTTGCGAATCTGGCGCAGGAACGTCGGCACGACGCTCCCTCGGCTGCCGAGCACGTTACCGAAGCGGACGGCCATGAAGTGCGCCTTGTGCGTATGCGCCGCATGGCAGACGATCATTTCGGCGACGCGCTTGGTGGCACCCATGATGTTCGCTGGTCGGACCGCCTTGTCGGTCGAGATCAACACGAAGTGCTCGACGCCCGCCTCGAGGGCACTGGTGACGACGTTCCGTGTGCCGACGATGTTGTTGAGGACCGCCTCGATGACATTGTCTTCCATCAGCGGCACGTGCTTGTGCGCGGCGGCATGGAACACCGCAAACGGTCGCCAGTCCTGGAAGATGCGGTGAATCCGCTCGGCATCCTTCACATCGGCGATGATCGGCACGGTGTTCACGTCCGGAAAACGCTCACGCAGCTCGGCGTGGATCTCGAAGATCGAGTTCTCGCCGTGGCCGAGGAGGACGATGTGCCCCGGCTTCAGGGTCGCGATCTGACGGCAGAGTTCGCTGCCGATGGAGCCGCCGGCGCCGGTGATCAAAATAGTCCGACCGGCGGCAAGCGACCGCAAGCCGAGCATGTCCACTTCGACGGGTTCGCGGCGGAGCAGGTCGCCAATCTGGACCTGCCGGAGGGCGGCGATGGAGACGCGGCCGCTGAGGAGGTCGTCGAGTCCAGGGACGGTTCGCGCTTCGACCCCTGCCAGTTGGGCGAGCTGGACGATCTTGCGGATGAAGGAACCCGGGGCGGACGGCGTGGCAATGACCACCAGATCGAGATTCGCAGCCTTGGCCACCTCGACCATCTCGCTGGTGTGGCCGAGCACTGAGAGCCCGAGAATGCGCTTGCCGTGCAGTGACGGGTCGTCGTCGAGGAAGGCGAAGGGTACCAGGCCGGTGCGATCACTGTTCAGCATTTCGCGTGCGAACATCTGACCGGCAGCGCCGGCGCCGACGATGAGAGTCCGGCGACCGTCGGTTGCCCGTCTGGACGAACCGAGCAGCTTCTGGCGATACGCCCGCGCCATCAGGCGAATGCCGATAGTGCCGCAGACAAAGAGCGCGGCATCGAGCAGCAGCACCGACCAGGGCACGGGGCCGAGCGCCGTCAGTCCGAACAGCCGTCCCGCCGTCGTGGTGAGCACGGTGGCGACCATCGACGTGTACACGAGCAGAACGGCCTCGCGGACGCTGGCATAGCGCCATGCCTGGGAGTACGCGCCGCTGGTGTAGAACACGGCTACGCGGATGACGCAGGCCGTGGCGACGAACCGTGGCAACAGTTCGGCATATGGCGACAACAGCGGCCAGCGCTCGAACCGGGCGACAAATGCAAGCCAGCCCGCAAGGAGACAGATGCTGAGATCCGCAGCCACCAGAATTCTTGTCCGGCTCCTGGGTACACGGCCCACTGTCAGGGGCGTGGTCACACCCTTCATAGCTCAGGGATAGGAGAAAAGCGCGATTCCGCGACGCGTTGCAGAATTGGCACGTCCGCAATATACTCGAAAAACGTTAGTCTGGTCACGGCCGGATGGTCAAACGCTATTTGTACATGATCGCGAACAAGCTCCTGACGGTGCTGCAGCGCAGCTCGCGTTCCCCGAGCCTACGTCAAGTGCTTCTCGAGGTTCGGCGCTCTGCCACCGTGACGTCAAAGAATTTTGCGTGAGAGCAGCCGTTGCGCGGCGCGACTCCTTCGCTGTGTCGCAGCGCCTTGATGTGATACTTTTCAAGGATGATGCAAGCATTGGAACCCAGTTGCTGTTTGCTGCTGTTCCGCTCCAGCCAGCCATGCGCTTGGAGTCCAGTGCGCACGCAGGTGTTGCGGTACACCTCGCCCGAGGCTGGTTGTCGGCCGAGTTCGCTACGATTGACTTTTTTCGAATTGCGGAGTTATACGGCGTGAGTCTGGCGTTCGCGTTCGGGTTGGCCATTGTACTGTCGGCGCTGCTCGTCTTCCTCGTGCGACGGCATGCTGTACTCCGAGGAATGCTCGACCAGCCAAACGCCAGAAGTTCGCATTCGGTCGCAACGCCGAGAGGTGGAGGACTGGGCGTCGTCTTGGCCTTCCTGATCATGGTCGCCCTGACCATCAGAGCCTCATTCGGTTTGGAGGAGGTCTGTGCCATCGTCGCTGTGCTGCTCGTCGCCGCAATCGGCTGGGTGGATGATCACGGGGGCGCGCCCGTACGTGCAAAGCTCGCGGTCCATCTGATTGCGGGAGCACTCATACTCCCGCTCGTTTCGACCCTTCAGCTGATGGGGCCCCCGTTTTTGGCCTGCGCGGCATGGTGGGTGTTCTGGACCGTTGCGGCAATCAATGTCGTCAATTTCATGGATGGCATAGACGGCATCATTGGTTTGCAGACCCTCATCTTCGGTTTCTATGTCGCGCTCATAGGCAAGTCGCACAGCACCGCTCAGGTGGCTGGGCTGGCTCTTGCAGGGGCGAGCATCGGGTTTCTCTTCTGGAACTGGACTCCTTCGCGAATCTTCCTGGGCGACGTGGGGTCGGGTGCGCTGGGAGTGATCATCGTCGTTCTCGGCTTGCTGCTTATGCGCGACGGAAAAATTGGTTTGGTCGTAGCGTTCGCTCCGCTCGTTCCCCTGTTCCTTGATGCGACACTGACCCTTGTGGCGCGAGTGCGACGACGGGAAAGGCTGAGCGAGGCCCACCGGACACATTTGTACCAGCGGTTGGCCAACGGCGGACTCGGTCACGCTCGTGTCGCTATCGGATTCGGCGCCTGCAGCGTGTGCTGTGCCTTGGCCGCCGCCCGCTTTCCTTCCGCAGGAATTCTTCTCTTGATGGGACTGCTCACGCCCTGTTTGATCGCGTGGGTTGTCTTTAACAGTTGGCTTGTCGGGAGCACGATATCGGGCGCAAGCAGTAGCTGAGGACTCTGCAGCCGGGGCTGTGGCCATTGCCCATCGCCTGTGCTTGCTAGAGGAACCGAGGTCTGAGCGCAGCCGGAGGAACGGCTGCGTCGCCGTCTTTCGTACGGGCGCGATCGGACGACCATCCTCTTCACGTTACATTCCGAATACATTTCTTGCGCGACGAGACGAAGCGCTTGTGACTGAGGCGCTGACAATGGTATAGCGTCCTATCATCGTCGACGACCGGGTTTCTGGTGGGCCGGGACACTTTATGCGCTATCTCGGGCGACCGACTCGCTGAACCAGCGATAGGTCTCTCTGACTCCGTCAACGAGTGCGATCCGCGATCGCCATCCCTGCTTCGCGAGCCGCGAGACGTCCAGCAGTTTGCGAGGTGTGCCGTCAGGCTTCGATGTGTCGAACTCGAGCGTGCCCGCGAAACCGACGACCTCGGCGACGACGCGAGCCAGATCAGCGATGGCGATGTCCTCACCGCATCCAATGTTCACGAGTTCGTTGCCGTCGTGATGTGCCATAACGTGAACGCAGGCATCTGCGCAATCATCCACGTGGAGGAACTCGCGGCGAGGCGTCCCAGTCCCCCAGATCGTCACTGAACCAGCGCCGGCCAGCTTTGCCTCATGGAATTTTCGGATCATGGCCGGGAGCACATGACTCGTCGTCAGATCGAAATTGTCGCCAGGCCCGTACAGGTTCGTGGGCATGACGCTCACGAAGTTCGTCCCATACTGCCGATTGTAGCTTCGGCAAAGATGAATTCCGGCGATCTTCGCCACGGCGTACGGTTCGTTTGTCGGCTCGAGCGGCCCCGTCAACAGCGAGTCCTCGGAAATCGGCTGCGCTGCCATTTTAGGATAAATGCAGCTGGAGCCAAGAAAAACGAGCTTCGTAACGCCTGATTCGCGTGCAGCCTCCAGAACATTCAACGTCACAAGCAAATTATTGCGGATGAAATCTGCCGGATACGTCGCGTTGGCAAGAATCCCGCCGACTTTTGCCGCCGCGAGATATACCTGGTCTGGCCGCTCGCGAGCAAAAAAGCGAAGCACCGCAATTGGATTCTCAAGATCCAGTTCCTGTCTCGGCTTCGTCAGAATTTCGACCGGCTCACGCGAGAGGCGACGGACGAGCGCCGAACCAACAAGACCGCGGTGACCGGCGACGTAGACGCGCGGGCGACTCATGCTGTCCAATAGCGTACCCTCAGGAGCGGTGAGTGGATGCCCGGTATTCGTACTCGCAAAGTCAAGCTGTACGATCATCGGCGCCCACGTTTAAAACGTTTCGGTTAGTGATCAGTGGAACAGTCTCCGCGCTTTCACGTCGGCGTGAAGCAGGTCCGCAGTCGTGCTCGCGGCGGATTGCATCACCAAATCTTCAGCCGGCGGATCCGCAGCGGCTTTCGCAGATTCGATCGCGCTGACCGTCTAAAGCTACCGAACGGCGGCCGGTCGTGAAGGGTATATCGACTGCCGTCGACCGCTATGGCGATCGTAGGGTCGCGAGACGTGCAGCTCGGACGCGTAACGCCGGGGTAAATGGATTGTTCTCTGCGGCCCCCCTTGCTGCTGACGCGTGCCGATTCCATGCGATTAGGAGCACGGAATTGAGCCATCTGCTCTCTGGCTTGATGTTTGAGTATATCATTTCGTGTGCAGCAAGGCGCCGGTCTGCTTCCATTAGGATTCCTGACCCTTGCGCTACGGGCCGATGGAGCGAGCTGAACGAGGCTGGACGTCGTTGCAGTCTGCGATTATACTTGTTGTGCTGTACGCGAGAACGACGGTGATGCAGAATCGCAGTCCTCTGAAAGCAGCCGCCGCCGCCTTCGCGCCGTTCCTTGGTTCTCGCAGATCGCCGATAGCATTGCGGATGCGTGCGCCAACCTTGATCAAGAGACATGCAATCGCTTCATCCCTTTGAGCGAGCGAGTGGACGAACATGCAAGACAATCGATCCGAGCGCGCGGGCGCGCGGAAGTAGGCGTGGAGCTTGAGCGAACCGGCATATGGCTTGCTCAGACGCAGGTTGACGGTCGAGTCCCGGAAGGCACAATGATCGGTAATCAAGTGTGTTGCGCGCCGTTGGCTCGACGGCATGAGCCAAACGTGCTGGCAGCCCTCCTAATTCTGTACAGATGTCACAGGTCGGCTCGCTGACTTTGTCTGCTATCGGTGCGAGCGTTGCTCGCGCGCCGCGCCTGTGGGTGGTCTCGGAACTCTACCACCCTGAGCTGACCTCGACTGGGTACTTCTTGACGGGACTCGCCGAGGGCATGGCTGCGTCTCGCGTCGTTAGGGTGATATGCAGTCAGCCGACGTACGCCGCGCGCGGCACACGGGCGGCGACGACGGAAGTGCGCAACGGCGTGCACATCGAACGATGCGTCGGTACGCGATTCGACAAGGATCGGCTCGCGCTTCGCCTTATCAATCTTGTCACCATCTCTGTCTCCATCGGCTGGTTGGTCTTCCGTCGTGTGCGCCGTGGCGATGTCGTGCTTGTGGTGACAAACCCGCCCTCTTTGCCGTTCGTTGTCTACCCCGCAGCGCATCTTCGGGGCGCACGTGTCGTCCTTCGCATCGAAGACGTGTATCCCGAGGTCCTCATCGCCGCTGGGATGTCCAAGCCGTCGTCGCTGCTGGTTCGCCTGGTCGGCGCAGCGACGCGAATGCTCTATCGCCGGATGGAGCGGATCGTCGTTCTCGGCCGTGACATGTCTATCCTTGTGGGCGCGAAGCTCGGTGAGCGCGCGAATCGGATGGTTCGCATCCCGAATTGGGGTGATATCGATTCCGTCTCTCCGTTGCCGCGAGTGAGCAACGCCGTCCTCGCGAGAATCGGCGCGTCCGACAAGTTCGTCGTGCAATACATGGGCAACATGGGGCGCACGCATGGTGTCGACACGCTGGCCGCAGCCGCACTCCGCCTGCGCGGCGTTCCGGGACTGCATTTTCTTTTCATCGGCTGGGGGGCACGCAAGGCCGCACTGGAGGCCATGGTGTCTGATGAACGCCTTACGCATGTGAGCGTGCTTCCGGCGTGCAGCCAAGAGGAGTTGTCGATGCACGTGAATGCCGCCGATCTCGTCGTCATCGCCTTTCAGGAGGGGATGGCCGGCGTGTCGGTTCCAAGCCGGATGTACAATGTGATGGCCGCCGGCAAGCCGATTCTCGCCGTGGCCGAGTCCCACTCGGAACTGGCATGCGCCGTGCTCGAAGAGCGCATTGGCTGGGTCGTTACGCCGAACGATGTCGACGCGCTTGCGACGGCCATCATGCATGCGGCAGCCATGCTTCAGGACGAACTGCTGGCGATGGGGGCACGGGCGAGAGAGGCTGCGGTCAGTCGGTACTCGAAACCCCCGGTGATTGCGGCGTATATGCGATTGATGGACGACCTCGAGACGGCAGGGGAGTGATGCACGGACGCGTTCTCGTGACGGGCGCGAGTGGGTTCCTGGGTGGTCAGCTGGCGCGGACGCTGCGGGACGCTGGTGCTGTCGGGGCAAGCCGTCGCATGCAGGGAGATCCGACGATCGAGTGGGTTCCCCCATTTGATCCGACGGACGCGCGCGCGTGCCGCATCGCCCTCAGCGGGATAGATACCGTGATCCATGCTGCGGGGCGCGCGCACGTGCTCCGCGAGACGAATTCCGATCCGCTTGCTGAGTTCCGCCGCGCCAACGTCACAACCACGCGCGTGCTGGTCGACGCTGCCCGCGACGTCGGCGTGCGGCAGTTCATCCTGCTCAGTTCCGTCTCGGTGTACGGCGATGCGTTCGCCGGGTCAGTGACAGCGGACACCCACACCGCACCGGGGACACCATACGGGGTGAGTCGGCTGGAGGCAGAGCAGGTGGTTCGCGATGCCTCGACGGTCGCGACGACGATTCTCCGCCTACCGATGGCATACGGGCCAGGCATGAAGGGAAATCCATTGCGCCTGTTCGACCTGGTAGCGCGAGGCGTTCCGTTGCCCCTCGGCTCGATTGCGAACCGCAGGAGCCTCCTCTACGTCGGAAACCTCGTCGAAGCCGTGCGAACGCTGCTCTCGGCCACGCTGCCATCCGGCACTGTGCTGCTCGCGGCCGATCCGGAACCGGTATCGACGCCGGCGCTGGTGCGCGAGATCGCAGCTGCTCTCGGTCGTTCGTCGAGAGTATTCCCCTTCCCGATACCGCTACTGCGAGCTGTGGCACACAGCGGGGCGCGCGTACTTGGCGCGCGCTTTCCGCTCGGCCCCGACGCGCTTTGGCGGCTGGAGTCGTCTCTCGAGCTGGACGCGCGGCCGCTGTGGCGGGTCGCCGGACCGCCGCGGTACGACCGGTTCGACGGTCTTGCGCAGACAGCTGCGTGGTACCGTAACCGAGCCTCGGCGTCACACTCGTGACTGCGCGCATTTCACGCCGCACGCAGGGGTCAGGTTATCTTCACCCGTCAAGACACGAGCCTGCACACGGCTGCGGGCGATTTGTGCGCCGGCACGGCGCCGGAGGTCCGGCCGATCGGATGGACGCCTCGAGCGCGTGAAAATCATTACCTGACCGAAGACTAGATGCGAGTATTGATTGTTGGTGCCACTGGAATGCTCGGTAGCGCATTGCACGGTGTCCTCGGGCAGAACGTGCATCACGAGGTGTGGGGTACAATTCGCGACCAGGCGGGGAAGCGTCATTTCCCGGCCGCGTCGCATGAGCGCCTGATCACTGGCGTCGATGTCACCGACCACGATGCGCTGGTCGGCGTCCTGCGGCGCGTGCGTCCCGACGTCGTCATCAACGCGGTCGGGGTGATCAAACAACTCGCTTCCGCGAACGATCCACTCGTCGTGCTGCCGATCAATGCGCTTTTTCCGCATCGGCTCGGCGCGCTCTGTGACCTGGTCGGCGCGCGGATGATTCATGTAAGTACCGATTGCGTGTTTTCGGGGCGCGGCAGCAACTACTCGGAGTCCGATCCGTCCGACGCTGAAGACCTGTACGGCAAATCCAAGTTCATGGGCGAGCTTCACGATCAGCCCCACGTGGTGACACTGCGCACCTCGGGAATCGGTCACGAACTGACGACGCGTCACGGCCTGGTGGAATGGTTCCTCGGGGCGGAGGGGTCCGTGCGCGGCTTCCGGCGCGCGATCTACACCGGTCTCCCGTGGGTGGAGCTGGCGCGCGTCATCCTCGTCCACGTCCTGCCGAATCGATCACTGCACGGGATGTACCACGTCTCCTCCGATCCGATCGACAAGTACGAGCTCCTCCGTCTCATCGGACACGCATACGGCCGAACGACGGCGATCATGCCGGACGATACGTTCGCGATCGATCGTTCGCTCGATTCCTCTCGCTTTCGCGCATCAACCGGGTACACGCCACCGTCGTGGCCGGAACTGATCGCGATGATGCACGCTTCCAGCCTCCTGCCCCAATCCCGTGCTCGCTGATCGGACGATCCTCATCACCGGCGGCACAGGGTCGTTTGGTAACGCCGTGTTGCGGCGCCTTCTCGCGACCGAGATCCGCGAGGTCCGTGTCTTCAGTCGTGATGAGAAGAAGCAGGAAGACATGCGAATTGCGCTCGATAATGACCGGATCAAGTTCTACATCGGCGACGTGCGGAATCGCGACAGCCTCGTGGAAGCGATGCGTGGTGTCGACTTTGTGTTTCATGCCGCAGCGTTGAAGCAGGTGCCGAGCTGCGAGTTTTATCCGATGGAAGCCGTTCGTACGAACGTGCTCGGTACCGAGAATGTGCTCACGGCAGCGATCGAGGCACACGTCAAGCGCGTCGTCGTGTTGAGCACGGACAAGGCCGTGTATCCGGTCAACGCCATGGGTGTCTCGAAGGCGATGGCGGAGAAGCTCGTCGTGGCGAAATCGCGGACCGTTCCCGACGGCGGCACCGTGTTCTGCTGCACGAGATACGGGAACGTCATGGGATCCAGGGGCTCGGTGATTCCCTTGTTCGTGCGGCAACTGTCGCGCGGGGAACCACTGACCGTGACTGACCCCAACATGACGCGCTTTCTGATGTCGCTCGAAGACTCGGTCGACCTCGTGCTCCACGCGTTCGAACATGGGCGGCAGGGCGACATCTTCATTCAGAAGGCGCCGGCGTCCACCGTGGGCGATCTCGCGCAGGCGGTCATGGAGCTTGCCGGCCAGATCGCTCCCGTTCGTGTCATCGGGACTCGTCACGGCGAGAAGCTTCACGAAACCCTGCTGTCGCGCGAGGAGTTCGCCCGCGCCGAGGATCGTGACCGTTACTATCGCGTGCGTGCCGACGACCGCGACCTGAACTACCGGAAGTTTTTCGTCGAGGGTGAACAGCGGATCTCGACACTCGACGATTTCACGTCGGAGAACACGCACCGCCTCTCGGTGCCGGAGATCAAGGAACTGATCACGCGGTACGGTCTGCTGGGCGGGGCCGTCGATGCGTAAGGTGATGACGCTGGTCGGGACGAGGCCCGAGCTCATCAAAATGAGTCGCGTGATCGCGGAGATGGATGCGCAGACCTCGCATATTCTCGTGCACTCGGGCCAGAACTACGACTACGAGCTGAATCAGGTCTTCTTCGACGACCTGGGAATCCGCCGCCCGGATCACTTCCTCGACGCGTCCGGCCCGACGGCCGCAAAGACGATCGCCGAGGTGATCTCCCGCGCCGATGATGTGTTCGCGGCCGAGGAGCCAGAAGCGCTCCTGCTGTACGGCGACACGAATACGTGCCTGGCGGTGATCGCGGCCAAGCGCCGGAAGATTCCGGTCTTCCACATGGAGGCCGGCAACCGCTGCTTCGACGAGCGTGTACCCGAAGAATTGAACCGGAAGGTTCTCGACCACTTGAGCGACATCAACCTCGTGCTGAGTGAGCACGCCCGCCGCTACCTGATCGCCGAGGGTATCCGGCCCGAAACGATCATAAAGACCGGCTCGCACATGCACGAGGTGCTCGAGCATGCGATGCCGCGCATTCTGGCCTCCGACGTTTTGGAACGTGAGCGGCTCGAGGCCGGACGGTATTTCGTCGTCAGTGCCCACCGCGAGGAGACCGTCGATACGCCCGATCGCCTGCGGGAGCTGCTCGCGACGCTGCGTGCGGTTGCGGCGGAGTGGGGCTTGCCAATCGTCTTCTCGACACATCCGCGCACACGGAAGCGGATCGACGCACTCGGGGACGCGCTCGACGATCCGCTCATCCGGTTCATGCCGCCGTTCGGGTTCAACGACTATGTGAAATTGCAGCTCGAGAGCTTCTGTGTGCTCTCGGACAGCGGAACGATCACCGAGGAGGCGTCGCTGTTGAACCTTCCGGCGGTGACGATCAGGGATGCGCACGAGCGTCCGGAAGGGGTGGACGTGGGTACGCTGATCATGAGCGGCCTGAAGTCGGCACATGTGGTGGATGCAATCCGTGTCGTGACGCGGCAGCATGACCGGGGAGGTCGCGTGTTCCCGGTGGTTCCGGATTACGAATCGGGGCCGGTCTCCAAGCAGGTCGTGCGGGTAGTGCTGAGTTACATCGACTACGTGAACCGCACCGTGTGGCGTCGGGGGTACAACTGACCCGCGGTAGCCCCAACGTGTTCAGGCGGTTTGCTGGGGTCGTCACGAGCGTCAGCGACAGTCGCCCGGCGACGAACGTCGTCTGGAATCTGCTTGGCGGCCTCTGGGCAGGTGTCCTGGTCGTGATCGCGACTCCGTGGTACGTCGACAGGCTCGGGATCGAGGGATACGGCATCGTTGGTGTCTGGCTCGTCCTGCAAGGGATGATGGGTCTCCTGGACGTCGGTATGGGTGTGACGGTGATCAAGGCGTTCGCCTCGGCATCGGCGGACCGTGACGGACGCGCATACCGGCGCGATGTCCTGCGCACGCTGGAGTCGCTGTACTGGGGTACAGCGCTCGCCTTCGCGCTCGGTCTCTTCGTTGCGGCAGACTGGATCGGACGTCGCTGGCTGCACTCGACCGTGCTCGCGCCACATGAGCTGGTCTCCGCGCTGCGCGTCATGGCCCTCGCCCTTGGCCTGCAGTTTCCGGTGACGTTGTATTCCAACGGATTCGCAGGAATTCAGGAGCACGGTCGCATGAACGCGCTTCAGGTCGTTGGAAACACGATGCGCTACGGCGGTGGGGCCGCCGTGCTCTTCTGGACACCGCACGTCCTGCCGTTCTTCATCGTCCAGGCCACGGTTGCGGCGGTCCAGACCCTGCTGACTCGTCATGGGCTTCAGGGACGGCTCTCCGTGGACGGCGAACCCTCCGCCACCGTGCGGTTCGCTCTCCTGAAGCCACTCTGGGTCTACTCTGCAGGCATGGCCGTGAGTTCATTTGCCGCAGTGTTCATGTCGAACTCCGATCGCCTCGTCCTGAGCGCGATGAGCACGACGGCTGAACTGGGAAAGTATTCTGTGGCATTCACGGCAAGCGGGTTGCTGCAGCTCGCCATTCAACCGTTCTACCGCGCATTCTTCCCCCGCTATTCCGAGCTCGTGGCGGCCGGATCGGTCGACGCGCTCCAACGCGAATACTTCAGGAGTTGTCAGCTCATGGCCATGTTCATCGTGCCGATCGGCGTTGTGGGGTCGGTGTATGCGCCTGAACTGATCAGCGTATGGCTCGGCGCCGCAGATGCGACCGTGGCCAACGTGTTCCGGTGGTTGCTGATCGGGATCATGTGTGCGGGCCTCATGTGGCTGCCGGCGGCCTTGCAGCAGGCGCACGGCTGGACGGGGCTCCATTCGTCGTTGCTTGCTGGCGCGCTCTTGGCTGGCGTGCCTCTGATGCCATGGTGCTTGAAGACGTTCGGGACGGCTGGCGCAACCGTCGTCTGGCTCCTGCATGGGACGTCCGGACTCACGCTGGGGCTCTGGCTGATGCACCGCCGATTGCTTCCGGGGCGGTTATTCGCGTGGTATCGCACGGTCCTCTTGAAGCCCATGCTGGCCTCGCTGGCGATCACGCTCCTCTCGCGCGTGTTCCTGCCGGAGTCGCTAGGGCGGATGCCGATGTTCGCGTGGGTCTGCGCCACCGGGCTCCTGATCCTTGCATTCCTTCTGCCGCCGCTCCTCAGCGGTCGTGGCAACCCGGCGACACATTCATTAGAAGACAGGGCTGAGTGACGCTGAAACGACGAGAATCCCAACCCCGCTTCACGGTCATCATTCCGACGAAGGATCGCGCGCCGTATCTGCATCACACGCTGCGGACCTGTGCGATGCAGGACTACGAGAATCTCGACATCGTCGTCTCGGACGACGGCAGCACCGACGAAACCCGTGACGTCGTGGAAGAGGCAGCACGCCGCGATCCCCGCATCCGGTATGTGTCGCCGGGCGCACAGGGCGGTATGCTCGGGAATTTCGAATTTGCGCTCGACCAGGTGAAACCCGGTTACGTGCTGGCGCTCGGCGGTGACGACGGTCTCATGCCGCACGGCATCCGTGGCATGTGCGACACGCTGCGTGAGACTGGTCAGGAGATCTGTGCCTGGCCAGCTCCCGCCTATTTCTACGAAGGCGTTCGCATGCCGATGGCGCAGCTGGTGGTGCACATCCACCGCGGTCGTCCGTACACGGGAACGCGCATCATATCGTCGCGGACGTTCCTCGAACGTCAGGCCAGGGAGCTCAATTACGTCGGCGACATCGAGTCGCCGATGTTCTACGTCAAGGCGGTCACGTCCACCAAACTGGTGGACCGCGTCCGGAGTCGCTCGGTCGGAGGTCGTTTCTACTCGTGTGCGACTCCTGATGGCTATTCAGGCATCGTACTCGCGGGAGAAGTCGAGACGTACGCATTTTCCGGGATGCCGTACACGTTGCATGGTGTGTCGCCGTCCTCGGCCGGCGTCAACTACCTAGCCGCCAGTGACAAGGCGCGCCGACAATCGGAGGCATTCTTCCAATCGGTGTCGCACAGGCCGATGCACAGAGAGCTTGGCGCGCAGCCGTATTCGCCGTTGATCGCGCTGATGACGGCTGACTATCTGCTCACCTGCGGCGACCTGCCCGAGTGGCCTGGTATCGTCCCACTCATCGACTACCGCCATCTGCTCACGAAGAGCCTCGCCGAGTTGCAGGACGGGCTTCTCGCACGAGACCGTGTCATGCGCGAACTGAAGATCCTTCATGGAGTCGCGACGCATCACGGGCTCGGGGAGTTTTTCCGGGCCAAGGTTCGTACCGCCCATCGGAACACACGCAAGGCGCTCGAGGGGAATGCCGTGAGTCCGAAACGCGTTTACATCGACGGCACGCAGTTCGGCATCAAGGACGTCGTCGACGCCGGTTACTTCGCGTATTACGCGCACTTGGTCGCTGCCGAGCTGACTGCGCCCACCGCCTGGAATGCACTCACGAACTCCGCACGCTATCGGTTGCGTTCGGTGGAGCGGGGGACGGCATTTCCGCCTGAGACCGAGTGGAGCGAGCCCGAATCATCTGGAGAGGTGCCGTAGGCGATGCGGCTCACTACAAGCCTGCGTTTCGGTTCGTCGATTCTCCTACTGGTCGCCATCGCAGCGCTCGGTGTGATCTTTGACGCGGCGGACAGTGGCGGGGCATCATTGTACCTGGGCCCCACGGCATTCTCCCTCGTGAGTTTCGGGCTGTTCGCCGCGATCCTCCAGCGCCGAGTCGGCGACAGCATCTTCGGTGAGATCGGTTTCCTGTACATCGGCTTCACTGTCGCGTACACCGTGCTGCCCGCCTTCGCGTTCATGGCATCAGGGCTTGCCGACGGAGCGCCACTCGCCGGACTCCTGCCTGATCCTGCTGAGCTCAGGGCGCACCTGTGGCGCCAGGTGCTCTTCCAGAGTACGGTCGCTGCGGGGTACTTGGCATTCCGCGGTCGCAGAAATGTCGTCGCAATTCGGCCCGTCGATCACCCGGACCGTGACGAGCGGGCACTCGTGTTCGTTGCCGCGCTGCTGGTATTCTGTGTGGCGGGCCTGATTCTGATGTCAGCGCCCGTGGAGTCGTACTGGGACCATTACATCCGTTACGACCACCTGCCATTCGTGCTGCGGAAGTTCGTTTCGGTGGCGCTCCGACTGACCCTTGGGATCTACTGCGTCCTGCTGGTCCTGATGTTCCGCAATGCGTCGCGGTACAAGTATGCGATACCTGTGGTCGTGGCGGCGATCTGTCTCTACGAGACGCTCTACTCGTATGGCGCGAGGATTCAGTCGCTCATCGTGATTCTGCAGGCGGTGTGCCTCTACCACTTCCTCGTCAAGCGCGTGTCGATCAAGAAGGGGGCACTGGCTTGTCTCGCTCTCGCGGCTGTCTTTTCGGCTACGGAAATGGTACGCTCGCTCGGAGGAGATCTCGCCTCGGCGAGGAGCGCGGTCTCGGACGAGGGACTCGCGCCAGCTACCGAATTCTTCGCGGTATTCTTCACCAGTTTTCACCTGTATGCGGAACGGGCGGCGGGAGTCCTGCCCCCGCGCGAGTGGCCGATGTTCTTCCAGGATTTCATCTCGCTGGTCACGTGGGGCGACGTCACACGCTGGAACCCGATGTACTGGTACGCGGCGAACTACTATCCCGACGCAGCCGTTCCGCCGTTCACGATGGGGCCAATCGCCGACAGTGCCCTCTGGGGCGGTGAGATCGACCTGTTCTTCCGGGGGCTGGCGAACGGCATCTTCTTCGCTTACCTGATGCGGTGGTTTCTCCGATACCGTGATCGCTGGTGGGGTATGAGCATCTATGTCTACTGCTACGCCTCGTGCATCTTGAACCTGAAGTACGGCGCGTTCTTTCTGCTGACTCCGATCGTTAAGACGCTCCTGCCGACGATCCTGCTCGTGTCGCTGGTGCGGCGTGTCAGGTTCAAGATTCGACCGTCGACGAGACCAGCGACGTTGAAATCGATCATCGGTAATTCCGATGCCGTCGGATAGCGTGAGATCGAAGTGTTTTGGTTTGCGAGCCAGCGATGCATGCGTGTGATCTCGTGTCGCTTCACGCATGCTGCAATTAAACTTTTTTGACGTCAGGAGTCGGAATGGGGAGCCTTGTCGGCGCCATCAAGAATGTTTTGCCAGCCAGTCTGCGAAATTTGATTAGTCGCGCATCCTACCCGTACAGGCACGGCAGCAGATTCTTCACTCCCTACGTGATCCAGAAGGACATGGAGGGGCAGCAATTCCATTTCTATGTTGGGGATCGGACCGGACGCAAGTGGTACGACCTTCCGTGCATCAACAATCCGGTCTGGCTCGAGATGCGTTTCCTCCGCGACCACATGGTCGAGGAGGGGGACGTCATCCTCGAATGCGGCGGGCACCATGGGTGCTCCACGATTCTGCTCTCGCGCTGGGTGGGGAGTACCGGCCGAGTTGTCTCATACGAACCGTTCCGACCAAACTTCTCGATCCTGGAGAGGAATGTCGGCCTCAATGACTTGCAGAATGTCGTGCCGCGGCTGGAAGCCGTTGGCGCGACGGACGGCACCATCACATTCGACGAGTCGACGTCGGCGGTGACGTCCGTTGGCAAAGGTGTCACGGTAAAGGTCACACGTCTCGATGATCAAGCGCATCTCAAGCCGACATTCCTAAAGATCGACGTCGAGGGATACGAAATGCAGGTGCTTGAGGGCGCACAAGCCATTCTCGCGACCCGGCCAAAGATTGCGATGGAGCTTCACGCGGAACTGCTCTCGCAGTTCGGTGCATCTGTCGATCGAATCCTCGCGCTGATTGATGTGCGCGATTACAACATCTGGGTGCAGCATCGTGATGATCACAAGCCTGAGCCATTCGAGATCGGCACACCGATCGTCTCGAGAGTGCACCTGTTTTTCATGCCGAAACGGAATGGAAGCCTCCGGACACGCTGAAAAACCTGGCACGTCGAGTCAGCGGCGCCCGACAGCCGGACCGGAGATCATTCGGCGCAGGAGAATTGCCGAGATCCCCCAAGCCAGACCGAACATCGATGCGAACAACACAATTGCACCACGCCTTGGTTTCGTACGTTCATTCGGCACAGCAACCTTCTCGAGCACCGTGAACACCGGTGTATCCTGTTTCTTCTTGATGCGAGCCTGTTCCAACTCAAGACTGAACTTTTGGAAGACCTGGAACGCTATATCGTACTCGCCCTGCAAGCGTGCTCGCTGGACCTGCGCGACGGCACCGACCAGCATGCGGTTGCCGTCTTCATAGACCGCAAGGGTCCGCTGCGCCGACTCGTAGCGCGCCTTGCTCTGCCGGTACTGCTCCTCGACAAAGGTCAACTGCTCGGCGGCCTTCCGTGCTTCGTACTCGATGACGCGTTGCATCATGCGCCCGGATGCGGTCTGTACCAGGTCGGCCGCCGCGAACGGGTCCGGCATCAGGCCGGTCATCGTGATGACTGATGTCTTCTTGTCGATGCTCACAACGAGTCGCTCATCCAGCCGACCAACGATCTTCAAGTATTCGCGACCATATATGCGGAGCGGCGATCCATCGCCACCGCGCCTGGCCAACGTGTCACGTTGCTTCCCCGCTGTGAGCGCCGCGCCAATCCCAACCCGCCAGTCGGCAACCACTGACGCGATACGCTCAACCGTCGTCCGATGCGTCTCGAAGTAGCGGACGAGCGTAATGGGGGTGCGCGATTCGGTAAACTGAAGCGGTGTCTCCGCCACCGTGACGCGAAAATCGAGTGTGCGGGCAATTACCGGATAAAGTTCAGCCGTGATTGTCTGATCAGCAGCTCCCGACGGAAGTTGGATGCCCGCGAGGCCTGCGAGGCCCGACAGCGCACCACCAGACACGCCGATCCGATAGGGCAGCAGTCGTGTCGTCGCCGAATACTCCACCGGTGCTGTGAGCGCGACAGCCAATCCTATCCCCGCACCGATGATTGTCGCGCGTATCGCCGTGCGGCGAGATCGCACGATCAATGCGCCGGTATCCTTGACCCTGCGCACCAATTCGGTGAGGTCAATTTCGTTGTCCGGCTTTGCTGATGGCGTCATGTCGCCTGGGGAATCTGTGGCACGTGTCAGTGCCGGGGACCATTCGTCGCAGGCGTTTTCGAGAAATGGAATCTCACCACGAATCGCGAGTTAGACCAGTGCCGGAGGCGACGGTACTATTGATCGCTGGTACGCGGACGACCGGCAAGCTGTTCATAGACTTCTAGCGTATTCACATAGGTTGCGTCCCATGTGAAGATTGCGGCTCGTGCCATGCCACGGTCGATCTGGTTCTGTCGAAGGTCGGCGTCCATGAGTCTCGAGACACCCTCCCGGATTTCCTCCGCATCGCCGCGTTCGAGCAGTAGCGCCGCGTTGCCCGCCACTTCCGGAATCGACGATCCGTTGAATGCGATGACAGGACAGCCTGCGCGCATTGCCTCAAGGATCGGTATGCCGAAGCCCTCGTACAGCGAAGGGTACACCAGGCAGAGAGAGCGGTTGTACTCGAGGTTGAGCTCCGCATCGGAGAGATACCCGGTGGCGTGGAAGCGCCCTTGCAGCCGCTGGGTGAGCATGCGGTGCTCATTCTCCGTGAGGGAACCGCCCCCGACAATCAGAAGAGTCAAGTCGGGCAACATCGAGACCGCCGTAACGACGGCGTCAAAGTTCTTGTATCCCCCCCGGGTTCCCACGAACAGCACCTGTGGTCGGCATGCCACAGCGGGGAGGGAGTGGAACGTGTCCGCTGCCGCTAGCGGCACGACGACTGTCCGGTCCTCGTACTTGTGACCCATGAACTCCACCAAGTCGCGGCGCGTGCTTTCCGAGATACATATGATACGGTCTGACTCAGCAATCGCACGCCGCTTCTGATTCGAGTGCGCCAGCCTTCGCGGCAACGACGCAAAGCGCTCGTAGACGAAGTCATACACGGTGGTGACGACCTTCGGACCATGCCGGGCTGGCAAGCGGTAATATGTGGAGTGAAAAACGCTCGCATCCGCTCCGAAGTCTGCGCGGCGGTATCGCTCAAGCCGCCTGGCAGTGCGAGCCTCATACTGCGAGAGTGCGAGTGGGGGTGATGGCGTTTCGCGGAAGCCGACGAGCCGGTAACTCTGTGATGGCAATCGCTTGATGATCTCCTGAAACAGGACCGAGATGCCACCGGTGCGCTGGAGATTGAATATGATACCGTCGAAGATGATCATTTCACGAATGGCGATAGGGGCACCACTGACGCTGCTCGAGCGAGAATCAGGCTACCTCGCAGTGAGGAATGCAAACCGTCGGAGTCGCGTGGCATGAGGTTTGTCGAGAACCCACTGCATTTTGAGCGGAGACTCCGTTCTGTCCCCCAAGCGTGCGACCCGAGCGCTGTCGTTCGAAGGTCGCAAAAATGCGGGGTGGTGGCCCGGTGTGATGGCTGAAGTGAGCTAGACGGCGACCGTAATGTTGACGGGAATCCGTCAGAACAAGGAGAGACCGGTGCGAACGTAGAGGTTCGTACGACTGTCTGCGAGTTGAAAGCGACCTGCATACGCGACGCCAGCTTCGAGGCTCACCGAGGATGTACCCCGGTATCGTGTCATGCCGTAGCTACCGTCGATGATCCAGTCGTGATAATTGGGCACCGGGCGCTCGACGTTGACATATAAGCCAGACAAGGGGCGCTGCGTCCGCGAACGCCAGCGGCGCACATTGATGCGCGTCGATCCGTTCTGCCTGAATCGCTCCCACGTCATGCTCTGTCCCGCCATGGCACCCGCGCCGATGGGTGAGGCGAGAAGCTGACCGCGCTGTGTGTGCCCCTGCAGGAGAGTGCCGTGGACATACAGCCCGCCTTGAAAACGCACCTGCCCGATCGGAGGGATATCGCCATCAAAGTATTCGAAGGTCAGGAGCGCGAGCTCCGATTCGCTCCGCCGGGTGGCGATGCGAAATGATGCGATCACCGCCCCGTTATTTTCCGGTTCCGAGGCGAGATCGCGCGAGTCCCACGAGTGATCCTCGCGGAAATACTCGAAACTGACCTCAGCGCCACGTCCCGGAAAGTTCCATCTCACGAAACCTGACGCGAGTTGGTTGTCGAAGTCACCATTCTGGTCGTTATCGGGTCCGACGCGCCCTTGAAAGCTCTTCTTGAATATGCCCTCGAAAGGTTTTGACCACGCGTCCCATCGCTGCGACGGTTCCCGGTATGGCGAATGATAGAAACGGGTTGCGCCTAACTCAAGCGTTGGCAGCAGGCCGGGCATAAAGCTCACCGTCAAGCCTGAAGCAACGCGCCTCGTGCCTGACTGCCGACCGCCGACAAATACGTCACCGCCGCCGACCGGCGAATAAGAACTCTGGTCGAGGACGCCAAGAACGTAATGGCCGTTGAATCGCCCGAACCTGGGCACACGAGTACCGCGCCCGGTCGTGCCGAAGAAAAGATGTGGAAACCCGGCGGCATTCGGCCCAAGCACTGCCGGAAATGACTCGCCCGGTCCCCAGCCCTGATTGGAGGTCGATACGCCGGTGACCATGCCAAGACCGCGAAGGCTGATCGAGCTTTCCCCGCCATCGATCCGATGGTATGCGCGATCGCCGAAGCGCTGCGGCAGGTCGATGCTCTCCGGGAAGAGCGCCTCTGCGTAAGGCGACGCGTCAGATCTCACCGCCATCAACGGGAACCGGCTGTTCTGGGCAACGAACGCAATCGGCGCCGCAACAGCAGTCAACCGGCCCCATCGCACCGATGCCGTCAGCGCGAGCGCCGCGTTGCCGCCGCGTCCCTGCCAGATCGGCCCGTCATTCGAGCCCCATGGGAAGCCGCTGTTGGCGCCGATGAACGCCGTACCGCCAAGCGCTGCCTTCTTTGCCAGGCTGCGACGCATCGCGTCACGCCATGGATGGTTCTTCGTCGTCGGTGCATCGAGAAATTCCTGCAGGTCAGCAACGGCGAACGGGCGTGTGGCCCACGGCGTCGGCGCAATCCGCCCAGTGATCTCGAGCGCGCGCATGTACCGCTCGAGATCACCACCGACCGGTGCCCCGGCCGCAGCACCCGCCGGACCGGTGTTCATTGGCCGTTGCGCAAAGGCCGGCACCACCGATGCCACCGTAAAGCCCGCACCGACGGTGACGACTGATCGTAAGAAGCTAC
>Ga0105048_10003111_pt1 | contig 27174 bp, 22 predicted proteins | sample MAT05_FD_78382 | JGI IMG/M metagenome (GOLD analysis project Ga0105048, IMG submission 78382) | Freshwater microbial communities from Lake Fryxell liftoff mats and glacier meltwater in Antarctica - MAT-05 | ecosystem: Environmental > Aquatic > Freshwater > Ice > Liftoff microbial mat | place...
GAAGTTCTGGCGCGACGCCGGTAAGCGGGTCGCGATTGTGTCCGGCAGAAGTTCCGCGGCCGTGACCCGCCGCGCCGCCGAGCTCGGCATCGCGCCGGTTCACCAGGCGCAAGCGGACAAGCGGCCGGCGTTCGAGCGGGTGCTGGCCGAGGTCGGCGTGGCGGCCGATGAGGTATGCGCCGTCGGCGACGACCTGCCCGACCTGCCGGTGCTGCTGCGGGCCGGGCTGGCGGTGGCGGTGGCCGACGCGGCACCGGAGGTCCGCGCCGCTGCCGACTACGTGACCGCGGCGGCGGGCGGCGCCGGGGCCGTCCGCGAAGCGATCGAGTGGCTGATGAAGCTGACGGGCGAGTGGGAGCGGGTCGTCGAGTCGTTCCGCGCAGCCGCCCGCTGACGGGCCGGCAGCGCAATCTCGTCCGGGGGACAACCGATCGTGTGGACGCCGCGGCGGGTTCTGCTCTTCCTCGCCGGCACCGTGCTGTTCGCAGCGGTGTACGGGGTGTACGCCCTCGCCCTCGGCTGGATCGACGGCCTCCCCCAACTCCCTTCCAAGATGCTGGCGCGCGGGAACGGCGAGTTCCGCCCGCCGGACCGGCCGGTGCTCCCGACGATCCAGCTCCTCCGCGAGGCGTTCGGCCCCGGGTGCAGCGAGGAGAACACCACCACCTACGCCAACCAGTTCACGTTCAAGAGCGGCGAGTCGTGGGTCGTCGTCGCCACCGGCCGGGTGCCGAACCCGGACGGCGGGAAGTCGGTCGCGCTCAGCCCGTTCAGCGTCGCCGTGTTCGGCAAGCCGCGGCCGTCGCACCTGCGGGCGCCGGGCGAGGTGGCCGAGGTCAGCACGTTCCACTCGGACAAGGCGGTGATGGAGTTCGACCGGCCGGTGTCGGGGTTCGCCGACATGAGCAAGGCGAAGCTGCTGCGGCTCGAACTCGTCAGCGACCCCGAGGCCACGACCGAGGACAAGCGGCGCGGGTTCGTCCACGTCACGAACAACCAACGGTCGGACGACCGGAACAAGTCGCTGGTGATGCGGACCCCCGGCCCGCTGTTCTACCGCGACCCGAAGAACGCCGACCGCCGGGCCGCCGGCCCCGACGTGTGGACGGACGCGGCGATCGAGATCGTGGACCGGCAGAACCTGCCGCGCGCCTACGGCGCGCCCGCCCCGGAGACCGCCACCACCCGCGCGAAAGACCTGCAGGAGGCGGGCGTCGTGCCCGACATCCTCGCCGGCCGCCGCTACCCGCCGCCGACGGTCACGGCCGTGGGCCTGAAGGTGTATCTCGACGACCCCGCCGCGAAGGCGGCCGCGGAGAAGAAGGGCTCGGCCGGGTTCTCCGGCGTCCGCCGGCTGGAACTCGGCGAGAAGGTGCTGCTGAACCTGTGGGTGGATGCCAGCCAGTCGGTGATGGCGGCCCCGGGGTCGGGCGACGGCACCAGCCCCCTCGGGGTGCGCGACGAGCCGCCGGCCGCGGTCGCGGTACTCGGCGGGCTATTCACTGCCGCGCAGTCCATCCGGCGGCTCGACCGGGCATTGTTGCAGGTCGAAACGCTCGGCCCGTTCGCCTACGACGCGGAGCGGAACGTCGGCCGGTTCGACGTGGTGCCTCAGGCCGAGCCGAGCGTGCAGGACTACGTGCAGGTTCACAAGCTGCCGCCGCGCGGCGGTACGCAGCGGCTGTTCAGTCAGGTGCTGGAAATCGAGTTCAACGGCCCGCTGGCCGGCGGCAAGGAACCCGAGGCGAAGGCCGCGGCCGTCGCGCCCGCGGCGGGGCCGTCGTTCAAGGAACTCCGCGCCTGGACGTACACGCCGGGTCGGCTCGTCATGGTGTCGTCCGACGCGGACCGACTCAACGCCTTCGGCACCGAGCTGGTTCACGACCAGGGGAAGAACCGGACGGTGCTGAAGGGGTCGCCGGTGACGGCGATCCGCGGCAACGAGGTGCGGGCCGACAAGAAGGAGGCCGGCGAGAGCGTGCTGACCGCCGGCGCCGCCGGCCGCCCCGCGACGCTCACGATGACGACTACGACGACGACCGGCCCCGCCGGCCCGAAGCGGGCGACGGGCTCGCTCATCGAGGGTGCCGGCACCATGAAGCTGTTCGACCCGAACAGCGGCACGCAGTCGGTGGAGGCGGCGTGGGGCAGGTCGATGTCGCACACCCGCGAGGCGGCCCAGGGGCGCGAGCTGGACCTGCTCACGTTCACTGGCGCGGCCTCGTTCGACGACCGCAAGGCCGACTTCTGGCTGAAGGGGAATGTGCTGAAGCTGTGGCTCGACCCGGCGGGGCAGGGCGGCGGCCAGGCGCTGCCTCACCAAGTCCAGGCGCTCGGCGATGTCACGAGCCACTCGCCCGACTACGACATCGAGCGCGCCGACCACCTCAACGTCGTATTCACCGAAGGGACGGCCCGGCCGACGCCGCGCGCCGTCGCCGCTGCGCCCGCCGCACCGGCTCCGACGACCACGCCGCCGCCCGCCGGTGCGCCGGCGGTCGCGTCCGCGCCGGAAGCGAAAGAGGAGCCGAAGCCGAAGCCGCCGATCCGGCTCCGCGCCCGGCTCATCAACACGACGGTCGAACGGGTGGCGACGAAGAACGACTTCGCGGGTCTGGACCCGCCGGGGTCGAAGATGCCGGGGTTGTCGCCGGCCGACCCGGCGTCGCGGCCCGTGACCGGGGGCACCAAGTATCAGCTGAAGCAGGCCAGCTGCGAGGGGGGCGAGCAGGTCAACGGCCGGCTCGTGCCGCTGGTGCATCAGGACCCGGCCGACCCGAGCAAGCACCCGCGCGGCCTCGACATCTACGGCAACAGCCTTCACCTCGACCAGACGCCCGACGGCGGCGTCATGACCGTGACCGGCGAGGCCGGGCGGCCGGGTCAGGTTCACCACGAGGGGATGTCCGTCGTCGGCCCGAAGGTCGTGATCGACCAGCTGCGGAACAAGCTCCTCGTCGAGGGGGGCGGGTCGCTGGCGATGCCGGCGGGGAGCACGCTGGCCGGCGGCGAGCCGCAGAAGGCGCCACCGCCGAAGGCCGGCGAGCCGCAGAAGGCGGCTACTGCGAAGTCCGACGTGCCGCCGCCGCCGCTCGTCGTCCACTGGCGCGACTCGATGCTCTTCGAGGGTGCGCTGAAGTCGGCGGAGTTCATCGGCCGCGTCCGGGCGGTCCAGGGCGAATCGTCGGTCGTTTGCCACACCCTTCAGGTGTTCTTCGACAAGCCGGTGGCGTTCAACCCGGGCCGCCCGTCGGCCGGAGTCGCCGCGAAGAACGACGCCAAGATCGAGCGCGTCCACTGCTACGCCGCCCCCGGCGACTCGCCCGACGAGCCGAGCAGCGCCAACGAGGTTCACTACACCGACGTGGTGCGCGACCCCGCCGGCCGAGTCCTGAAGTGGCAGTTCCTCAAGTCCGCGGCGCTGGAGATGACCGCGAAGGCCGCCGACGCCGTGGGGCAGGAGCCGTACCAGCTCGTCACCGCCGTCGGCCCCGGCGAGGTGCGCATCTGGCAGTACGGCGAGAAGGACGCGGCCCGCACGAAGGCCCCGCCGCCGCCGAAGGACGTGGCCCGCCCGGCTACAGCGGAGGGCGAGATGAAGCTGACGGTGGTGAAGTTCACCGGCCGCATGGTGGCGAAGGACAAGGGGCGGCTGTACCAGGAGGCGGTGTTCCTCCCGGAGCAGAACGGCGGCGCGCCGATCGAGGTCGTTCACGCCCCCGCGTCAGAGCCGGGCGCGGACATCCCGCGCGCCAACCCGCCGGTCGGCACGGTGACGCTGCGGTGCGCCGACCGGCTGGTCGTGTCCACGCACCGGCCGGACGGCTTGCCCGCGGCGCAGCGGATGGACGCCTACGGGAACGTGTTCATCCGCTCCGACGAGTACGACGGCTGGGGCGAGATTGTGAACTCGGACGGCCGGTACGTCACGCTGTCCGCGGCGGGGAACGCGCTGGCGCGGATCTCGCACCGGTTCAACGGCAGCGGCAACACCGCCCGGCGGATCGTCTACGACCGGGCGACCGGCGACTACCGAGTCACGGAGAGCGCCGGGGCGACGATCCAGCCGCCGGGGCGGTAGCTCTGGGGAGTCGCACGTGCGAAAAGCCCGGGGACGGCCGTCCCCGGGCTTTCTTCCCTTCCCGCGCCCCGGTCGGCTACAACCACCTGTAGCCCCGGAGTCGCCGATGCCGCACCCGCTGTTCACCCCCGAAGTCCGGCTGCTGCTCGGCGAGCGGAACGACGCCGGGCTGCGCGAGTTCTGCGAGTCGCTCCACCCGGCCACGGTCGCGGAGGCGCTGGACGACGAGTTCACCCCCGAGCAGGTGTGGGAGGCGATCAGCCACACCGACATCCGCGGCCAGGCGTCGATCTTCGAGTACCTGCCGCCGGCCCGGCAGGTGGAGATGATCGAGAAGGCCCGCCCGCAGGTCGGCCAGCTCCTGGGCAAGATGTCGCACGACGACCGCGTGGACCTCGTCCGCCGGTTGCCCCCGAACGTCCACGAGGCGCTGTTGCGGCTGGTGGACGAGGCCGACCGCCGCGACATCGCGACCCTCGGGCAGTACGGCGCGGACACCGTCGGCGCCATGATGACGACCGACTACGCGTGGCTCCCCGGCACCCTGACCGCGGCCGAGGCGATCGACCAACTCCGCCAACAAGCCCCCGACCGCGAGACGATCTACTACGTCTACGTCCTCGACGAGGCGTCCCGGAAGCCGGACGGCACCCTGGCCCCGCGGCGGCTCCTCGGCGTGGTGTCGCTCCGCGACCTGATCCTCGCCCCGCGCCACGCCCTGATCCGCGACCTGATGGAGAGCGAGGTCGAAACCCTCCGCTACGACGAGGACCGCGAGGCCGTGACGAAGCTGTTCGCGCGGTACGACTTCATCGCGGTGCCGGTGGTGGACGACCGGTTCGGCCTCCTCGGCATCGTCACCCACGACGACGTGCTCGACGTGGTCCAGGCCGAGGCGACGGAGGACTTGCAGCGCCAGGCCGGCGTCGGCCCGATCGAAGGGAATTATCTCGACGCCGCGTTCGGAGTCGTGTGGCTGAGCCGCGTGAAGTGGCTGGCGGTCTTGTTCGGCATGCAGATGTTCACGATCAACGTGATGGCGCACTACGAGGGCCAGCTCGAGGGCGGTGCCGGGAGACCGGGCGGCGGCGGCGGGCTCGCGTTCCTGATCGTGTTCATCCCGCTCTGCTTGTCGGTCGGCGGGAACGCCGGCTCGCAGGCCTCGACGCTGGTGACCCGCGCGCTGGCGCTGGAGCAGATCCGCACGCGTGACTGGCTGCAGGTGTGCCGCCGGGAACTCCTGATGGCGGCCGCCCTCGCCGCGACCCTGGGCATCCTCTCGGTCGCCCGGACCTACTGGCTGACGCCGGCGGAGGTGCTGGCGAAGGTGCCGCCGGGCGGGTTCTGGAGCTTGGTCTGGGTGGTGACGTTCGCCGTCATGGGCATCTGCCTGACCGGGGCCATCATCGGGGCCATGCTGCCGCTCGGGATCAAGGCGGTCGGGTGGGACCCGGCGCTGATGTCCGGCCCGTTCATCGCCACCCTTTCCGACGTGCTCGGGATCGTCATCTACTTCAGCATCATCACCGTGTTCTTCTGACGCGCCGGTCACCCGATCACGTCCGCGACGGGGATGGTGCCGAGCGGCGTGCCGTCGAGGACGAGCGGGACGGCACTCCCGTGCGAGTCGTCGGTGCGAGTGGCGTAGGCGGCGGCGTCGCCAACCCCGTGCGGGTTCGTGTACACCTCGATCTGCCGCTCCTCGATGTTCACGGTCCAATACTCGGGGACGCCGGCCCCGGCGTAGATGCGGGCCTTGTCAATGCGATCGCGCGCGAGCGAAGATACCGACGACTCGACGAGAATCAGGGTGTCTGCGGGACCGGGGTGGCGCGTGCGGTATTTCTCGTCCGGGCCGCGCGCGATCCCGATGTCGGGTTCGGGTTGGCTGTCGTTCAACGTCGTCCCGAATTGACAACTGAGTGTGTAGTGCTCCGGGACGAGTTTTGCGAATCGTCGGTTGAGAACCCGGATGGCGGCGTCGTGTTCGGGCGAGCGCGACATCTTGAGAACCAGGTAGCCTTCGAGGAGTTCGACCGGGTCGGCTTTCGTCAGGAAGCCGATGCGGATCAACTCGTGGTACTCGTCGATCGTGAAGCGGCGGATGTACTCCAGCCCGCCGTACCTCGGGTAAGGTGGCTGTGGTGCGGCCGGTGCGGACGGGCGCGGCGGTGGGGTCAGCGTCGCGGTGGTCATGCCGTCGAGCCTCGGAAGTCATTACCGTTCTACCACACCCACCGCCACCGCCTCAACCCGTGACCACACGCCGGCCCTCGACGCGCACGCGCCCGCCGGCCAGCTGCCGGATCGCCTCCGGGTACGCCTCGCACTCGGCCGCGAACACGCGAACGGCCAGCGAATCCGGCGTGTCGCCGTCCAGTACCGGCACGCACCGCTGCACCACCACGGGGCCGGTGTCGTACGTGTCGTCGGCGAAGTGTACGGTGCAGCCGGTCAGCTTCGCCCCGTAGGCCAGCACCGCCTCGTGGACGTGGCGGCCGTACATCCCTCGGCCCCCGAACGCCGGCAGGAGTGACGGGTGGATGTTCAGCACGCGGTGGCGGAAGTCCGGCGGGATCGGCAGTAGATGGAGCCAGCCGGCGAAGCAGACGAGATCGGGGGTAAAGTTTCGCACGGCTTCCCACACGCGGTCCGCGAAGCCGTCGCCTCGCGCCGCCACGACCGCCGGCACGCCGGCCCGCTTCGCCCGTTCGACCCCGAACGCATCCGCCCGGCTGGATACCACGCCGACCACGCGGGCGGGTAGGGAGCCGTCGGCGGTGCGGTCGAGCAGGTTTTGCAAGGTGGTGCCGCCGCCGCTGACGAGGCAGACGAGGCGTAACGGGTCGGGCATCGGGGGCCGCCGGGCTTGGGGAAACGACCGCGGTGTTTTATGCTATCAGGGAACGGGGTTGACCCCCGGGTGAAAGGACCGACCCGCGGATGGACGGCATCTACCCCGAGATGGCCCGGCGGACCGAGCCCGCCAAGCTCCTCGGCTACATCAACTTCTCCGACGGCCGCCCCGACCCCCGCTTCCAGAAGGGGCTCGCGGACGGCTACGCCCTGCTGTTGGAACACGACGACGCCGCCCCGTGGCTCACCCTACTCGACTGGCTCGTCAAGCAACTCGCCGACCTCGCCGCGTCCGGGGCCGCCGCCTTCCGCGACACCACCCAGGCGAACGGCGTTCTCGCCGCCGCGGCGGGGCTTTCGCCAGCGTACCGCGAGCACCACGCCGACCTCCTCGCACACCAGCCGGACGTGGAACTGTTCACGCCGTTCTTCCTGGCCCGCGGCTTCGAGGCGATTCTGCGGCAGGGCGCGCCGTGGGGCGAAACCACTCGGCTCGTCGGCGGCGCCGTCCGCACGCTGAACGACTTCGTCGGCTACCGCCCGATCGCCGTGCTGGAGACGCGGCCGAACACCGACTACTACCCGCACGAGAAGGTCCGCCCCGTCCCGCTCTACCTGAAGGGGGCCGGCGTCGCCCCCGGCCGGTACGCCGACCTGCTGCGGCCGGCGCTCGAGCTCCTCACCACGACCGCGCCGGAGCTGCTCGACGAGGCGTGCTTCGACCCGGAGCGGATGGACGAACTCGGGTTCGACCCGCGCGCCCACGACCACTTCCACCCGATCAACAAGCGGCCGAACGTGCTGTTCGGCGAATGGGACCCGCACACCATCGACGCGAAGGGATTTTACCGCCGCTTCGTGCTGCGCCAGATGACGCTCGACACCCTCCTGACGTGGGTCCACCCGCCGGCCGGCGTCGCCGTGGGGGACCGCGGCGAACGGCTGTTTGAGGCCTCGGCGGTGCTCGCCGGCACCATCCTCATGGGCGCCGGCGTCAGCGGCACGGGGCCGACCACGTACGACTCGACGGTCACGCTGTCGAAGCTGGTGCCGCGGATCGCGCGCTACCGCGACGGGTTCTACAAGAAGCTCCTGGCGAACCTCCCCGGGGCGCACGGCGAGCGGCTGCGCGACGAGGCCGAGAAGCGGAAGCAGCCGTTCGCCGGCGTCCGCCAGTACTTGAACCAGGCGATTGCCACGCAGCGGGCGGCGCACCTCCAGGACCGCCGGCTGGCCCAGCTGTTCGCCGCGATGGGCTACCCGCGCGCGGCCCGCGAGCAGGCCCAGAAGATCGCCGCCCCCGCGGTCCGCATCGGCACCGAGGTGCGCCTCCGGCAGACCGAAGCCGACTTCGCCGCCGACCGCGGCGACCTGGCGGCCGCCGCCCGGCTGCTCGGCGAGGTCGAAGTGCTGCTCCGCCGCGGCATCGACTGTGGGGCCGTCATCGACCCGTGGAACGTGCTCGGCTACCAGGGGCTGTTCCCGATCTTCCCCGGCCGCGAGGACACCGTCCGCGACCCGCGCGCGGAGGAGCTGATCCACACCGTCGGCCGGCAGTTCGAGCTGTACGCGAAGGCCGTGAGCGCCGCCGCGGTCGCCGACGACCCCGCCACCCGCGACCGGCTCGGGCGGGCGATGCGGGCGCAGGCCGAGTGGTGGGACCGCTTCGCCACCGGCACCGTGAACGACCTGCCGCGCATCCACGGCGGCGACCGCGCCGACGCCGCCGGGCACGTCGCCGCGGCGCTCGCGGCGTGGTCGAAGCGCGACCCGGGCGAGAACGACCTCGCCTTCTGGCGGCAGCACCGCGAGGGCTTCACCAGCCCGGCGGCGTTCGCGCAGGTGATCGCCGCGCTGAACCGCCACGGCGAGTGGAAGGCCGGCATGGGCCTCCTGATGACGTGGCTGTCCGCGAGCGACGCCGTGCCGCTCGAAGACCCGTCGGCGTCGTTCGACGACCTGGCCGAGAAGTGGCTGGCCGGCGTCGTGAACGCGGCCGCGGTTCCGCCGGCGGAGCGGGCCGCGCTGGTGCGGCGCTTCTTCGAGCTGCTCGAGGTGAACGCCGAGGAAAAATTCACCCCCGCCGACGACTGGCTGCCGGGTGACGAGGACGACGACGAGGAGCCCGACGACGACGACGAGGACGACGACGACACGTTTGCGTCGGCCTACGAGGGGATGACGTTCCAGGACTCGGCCGGCGACGGCGAGGACGGGGCGGTCGCGGACGGCTCACCGCGGGCGGGCGGCGACTTCTCGCTGGAGGGGGACGCGGACGACCTCGAGACGCGGCTCAAGTTCTTCCACATGGTCGCCCGCCTGTGGCGCGTCGCGGCCCGGCCCGAACTGTGGGGCCGCGGCGACCCGGCCGTTCACGACACGCTCGCCGGCTGGCTCGGCGCCGCGCGGCGGAGTCGGGCGGCGCTGGCGCGGTTCCTCGACCGGGTGCGCGAGATTGCCGTCCCGGAGCCGATCGGCGGGCACGAGGGGATGATCGAGTTCGACCGCCGCCGGGCGCTGAAGGGGCACCTCCTCGACCTCGGCGTCGCCACCTGCGTCGAGGCCGGGCGGGCGGCGCTGGCGCTGTCGGCGGTGCTGGCCGCGGCCGGCGAACTGGCCGCGCCCGGCGGCGCGACCGCGGACGCCCCGGCCGACCCCGCCGCGCCGCCGGACTGGGAACCGTTGCTGATTCCGGTGGAACGCGCCATCGCGGCGCGTGACCCGGCCCTGGTGCGCCGGCTCCTCCCGGCGTTCGTCACTCGTTTCCGCGGCGAACCGCTGCTGTACTGCCCGCCGTCCGACGGCGGTCAGCCCGCGCAGGTGCTGCGGGCACAAACCGCGCTCCACGCGCTCGAAGACCTCCTGACGCGGCTGCCGCGGCTCGGCCTGCTGCGCGAGACGTTCCACCTGACGAAACTCGCCCGCACGATGGAGTGGAACAGCCCGCCGGCCGGCCGTCGCGTCAGCAGCTTCGACCAGCTGTTCCGCACCGCCCTGGTCGGCGTCGTGGACGCGCTCGTCGCGTCGGCCCCGGGTTGGGGGAGCGACGGCGGGGCCGACGGGCCGCTCGCCGCCATGCTGTTCCGCATCGCCGACGAGTTCCAGAAGCTGTGGGTCGAGCACAGCCAGTCGCTGCGGCTGTCGGTGCTCGAGGCCGTGACCGACGACGCCGACTGGGAGGCGGTGCGCGGGTTCGTCGGCCGGTACGGCAGCGACCTGTTCACGGTGCCGTTCCTGGGCCTGTCGAACATGCGCGGCATCCTGGCCCGCGGGGTGGCGGCGTGGCTCGACCACGAGGCCGAATTCGCCGACCCCGACCGCCGCCCGCGGCTCGTGGACGACTGGGAGGACGGCAAGCTCGACAAGGCGCGGACGGCGCGCGCGGCCGAGCTGGTGCTGCAGGCGTTGGTCGAGCACTACGACGAGTACCGCGACTACAACACGACGACGACGCAGAGCGACTACGGCGAGAACATCCACATCCTGCTGGACTTCCTGCGGCTGAAGGTGAAGTACGACCGCACGGCGTGGCGGATGCGGCCGTTCGCGCTGGCCCACGAGGTGCTGTGCCGCCGCGGCCAGGACGTGCTCGCGGCCCGCTGGCGCGAAACCATCCAGGGCCGCACCCGGAAGCACGCCGACGAGATGCTGGACGAACTCGCCAGGCGGGAGGCGCGCTACGCGGTGCGGCTGCGGACCGTGCGCGACCGGCTGGAGGAGCGCTTCCTGCTGCCGCTGGAGATCGACCGCGCCGCGGCGCAGGTCGGCCCGGCGGCGGAGGCGGCGAAGGCCGGGGAAGGGGAGGAGAGTGCGGCGTTCGTGCGGCTGCTGGTGGCGGTGTCGCCGCTGCGAGACACGGTCAGCGGCGTGGGGCTCGAGGTGCCGGCGTGGGTGCGGCGGCTCGAAGACGCGCTGCGCCAGTCGCGCGACCCCGACGCCGAGAGTGAGGGGGGTGTGGTGCCGCTGCCGCTCGACTTCGCGGAGCTGAAGCGGCAGCTCCAGGAGTGGGACCGGCCGCTGGGGGAGTAATGTCTTGCTTCGCCGCTAGCGGCGATGCACGCTCACCACGCTCACCACGGCTTCTCCATCATCGACACGATCTGAATCGCCATCGCGTTCACCGCCCGCTGCGACGCCGTCGTGGTGGACTCACCCAACTCCGGCAGCTCGCGGCCGGTCGCCACCAGCCGCGTCGGCGGCGCGGCCTGCACGACCGCCGGCGGCGGCGGGGCGGGGTCGGTCGGGTCGAACAGCGGCACCGGGTCGCCCGGGAGCTCCGGCACCCCCGTCCGCCCCGGCTGCTGGCCGCGCTTCGGCGCCGACAGCACCTCGCCGCTCCGCAGGTCGCGCCACAGCACGTCCACGCTCAACACCACGTCCGCCTCGCGGATCAGGTTCTGAAGGTTGCGGTTCAGCACCGTCTTGTCGATCCCCACCACGTTCGCCTGCAACTCGGTGTCGGCGCGCTCCGGGTCGGAGACCACCTTGAACCGCGTCCGCTTGCCGATCTCGCGCACCACCGCCCGCTGCAAATCGACTTCGATGGCGCGGAACGGCGTCGTCTGGAACGCCCGGTTGGTGAACGTCGGCACGTACACGGTGCCGATGTTCGTGTCGTAGAGCGCGTCGGCGCCGAGCTTGTAGCCGAACACGGTCGGCGCGCCGCCCTGACAGCCGACGACCACGGCGAGGGCGACGACCGCGACGGCGGTATACCTGCGGGTCATGCGGGCCTCGCCGGGTCAGGGGGCGGCGTTGTAACCGGGCAGCGTCGCCGGCAGCCGGGCGGGCGTCGCCGGGGCCGTCGTCGCGGGCGCGGGCGCCGCGTCCGACGGGCGGGCCTCGGGCTGGAGGGTCGTCGGGCGGCCCATCAGCTCGTCCCACTTCGCCTGCAGGACGCGGATCGGGTCGTTGCCCGGCGGGGTACGTCCCTCGGCAATCGACCGCATCAGGAAGTCCTTCCGCTCCGTGGCCAGGTCGGCGTAGCGGGTGCCGGCGTAGCGGCGGCGGACCAGCTCGTAGTAGAACACGGCCGAGCCGGGGTGGCCGGTCCGCTCGTAGTAGCGGGCCGTCTCGAAGTCCTTCTCGGCCTGCTGGAAGCGGATGGCGAAGCGGGCGCGGTTCATCCGCTCGGCCATGTCGGGGTCCTGCGTGATCTCCGGCACCGTCGCCTCGGCCATCTGCACCAAGTGGAGTGCCTCGGCGCACTTCCGGCCGTCGTACAGGGCGCCGCCGGTGGCGTTGTTCTTCGCCTGCACCGCGTAGGCGATGGCCTGCGGCCGCCACCGGCTCTCCGGGTGGAGCTCGACGAGCTGGCTGAAGTAGTGGTCGGCCTCGTCGAAGTTGCCGCGCACGAAGTTGACGTACCCGCACCAGAACAGCGCCATGTCGGCCGTCGGGCCGGTCACGTCGTGGGTGTGGATGTTCTCCAGCACCTCGGTCGCGCGGCCCTCCTGCACGAGGAACGGCCGCGACTTGTCGAGCGGGTTGTTCCAGCGCGGCCGCCAGTGGAGCACGCCCTTCTCGCCGGCCGAGCTGCGGGCGGCGATCTCGTCGCGGAAGTCGTCCAGCCAGTAGTCGGAGATCTCGAACATGCGGACGCACGCCTCGCGGCGGTGGGCGCCGGTCGGGAAGTCCATCAATAGGCGGTGGTACGTATCGACGGCGCGCGGGTAGTTGCTCTGCATCCGGTCGCACTCGGCCTGCATGAAGCGGGCGCGCTCGGCGAGGGCGGCCGAGTTGCCGGTGTTGTCGGCGAGGCTCTTGAACCGGTCGCGGGCGTCGGCGTAGTGGGCGGCGGTGAACTGCCCCTCGGCGTCGGCCAGCTTCTCCTCGGCGCGGGGGTCTTCGTAGCTCTTGGAGAAGCGGACGTTGGCGACCCGCTCCTTGAACTTGTTGAAGCCCTGACAGCCGGGGGCGACGAGGACCGCGGCCAGCGCCCCGGTGAGGAGCTGGAGTCCGCGGCACACCCGCCCGGCAGCGTCGGCCATGACCTCTCCCCCGATTCCGTTCGGTCGCTACCCGTCGGCGAGGAACCGGTGCATCCGCGGCCGGCGGCCGAGCACGAAGCTCACCACCTGCCCGAGGAGCGCCCGAAGCTCCGCCCGCACCGACTCCAGTTCCACCGGCCCGCCCGCCGCGAGGGCGGCGAGCGCCCGCACGGCGTCGCCCGAGAGCGGCCGGCGGTCGGCCTGGGCCGGGCTGCACGGGGTGCACACCACCCCGCCGGCCGCGGCGCTGAACCACACCCGCGGCACGCCCCCCGGTACGGCCTTCCCGCACCCGGTACACACGTCGAGCCGCGGGCTATATCCCAGCTCCTTGAGCCAAACAAGCTCGAATCGCGTCACCAGATCAGCAACCTGCGGGGCAGGGGGTCTGCGCAAAGTGGACGATGCGCGGACGTGGTCAACCCCTCCCCCGCCCCCTCCCCCGGAGGGGGAGGGGTGCTCGCGCGGGGTAACCTCCTGTGACTTCGCGGAGGCCGCGACGTCGCCCTGCCAGTCGGTCGGTTCGTCCCCCCCCTTCCCTCCCAGGGAAGGGGGGCCGGGGGGGTTAGGTGCGTCCGCGCGTCGTACACCGGGACCGGGCGCGGAGGTGGCAACCCCTCCCCCGGCCCCTCCCCCGGAGTGGGAGGGGTGATTGATCCCCGCAGCCTCCTGCGGCACCGCTTCCGCTACGGAGGTGCCCGGCCAGTCGGTCGGTTCGTCCCCCCCCTTCCCTCTTAGGGAAGGGGGGCCGGGGGGGTTAGGTGCGTCGGCGCGCGTTCCAGCTCGGACGGGTGCGGAGGTGGCAACCCCTCCCCCGGCCCCTCCCCCGGAGGGGGAGGGGTGCTCGCGCGGGGTAACCTCCTGTGACTCCGCGGAGGCCGCGATGCCGCCCGACAAGTCGGTCGGTTCGTCCCCCCCCTTCCCTCTTAGGGAAGGGGGGCCGGGGGGGTTAGGTTGCTCGGGGCTTCTCCCCAGCTTCCGCAGCGTGTCGAGCGCCGCGTCGAACAGATCGGGGTGCGGGTCGTAATCCTGGGTTCCGTCGGACAGCAGCTCGGCGACGTAGTACCCCGCGTACAGCGCCGACAGGTTCTCCCGCAGGGCTGGGAACCGTTCCTCCATCCGGGCTTCGGTGAGGAGGTCGAGCCCGCCGTGGGCTTTCCGGAGGAACACGACGCGGCAGACGGTCAGGAGGTCGAAGGCGCCGTCGAAGCTACTCTTGAGTCGGCGGCCGCCCTTCGCCAGCCCGCGCACCTTGCCGAACTCGCGGGTGAACAGCGTCGTGATCCGGCTGGTCTCGCTCCAGTCGGTGCCGCGGACTACCAGTGCCAGCGCCTGCTCGGCCGCCATCGCTTCCCCCGGGCGTCCTTCTGTGATAGCACAGGAGGGAGGGTGGGGCGAAGCCCACCCGTCGCAACGGGTGGGGGTGTGCAATGGCGTCGCTCGCGGACCTGCGGCAGGAGTACAGCGCCGGCGGCCTCTCCGAAGACGACGCCGACCGCGACCCGTTCGCGCTGTTCCGCCGCTGGTTCGATCAGGCGGTCGTCGCCGGCCTGCCCGACCCGAACGCCTTCACCCTCGCCACCAGCACGCCGGACGGTTCGCCGTCGGCGCGGGCCGTGCTGCTGAAGGGGCTCGACGCGCGCGGCTTCACGTTCTTCACGAACTACGACAGCCGCAAGGGCCGGGAACTGGAGGCGAACCCGCGCGCGGCGATGGTCTTCCTGTGGCAGGCACTCGAACGGCAGGTGCGGGTGGAAGGAACGGTCGAGGTGGTGACGGCGGCGGAGTCGGACGAGTACTTCGCGGTCCGCCCGCTCGGCAGTCGGCTCGGGGCGTGGGCGTCGCCGCAGAGCGCGGTGATTCCGGGTCGCGCGTACCTGGAACAGCAGCACGCCGAGTTGACGACGCGCTACCCCGGTGGGGTGGTGCCGCGACCGCCGCACTGGGGCGGTTATCGGGTGCTGCCGCGGTTGATCGAGTTCTGGCAGGGGCGGCCGAGCCGGCTGCACGACCGCATCCGTTTCACGCACGATGGGGAAACGTGGGTGCGGGACCGGCTGGCGCCGTGAATGGCGGAATCACAAGGCGAGCCGACCGCCGTCAGGCGGCGGGTGATGGGAACGTCGCCCGCCGCCTGACGGCGGTCGGCTCGCCGGCTCGCGTCGCGCGTCACTCCCACCGCCCGAACTGATCGACCCAGCGGATCGCCGCGTAGTACCACACGGCGGCGAGCACGAACCCGGCGCCGGCGAAGAGCGGCCACCACACGAAGCCGGCCGCGACACACCCCGCCGCGAGCAGCAGCGAGAACCAGAAGAACGCCCACATCCCCGCACGGCCCGGGACGCCCCAGAGCGCCAACTTGACCCACGAGGGTCGCTCGCGGGGCGGTCGGGTCGGTTCCATCGGGGCGCCCCTCCCATCACTTCTTCGCCACACACGGTCGGGCCATCACAGCCATGATGAGCGTCTCGCCGTCGCGGGTCCGGTGCGGGGTCACCACGGGGAAGAAGCGGTCGCAGGTGCAGGTGTACGTCACCTCGCCGAGGCCGGGCGGGCGGATCTTCAGCGCCACCCGGCCGTTCTCGTCGCGCGGCCGCTCCACCTTCACTTCCAGCTTCTGCTTGTCGATCAGGTCGAACGTCACGGTGCCGCCGGGGGCGATGGATTTCGCCTCGGTGGCGTGCATCTTGAACCCGGTCAGCGTCGGGTCGCGCTTCTGCACCTCCTTCGCCAGCTCGGCAAGGCGCTCGTCCACGGTCCGGTTCCCGCCGGTGGCCAGGACGGTAACGACGGTGATGCGCACCGGCTGCTCCGGCACGGGCTGACACGCCGGCGCGGCACACGCCGCCACGAACAACGCCGACACGGCGAGCATCAGCTTCCCCTCGGTTGGTTACCGGTTCGCGCCCGGGAACAGGAGCGGCGCGTCGGCCGGGTCGCGCCGCACGCGCGGGCCGCCCATCGGCCACGCCGGGTGCTCCTCGGCCTCCTCCAACTCCACGTCGTCGGCCGTCGCCAGCGCCAGCGGACCGGTCAACGGCATCCCGCCGACCGGCAGCCAGCCCCCGGCCCCGGCGCCGTCCACACGGTGAACGTCGACCTCGGCGTCGGTGGCGATCCGCAGCACCGTGATTCCGGCAAGCGGGTCGTCGGCCGGGGGTCGGACCCGCCCCTCGACCACACGCTGCGGGTCGCGCGGGTACACGACGTACATGCCGATCAGCGGGAACAGTACGACGCACGCCGTGAGCGAGTACGCGGCGGCCGCGATCACGCGGCGGAGTCGCACCGACGACGCGGCACTCGCGCGTTCGGGTTCCGCGAGCCGCGTCGCAGCCAGCCTGATCGCGATGCCGTCGCGCACCGCGTCCCACGCCGCGGGGCCGGGGCGGGGCGGGGCGGCGTCGCGCCACAGCCGCCAGTTCTCGGGCGACAGACCCCGTTGGGCGTCGACGCACGCCCGCGCCGCGGGGTTCGCCGCCAGCCAGCGCTCGACGGCGGCGCGGCCGCGCTCGTCGAGCTCGCCGTCCGCGTAGGCGGCGAGCACGTCCGGCCAGGGGCCGGGGAGGTCGGCGGGGTCGGGCGGCGGGGTCATGGGAGCACGCGGTCGGCCAGCAGCTTCTGGAGTTTCTGTCGGGCGTAGAACAGCCGGCTCATCACCGTGCCGATCGAGATGCCGAGCGTGTCGGCCACCTCGCGGTACGTCATCTCGCCGTCCACGTGCAACACGAATGTCTGCCGCTGCGGGGCCGGCAGGGCGGCGAGGGCGCCGTCGATCAGCCGCCGCAGGTCGGCCCGTTCGAGGTCGTGGTCCGGCGGCGGGCGGTCGTCCGGCCCCACGCTCTCCGGCGTGGCCGGGACCGGCGGCCGGTCGTTCCACCCGTCGCGGCGGCGGCGGCGGCCCATGTCCAGGGCCGCGTTGCTGGCGATCCGCAGGAGCCACGTCTTGAACGAGCTCCGGCCGCGGAACCGGTCGAGGTTCGCCAACGCCTTCACGAACGCGTCCTGCACCGCGTCGAGGGCGTCGGCCTCGTTGCCGAGGAGGCGGTACGCCACCCGGTACGCCACCAGCCGGTAGCGGCGGAACAGTTCGTCCAGCGCGGCCGCGTCGCCGCCGGCCGACCGCTCCAGCAGGGCGGCGTCCGGGACGGGCGGCGGGGCGGGGTAGGCCGGGGCGGCGGGCATGGCGCGGGGGTCACTCCGGGGGTCCGTTCCGTGGGCGCCCGACACCGCGCATTCTACCCCCCCGCGTGGCTAGACGCGACGGGTGTGACCGGAATTCACCCGGCGCCGTAGGGTAGCGCCACCGGCGGACTCACGTCGCGCCGCCCGCCAGGAGTGGTCAGCATGCTGTCGCCCCACCGCTGGAACGCCGCCACGCACACCTACGAGGCGGTGCCGTCGTTCGCCCTCCCGCCGACGGCCCGCGACATGCCGCCCGACGACATGCTGTGGATCGACCTCGAAGACCCCACGCCGGAGGAGGAGGCCCGCGTCTTCGAGCAGTTCCTGCCGCTCCACACCCTCACCGTCGGCGACATCACCAAGCCGCGCCGCGAGCCGGGGCAGGGGGCGCACCTGCCGAAGGTCGAGGAGTTCACCGACTACCTGTTCATGATCGTCAACCCGCTCCCGCCCGGCCTCGCCGACCCGAAAGCGGCCGGGGAGAAGCGGATTCACCTCCGCGACCGCCCGCAGCTGAGTGCGGTCCTCACCCGGCACGTCCTCGTCACCCACCACTACGCCCGCATGGCCTGCGTGGACGACGTGTCCGGGTACGTCGCCCGGCACGGCGAGTGCGCGAAGCGCGGCCCGGATTACGTGTTCCACCTCATCCTCGACGCGGTCGTGGACGAGTACGCGCCGGTCGTCGAGCGGATCGCCGACCGGCTCGACAAGCTCGAATCCCGCATCTTCCGCGACCCGAGTCCGGACGCGCTGGTCCGGCTGCTGCGTCTGAAGCGGCTCGTGTCCGGGCTGCGGAAGACGCTGATCCTCGAACGCGAGGTGCTGGCCCGGCTGACCCGCGGCGAGTTCGAGCTCGTGGACGAGCGCGAGATCGCGTACTACCGCAACGTCTACGACCACCTGGTGCGCTACACCGAGCTCATCGAGTCGGCCCGCGAGATGGTCAGCGACCTGATGGAGAGCCACCTCGCGGCCGCGTCGAACCGGCTCAACCAGGTGATGAAGCTCCTCACCATGATCTCCACCGTCATCCTGCCGATGACGCTCATCGCCGGCGTCTACGGCATGAACTTCGAGGAGTCGGCGGTCCCCGGCTACCACACCGACTCGGGCTTCGGCTTCGCCGTCGGCCTGATGGCGACGGTGGGCCTGTGCGCGTACGGCCTTTTCCGCTGGCGGCGGTGGCTCTGACGGCCCTTGTCGTGACCCCCCAGTGGGCTTAGTTTAACGGCCGGAAACTGCGAACACACGTCGGCCCCGACGGAGGCGATACGATGGCGAAGAAGGTGGGTGGCGGGCGGCCGAGCCGCATGGACAAGCGGCGCGAGAACGACGCGGTCGAGGCCCTGGAGGCCGAGAAGGAGAAGGACGAGGTCGAGGACGAGGTCGAAGAGGCCGAACCGGAAGCCGACGCCGACGAGGGGGACGGCGACGAGGACGGGAAGCCGAAGAAGAAGAAGAAGAAGGCTCCCGCCAAGAAGAAGGCCGCGACCGTCAAGAAGCCGGCGGCGAAGCGCACCCGCACCGCCAAGGAGGTGCGGATGAAGGCGCTGTGGATCGTGTTCGACAACGGGAGTAAAGTGGTCGAGAAGTTCCCGTTCAACCAGAAGGCCGACGCCGAGGCGCTGCTCGCCCGCAAGATCGCCGAGAAGGAGGGGAAGATCGTCTTCTACATCAACCTCGTGAAGGAACCGCTGGAGTAGTGCACGAAGAAGCCCGGGGACGGCCGTCCCCGGGCTTTCGACGGTCTCACGTTACTGGGACACCACCGTCCGCTCGCGCAGAATCTCCTGCACCTGTTCCAGCCGGTAGCCGATCCACAGCACGTTCGGGAAGCGGATCTCCTCCCGCTCCGCGCCGCTCGTCCGCACGATCAGGTCGCCGGAGAAGAAGCCGAGAATCCAGTGGCGGAACAGGTCGTCGCGCTGCTTCTCGAACGACAGGCCGGTCGTGTCGAAGTTGCGGATCGACGCCCCGATGTGCTCGCACACCCGGATCTGCCCGGGGGTGATGATCATGTACGTCCGCTGGTCGAAGATGAACACCGACACCGCCCACAGGATGAGCACGGTCGTGGCGATGAACAGGTAGCCGGCCATGTTGATGTAGATGTGGAGGTTGCCGACCGCCCCGAGGAGGTTGTCCCACCCGTTCGGCACCAGGGTGATGCCCAGGGCCATGATCAGCAGCAGCATCAGCACCAGGAACGACCAGAGCCCGCGGAGCGGGATGTTGGTGATGAGGATGGTGAGCAGCAGGATGCAGCAGTACAGAGGCCCCATCCACGACTTCTCGGACATGCGGGGGCGGAAGGTGTCCGGATTGGCCGGGTCGCTCGAGTTCTGCACCGCCTTGTCGAGGGACCGGGTGATCTGGCCCTTCGGGATGGTCAGGATGTAGCGCTCGTTCTTGTCCTTGTCGTCCGCCACGCGCTCGTCCTTCTGCACCCGCGCCTCGGCCGGGAGGACCGCCATGCGGTGGTTCTCGAACAGGGTGACGAGCGCCATCACGTACCCGAGCAGCCAGATCGGCCACCAGTAGAAGATCGGCGAGTGGCTGACGAGCTTAATCTCGCGTGGCCCGTGGCCGGTCCCGGGCGCGCGCGGCGGGCCGGCGGTCGAGGTGCCGGGCGGGGCGGACGAGGGCGGGAGGGCGCTGGACATCGGTACGGGCTCGTGGGGTGGGCCGCCGCGGCGGCGTTGTCCGGGGTATTCGGTTGCCGTGGCCGGTTCTTGACGGGGAGCGCGGCTAGGCTAGACCCACGACACCCCGGTGTCAAGCGCCGACCCGTGTCACGGCCGGTCCGGCACTTCCAGCACCACGTCGTCGCCCTCGACGTGGACCAGGTAGCACCCGGTCTTCACCTTCGGGTTGTCGGCCCAGCTGCCGTCGGCCAGGTTGAACCGCCAGTAGTGCCACGGGCACGTCACCACCCCGTCCTCGACGAACCCGCCGGACAAGGACGCCCCCATGTGCGGGCACAGGTCGTCGATGGCGTAGAAGTTTCCGGCGTGGTGGAATACCGCCACGTCCTTGCCGTTCACCTCGACGACCACGGCCTCGCCGGCCGGCACGTCGCTCACCTTCCCCAGGGGAATCCGCTGGCCCACGTCGCTCCTCCGCGCCCGGCACCGCCCCGGGGACGGCCGCCCCCGGGCGCTCGGCCCACTACACTACTCTACAACCCCCACGAGGCGCCGCCGTGCTCGAAGTCGAGTTGAAGTACCGCGTCGCGGACCCGGCCGCGGTGCTGGCCCGGCTCGCCGCGCTCGGGGCGGCGCGGGTCGGCGAGGCGGCCGAGGCCGACCACTACTACAACGCCCCGGACCGTGACTTCAAGGCCACCGGCGAGGCGTTCCGGCTCCGCCGCGACGGCGCCGCCAACCGCTTCACCTACAAGGGGCCGAAGCACGACGCCGCGACGAAGACGCGGACCGAGATCGAGGTTCCCGTCGCCGACGGCGACGCCGGCGCGGCCGACGCCGAGCGACTGGTGCGGGCGCTCGGCTACCGGCCGGTCGCGGTCGTCCGCAAGACGCGCGCCGCCTACGACGTGGCCCGCGGCGACTTCACCGCGACCGTCTGCGTGGACGCCGTGGACGGCCTCGGCTCGTTCATCGAGGTCGAGGTGGTGTGCGACGACGCGAAGGCCGCCGCGGCGGAGGGGGTTGTACTCGGGCTCGCGGCCGAGCTCGGGCTGACGGAGCCGGAGCCGCGGTCGTACCTCGGGATGCTGCTCGAAGCGGAGGGGCGGGAGTGACGCCGGTCGTGACGACGATTGCCGGGGTGCGGGCCGCGGTGGTGGATGCCAGGCGGCGCGGGCTCGAAGTCGGCTTCGTGCCCACGATGGGGGCGCTGCACGCGGGGCACGCGGCGCTGGTCCGCGCGGCACGCGCGGCGGGCGGGTTCGTCGTGGTGTCGGTGTTCGTGAACCCGACGCAGTTCGGCCCCGCCGAGGACTTCGGCAAGTACCCGCGCGCCCCCGACGCCGACCGGGCGGTGTGTGCGGAAGCCGGGGCGGACGTGGTGTTCGCTCCCACGGCCGCGGAGATGTACCCCGCGCGCTCGGTCACGTTCGTGGAGGTGACGGAGCTCGACCGCGAGTTGTGCGGCCCGAGCCGCCCCGGTCACTTCCGCGGCGTCGCCACCGTGGTGCTGAAGTTGTTCAACATCGTGCTGCCCGACCGGGCGTACTTCGGCGCGAAGGATTATCAACAGGCCCGCGTCGTGACGCAGATGGTGCGCGACCTGAACGTGCCCGTCACCGTGATGGTTCAGCCCACCGTCCGTGAGGCGGACGGGTTGGCAATGAGCAGTCGGAACCGCTACCTGAGCGCGGCCGATCGCGCCGCGGCGCCGGCGATCTATCGGGCTCTGCAGCGTGTGCGCGACCGGGCGGAACGGGACGTGGCGGAGTTGGAAGCGGGGCTGCGGGCGGAACTGACAGCGATTCCCGGGGCGCGGGTGGACTACGCACGAATCGTGGACGCCGAGTCGCTGCAACCGGTGACGGGCGTGGAGCGCCCGGTGGTCGCGGCGGTGGCGGTGTTCCTGGGAACGACGCGGCTCATCGACAACGTGGTGATTGACACCTGAGTTGCCGCTTGCGGCGATGCATCTCCCTGCATCGCCGCAAGCGGCGGATCAAACCTCGTCCGCCGTCGTCACCGGCGGCGGCTTGGGCGCGTCCAGATCACTCGTGTCGAGCCGCCCCTCCGACTGCAACCGCTGGAACACCTCCACCGTCGCCCGAATCCCGTCTTCCAGCGGCGTCTTCGGCATCGCCCCCAGGTCGCGCTCGATCCCGGCGTCGGACAGGTCATAGCAAATCGCGATCTGCGACGTGCCGACCGTCACCAACTCCCCCGCCTCCGGCAGCACTCGCGTCAGCGCGGCGTGGTAGTCGGCGAGCGTGACCACCGCCCCCCGCAGGTTGTAGCTCTTGGCCCCCTGGTACGGCCGCTCCAGGCTCAGGATGAACGCCTGTGCCACGTCGTCGACGTACTGGAAGTCGCTCCACCCGCCGAAGCTGATGTGGTACGGCCGGCCGAGGAGCACCGCCTTGATCGCCTTCGTGGGCTCGCTGGTCATGCCGAGGTCGCGGCCGGGGCCGTACACCGTCCACGGGCGCAAGCCCACGCTGCTGATGCCGTGGTCCTGGAAGTAGATGCGGGCGTTCCCCTCGTTGCAGCACTTGAACACGCCGTAGTGCGTGCTCGGGATCAGCGGCGCGTCGTCGGGCTGGCTACCCGCCGGGTACTTGTCCGGCCCGCCGAACACGGCCGCGGAGCTGGCGTAGACGAGCCGCTGCACCTGCGACCCCGTCGCCTTGATGGCCTCGAACACGGCGAGCGTGCCGAGGACGTTCACCTTCGCGCCGAGCATCGGGTCCACGCGGCACGTCGGCACCTGAAGGCCGGCCAGGTGAATGACGTGCGTGATGGCGTGCGTGCGGATGGCGGCCGTGAGTATTGCCAGGTCGGTCACGTCGCCCGGCACGAAGCGGCACTTCGCCACCTCGGCCTCGGACAGGATGAGGCGGAAGCGGCGCGGGTCTTCCCGGAGGTCGAAGACGAACACGTCGTCGCCGCGGGCGAGGAGGCTGCGGGCGATCCACGCCCCGATGAACCCGTAGCCGCCGGTGATCAGCACGCGCATCGGAGGTGAACTCGTGAGTCGAGGAGAGACGCTATACGCCACGAAAGCCCGGGGACGGCCGTCCCCGGGCTTTCCGCACTTGTGAGTCAGTCACACCGGCTCGACGGTCGTCCCGGCCGGGTCCACCGTCTCGGGGGCGACCTTCGCCAGCGTCGTCAGCTTGTCCCCCTCGTTCAGGTTCATCACCCGAACGCCCTGCGTGTTGCGGCCGACCAGCCGGATCGTGTCCACCTTGCACCGCGTCACCATGCCGCCCACGGTAATCAGAATCACCTCGTCGCCGTCGCGCACGGCCGCCACGCCGACGACCTTGCCGTTCTTCGCCGTCACCTTCACGTCGCGGACGCCCTTGCCGCCGCGGCGCTGGCGGCGGTAGCGCATCGTGCCGCGGTCCGACTCGCCCCCCTCCGTCTCGCTCTCCTCATCGGGCTCCGTCTCGGTCGGCTCGGGCTCGGCCCCGGCCTCGTCGTCGCCCTCCGCGGCGTCCGCGGTGTTCACCCCGAACGGCGTCCGCTTCGCGTACCCCAGCTCGCACACCGTCAGGAGGAACCCGTCCGGGTCGGCGACGGTCATGCCGATCAGCTCGTCGTCGGCGCGGAGGTTGATCCCCTTCACCCCATAAGTGCCCCGGCCCGTCGGCCGGACGTTCGCCTCGGAGAAGCGGATGGCCATGCCGTTGCGGGTGCTCAGCACCAGCTCGTCGCCGGCCGTCGTGAGGCAGACGGCGATGAGCTTGTCGTCGTCGTCCAGGCCCATGCCGATAATACCGCCGGCGCGCGGCCGGCTGTACTCGGTCAGCTTCGTCTTTTTCACCAGCCCCTTGCGGGTGGCCGTGATGAGGAACGCCCCCTCGGCGAAGTCGCGGACGGGGATGATGCCGGAAATCTTCTCCTCCGGCTTCAGCGACAGGACGTTGGCGATCGACCGCCCCGGCGACGTCCGCGACGCCTGCGGGATCAGGTACACCTTCAGCCAGTACACCTGCCCCTTGTCGGTGAAGCAGAGGAGGTAGTCCTTGGTCGCGGCGGTGAAGAAGTGCTCCACGAAGTCGTTGTCGCGGAGGCCGCCCTGGACGCCCTTGCCGCCGCGGTTCTGAACCCGGTACTCGCCCACCGGCAGCCGCTTCACGAACCCCTCGTGCGACACGCTCACCACCACCTGCTCGTCCTCGATCAAGTCCTCCATCTCCAGCCCCGCGTCCTCGTCGCTGAACGCCGTCTTCCGCTTGTCCCCGAAGCGGCCGCCGATCTCCACCAGCTCGCCGCGGATGACGGCGCGGATGTTGGCGTCGTCGCTCAGGAGCGTCTCGTACCCGCGGATCTGGTCGCGGAGCTGGGTGTACTCCTTCAGAATCTCGTCGCTCTCCAGCGCCGCGAGCTGCCCGAGTTGGAGCCGCACCACGGCCTCCGCCTGCAGCTCCGTCATGCGGTAGACCGCCTGCGTGCCGAGCTCGCGCTGCAGTCCGGCGAACGCCTCGTCGCCGATCGCACGTTCCATCAGGCTCGCGGCCACCTCCATGCCTTGCAGCCGCACCTTCGCCTCGGAGCGGTTCGGCGACGTGCGGCAGATGCGGATCACCTCGTCGATGTCGGCGATGGCGATGAGCTGGCCTTCGAGGACGTGGCCGCGCCGCTTCGCCTCGCGCAGCAGGTACTCGGTGCGGCGGCGAATCACCTGCACCCGGTGGGCCAGGAACAGCCGCATGATGTCGAGCAGCGGCAGGAGCTGCGGCCGGCCGTCGACGATCGCCAGCATGATGATGCTGACCGTGTCCTGGAGCGGGCTGAACTGGTAGAGCTGGTTCAGCACCAGGTGCGGGTCGGCCCCGCGCTTCAGCTCGACGACGATGCGCACCGGCTCGCCGGTGCGGGCGCTCGACTCGTCGCGGACGCCGCCGATGCCGGCGATGCGGTCCTCCTTCACCAGCTCGGCTATCACCTCCTGCAGCCGGATCCGCGTCACCTGGAACGGCACCTCCTTGATGAGGAGGCTCGGCGACTTCCCCTTCCCCTCCTCGACGATGTCGACGCGCGCGCGAAGAGTGATCTTGCCGCGGCCGGTCTTGTACGCCTGGACGAGCCCCTGCCGGCCCATGATGACGCCGCCGGTCGGGAAGTCCGGCCCCTGGAACAGCGGCTCCTCGCCGTCCCGGCTCGCCAGCAGGTCGCCGAGCGTCGTGGCGGGGTCGTCGATGAGCTTCACCAGCGAGGCACACACCTCGCGGAGGTTGTGCGGCGGGATGTGTGTCGCCATGCCGACCGCGATGCCGTCGGCGCCGTTCACCAGCAGGTTCGGGAACCGCGCCGGCAGCACCAGCGGCTCGCGGTACTTGCCGTCGTAGTTGTCGATGAAGTCGACCGTCTCGTGGTCGAGGTCGTCGAGGAGCTCCGCGGCGACGGGCGACAGCTTGGCTTCCGTGTACCGCGGGGCGGCGGGCGGCAGGCCGGCGATGGAGCCGAAGTTTCCCTGCCCCTGCACGAGCCGGTAGCGGAGCACCCAGTCCTGGGCCATCCGCACCAGCGCGTCGTAGATCGACATGTCGCCGTGCGGGTGGTACCGCTTCATCGTCTCGCCGATGATGCCGGCGCACTTGCTGGTCGCCGACCCGGGGGCGAGGCCGAGGTCGTTCATCGCCACCAGGATGCGCCGCTGCGACGGCTTGAGGCCGTCGCGCACGTCCGGCAGCGCCCGCGACACGATCACGGATTGAGCGTAAGTGAGGTAGCTGTCGCGCAGCTCGTCGACGATGTCCAGCGGCGGAATCGGCGCAGCGCCCACGTCGGCCGGGCCGCCGGGAACGGACGGGGGTGGAGTGTCGTCGGCCAACGTCGGCTCCTGTGTGTCCGGGGGAAAAGCACGGCCCGGACCGGATTGCGAAAGCACGTCGGGCGGGATGACGCTATTTTAGAGGAAAACGGGGGTGCGAACCACCCGCGTAGCGGCGTTCCGCGGCACCTTTTTCGCCGCCCGAACGTCCGACGCCGCAACGAGTTCCGGGGGGCGAGCAATGCGCCGGCTGCTGGGGGTTCTCGCGGGTCTGACACTGGCGACGGTGACCGCGTCCGGCCAGCCCAACGGGGTCACGCCCGCGGCCGAGGAGACGCGCTCGAAGCTGCTGAAGGTGAAGCTGTCGCTGACCTTCAACAAGTTTCCGCTGCGCGAGGCGCTCAAGGAAATCGCCCACCTCGTGAACGAGAACACCGAGAAGCCGATCCTGTGGACCTACACCGCCGACGGCGGCGTGCCGAACGTGCCGGTCACGTACAACTGCAAGGACAAGGCCGTCGATGTCATCCTCGACGACCTGTTGAAGCAGCACGGCCTCGGGTTCATTGTCCTGTCCGGCGACGACCACCCGCGCGACGGCTGGGTGCGCGTCGGCCCCGGGAAGGAGCGCGGCGAGGTGAAGCGGCTCGGGGCCGTGCTGCCGCCGGAGCCCGAAGACCCGACCGAGGCGGCGGCGCTGTCACGGCTGACCGCCGCCAAGGCGCTGCTCGACCAGGGGAAGGCCGCGGACGCCAAGCTGATCCTCGGCGTGGTAATCGGCAAGTATGGGAAGACGAAGGCGGGCGCGGAGGCGAAGGACCTGCTGGAGAAGCTGAACAAGTGACGCCCGACCGGCCGAACCGCCGCGGCCGCCAGCCGGAGGTGCCGTGGGCCGACCCCGCGACCGGCCCAGCGGACCTGCCGCTGGGCTACGGCCGCGCGCTCACCCCGGACCTGCTCCGCAAGGCTTACGCGGCGGGCGTCTTCCCGTGGTACAACCCCGGCGAGCCGGTGCTGTGGTGGTCGCCCGACCCGCGCGCCGTCATCGAGCTGGACGGCCTCCACGTCAGCCGCCGGCTGGCGCGGACGATCCGCTCGGGGACGTTCCGCACGACGGTGAACGAGGCGTTCCTCGCCGTAATGCTCGGCTGCGGCGAGGGCCGCCCCGAGGGAACGTGGGTCCACGACGAGATGATCGCCGCGTACACGGCGCTGCACGCGGAAGGGGACGCGCACAGCGTCGAGGTGTGGGCGCGCGTCGGACCGCCGGCCGCCACGACCGACGTGGAACAGGAGGTTCCGCGGCGCAATCACCCCTCCCCCTTTGGGGGAGGGGCCGGGGGAGGGGTTGCCACGTCCGCACCCGTTCAAGGCGAACGACCGTCGGACGCACCTAACCCCCCCGGCCCCCCTTCCCTAGGAGGGAAGGGGGGGGACGAACCGCCGTACTTGCCGGACGCCGTCATGGCTCCCGCAGTGTCACAGGATGCGGCCGAGATCAAGCACCCCTCCCCCTCTGGGGGAGGGGCCGGGGGAGGGGTTGCCACGTCCGCCCTCGTTCCAGGCGAACGACCGTCGGACGCACCTAACCCCCCCGGCCCCCCTTCCCTAGGAGGGAAGGGGGGGGACGAA
>Ga0105048_10003112_pt1 | contig 27174 bp, 24 predicted proteins | sample MAT05_FD_78382 | JGI IMG/M metagenome (GOLD analysis project Ga0105048, IMG submission 78382) | Freshwater microbial communities from Lake Fryxell liftoff mats and glacier meltwater in Antarctica - MAT-05 | ecosystem: Environmental > Aquatic > Freshwater > Ice > Liftoff microbial mat | place...
CAGCGGCTGGTGCACCGCTTCGGCGGACAGGCGCGGCTTGAACTGGTGGCGCTGGCAAACGGTGCCGAGGCCCGGGTGCACTGGCCGCGGGACTCCGGGGCGACGGAGAACACACACGCATGAACACCACCACGCTGCCAGCGCCCGATGGCATCAGCGCGCTGATCGCCGACGACGAAGAAGCCCCGCGTGCGATGCTGCGCGCCGCGCTGGCCACGGCCTGGCCAGCGCTGCGCATCGTTGCCGAGTGCAACAACGGCGTCGACGCCTGGGACGCCTTCCTCGAGCACGAGCACGAGCCCGAGGTCTGCTTTCTCGACATCCGCATGCCCGGGCTGACCGGGCTGGACGTGGCGCAGCGCATCGGCGCGCGTGCACACATCGTCTTCGTCACCGCCTTCGGCGACCATGCGCTGGCGGCCTTCGACGCCGGCGCGGTGGACTCCGTGATGAAGCCGGTCGATCCGCAGCGGCTGGCGCAGGCGGTGGCGCGGCTGGCACCGCGGCTGGCGCAGCCGCTGCCGCAGGCCGAGCCGCAGGCCCTGCAGACGCTGCTGGCGCAGTTGGCGGCGCAGGTCCGCCGGGCACCGCCGCAGACGGTGATCCAGGCCGGCGTGGGCAAGGAGGTGCGGCTGATCCGCGTCGACGACGTCGTCTACTTCGAGAGCGACGCGCTTTACACGCGGGTGGTCTACCTGGGCGATGGCGGCGCGCACGCCGAGGCGCTGATCCGCACGCCGCTCAAGGAGCCGCTGGCGCAGCTGGATGCGCAGCAGTTCTGGCAGGTGCACCGCTCGGTGATCGTGCAGCAGCGCTTCGTCGCCAGCGCGGTGCGCATCGACGAGGGCCACATGCACCTGACGCTGCGCGGCCGGCGCGAGACGCTGCCGGTGTCGCGCCACTTCCAGGGGCTGTTCAAGGCGCAGTGAGCGGGCTCCAGCGCAGCCGTTGGCGCCCAGGCCCGGGCGCACAATCCGCCCGTCGTCCTCAGCCCCGCACCCGCCATGCCCGCGATTCCCGTCCCGCGCTTCGACCAGTTCTACCGCCACGATGAGCTGTCTCGGCTGCTCTATGACTACGCCGCCGCCGCGCCACAGCTGGTGGAGCTGCAGTCGATCGGCAAGAGCCATGAAGGGCGCGACATCTGGCTGGTGGTGCTGACCAACAAGGCGACAGGCGTCGCCACCGACAAGCCCGCGTTCTGGGTCGACGGCAACATCCACGCCGCCGAGTTGACCGCCAGCACCGCCTGTCTGTACTGGCTGCACCAGCTGGTCAGCGGCTACGGCAGCGATGAACGCGCCACGCAGCTGCTCGACACGCGCGCGGTCTACCTCTGCCCGCGCCTGAACCCCGATGGCGCCGAACTCGCGCTGGCCGACCGGCCACGCCACATCCGCAGCTCGACGCGGCCGTACCCGCATGACGAGCCGATCGTCGACGGGCTGACGGTGGAGGACGTGGACGGCGATGGCCGCATCCTGATGATGCGTGTACCCGATCCGCACGGCACGTACAAGAAGCACCCCGACGAGCCGCGGCTGATGGTGCCGCGCGAGCCGGGCGAGCTCGGCGGCGCGTACTACCGGTTGATGCCCGAGGGCACGCTGAAGAATTACGACGGGCTGAAGGTGAAGGTCAACCCCGACCGCGAGGGGCTGGACCTGAACCGCAACTTTCCCGCGTATTGGCGGCAGGAGTTCGAGCAAGCCGGCGCCGGCCCCTACCCGACCAGCGAGCCCGAAGTGCGGGCGATGGTCGACTTCATCGTCAAGCACCCGAACATCGGTGCCGCCGTCAGCTTCCACACCCATGCCGGCGTGATCCTGCGTCCGATGGGCACGCAAAGCGACGACGACATGACGCCCGAGGACCTGTGGCATTACAAGCGCTTCAGCGACCTGGGTGCCAAGCTCACCGGCTACCCGGCGATCAGCATCTTCCATGAGTTCAAGTACCACCCGAAAGAAATCATCACCGGCACGCAGGACTGGATCTACGAGCACCTGGGCGCGCTGTTCTGGACGGTGGAGATCTGGTCGCCGAACAAGGAAGCGGGCATCACCGACTACTCGTGGATCGACTGGTACCGCGAGCACCCTGCGGAAGATGACCTGAAGCTGCTGAAGTGGAGCGACGAGCAGTGCAGCGGTCTGGCGCATGTGGACTGGACCGCCTTCCGTCACCCGCAGCTGGGCATGGTCGAGATCGGCGGCTGGGACAAGATGAACTACTGGCGCAACCCGCCGCCGCACCTGCGCGAGCGCGAAGCGGCCCGCTTCCCGGCCTGGCTGACGCAGATCGCGCTTTCGCTGCCGCGGCTGGAGATGCTGCGCACGGAGGTGCGCCGGCTGGGCGACGACACCTGGCGCATCCGCTTTGCAGTGGCCAACAGCGGCTGGTTGCCGAGCTACGTCAGCAAGCGCGCGCTGGAGCGCAAGATCGCGCGCGGCACAGTGTTCGAGATCCACCTGCCGCCGGGCGTGACACTGGTGTCCGGCCCACCGCGCGTGGTCGGCGCGCACCTGGAGGGCCACGCGCCCAAGCAGAGCCTGCTGCACTTCCGCCGCCACCGCGACCCCACCGACGACCGCGCAGTGGTCGAGTGGGTGGTGCGTGCGCCGGCCGGCACGCACATCGCGCTCAGTGCCAGCGCCGACCGCGCCGGCAGCGTGCACACCGAGGTCAGTCTGGACTGAGCGCGCGCCGCGCGCGCCCAGCCCGCCGCGCTACTTCAGCAGACCTTCGGCCTTCATCGCTTCTTGCACCGCAGGGCGCGCGGCCACGCGGCCCATGAAGGCCGACAGATTGGCCATCGGAGTTATGTCGACGCCCACGTACTTGCCCCAGCCGGCGACGGTGAACAGGTAGGCGTCGGCGACGCAGAAGTCTGCGCCCATCAGGTAGTCGCGGCCCTCCAGCTGCTGGTCAACCCAGGACAGTCGCTCGACCAGCTTGGTGCGGGCCAGCGTCTTGGCTTCTTCGGGCATCGCGGGGTTGAACAGCGGGCCGAAGCCCTTGTGCAGTTCGCTGGTGATGAAGTTCAGCCACTCCATCACGCGGTAGCGCGCCATCGTGCCGGCCGCCGGCACCAGGTTCTTCTGCGGCACCAGGTCGGCGACGTACTGCACGATCGCCGGGCCTTCGCTCAGGCGCTGGCCGTCGTCCAGCTCGAGCAGCGGCACATAGCCCTTGGGGCTGATGCTGTAGTAGTCGGTGCCGTCGGCCAGCTTGTGCGTCTTGGTGCTGGCCAGCACGGGCTGGAAGGGCAGGCCGGACTCACACAGCACGATGTGCGGGCTGAGCGAGCAGGCGCCGGGGCTGTAGTAGAGCTTCATCGGGTGGTCTCCTTGGGGTTGGGAGCCGCAGCATAGGCCGGGCGGCAGCGGTCTGCTGTTCAGCGGCTTCGACGACAGCGTTCAGCCGCGCAAGAGCAAGAGCAAGGGCAAGAGCACGAGCACGAGCACGAGCACGAGCAAGGGCGCGGGCGCCGATCGGTCATCATCGCGGCGTTGCGGCCGCCAGACTGCCGCCGGAGACCGCCATGCCGCGCCATATCCTGACCGAAGAACAGCTGCACCCGTCGATCCGCGAGCGTGTGGCCAACCTGCACCGCGCGACGGTCGAGGAGGTGCTTGCTGCCGTCGCCGCTAACCCGGTGGTGGTGGTGGGCATGCGCAGCAATCCGTTTTGCAAGCGTGCGCGGCGCATGCTCGATGCCGCCGGCGTGGCCCACCACTACCTCGAGTACGGCAGCTACCTGAGCGAGTGGCGCCGGCGCAATGCGCTCAAGCTGTGGGCCGGTTGGCCGACGCTGCCGATGGTCTTCGTGCGCGGCACGCTGATGGGCGGCGCCGACGATCTGCAAAAGCTGATCGACAGCGGCGAGCTCAAGCGCCTCCTGGCCTGACCCAGCGCTGACTGAACCGCCATCCACCGCCGGAATCCGCACTTCGTCCACGCCGACGGACCTTTCGTGCCCTGCACCGGTGCCGGTATGGCGGCGGGCCTGAGAATTCGTTCCGTGCTGTCACCTGCCCGCTTCCTCATCGCCGTCCCGCTCATCCTGTCCGCATTGCCCGCCAGCGCGGCCGGGGCTGCGCTGTCACCCTGCCGCCTCCCGGGCGTCGAGTACGACGCACTGTGCGGCACCCTGCAACGCCCGCTGGACCCCGCTGCACCGCAGGGTACGAAGATCGACCTGCACTTCGCCGTGCTGCCGGCGCTGGCGCGGCAGAAGAAGCCTGATCCGGTGTTCTTCTTCGCCGGCGGGCCCGGCCAGAGCGCGATCGATCTGGCCGGCCCGGTGTCGCGCATGCTGGCGCGGCTGGCCAACCGGCGCGACCTGGTGCTGATCGACCAGCGCGGCACCGGCCGCAGCGCGCCGCTGGTCTGCGACCCGCCCAGCGCCACCCGGCCGCTGCGCGAAGTGGCCGACCCGGCGCGCCAGCGCGAGCAGCTGGTCGAGTGCCGCAAGCGGCTGCAGGCGCTGCCGTACGGCGACTTGCGCCAGTTCACGACGACGATCGCGATGCAGGACGCTGACGCCGTGCGCCAGGCGCTGGGGGCCGAGCGCATCAACGCCGTGGGCGGCTCTTACGGCACGCGTGCAGTGCTGGAGTACCAGCGGCAGTTTCCGCAGGCCGTGCGGCGCTCGGTGATCGACGGCGTGGCGCCGGCGGACATGGCGTTGCCGGCCGCCTTCTCTGGCGACGCGCAGACCGCCTTCGACGCGCTGCTCGCCGCCTGCCAGGCCGAAGCAGGCTGCGCGGCGCGCCACCCCGCGCTGCAGGCGCAGTGGCGCGCGCTGCTGGCTTCGCTGCCGCGTGAACTGGTGGTCGTGCATCCGGTGACCGGGCGCGACGAACGCCTGACGATGACGCGCGAGATGCTCACTGGCATGGTGCGCGGGCCGCTGTATTCGCCGGTGCTGACGTCGGCGCTGCCGTTTGCCATCGGCGAGGCGGCGGCCGGGCGCTTTGCGCCGCTGATCGGGCTGTCGAGCGCGCTGGTTGGCAACAGCCGCAGCGCGATGATCGCCATGGGCATGCACTTCTCGGTCGTCTGCGCCGAGGACGCACCGCGTAGTGCCGCCAGTGCGGACCGGCCCGGCGCCGACTTCGGCGGCTCGCTGTCCGATCTCTACGCACGGGTCTGCGCCGACTGGCCGCGCGGCGTGGTGCCGCCCGCCTTCTACAGCCTGCCCGTGGCGGCGACGCCGGTGCTGGCGTTCTCCGGCGGCATCGACCCGGTGACGCCGCCTCGCCACGGCGAGCGCGTCACGCAGGCGCTGGGCGCCAAGGCGCGCCACGTGGTGGTGCCCAACGCCGGCCACGGCCTGCTCTCGCTGCCCTGCGTGCGCGACGTGGTGTTCCGCTTCATCGACGCCGACAGCGACGACGCTGCGGCGAAGGTCGACGCCGGCTGCGCCGCGGCGATTCCGCGGCCGCCTGCCTTTGCGCCGGTCTCCCCGGTCGCAGCGTCCGGGGTGCCGAAATGATCGAGGTGCGCCAGCTCACCAAGCGCTTCACGCAGGGCCGCGGGCGCAAGGCGCGCACGGTGCAGGCGGTCGACGGCGTCAGCTGGACCGCAGCGGACGGCCGCATCACCGGGCTGCTGGGCCCCAACGGCGCGGGCAAGACGACCACGCTGCGCATGGTGGCCGCGCTGATCCGGCCCGACGGCGGCAGCATCCTGGTCGACGGCATCGACGTCGCCACGAGGCCCGCCGAGGCGCTGGCGCGCATGGGTGTGCTCAGCGACGCACGTGGCCTGTACCCCCGGCTGACTGCGCGCGAGAACATCGTCTATTACGGCCGGCTGCAGGGTCTGAGCGAAGCACGCGCTCACCAGCGCACCGACGAGCTGGCAGCGATGTTCGATCTGCTGCCGCTGCTGGAGCGCCGCACCGAGGGCTTCAGCCAGGGCGAGCGCATGAAGACGGCGCTGGCGCGCGCGCTGGTGCACGACCCGCCGAACATCATCCTGGACGAGCCGACCAACGGTCTGGATGTGCTGGCCACGCGGGCGCTGCGCGAATCGCTGCGCCGGCTGCGCGACGACGCCGGCAAGTGCATCGTCTTCTCGACGCACATCATGCAAGAGGTCGAGCGGCTGTGCGACCGCGTGGTGCTGGTCTCGCACGGCCGCACCGTCGCCGACGGCACGCTGGCCGAACTGGCCGCACGCAGCGGCGAGCGTGACTTCGAGGAGACCTTCGTGCAGCTGGCCTTCACCGAGGATGAGAAGCGCGGGGCCGCCGCATGACGCGCGCTGGCCGCGGGATTGGGCTGGGTGCTGCCTGGATCGTCTTTCGCAAGGAGCTCTTGGACGCCTTGCGCGACCGCCGCACGCTGCTGATGGTGCTGCTCAGCTCGGTCGCCATCGGGCCGCTGGTGCTGATACTGATCTCGGCGCTGGTCTCGGGTGTCGAGCGGCGGGCCGAGGCGCGCGAGGTGGTGGCGCTGGGCATGGAGCATGCGCCGTCGCTGCGCAACTATCTCGAGCGCCAGACCTTCACGATCAGCGTGGCGCCGGCTGATTTCGAGGCGCAGCTGCGCAGCAGCAAGCTGTCCGAGCCGGTGCTGGTGGTGCCCGAGGGTTTCGAGGCGGCCGTTGCGCGCGGGGAACCGCCTGTCGTGGAGGTGGTGGCCAGCTCGGGCAACCAGCGCGCGCAGGGTGGCGTGCGGCGGCTGACGCGGCTTCTCAACGGCTACAACCAGGAGCAGGCGACGCTGCGGCTGGCCGTTCGCGGCGTGGCGCCTGCGGCGCTGGAAGCGGTGCAGATCGAAGAGCGCGATCTGGCCTCACCGGCCACCCGCGCCGCGCAGCTCGCCACGATCGTGCCCTTCTTCGTGCTGATGGCGGTGCTCTATGGCGCGCTCAATGCGGCGCTCGACACCACGGCCGGCGAGCGCGAGCGCGGTTCGCTCGAACCGCTGCTGATGAACCCGGCCTCCAAGCTCATGCTGGTGCTGGGCAAGTGGGGTGCGGTCGCCAGTGTCAGCATGCTGATCGCGGTGCTCGGGTGCCTCAGCTTCCTGCCCGGGCAGTGGCTGCTCAGGAGCGAGACGCTGGCGGCGCTGTTCCGTTACGGGCCGGCCGAGGCGATGCGCTTCCTGGCCCTGCTGCTGCCCCTGGCCGGCGCGCTGTCGGCGCTGCTGATGGCCATCGCCATCCGCTGCAAGACCTTCAAGGAGGCGCAGGCCAACGCCACCGTGGTGGTGTTGCTGGTCTCGATGCTGCCGCTGCTCTCGGTCTTCAACCAGGAGGGCGAGGCGCCGTGGCACCTGTGGGTGCCGGCGCTGGCGCAGATCACGCTGATGAGCCGCGTGCTGCGCGGCGAACCGATCGGGGTGGCCGAGGTGCTGCTGCCGCTGGCGGTGAGTGCGCTGCTGACCGCACTGTGCATCGTCGCCGTGGCGCGCACGCTCAGGAGCGCGGCGCTGAAGTAGCGCGGCCAGCCGGCAGTTCAGTGGCCCTCAGTTGGGCTCTGCGCGCAGCGCGAGCTCGACCTCATGCTGCCAGGGCAGCGCGTGCACCATCTCGTTGAGATAGCGTGCCGACTGCCAGGCGGTCAGCACCTCGCCGCCATCGTCGAGCAGCCGCACATTGGTGACCAGCGACATCGGGTCGGCCATCGCGACGACACCGTCCGAGACGACGATCCAGTCCCAGGCCACACCAGCCGGGCCGGCCGGCCCGACGTCGGCGGCGTTGCCCCACAGCGTCTGCCCGCTGACCAGGCCTTCGGCCTCGTTCGCCGAGACGATGTGGGTGCCCAGGTGCTTCAAGGGCACCCGGTTGGCTTGGTCGGCCTGGCACCATAATGGAGGCCAGGTGCGCAGCGACCAGGCTGTCAAGGGGCTGGCGGCCACGGAGGCCGGGCGTGAGGCGAGGGGGGGCGTGGGGTTCATGGACTGCAGTGTGGTCTGCCGCGGCCGATCTGGAATCTGTCAACCCTGTCAGGCTGTCAGAAGTAACAGGGTGGTGGCAGGCCGGTTTGCCGGGTGACTTTTTTCTGCTTGAGGTTGACTCGATCCGATGCTTGCGGGTGGTTACAACGGTGTGCTGCAGGCGAAAACGCGCGAGGAGTTCCGTGCGCAAATCGTCAGTTTTGCCAATCGACTCGGTTTCGAAACCGTCTCGGCGATGACCGTGATCGACCATGTGCCGGGGCAGAGCGAGTTCCTGGTCGTCGACAACACACCCGGTGGCTACGCCGACGCCTTCGCCGACAAGGCCGCCTGGCCGCTCGACCCGGTGATGCAGCACTGCAAGCGCAACACGGTGCCGATCGTCTGGGACCAGGGCACGTACGTCTCCCGCGGGGTTCCCGAACTGTGGGAGCAGCAGGCGCCGTTCGGATTCCAGAACGGCATCGCGATGGCGTTGCACATGCCCGATGGCCGGCATTTCTTCTTCGGCGTCGATCGCCACCAGGCCCTGCCGACCGACCCCGAGACGCTGCAGCGGGTGGTGGCCGACCTGCAGCTGTTCGCCGTTTACGCGCAGGACACGGCGATGCGCGTGCTGGTGCCCGAGGCCGATCGCCCCGAGAGCCCTTCGCTCACGCCGCGCGAGCTGGAAACGCTCCGCTGGACGATGGAAGGCAAGACGGCCTGGGAAGTCGGCGCGATCCTCGGCATCAGCGAGCGCACCGCAGTGCTGCATCTGCACAACGGGATGCGCAAGCTCGGTGCCTCCAACAAGCACCATGCGGTGCTCAAAGCTCTGCGGCTGGGCCTGATCCACTGAAGTGGGGGGGGTCCGGGCTGTTTTTCGGTCTTGACAACCTGTCAGACTTGACAGTAGTCAATGGCCTTGCGGCCTGCTCCAATCGTGCTCAAGTTCACGAACCCAGCAGCCAGGAGAAATCCATGACCACCGCCCAGAAGACCCCCGCCCAGCCCGTCCAGACCCCGACGCCTGCGCAGCAGCGTCCCGGCCCGGTACCGCTGGATCCGCAGATGTTCCGTCACGTGTCTGGCGGCGGCCCTCGTGGCGGCTGGGAGATGACCTCCAGCTGATCACCCGGCGGCCTACCGGCCGATTTCGTTGATCCTTGCGCGGACCGCTGACGCGGTGCCGCGCCGTCCCGTTTTTGACCCACCCTGACGATGCAACTGTTCCGCCCCGAGGCGGTGGAAGCGCAGAAGCACCAGTGGCTTGGCCGCGTGCAGCTGGTGCAGCCGCTTTCGGTGCGCCTGATGACGGGCGGCGCTCTGCTGGCGCTGGCTGCTGTGCTGGCCTTCCTCTGGTTCGGCGAGTACACGCGCAAGGCGCCGTTGCCCGGGGTGCTGGTGCCCGATCGCGGGCTGATCCGGCTGGTGCCCACCGCCGCCGGCACGGTGGTCGAGCGCCGCGCGGTCGAGGGCCAGACCGTCAAGGCCGGCGATCTGCTGTTCGTGCTGGCGGTCGACCGCCCGATGCTCGACGCCGGCAGCGACGCGCAGGTGCGCGCGAGCCTCGATGAGCGTCGGCGCAGCCTGCGGGTTTCGTCCTTGCGCGAGAGCGAACTGGCGGCCCAGCAACAGACGGCACTGGAGCGCCGGCTGCAGGCGCTGGCGCTCGAGCTGGCGCAGCTCGAGACCGAATCCGTGCTGCATCGCCGCCGCATGTTGCTGGCTGAAGAGTCGCTGGCGCGGCTGGAGACCTTGCGCGCCGACCAGTTTGTCTCGCCCGCCCAGGTCCAGGCCAAGGGCGAAGAGGTGATCGCGCTGCAGTCCCAGCTTCAGGGCCTGGAGCGCCAGCGCGCCGCGCTGGGCCGCGAGCGTGCCGAACTGGATGGCGAAAAGCGCGGCCTGCCGCTGAAGGCGCAGGTGGCGCAGGGCGGCATCGAGCGCGAGCTGGCATCGCTGGTACGGGAGACCGCCGAGCAGGATGCGGGGCGACGGCTGCTGGTGCGTGCGCCCGCCGACGGAGTGGTCAGCGCGGTGTTCACCGAGCCTGGGCAGAGCGTCAACGCGGCGTCGGCGCTCGCCAGTCTGGTGCCGGCGGGTGCCGCGCTGCAGGCGCAGCTGTACGCGCCGTCGAGCGCGGTGGGCTTCGTGCGGCCGGGCCAGACGGTGCGCCTGCGCTTCGAGGCCTTTCCGTATCAGCGTTTTGGCCACCAGCCGGCCCATGTGCTGCAGGTGTCGCGTGCGCCGCTGGCGGCGGCGGAACTGGCCGCGCTGGCGCTGCCGGCGGCGGTGGTGCGCGCTGACGAGCCGCTGTTTCGCATCACGGTGGCCCTGGACAGCGCCGACGCGCCGGTCTGGCCGCAGCCGCTGGTGGCCGGCATGCGGCTTCAGGCCGATGTGCTGTTGGAACGCCGACGGCTGGTGCAGTGGCTGTTCGCCCCGCTGATGGGTTTGGCGCAGCGGCTGTGATGCTGACGCGACGGACAGCGTGACGGACAGCGTGACGGACAACAACCAATCGCAGGGCCTGCACCTGGGCCGTCGCCGGGTGCCGCTGATCCTGCAGACCGAAGCCACGGAGTGTGCGCTCGCCTGTCTGGCGATGGCCGCCGGCGCTTTCGGTCTGCACACCGATCTGCCCACGCTCCGGCGGCGATTCAGCATCTCGCTGAAGGGCGCCACGCTGGTCGATCTGGTGCGCATGGCCGATGCATTGCAGTTGCACACCCGCGCGCTGCGCGCCGAACTCGACGAACTGGTGCAGTTGCAGACGCCGTGCATCCTGCACTGGGACTTGAAGCACTTCGTGGTGCTGGTGTCGGTCGAGCGCGGTGTGGCGCTGATCCACGACCCCGCGCACGGTGTGCGGCGCATGAAGCTCGACGAGGTGTCGCGCCACTTCACCGGCGTCGCGCTGGAGTTGCAGCCGGCTCCCGGCTTTGCTCCGCGTGAAGAGCGTCAGCGCGTCACGCTGCGGGGCCTGCTCGGGCCGGTGGGTGGGCTGAAGCGATCACTCACCTACATCTTCGGGCTGGCGTTGGCGCTCGAAGTGTTCGTGCTGATGACGCCCTTCCTGATGCAGTGGGTGGTCGACGACGTGCTAGTCAGCGCGGACCGAGACCTGCTGACGACGCTGGGCGTCGGCTTCGCGCTGCTGGTGCTGATCCAGGTCGCGACCGCTGCGGCGCGGTCCTGGGCGGTGCTGGTGCTGTCGGCCACGCTCAATCTGCAATGGCTGACGAATGTGTTCGCGCACCTGCTGCGGCTGCCGATGGCCTGGTTCGAGAAGCGCCATGCGGGCGACATCTGGTCGCGCTTCGCCGCGGTGCAGAAGATCCAGCGCACGCTCACCACCAGCTTCATCGAGGCGGTGCTCGATGGCCTGCTGGTGGTGCTGACGCTGGCGATGATGCTGCTGTACAGCGGCACCCTGACGGCGCTGGCGCTGGCCGCGGTGGTGGTCTACGGCCTCTTGCGCGTCTGGTTCTACCGGCCGCTGGCCGAGGCCACCGAAGAGGCGCTGGTCTTCGAGGCCAAGCAGAACAGCCACTTTCTGGAATCGCTGCGCGGGGTGCAGGCGATCAAGCTGTTCAACGCACAGGGCGACCGCCGCTCGCGGTTTTCCAGCCTGGTGGTCGACACCATGAACGCCGAGGTGGCCACGCGCAAGCTCGAGCTGCTGTTCTCGGTGCTGCACCGCGGCCTGTTCGGGCTCGAGCGGGTGGCGGTGATCTGGGTCGGCGCGCTGCTGGTGATGGACCGCCAGCTATCGGTGGGCATGCTGTTCGCGTTCTTCGCCTACAAAGAGCAGTTCGCGCTGCGCGTGAGCTCGCTGATCGACAAGACGGTGGAGTTGAAGATGCTGCGCCTGCAAGGCGAGCGGCTGGCCGACATCGTGCTCACGGCGCCAGAAGCCGATGCGGCCGGCGCCGCGGCGCCACGTGATCTGTCGCCGTCGATCGAGTTGCGCGATGTGGCCTTCGCCTACGCCGAGGGCGAGCCCGACGTGCTCTCAGGCATCAACCTGCGCGTGGACGCGGGCGAGTCGGTGGCCATCGTCGGGCCCTCCGGTTGCGGCAAGACCACGCTGCTCAAGCTGATGCTGGGCATTCACGCGCCGACGCGCGGCGAGGTGCTGGTGGGCGGGCAACCGCTGGCCCGCCTGGGCCAGCGCGCCTGGCGCGACATGGTGGGCGTGGTGATGCAGGACGAACCGCTGTTCAGTGGCTCGATCGCCGACAACATCGCCTTCTTCGAGCCGTCCGCCGACCTGGCCTGGGCCGAGCAATGCGCGCGGGTGGCCTCGGTGCACGACGAAATCGAGGCCATGCCGATGGGTTACCACACGCTGATCGGCGAGATGGGCATGGCGCTGTCGGGCGGGCAGAAGCAGCGTGTCCTGCTGGCGCGGGCGCTGTACAAGCGGCCGAAGATCCTGCTGCTGGACGAGGCCACCAGCTCGCTCGATGTCGAGCGTGAGCGCGTCGTCAACCTGGCCGTCAAGCAACTGGCGCTGACGCGCATCATCGTGGCGCACCGGCCGGAGACGATCGCCTCCGCCGGCCGTGTGGTGGCGCTGCAGGATGGGCGCGTGGCGCAGGATCTGCGCAGCGTCGGGCAAGCCGCGCCGGTTCACTGAGGCAAGCCCGCGGCCGCCCTGTGCACGGGGCGCCCATTAGAATCGCGCCCTCCCGTGGCCGGCTGTGCCGCGCCCCCGACGGTCTTCGAATCCGGGTCCGCCCGGCACACCATGCTGCACCCCCAGACATTCGACGTCATCGTCGTCGGCGGCGGCCATGCCGGCACCGAGGCCGCGCTGGCCGCCGCGCGCATGGGCTGCACGACGCTGCTGCTGACGCACAGCCTGGAAACGCTGGGCCAGATGAGCTGCAACCCCAGCATCGGTGGCATCGGCAAGGGGCATCTGGTCAAGGAGATCGACGCGCTGGGTGGGGCGATGGCGGCGGCCACCGACGAGGCGGGCATCCAGTTCCGCATCCTCAACGGCAGCAAGGGCCCGGCCGTGCGCGCCACGCGTGCGCAGGCCGACCGCGTGCTGTACCGCGCCGCCATCCGCCGGCGGCTGGAAAACCAGCCAAACCTGTGGCTGTTCCAGCAGGCGGTGGACGACCTGCTGCTGGAGTCCGATGGCCAGGGCGACCGCGTGGTCGGCGCCGTCACGCAGATGGGCCTGCACTTTCGCGCCCGCGCGGTGGTGCTGACGGCCGGCACCTTTCTCGATGGGCGGATCCACGTCGGGCTGCAGAACCACAGTGCCGGGCGCGCGGGTGACCCGCCCGCCGTCGCGCTGTCGGCCAGGCTGAAGGAACTCAAGCTGCCGCAAGGCCGATTGAAGACCGGCACCCCACCGCGCATCGACGGCCGCACGATCGACTTCTCGGTCCTGCAGGCGCAGCCGGGTGATCTCGACCCGGTGCCGGTGTTCAGTTTTCTCGGGTCGCCCGATCAGCACCCGCAGCAGCTGCCGTGCTGGATCACGCACACCAACGAGCGCACCCACGAGATCATCCGCGGCGGTTTGGACCGCAGCCCGATGTTCACCGGCGTGATCGAGGGCGTCGGCCCGCGCTATTGCCCGAGCATCGAGGACAAGGTCAACCGCTTCGCCGACAAGAGCTCGCACCAGATCTTCCTCGAGCCCGAGGGGCTGACCACGCACGAGTTCTATCCGAACGGCATCTCGACCTCGCTGCCCTTCGATGTGCAACTGGCGGCCGTGCAGTCGATGCGCGGCCTCGAGCAGGCGCACATCCTGCGCCCGGGCTACGCGATCGAGTACGACTACTTCGACCCGCGCGCGTTGAGCGCGCAGTTTCAGACGCAGGCGATCGGCGGCCTGTTCTTCGCCGGCCAGATCAATGGCACCACGGGCTACGAAGAAGCCGCGGCGCAGGGGCTGTTCGCCGGGCTCAACGCGGCCTTGCAGGTGAAGGGCCATGCCGAATTCGGTGCCGGCTGGCTGCCGGGGCGTGACCAGGGCTACCTGGGCGTGCTGGTCGATGACCTGATCACCAAGGGCGTGACCGAGCCCTACCGCATGTTCACCAGCCGGGCCGAGTACCGGCTGCAACTGCGCGAAGACAACGCCGACCTGCGGCTGACCGAGGTGGGCCGCCGGCTGGGCCTGGTGGACGATGTGCGCTGGGCGGCGTTTTGCCGCAAGCGCGAGGCGATCGATCGTGCGCAGCAGCTTTTGCGATCCACCTGGGTGCGCCCGCAGACGCTGCCCGACGCTGCCGCCGAGCGGCTGCTGGGCAAGGCGCTGGAGCATGAACACCACCTGGCCGACCTGCTGCGCCGCCCCGGCGTGGGCTACGACGCGGTGGCCGAAGCGGCGGCGATCGCCGGCCACGGCGGCGCGGTTTCACGTGAAACATGGCGCCGTGAACTGGGCCAGCGCGAGGGCGATGTAGTGGTCGAGCAGGTGGAAATCGGCCTCAAGTACGCCGGCTACATCGACCGCCAGCGTGACGAGATCGACCGCGCCGCCGCCTACGAACAACTTGCGCTGCCGGCCGACTTCGACTTCGAGCAGGTACACGCTCTGTCGATTGAAGTGCGGCACACGCTCAGCCGCCAGCGCCCGGCCACGCTCGGGCAGGCGGCCCGCATCTCGGGCGTGACCCCGGCAGCGATCTCACTGCTGTTGGTGCATTTGAAGAAGCGGCGCGGCGCGGTCGTTCGCCGTGGTGGGCCTGTCGACGAAGTCGGCGTCGCGCCGCCGCAGGACGCCGCAGCTTGACCGCTGTGGCGCCGGTGGCGGATGACGCGCTCTCACTGGAGGGCGGCGCCGCGACGCTCGGTTGCCCGCTCAGCGGTGCGCAGGTGGCGGCGCTGCTGCGCTACCGCGACCTGCTCGTACGCTGGAACCGCGTACACAACCTGACGGCGGTGCGCGACCCTTCCGCGATGCTGACGCAGCACCTGCTCGACAGCCTGTCGGTGCTGGTGCCGTTGCGTCGCCACGCGGAGGGTCGGTCGTTGCGCGTGCTCGATGTGGGCAGTGGCGGCGGGCTGCCGGGCGTCGTGCTGGCCATCGCCGCGCCAGAACTGCAGATCACCTGCGTCGACGCGGTGGCGAAGAAGGCGGGCTTCGTTCGCCAGGCCGCGGTCGAGCTGAGTCTGGCCAACCTGCAGTCGCTGCATTCGCGTGTGGAAGACCTGGACGCTGCGCCGTTCGACGTCATCGCTTCGCGCGCCTTTGCCTCGCTGGCCGACTTCGTGGCCTGGACCCGCCCGCTGTTGGCGGTGGGTGGGGTCTGGATGGCGATGAAAGGCCAGCATCCGCAGGTTGAACTGTCCGCGCTGCCGGCCGACGTCAAGGTGTTTCACGTGGAACGCCTCACCGTTCCTGGCCTGGGCGCCGAGCGCTGCCTGGTCTGGATGGCGTCACGCGCCGGCGCTCAACCCGAGACGCCATGAACCGACCTCTGACGCTGTTCCGCCCCGCGCTGATGACCGCCGCTGCCTTGCTTGCCGTCTTGCTTGCTGGCGCAGCGCCCGCTTTCGCCCAGGATGCGCAGCCCGAACTGCGCGCGCTGCCCAGCGTCGACGTGCCCGGCTACATGGGCACCTGGTACCAGGTGGCCTGGTTCCCGAATCGGTTTCAGAAGCAGTGCGTCAGCGACACCAGCGCCCGTTACCGGCGCCTGGACAGCGGCGAGATCGAGGTGCAGAACCGCTGCCGCCTGGCCGACGGCGGCATCGACGACATCACAGGCATCGCGCGCACGGATGGCTCGCGGCTGCAGGGCGACACGCTGATGCCGGCGCAGCTGCGCGTGAGCTTCATGCCGCCCCTGCTGCGCTGGCTGCCGATCTGGGGCCGCTATTGGGTGATCGACCGCGCTGACGACGGCCGCTTTGCCGTCGTCAGCGAGCCCTCGCGCGACTATCTCTGGGTGCTGGCGCGCGCGCCCAGCCTGTCGGCCGCCGATCGAACTGCGATACGCTCGATGCTCCAGCGGCAGGGCTTCGACCTTTCGCGCTGGCAGGACCACCCGCACACCCGCCCGGCCCAACCCTGAACGCGATGCCCCGCATCTTCTGCGTTGCCAATCAGAAAGGCGGGGTCGGCAAGACCACCACCACTGTCAACCTCGCCGCCGGGATGGCGCAGCTGGGCCAGCGTGTGCTGGTGATCGATCTCGATCCGCAAGGCAATGCCACGATGGGCTCGGGCATCGACAAACGGTCACTGGCCACCACCGTTTACGACGTGCTGCTGGGCAGCGCCGGCATCGCCGAGGCGCGCCAGCGCAGCCCACAAGGCGGCTACGACCTGGTCGGCGCCAACCGCGAACTTGCAGGCGCCGAGGTCGAACTGGTCGATCTGGAGCGACGCGAGCGCCGTCTGCGCGAGGCGCTGGAGGTGGTCGCCGCAGACCACGACTTCGTGCTCATCGACTGCCCGCCTGCCCTGAGCCTGCTCACGCTCAACGGGCTGGTCGCAGCGCACGGCGTCATCGTGCCGATGCAGTGCGAATACTTCGCACTGGAAGGTCTGTCGGACCTGGTCAACACCATCAAGCAGGTGCACGCCAACCTGAACCCCGAGTTGCAGATCATCGGCCTGCTGCGCGTGATGTTCGATCCGCGCATCACCTTGCAGCAGCAGGTCAGCGAACAGCTCAAGGCGCACTTCGGCGACAAGGTGTTCGACAGCGTCATCCCGCGCAATGTGCGCCTGGCCGAAGCGCCCAGCTACGGCCAGCCGGGCGTCGTGTTCGACCCCGCCGCCAAGGGGGCCGTCGCCTACGTCGACTTCGCGCGCGAGGTGGTGCGGCGGCTGGCGTTGCCTGCCCGCTGATGGACGCGCAAGCCTTGTGGGCGCGCATCGAAGATGCGGCGCTCAACGCCAGCGCACCGCCGCAGCAGTTCTGGCTGGACGGCTGGCTGCTGCGGCTGTCGCCCGAAAAGGCGCGGCGCGCGCGCTGCATCCACGCACTGGCGCCCGGCGGGCGTGTGCTGGACGAGCAATTGGCCGAATGCGCCGCACGCTTCGCCGCCGCCCGGCTGCCGCTGCTCTTTCGCATCACGCCTTTCACGCAGCCGGCCGGGCTGGACGACGAACTCGCCGCCCGCGGCTTCACCATCGAAGGCGACACATGGGTGATGACGCGGCCCTGCTCGTACCCGCAGCCTGAGCCGGGTGCACTGCCGGTGGTGGCTGATGCAAGGTGGACGGCCCTGCCGCCAACGACCTTCGCCCAGGTGGTGGGCACCCTGCGCGGTTCGACGCCGCCAGAGATCGAAGCCCACGCTCAGCGGCTGCAAGGCGCGCCGCTGCCCGGCCAGGGTGTGGCCTTGCAGCGCCCAGGCGACGCCCAATGGCTGGCAGCAGGGCAGTTCATCCGCGAAGGCCGGCTGGTCGGCCTGTACGACGTGGTCACCGCACCCGCTGCGCGTGGCCAGGGGCTGGCGTCTTTACTGTGCCAACGCCTTCTGGCGCAGGCTGCGAGCGAGGGTGGTGATCTGCCCTACCTGCAGGTGGACGCCGACAACGCGCCGGCGCGCCGTGTGTACCACCGCATGGGCTTCGTCGATGCCTATCCGTACCATTACCGCCGCGTATCTGCGGCCTGAACGACGGCCTGAACGACGGCCTGAACGCCGGCCTGAACGACAGCCTGAACGACGGCGCTGACAGCGCCTGACGGTGGGTTACCCCGGGCCTACAGCCCGAGCCCCTCGTCTACGCCCAGATGCACGTTCATCGCCTGCACGGCGGCGCCGCTGGCTCCCTTGCCCAGGTTGTCCAGTCGCGCCATGACCACGGCCTGGCTGTCATTGGCGAACACGAACAGATCCACCCGGTTGGTATCGTTGCAAGCCTGCACGTCGAAGAAGCCGCCTTCCAGCGTGGCCGGGTCGCGCAGCGGCATCACACGAACGAAGCGCTCGCCCTCGTAGTGCCGGGTGTACGCGGCGTGCACCGCCTCGGCCGTGGTGCTCAGCGCCTTCAGGTGCAGCGGCACCGACACCGCCAGTCCCTTGTAGAAATTGCCGATCATCGGCAGGAAGATCGGGGCCGTCGTGAGCCCGCAGTGCAGCATCATCTCCGGCACGTGCTTGTGCACCAGCGTGAGCGCGTACGGCCTGGGCGATGTGAGCGCAGGCTCTTGCGGAAATGCTTGATATTGCTCGATCGTCTTCTTGCCGCCGCCGGAGTATCCGGTGATCGATCCGGCGCTGAGCGGGTGTGCCGCCGGCACCAGCCCGGCATCCACCAGCGGCCGCATCAGCAGGATGAAGGCGCTGGCATGGCAGCCCGGGTTGGCGATGCGGCGCGTGCTGCGCAGCACCTCGCGTTGCCCCGGCGCCAGTTCGGGCAAGCCGAAGGCCCAGCCCGGCAGCGTGCGGTGCGCGGTGCTGGCGTCGATGACGCAGGTGCGCGGGTTGTCGATCATCGCCACCGCCTCACGCGCGGCGGCGTCGGGCAGGCAGAGGAAGGCCACGTCGGCGGCGTTGAGCAAGCGGGCGCGCTCTGACGCGTCCTTGCGCCGCGCCGGGTCGATCAGCAGCAGTTCGATGTCGCGGCGGCCGGCCAGCACCTCGTGGATGCGCAGACCTGTGGTGCCTTCCTGGCCATCGACAAAGACGGTGGTGCTCATGATGTGCTGGCGCGGCGCTGCCGCAACAATGCGCGAATGGTCGATCAGGATAAGGGATATTGCCTGTGCAGCATTCGTTGAAAGCCCGGCTGCTGCGCGCGGCCGCCGTCGCGGCGGTCGCAGCCTTTGTCGGCTGGCTGCTGCAGCGCCTGGGTCTGGCGCTTCCGCTGGCGATGGGCCTGGCCGCGGTGCTCTTCGTCATCGCCGCCTTCGTTCCACGCACTGGCGTCGCGCTGCTCGGGCAGCTGGATCTGGGCTTTCGCGCCTGGCGCTGGCGTGCCGAGCAAGGCCACCATTACAGCTTCGGCGGCGTGACGATCGCGGTGAAGGACGATGGCCGCGCCATGTGGATCGCCGGCGAAGACCTGCGCCGCGTGCTGCGCAGCGAAGACGCCGACGACGTGCTCGCGGCGCGCCACAGCGGCCACTGGCAGCGCGACGGCGCCGACATGCTCTGGGTGCGCGCCGATGCCGTCGCCGAGCGCCTGGCGCTGGCCCCCGGCCGCATGGATCCGCGCACGGTGCGTCTGCGGGTGTGGGTCGAGCGCACGGTGCTGTTCCCCGCCGCCGAACGCCGCCGTCGCGGTTCAGCCCGGTGACGACGTCGCCTGTGGCGATGCCGCCGCGCCTGAACCCGAAGAAGCTGCTGCTCAGCAAGTGGACTGCGGCGCAGCCGCAGGGCCGCGAGAAGCACTTCATCGTGACGAAGCTGCTGCACACCGTGCCGCCCGCGCCGCCCAAGCCCGTTGTTCAGGTGGTCATCGAAGCCGTGCACTCCGGGCGCAGCCGCACGATCGAATGGCGCGAACTCACCGACGTCGGGCTGTGGCGCCAGGGGTGGCGCTGAGCCCACCCCTGCGCGACCGGCCCCCGTTTCAGGCCCGCGCCAGCGCGCCGCCGGCCGCCATGCGCCGGCCCTGCGACCACCACACCAGCCCGGCCAGCAGCAGCGCCGGCAGGTAGAACCAGTGCGCGCTGGGTCGGTCGGTGGCCACCTTCACGGTCTGCACGTCCCAGCCCTGCTCGAAGCCCGACTTCTGCGCCCGGCTGCCGAACTTCACCTGGGCGATCTGCACCTGCCCCCCGAGCGAGACCACCGTCAGCCCGGCGTCGGTCAGCCGCTTGCGGCCCTCGGCGCCGGCGGCACCCAGTTGCACCGCGACGGTCTTCACCACCTCGTCGCCCTCGATGGTGCTGCCTTTGATGACCATCATCACGCGCTCGTCGGCGTCGGTGGTCTTGGCCACCTCGAACAGTTGCGCCGGCGGCACGTCCTTGAACTCCGGCGCCAGGCGGTCCATGAAGAAGTCGGGCCTGAACAGCAGCAGCACCGCCAGCGCGATCACCGCCATCTCCCACCAGCGGTTCTTGACGCGGAACCAGCCCATCGTCAGCGCGGCAAAGAGCAGCGTGGCCAGCGTGCAGGCGAGCACCACGCTGACCAGCTCGAAGGGGCCGTGCACGTCGATCAGCAGCAGCTGCGGATTGAACATCCAGATGAAGGGCAGGATCACCGTGCGCAGCGCGTATACAGCGCCCTGGATGCCGGTCTTGATGGCGTCCTCGCCGCTGATCGCCGCCGCCGCGAAGGTGGCCAGGCCCACCGGCGGCGTGATGTCGCCCATGATCCCGTAGTAGAAGACGAACAGGTGTACCGCGATCAGCGGGATGATCAACCCGCTCTGCGCGCCCAGCTCGACCACCACCGGCGCCATCAGTGTCGCCACCAGCACGTAGTTGGCGGTGGTCGGCACGCCCAGGCCCAGCACCAGGCAGATGAAGGCGATGAACAGCAGCATCAGCAGCACGTTGCCCTGGCTGACGAACTCGACGAAGTCGGTCATGCGCAGGCCCAGGCCGGTGAGCGTGATGCCGCCGACGATGACGCCCGCCGTCGCCGTGGCGACCCCGATGCCGATCATGTTGCGCGAGCCATCCGTCAGCCCGCCGACCACGTCGCCAAAGCCGCGCCGCCAGGCGCCGCCCAGCGCCTGCCCGCGCAGCGCCAGCGTGATCGGGCGCTGCGTCAGCATCAGCACGATCAGCACCACGATGGCCCAGAAGGCCGACAGCGACGGCGACATCTCCTCGACCATCAGGCACCAGATCAGCGTGCCGATGGGCAGCAGGTAGTGCAGCCCGGCGCGCACCGTGGGCCAGGTGTCGGGCGGCTTGGGGTTGTGGATGTCGATGTCCTGGGGCAGGTCCGGGCAGGCGGCCGCCTGCCGGATGCTGACGAAGTACAGCGCCAGTACCACCGCGCCCACCGCCCACGGCGCCGCGGCGCCGAGCCCGGCCTTGATGCCCGCCAGCAGGGTGTACAGCGCCGCCACCACGACGATGCTGCCCGACAGGCCCAGGCCGAAGCGCACGGCCACCTCGCCCCAGGTCTTGGGCTGGCGGAAGAGCATCGGGCGCATGTTCATCTTCAGCGCCTCGAGGTGGACGATGTAGAAGAGCCCGATGTAGCTCAATGTGGCCGGAAGGATGGCGTGCTTGACGATCTCTGCATAGCTGATGCCCACGTACTCGACCATCAGGAAGGCCGCCGCGCCCATCACCGGCGGCATGATCTGGCCGTTCACCGAAGACATGGTCTCGATGGCGCCGGCCTTGACGCCGCCGTAGCCGGCCTTCTTCATCAGCGGGATGGTGAAGATGCCGCCGCTGACCACGTTGCTGACCGAGCTGCCGCTGATCATGCCGTTCAGCGCCGAAGAGACCACCGCCACCTTGGCCGGCCCGCCGCGCAGGTGCCCCAGTGCCGCGAAGCTGACCTGCATCATGTAGTTGCCGCCGCCGGCGCGGTCGAGCAGGGTGCCGAAGAGCACGTAGACGAAGATGGTGCCCACGCTGACACCCAGCGCGATGCCGTAGACGCCTTCGGTGGTCAGCCACAGGTGCGACATCAGCCGGTTCACCGACGCGCCCTTGTGCGCCAGCACATCGGGCATGTAGGGGCCGAGCATCGCGTAGCCGATGAAGACGAGCGCCAGCACCGCCATCGGCCAGCCGACGGCACGCCGCGTGGCCTCGAGCAGCAGCACCAGGCCGACGACGGCCACGCCGACATCCATCGTCGTCGGCTGGCCCGGCCGTGTGGCCAGCTGGGCGTAGAACAGCAGCAGGTAAGCGCCGGCAAAGGCCCCCGCCAGCGCCATCACGATGTCGAGCAGTGGTACGCGGTCGCGCGGCGAGTTGCCGAACGCGGGCCAGGCCATGAAGGCCAGGAACATCGCCAGCCCCAGGTGCAGGGCGCGCGCCTCGGTGTCGTTGAGGATGCCGATGCCGAAGGTGAACGGCAGCGGCGAGGCATACCAGAGCTGGAACAGCGCCCAGCCCAGCGAGACGACGAAAATCACACGGGCGGCCAGACCGTGCGGCTTGCGCGCGCCGGTGTCGGCCTTGGCGACCAGATCCTGCAGCGCCGCCGGCGCCTTCTCGATGTCAGTGGCCACAGCGCAGTCCTGTCAGGCGAATCTGTCGAACGAATGAAAAAGGGGCGAAGCTTGCGGCTTCGCCCCCGGCAGTGGTGAGTTCAGGGCCGACGCGATCAGTGCGATCAGCGCGGCATCCAGCCCTTCTCGCGGTAGTAGCGCAGCGCGCCTTCGTGCAGCGGCGCGGACAGGCCGTTCTTGATCATGTCCTCGGGCTTCAGGTTGGCCAGCGCCGGGTGCAGGCGCTTGAACTCGTCGAAGTTCTCGAACACCGCCTTGACCACCTCGTAGACGGTCTCTGGCGAGGTCTTGGTGGACGCCACCACGGTGGCCGTCACGCCGTAGGTCTGCACCGGGTTCGGGTTGTTCGGGTACAGCCCGCCGGGAATGGTGGCCTTGGCGTAGAAGGGCTTGTCTGCCACCAGCTTGTCCACCGCCGGGCCGGTGAGCGCCACCAGCTGCGCGCCGCACGAGGTGGTCGGGTCCTGGATGTTCGCGCTGGGGTGGCCGACGGCAAAGAAGAAGCCGTCGATCTTGCCGTCGCACAGGGCCGGGCCGTGTTCATCGGCGCGCAGCTCGGAGGCGAGCGAGAAGTCGCCCAGCTTCCAGCCGATCGCGGCGAGCATCTCTTCCATCGACGCGCGCGTGCCCGAGCCGGGGTTGCCGACGTTGAAGCGCTTGCCGCGGAAATCGGCGAAGGTGCGCACGCCGGACTCTTTGCGTGCGAGCACGGTGAAGGGCTCGGGGTGCACCGAGAACAGCGCGCGCATGTCGGTATAGGCGCCGGCGTCCTTGAACTGGTTCAGCCCGCGGGCGGCATTGAACTGCACGTCGCTCTGCGCAAAGCCGAGGTCGAGCTCGCCAGCGCGGATGGTGTTGACGTTGAAGACCGAACCGCCGGTGGATTCGACCGAGCAACGGATGCCGTGCTTGGCGCGGTCCTTGTTGACCAGCCGGCAGATGGCGCCGCCGGCGGCGTAGTAGACGCCGGTCACGCCGCCGGTGCCGACGGTCATGAAGCGCTGCTGTGCCATGGCGGCGGGCGCGGCGAGGGTGGTGGCCACCAGGGCGGCCAGGGTCAGCTTGAAGCGCATCGGGAAGACTCCGTTGAGGATGAAAGCGAAGATTCTCCGCCATGAGATACGAGTAAGGGCATTGTGCCGAGCACGCCCGCCACTGCGTTCAGGCCGGCAGCACGTCGTCGAGGGCGAGGGCGAGCTTGTCGGCCAACTCCTCGAGGTGAGCGATGGTGCAGATGAAGGGCGGAGCGAGCAATACGTGATCGCCCTGCTCGCCGTCCACCGTGCCGCCCATCGGGTAGCACAGCAGCCCGCGCTGCATCGCCGCGGCCTTGAGCCGGGCGTGGGTGCGCGCGGCAGCCGGCAGCGGTGCCTTGCTTGCGCGGTCGGCGACCAGCTCCACGCCCAGAAACAGGCCGCGGCCGCGGATGTCGCCCACGTTCGGATGCCTGCCCAGGCGCTCGGCCAGCCGTGCGGCCAACCAGAGGCCGTGCTCGCGCACCTGCGGCAGCAGTTCGCGGATCAGCGGCTGCACCGCCAGTGCGGCCGCGCAGGCCACCGGGTGGCCGAGGTAGGTGTGGCCGTGCTGGAAGAAGCCGCTGCCAGCGCGCAGCGCCTCGACGATGCCGCTCTTCACCAGCACGGCGCCGATCGGCTGCACGCCCGCGCCCAGGCCCTTGGCGATGACCTCGATGTCGGGCACCACGCCGTCGTGCTCGCTCGCATGCAGCGTGCCGGTGCGGCCCATGCCGCACATCACCTCGTCCAGGATCAGCAGCACGCCGTGGCGGTTGCAGATCTCGCGGATGCGGCTGAAGTAGCCCGGCGCAGCGGTCACTGCGCCCAGCGTGGCGCCGACCACCGGCTCGGCGATGAAGGCGGCCACGGTGTCGGGGCCCAGGCGCAGGATCTCCGCCTCCAGCAGGTCGGCCATGCGCTGCCCGTACTGGCTGGGCGACTCGTCGGCGCGCTGGCCGCGGTAGGCATAGCACTCTTCGATGTGCGCGATGCCGCCCAGCAGCAGCGAAGGAAACTGCGCGCGCCGCCAGCGGTTGCCGCCGGCCGACAGCGCACCCAGCGTGTTGCCGTGGTAGCTCTGCCAGCGCGCGATGATGCGGTTCTTCTGCGGCCGGCCGCATTCGGCGTGGTACTGCACCGCCATCTTCAGCGCCGCTTCCACGCCCTCGCTGCCGCCGCTGACGAAGTACGCCGCGGCCATGCCGGCCGGGGCGTGCGCGATCAGGTCATCGGCCAGCGCCTCGGCCGGCTCGCTGGTGAAGAACGAGGTGTGCGCATAGGCCAGCCGGCCGACCTGATCACGCACGGCGGCGATCAGCGCCGGGTGGCTGTGGCCGAGGCAGGACACCGCCGCGCCGCCGCTGCCATCAAGGTAGCGGCGGCCCTCGCGGTCGATCAGGTAAGGGCCGTCGCCGGCCACCGCCACCGGGTAGTGCTGGCGCAGGTGGCGGTGAAAGACGTGGCTCGTCTGGGTGATCATCGATGGGACGGCGGCTGGACGTGGCCCGTGATGATGCCAAGCATTTGCGCCCGACCTACACTGTCGGCCCCCGCCAGCAGAGCCACATTGGAGAGACACATGGGCGCACCGGAAGCCTTCACCCAGGCCTACACCCAGACCACCGACGTCGGCCACTGGATCGGCGGCGCCCGTTCGCCCGGCAGCGGCAGCCGCAGCCAGCCGGTGTGGAACCCGGCCACGGGCCAGGTGGCGCGCCAGGTGCTGCTGGCCAGCACGGCCGACGTTGCTGCCGCGGTGGCCTCGGCCAAGGCGGCGCAGCCGGCCTGGGGCGATATGCCGCCGATCCGCCGCGCGCGCGTGCTGAACAACTTCCTGCAGTTGCTCAACCAGCACCGCGACACGATCGCCGCGATGCTCACCGCCGAGCATGGCAAGGTCTTCAGCGACGCCCAGGGCGAGGTCACGCGCGGCATCGACATCGTCGAGTTCGCCTGCGGCGCGCCGCAGCTGCTCAAGGGCGACTTCACCGACCAGGTCTCCACCGCCATCGACAACTGGACGCTGCGCCAGCCGCTGGGCGTGGTGGCCGGCATCACGCCCTTCAACTTCCCGTGCATGGTGCCTCTGTGGATGTTCCCGCTGGCGCTGGCCTGCGGCAACGCCTTCATCCTCAAGCCCAGCGAGCGCGACCCCAGCGCCAGTGTGTTCATGGCCGAGCTGCTCAAGCAGGCCGGCCTGCCCGACGGCGTGTTCAACGTGGTGCAGGGCGACAAGGTGGCGGTCGATGCGCTGCTCGAGCACCCCGACGTGAAGGCCATCAGCTTCGTCGGCAGCACGCCGATCGCGCAGTACATCTACGCAACCGGTGCCCACCACGGCAAGCGCGTGCAGGCGCTGGGCGGCGCCAAGAACCACATGGTGGTGATGCCCGACGCCGACATCGAACAGGCCGTCGACGCGCTGATCGGCAGCGCCTACGGCTCGGCCGGCGAGCGCTGCATGGCCATCAGCGTGGCGGTTCTGGTGGGCGACGTGGCCGATCGCATCGTGCCGCTGCTCGCCGCACGCGCCAGGCAGCTCAAGGTGAACAACGGCATGGCGCCGGACGCCGAGATGGGCCCGATCGTCACCCGCGAGGCGCGCGACCGCATCGAAAAGGCCATCGGAGCGGGTGTCGAGGAAGGCGCCACGCTGGTCGTCGACGGGCGCGGCCACCAGGTCAGCGGGCATGCCGGCGGCTTCTTCACCGGCGGCACGCTGTTCGACCACGTGCAGCCCTCGATGCGCATCTACCGGGAAGAGATCTTCGGCCCGGTGCTGGCCTGCGTGCGCGTGGCCGGTTTTGCCCAGGCGCTGCAGCTGGTCAACGACCATGAGTTGGGCAACGGCGTTTCTTGCTTCACAAGCGACGGCGGCATCGCGCGCGAGTTCGCCCGCCGCGTGCAGGTGGGCATGGTGGGCATCAACGTGCCGATCCCGGTGCCGATGGCCTGGCACGGCTTCGGCGGCTGGAAGAAGAGCCTGTTCGGCGACATGCACGCCTACGGCGAAGAAGGCGTGCGCTTCTACACCCGGCAAAAGAGCGTGATGCAGCGCTGGCCCGAGAGCATCGGCAAGGGCGCCGAGTTCGGTTTCCCGACCTCGACGTGAACGGCGCGCGCCCGCGCGCCGCCCAGGGTCCGCTCAGGTGCCGATCACCCCGCCGTCGTTCTTGCGGATCACCACCGTCGCGCTGCGCGGCCTGCCGTCAGCGCGCTGGTCGGGCCAGTTGCTGATGCGGCGCGGGTTGTCGGGGTCGCTGCGCTCGCTCGGGCTCTCGCCCGGGTGCTGGATGTTGATGAACATCACGCGCCCGTCCGGCGCGCCGGTGGCGCCGGTGACCTCGCAGCCCGCCGGGCCGACCAGGAAGCGGCGGATCTCGCCCGTCTTCACGTCAGCCGCCAGCATGGCGTTGTGGCCCACCTTGGCGTAGTCGCCGCGGCCGATGGCCGAGGTGGAGATGTCGGTCTGGATCCACAGCACGCCACGGGCGTCGACCCACAGGCCGTCCGGCGCGCCGAAGGCGTCGCCCTTGACGTTGCCCTTGGCCTCGGCGCGCTCATTGGTCGGGTCGCCGGCAAGCACGAAGTGGTTCCACTGCAAGGTGACGCCGTCGAAGTCGCCGTCGTCCTTCCAACGGAGGATGTTGCCCATCGTGTTGTTCGCACGCGGGTTGGCCGCGTCGACGCCCGGCTGGTTGGCCTGGCCACGGTTGCTGTTGTTCGTCAGCGTCACATAGACCCAGCCCTGCTGGTCGACTTCGGTCCACTCCGGGCGGTCCATCTTTGTCGCGCCCAGCAGGTCGCTCGCCTGGCGTGACTTGATCAGCACCTCGCCCTGGTCGGCGAAGCCGTTGGCGGCGGTCAGCGGGCCCTGGCCGTGCGTCAGCGGCAGCCAGCGGCCCTTGCCGTCGACGTCGAAGCGGGCGACGAACAGGGTGCCGTGGTCGAGCAACTCGCCATTGGCGGCAAAGCCGCCGGGCTTCACGCTGTCGCGGCTGACGAACTTGTAGATGTACTCGAAGCGGGCGTCCTCGCCCATGTAGATGACCGCTCGCTTGCCCTTGGTGAGCACGGTGGTGGCGCCCTCATGTGCGGCGCGGCCGAGCGCGGTGCGCTTGACCGGCGTGCTGCTCGGGTTGTAGGGGTCGATCTCGACCACCCA
>Ga0105048_10003113_pt1 | contig 27173 bp, 18 predicted proteins | sample MAT05_FD_78382 | JGI IMG/M metagenome (GOLD analysis project Ga0105048, IMG submission 78382) | Freshwater microbial communities from Lake Fryxell liftoff mats and glacier meltwater in Antarctica - MAT-05 | ecosystem: Environmental > Aquatic > Freshwater > Ice > Liftoff microbial mat | place...
GCTCCGACACAGAGAACACCGAGGTATGAAATCCGTTCTGCTTTTCCTCTGTGGACTCTGTGTCTGGGCTCCGGCTTGGCTCTGTGGCTAATCCGAAAAATACGGAGATGCAGTATACTAGGTCAATAGTGTGGGGGGCTTTTGCGGAACGGAGCTCCACCTCATAGTGCAAGCCGGGTTTTACCCCATGGGGCGTTTAAGATTTTTGAAGTACTGTGCAGTCTCGATTATATAGAAACTGCGCCTCCATTCATGACGCATTCAACGATCTCTAGTTAATGATTTAAACAATCAACCCATCCATAAAATGATTGACCTAGCACTTGTAATCCTACCTGTCGCCGCTGCCGGCTATTCTCTGCTTTATCTTCTGTTTGGTGGCGGCATCGTTGGTGCTATCGTGATTTTCTTCATCGCAAAAGCCTTCGGCAAATAAATCGAAACGTTGAGGTGCCGACCAAACGCGTTGATTTAGGCCGCTTTCGACAGTCTCTTGCAGAGCCGACTCATCTCTTCGCCGAACCATCTTATGCGCATACGCTTTGAACTCTGTCTCGAATCTATTTTGACCCCGTCAGAGGTGGGCGGATTTTATTTACCTCACGCTGATGTCTTCTTGGGCGGCTAACTGCGGCCGTCATTTGAGGCTTCTGTCGGAAATGACTCCTGTCAACGGCGCGAGCTCACTTTGCGCATTTGCAAACGAGGTGGTCCCTGATTACGTAGGAGGCATGAACGAGAACTTGGGGCGAGATTTGCTGTGAAGAGTCTAGGTGAACTTTTGCCAGGTAGCCTAGTTGCCACGCTTTCAAAGGTTGGCGATAAGCGCCGGGTACAGCCTGAGATCCTCGACTCGCTGCCAGCCAATGCGCCCGGGGCGCTCGCCTCCCGCCGGGATTTGCATCTGATTAATAAAGCCATTGGGAGTAATGACTGGTTTAGGTGCAGGCTTCGAGAAAGGCGCCGAGCTAAAGAACGCGTGCTTGAACTCGGGGCTGGAGACGGTGAGTTGGGAAGCAAACTCAATCTCGATGCGTCGGATCTCGCCGGTATAGATTTTGCGCCGCGTCCCGTGGGTTGGCCGCTAGGCGCAGACTGGTTTGAAAACGACGTGCGCGTCTTTTCAAAGTGGGCCGATTATCCAGTCGTTATCGGTAATCTGTTTTTTCATCATTTTAACACTGCCGACTTAGCAGAATTGGGTGCGCGTATCGACAAGCAGGCGCGGATGGTGATTGCCTGCGAGCCTCGGCGGCATGAGCGCTCGATCCGTTTGTTTCGGTGGTTTTGCGTGCTGATTCGGGCTCATCCCATTACTCGCCACGATGGCGCCGTGAGCATTGTTGGGGGTTTTGTCCGTGATGAACTCCCGAGGTTGCTGGGGCTCGATGCGAAGCGCTGGCGATGGCGCGTGCAGGAGACATGGCTTGGCGCTTATCGCCTCGTGGCGGAGAGGAGAGCATGAGGACGACAAAAAGCATTACCATTGTGGGTGGTGGATTGTCCGGGCTTTCTCTGGGCATAGGTTTATGTCGCGCGGGTGTGCCGGTAGAAATATTTGAGGCAGGAGAGTATCCGCGGCATCGTGTATGCGGTGAATTTGTCGCCGGCTTGTCTGAGGCGGTGGTTGAAAAACTGGGAATTGGGCCTGTGTTGGAGGGCGCGAGCCGTGGTCAGCGCATGACGTGGTTTCTCAATGAGGGAAAGGCTCGAACGCACAATCTACCCGAACCGGTACTCGTGCTCAGTCGTTATACTTTGGATGCTCGACTCGCCCAGTTATTCCGCGCTTCGGGTGGGCAACTCTGGACGGGCGAACGTATCACGTCTCCGAAAAACGAGCTTGGCTTGATCGTCGCCAGCGGTCGCAAACCAAGCGAGGAGGGTACGCGGTGGATCGGATTGAAGCTTCACGCTCGACACCTGCCTCTCTCCAGCCACCTCGAGTTCCATCTTGGAGCGGGCGGTTATGTCGGCCTGACGCAGGTGGAGGACGACTGGGTTAATGTTTGCGGGATGTTTCGGGTGCGCAGCGGACTCCATTTTTCCCGTAACGAAGCCTTGCAGGCTTATCTGAGCGCCAGCGGATTGAAAGGGCTGGGTGAACGGCTAGCCAGAGCCAGCATACGCCCCGGATCGATTTGCGCCGTGGCGGGTTTTGATTTTGCGCCACAGGTTAATGGTGGCAAAGCGCTGCGAATCGGTGACTCCTGTGCGATGGTTCCCCCCTTTACAGGAAATGGTATGGCCATGGCCTTTACGAGCGCTGCACTGGCGCTTGATCCTCTTGTGGCGTGGTCGCAGGGCGACTGCACCTGGTCGGCTGCCACGGCGGAGATTCAAGAGGTGCTGCGCAAGAAATTTGACCGGCGGCTCACGTGGGCCTCCCGGCTGCATCCTTTTCTTCTGAACCCTTCCGCCCAGCGTGTCTTTGGCTTTGCGCTCCAGTCCGGGATCTTGCCGATGCGGCCGCTCTATTCACTGCTTCATTGATTTTTCATGTACCTGCACTCGCTCGCCACTGCGGTTCCGCCCCATAGTTTTACCCAGGCTGATTGTTGGGGTATGTTTCAACGTTCCGAGGCGCGTCAACAATTGAGCCGACGGTCGGGTCTCATTTTGCAAAGCGTGCTCCGCGACGGTTCCGGTGTTTCTCGGCGACAGTTTGCCCTCCCTGACATCGAGCATGTGCTCAGCTTAACTCCCGATGCCCTCAATGAAGCGTTCCGTCGCGAAGCGCCGCGGCTGGCCGCGCGCGCTCTGGACTCGGCCTTGGTCAAGGCGGGATTGAACGCCGGGCAGTTGGACGCGTTGCTTATCTGCACCTGCACAGGATATCTTTGCCCTGGTGTGACAAGCTATGTGGCGGAACTGCTGGGACTGCGGCAGCAGGCTTTTTTGCAAGACCTCGTCGGGCTGGGGTGCGGGGCGGCGATTCCCTGCCTCAGGGCGGCGGAAGCGATCTGCACGAGCGAACCCAATGCGTGGGTCGCCTGCGTGGCGGTAGAGATTTGTTCGGCTGCTTTTTATTTGGACGATGATCCCGGTGTCCTTGTGAGCGCGTGTTTATTTGGCGATGGCGCGGCCGCGACGCTTTGGAGTGGGCGGCCGGTGACGAATGGGCTGCGGTGCGGCAACTTTCGCACGCTGCATCAGCCAGAGCATCGGGACCGCATCCGGTTCGAAATGCGCCAAGGCAAGCTGCGAAATTTGCTGCATCCGTCTGTGCCGATGCTGGCGGCTGGCGCGGTGGCGCAGCTCTTGGAGCAGGAGCGTGCGGAGCCGCCGAGTCGTGCGATTACACGGATCATTTCACACGCCGGTGGTCGCGATGTTTTGGATGCGATTGAAAAAAAATGTGGTCCTTGCGATCTCTCGCCGAGCCGACACGTGCTGCGCGAGCATGGCAACATGAGCAGTCCATCGGTTTTGTTTGCGCTAGAAGAGGCGTTAAAAAATGGCCGGCCCGACACTGCCGGCGATTGGTGGCTGGTGAGTTTTGGCGCTGGCTTCAGCGCGCATAGTTGTCGCTTGGGTGTTTGACTGTGCCCAGTCTCCGGAGGGCAGATCAGCGGATGCGCGCCTCGATCGTGTGTTCCTGATGATCATCGACCAGGGCTATCGTCTCCTCGGCAGAGGGCCTTCCATCGATGGTGAGCCAAGGGGCATGGCCACCGGCTTGCCCGACGCGGAGAAAAGTGATGTGATAGACGGTCTGGCGATAACGGTAGTGAACTTTATAAGATGTCCAACGCGCCGGAAAATGCGGGGCTAGTCGCAAACGATCACCCTCCAAGTGAACGCCGAGCAGTGTTTCTATGAGCAAGCGGTACATCCAGCCGGCCGACCCCGTGTACCAGGTCCAGCCTCCCCGTCCCGTGTGCGGTGCCAGTGCGTAGATATCGGCCGCGACAACGTAGGGTTCCACTTTGTAGGTGGCGATTTGTAGTGGTGTGGTGCCGTGATTGACGGGATTGAGGAGATCGAAAAGTTCCCACGCGCGCTCATTTTCGCCCAAGGCGGCAAAGGCCATTGTCGCCCAGATGGCTCCGTGGGTGTATTGGCCGCCGTTTTCGCGCACACCTGGAATGTAGCCTTTAATATAGCCTGGATTCAGGGCGGAGTGGTCGAAGGGTGGCGTAAATAGCTGAATGAGTTTTTGCTCCCGCTTGACGAGGCGTTGGTAGAAAGACTGCATGGCCTGTCGTTTTCGCCTGAGGTCACCAGCGCCGCTGAGCACGGACCAGCTTTGCGGCAAGGAATCAATCTGGCATTCGTCATTGTCTTTAGAACCGAGCGGTTCCCCATTGTCGAAATAGGCGCGTTTATACCACTGACCGTCCCAGGCGTGGAGCTCGATATTTTTTTGGAGAATAGCGGCTTGTTCGTCACAGCGCGCGGCAAAAGCGGCATCGCCCTGTTGGCGGGCAAGTGGACTGAACTGGCTCAGTACGTCGTAGAGAAAAAAGGCGAGCCAGACACTTTCTCCGCGGCCTTCGTGACCGACACAATTCATGCCATCGTTCCAATCGCCGCAGCCCATCAAGGGCAGGCCGTGGGGGCCGAAGCGCAGGCCGCGCTCAATCGCGCGCACACAATGCTGATAAAGGGTTGCAGACTCTTCCGAGCGGTTCGGCAAGTCGTAATAGGCTTCCTCGTCAGCCTTGACTGCGCGCCCTTCGAGGAAGCGGATTTTTTCAGCGAGTACCCCTGTATCGCCGACGGTATTGACATAGCGGCACGTCACATAGGGAAGCCAGAGGAAGTCGTCGGAGAAGTGCGTGCGGACGCCCCGGCCGGACGGCGGATGCCACCAGTGTTGGACATCTCCCTCGCGGAATTGCTGGCCAGCAGCACGCAAGAGATGCTCACGCATCAGGGAAGGCTCAGCATGGGTGAGCGCCATGACATCCTGCAATTGATCGCGAAAACCATAGGCACCGCCGGATTGATAAAAACCGGAGCGGCCGAATATACGGCTGCTTATTGTTTGATACAGGAGCCAGCCGTTGGCCATGACATTGACCGCTGAATCGGGGGTATCAACGTTGACTGTGCCAAGTGTGCGGTTCCAGTAGGCCCAGACCTCTTTTAACGCATTGCGACTGGCTTCAGGACTACGAAAACGTTGGATCAGGCCGGGCAGATCAGCGGAGTTGCGCGCGACACCTAGGCGGAAATGGATTTCGCGTTCCTCGCCTGGGGCCAAATCAATCGCCACCTGCACCGCACCGCAGGGGTCGAGTCCGGCCCCGGTTTTACCGGATAAGCGCTGCCGCTTCAGCGCGGCTGGTTGAGCGTAAGTTCCGTTGCGTCCGAGGAATTCCCTGCGGTCGCCGGTGAGGGTGCGTGCGGGGTCATTGATGTCGACGAATGCGACGCGGTCGGGGAACTCGGTGTTGAAGGAGTTGCGTGCGAGCAGGGCTCCAGTGGCGAGGTCGACCTCTGTTTGCACATGGAGAAGCGTTTTTTGACGCAGATCACCGAGCACCCAATCGCAGTAGCCGGTAACGGAGAGGCGTCGTGGCCGTCTGGATACGTTGTGCAGCTTGAGCAGGGTGAACTTTACCGGTGCGTCGATTGCCACATACACCCACACTTCCGAAAAGATGCCATGCTCCGTGTGTTCAAAGACGCTATAACCGAAACCATGGCGAATAACGTAAGGGGTCGCACCGCGTGCCGGGTAGGGCATCGGCGACCAGACTTGGCCGGTCTGCTCGTCGCGCAAGTAGAAGGCCTCGCCGCCCAAATCCTGCACGGGATCATTGCCCCACGGCGTAAGGCGAAACTCGTGTGCATTCTCCGCCCACGAGTAGGCGCTGCCGCTTTCGGAAATGACGGTTCCGAAATACGGATTGGCGAGGACATTGACCCACGGGGCGGGCGTGGACTGGTCCGGTTGCAGGGTGATCACGTATTCATGGCCGTCGCGGGTGAATCCACCGCAGCCGTTAAAAAAGAGAAGGTCGCGTGGAGGAAGTGGTCGCGTTGGTTCGGCCACGGGCGAACGCAAGGGAATCAAACGCGCAACGAAAGGCTCGTTAATGCTGCGCTGCGCCAGTTGTTCGGACCAGGTGCCGTTGGCGTCGTCGAAAACCATTCGGGCCACGCTTTGCAGTAGCACCCGATCATCGTTGGGCATTTGCTCGATGTGGCGGACAAAGATGCCGCCGGGCTTGTCGAGCATCTGTGCCTCAATGCCCGAGGCGATTAATGAGGTGATTTTTTCATGAAGGCTTTGGCGGTAGACCGATGGATCTTGGTTAAGAATCACGAGTTCTACGGTCAGTCCCTTCGTCCGCCAGTAGGAGTGAGCGCGGATCAGTTGCCGTACAATTTCAAGTTTTTCCGCATCTCCGATCCTGATCAATACGAGCGGAGCGTCGCCCGAGATTCCGTAGGCCCAGAGGCCATTTTGACCGCGACGGTTATTGATCAGGACGCCGGGATTAGCCCGTCGGGTGGCATCGGCGTATATCAATGCGCTCGAGAGGCGGCCGTATATTTGCGCCTCCGCTTCAGAGGCATTGAGGTGGCGGAGCGTCACTTGGCTATGGGTCCAAGCAAGCTCAAAGGCGCGCTCAACCATGCGTGGGCTTCGATATTTTTCCAGCAGGGCGAGTGCGTGGTCCCGTGTTTCGGTCATGCCCAGCACAAAGTCAAAGAGAGAGGTTTCTCCGGGGAGCAATGTGACAGCGCGGCGCAGGGCCACGATAGGATCGAGGACGGAACCAACGGTGTTGGAGAGAGTAAATTTGCCCTGCAAGGCGGCGGGACGCACCAAGGACTGCCCACGGCCGATAAAGCGGTTTCGGTCCGTCTCGTAGGAGATAGGACCTAGCTCCCCTCCTTCGTTGGTCAAAAGATGAAGCAAGAAAGGAGGTTTTTCTAAAGCGGAGCGCGGTCGTCGGGTGCAAAGAAGCGCGTCAGAATTGCGGATGAACTCAGTTTGGACGAATAGGTTGCTAAAAGCCGGATGCGCGGCGTCAGCGGCGGGCGGGGCCAGCACGACTTCGGCATAACTGGTGAGTTCGATTGTGCGCGGGCTGGAGGAGCGGTTGGTTAGTCTTACGCGGCGTAATTCCACGTCGTCTTCCGGAGACACGCTGATCTCGGTATGTATTTCGATACCCGCATGTTTTTGGCGGAATTCCGCTCTGGCTTGAGTGAAAATCGCCTCGTAGTTTTTCGTGGCGCGCAAGGTGGGTTGATGAGCGGCCGACCAAAGTTCACCCGTCGCGACATCGCGAAAATAGATGAACGTGCCCCAGCAGTCCCGTGTGGCGTCTTCGCGCCAGCGCGTGACCGCAAGCTCACGCCAGCGGCTGTAGCCACTGCCCGCGCTGCTCATAACCACATGATAGGTGCCGTTGGAAAGTAGGTGCACTTGGGGGGCTGGGCCCGACGGATCAGTGAAGATTCGCATGGCATCGTCTTCGTTGGCCACAAGCCGCGCTTCATTGAGCTCATCTCCAGGCGAAAAATCGCTAACACCGGTCTTCGGTATGCGCTCCTGCAGCAGCAGGTCGGTGGCTTTGAGTAAGGGGCAGGCCATGAAGCGCCGCTGCATGGGGCGATCCTTCAAAAGAAAGGCCAGCGACAAAAAGCTCATGCCTTGGTGGTGAGCCATAAAGGACTGGATGGTCACCTGAGGTGCGTCGGGCGGTAGCCGCGAGGGCGTGTAGTCGACCGCTTCGTAGAAACCGAACTCCGCTTCCTGGCCTTCGGCGGAGAGCCGTTGCAGATTTTCGCACGACGCGCGCGGAGCGACCATCAAGGCCATCACCGTTGCATAGGGCGCGATGACCAGATCCTCGGCCAGTCCGCGTTTCAGCCCCAATCCGGGCACGCCGAAAGCGCGGTATTGATAGTTGAGATGCACGTCCGTGCGATTGTAACCCGATTCCGAAATGCCCCAAGGCACTCCGTGCGAGCGCCCGTACTCGATTTGATGTGCGACCGCTGCGGCGCACGATTGTCCGAGTAACGTGTTGTCATACTCTGGCATGACCAGCTGGGGCATGAGGTATTCAAACATCGAACCACTCCATGAGACTAAGGTCGGTCCCCCGCTGGAGGACACCAGCAAGCGCCCTAGTGAAAACCAATGCTCTTGCGGCACCTGCCCCAAGGCGATCGCGACGTAGCTGCACAGGCGTGCCTCCGACGCGAGGAGATCGTAAAAGCTTGGGTCGCTTCGCTGATCGGTTACGTTGTAGCCGATGGAAAAAAGGTGGCGTCGTTGATCGTAGAGAAAGGCGAAATCCATCCGCGCAAACGTGTCACATTGTTGTGCGAGAGACTCGATCACCCCCAGCCGTTTGCGCGCGTGGGCGGCACCTTCACGCAAACCAGACAGGCCGGTACTGAAGGGCGTCAAGGCGGTAGGCTCGAGCGCGGCTAGCTGGCGCAGCGTGAGCATTCGACCCGGTTCGTGCGCCCCGTCTTTGTGGCTGAAGGCGGTGAGCCAAGGGGCGAGGTGCAGCAGATCGGCCCGTTGTTCGTCGCATTCACGGGCCAATGATTTGGCCCAAACGATAAGTTCAGCCTGGGAGTTTGAGGCGAGCTTGGCGGCAAATTGAGTGGCGATTTCCGCCGCTTGTTCCAGCCGAGCGAACGCGGCATGCAGGCTTTCGGCCGGTGTGCTGAGGACGACTTCGAGCTGGCTTAATTCAGCCACGGCACCGGCGAGGTCCTGTAAGAGACGCAGCGTGTCGAGCAACCCGTGAAATACCTGCGCCGGGAGGATGGGCGCGTCGCATAATTCGCGTAGTCCAGCGCCGCAGGTGAGCAGGTGCCCGGCGAGATTGCCGCTGTCGACACTGGAGATGTAGAGCGGTTGAAGTGGCTTGAGCGTGCGCGTGTCATACCAATTGAAGAAATGACAGCGATAACGCTCTAGCCTTTGCATGGTGGCGAGAGCGTCCTGCGTGCGTTGCAGCAGGCGACTGGTTGAGATATAGCCGAAATCATGGGCGGCCAGATTGGCTAACAAAGCGAGGCCGAGATTGGTGGGGGAGGTTCTGGATGCGACGAGTGGGCCGGGGTGTGCTTGGAAATTGTCAGGTGGCAGCCAGTTCTCCTGCGCGGTGACAAACGTTTCAAAAAAATGCCAAGTTTTGCGAGCGATGCGGTGAAGAAAGTGCAGCTGTTCTTTGCTCAGCCCCGGCGCTGGCGGCACGATGGGTTGGCTGATCCCCCAAGCGATGACCGGCGCAAAAGCCCAGAGCGCCAGCAGCGGAAAGGAGATCGCGAGTAGGTCTGGTTTTTCAAAAACCAAGTAAAACCCACAGCCAAACGCCAGCGCGGGCGCGGTCCACATGGTGGCGGTGAAGCTTAACAGGTCTGAACGTGTTTTGTATTCTGCCTCGCTGGACGCCTGCCACTCCAGCAGATGCCTGCGCGTGCACAGCAGCCTTAGCCAAGTGCGCCCGATCGCATCGAGGCTGATCAAGGCGTCGTAGGGAAGAAACACGAACGTGAAAAAAATCTGGAAAATTTGCCGCGTGAGGGCGCCCGCCACGGTTTGCAAATGCATGATCCAGGGGACACTCGCGGATTTGCCACTCAGCGAAAACAGGGAGGGCAAGACAGCCGGAAGCGTGACAAGCAAGATGCTCAACGCCAGAATCAAACCGACCGTTTCTGGAAGGACGAACCAGCCGCCAAGGATCAGGAGTAGCAGTGCGGCGGGGACCAGACTGCGCCGCAAATTATCGAAGATTTTCCAACGCGAGAGTCCGCTCAGGGGATTTGCAATGCGTCGGGCATCGGGGCCCGGCACTCTTGGCAGCAGCCATTGGCTGATTTGCCAATCGCCGCGAATCCAGCGGTGGCGGCGGCGGCTGTCGACGTTGTAGCGCGACGGATATTCCTCGTAGAGCTCGATATCGCTTACAAGGGCCGAACGCGCATGGCAGGATTCCAGTAAATCGTGACTGAGTACCGTGTTTTCAGGGAAACGTCCTTCCGTGACTTTTTCAAAGGTGTCGACGTCGTAGATGCCTTTGCCGATGAATGAGCCTTCTTGAAAGATGTCCTGATAAACATCTGAGATGGCCCGTGTGTAAGGGTCGATCCCGGCGTCACCGGCAAAAACCCGGACAAACCATGAACGGCCGGAGCTGGGCAGGCTGACCCCGATGCGCGGTTGTAAAATGCCGTATCCCTCGCTGATAATACCGGTCACCGGATCTAGGGTGGGCCTATTTAGAGGGTGGGAGAGGGTTCCCACCAATCGGCGCGCCGCATCTCGCGGCAGCTGCGTATCGGTATCAAGGGTGATGACATAGCGGATGGCCGGCAGCAGGCTGGTTTCACCGATCACGCAGGAGAAACAGTTTTTCGCACCGCCGCGTAAGAAAGCGTTGAATTCAGAGAGCTTCCCGCGTTTGCGTTCGTAGCCCATCCAGACGCCCTCGCTGGCATTCCAGCGGCGGGGGCGATGAAACAGAAAAAAGATATCCGCGCGGTCTGCGCGATGACGTTTAGCGAGCTTGCCTATGCCCTCGCGAACACGCTCGAGAAGCTCATTATCTTCAGGTGTATTTTCCTGTGAGGCGTCGCGAAAATCGGTGAGTAACGCGAAGTGCAGATGGTCATCGCGGTTGGCGAGGTAGTGGATTTCGAGGAGTTCTAGCAGGCGGTCGATTCCTTCGGCATTGCTCAATAACGTCGGCACCGCGACCATGGTGCGCGATTCCGGGGCAATCCCGGTGGAATAATCCATGCGTGGCAGTTGGCTTGGTTTGACGAGGCAGGTAGCCAGCCAATTCATGACCGCTACGGCGAGTTGGCTCGCGCAAAGTAGAAAAACTGCGCTGAAAATTAGCAACGGCGCGCCGTGGACCCCATGATGCTGCACGAGCTGCACTCCACCCATCGTAACGAGGAGGGTGATAAGGGTTACGCCTCCCACGTAAAACATCAGCGGAAAACGTTGAATCAAACGTTCGCGTCTCGCGCTGAATGACAGCTGCAGTGGCTTTAAACCTCGTTCTAATTCCGCTCGTCCTTTGTCGATCAGATAATAACCTACATGGGCGCTACGGACTTCTCGGCCTTCGGCTTGCGTTACGGATTTCGCTAGGTCCACAGCCAATTGCGCCACCTCGACTTCATCCCGGCGACTCTGGCGGGCGAGGGTCTCGACTAGGTGCCGATAGCGGTCTCGCGTGGAAAAATCCATGTCGGCGTAAACTTCCGCTGGATCTTGACGAAGCGTTTGGTCGACGTGGCTTAGCGTCTCGACGGACTCCTTCCAATCCATCGCGCTCAGGAAGCGCAGGCTGCTGATGCTATGGCTGACCGAGACTTGATCGGCGGCCTGATTCTGGCTTTCCCTGTGTACGAGCTGTTCGCTGGACAGGCCCTGTTCGACGAGTCGTTGCTCCAACCAACCGCGTGCCAGATGCAAAACCGGATTTTGTCTGGAAAGCCGTTGGCAGAATTCCGCCACGAAAGAGCTCGTTAGTGGGAGGTCGGACCTAGCCATGTCCGCCACGGTAAGGACCAATTGCGAGGGGTTTTTTTCTGCCATGTCCTGCAGACGGTCGACCCAGGTGTCGGCCAGATTGCGTTCTTCGCGGGCGATGGCTAGGCGACGGGTCACGCGGGCCAGATTCTCAATCAAACCCAAGCGCAGCATAATGGGCACGGCCCACAGCTCGCCTAGTTTCAATGCTATTTTGGTTTGATAGGCGGCAACGAATCCTCCGAGCGAAGCCGCGTCGAGCTGAGCGTCCGTGTGCGCGATCACTTCGAGCACGAGATCGTACACACGCGGATAGCCGGCCAAGGCACCACTGGCGAGTCGGGGTAATTCGCGGCTATATCCTTTAGGGAAATGCCGTTGTGCCATCTGGACCTGCTCCTCGATGAGATAAAAATTATCGAGCAGCCACTCGGCTGCGGGCGTGATGCGCCGCGATTGATCGACCTGTAAGGTCGAGCGGTTGAAAGAGCGCAGGACTGCCTCGTTTTCTTCCAGCCTAGTGAGAAGCTGGTGACCTCCTTTGCCTAGAGTAAGCGCATGAGAGGAGGCAAGGTGCTTGGCGTGCTGCGAGAGTTGCTCAGCATTAAAGAGCTCCGCTCGAAACGGTGTGGTGGGCGCAGTGGCTCGAAACGACTGCGTCTTCTCTGCTACCCATGCTGTGATACGTGATGCCACAGATTAAATTACGCGTTTTTTGATGCAAAACACAATCACAGCTTCGATGAAATCGTCGCTTTGGGGTAAATGCCGATGCTTGCATCGGAGATTTTTCGAAAACAACCAGCCTGGCAGGCCGAGTCACTCGGCTTTGTTGGGCGCGACGTGGAGGCTGGGAATGCTTATCTGCTCGTGCGCGGGAGCGTGAAATGGAAAAGCGCGCCGCTTTCTTCGCGGGGTGTGTAGCCACAACTCCCGCCTTGCAGGGTAATCAAGCGATGGACGAGCGATAGGCCCAGCCCCGGCGAGTGCTGCGAGTGCAGTTGTTCAAACGGCCTGAAAAGAAGCGGAATGACGGTGGAGTCCACGCCGTCACCGCAGTCTGCGATGGTGAAGCGATAAGCCTCTCCATCAATCGACCCGTTGAGCTGGATCCGCGCAGCTGGACCACCATGCCGCAAGGCGTTTTGCAGCAGGTTTCTCCAGATCACTTGAAGCCAAGCAGGGACGCCGCTGACGCTGGGCCACAGGCGGGGAGATTCCACGGTGGCGGACGCCTGCTGGATTTCTTTTTCGAGCTCGGCCAGAACGGATTCCAGCACTTCGCCCATTTCGACCTTGTGCATCTTTACCGGTTCGGCTGAAGCGCGCAGGACAAAGCTAACACGCTCGATCAGTTGCGAGATTTCGGCTGAGGAGGCGTCAATATTTTGCAGGATTTCGGCGATGGTTGCCGTCTCATCGGCAGGCACGATCTTCAGCACACAGGTGCCGGTGTTTATACAGCTGATCGGAGTGAGCACATCATGCCTAAAGCGGCGCGCCACCGTCTTCAGGTCGCCGCGCAGGCGGTGGTTCTCCACCCGCAACGCATGCTGTTCAAGCGCGGCGCGGAAAACGCGAGCGAGAGACCGCGGCGTCCATGCTTCCGGCGGTACGGTATCCACGCAGCCGGAGGTCGCGGCGCCCAGCGTCACGACGGGAAAGAGCGGCGCACCCTCAGGGTCGGTGTTGAGTGGTTCGGTTCCCTCGGTGGCGGCGCGCACCACGAGCACGCATTCCGCTTGGGAGAAAAAATTGGCTGGTGATGGGCTGGCGTCGCCGACGATGATTTCCGCCGTGGGAAATTCGGCGCGAGCGGCGGTTAAAACAGCTTCTCGGGCGTCGTCAGGTAACTGAACCAAGATGAAGTGGAGAGAGGGCATAAGGGAGGCAGCAGAGATCACGATGCGCGCGAGCGAGCTCGGGTCAACTGGTCGAGCAGGCAGCGCCGGTCGTCGAGATCGTAGGGCTTGATCAGGCAGCCGAACGCACCGCGGCGGCTCGCTTCTTCGGCGACGTCGTCTTTGGCTTCCGCGGTGAATAGGATGACGGGTGGCGCAGCTGGTTGCATCCGCAGGCTCGACAGATAATCGAGGCCGGACTCGGCGCCGAGATGCACGTCGAGAAAGATCGCTTCGATTGTTTGCGCGCCGAGCAGCCGCGTGGCCTCGGCGGTGTTGTGCGCTGTAAAGGTGACGCAGCCCAGCGTGCGCAGCGCGACGGCGGTGACCCGAGCGAGGTTGGGCGAATCGTCAACGACGAGCACATTCATGCCGAATGAGGCTTGGCGGTGGTATCGGCTTCGGGGCCGGGTAGCACGCGGGCGATGGCGTCTTCCAGCACCTCGATGGTGATCGGCTTGACGAGGTGAACGGAGAAGCCGGCGGCGCGGGAGCGGACGAGGTCGTCTTCCATGCCGTAGCCGCTGAGGGCGATGCCGGGGAGGTCGGGTTTAAGCGCGCGCAGCTCCGCCATGAGCTCGTAGCCGTTGCGGTCTGGGAGGCCGACGTCCGAGATCACGAGGGCGAAGTCGCCCGCTTGGGCGAGGCGTTGCGCCTCGGCGGCCGTCTTCGCGGCGGCTACCTCGAAGTCGCGGCGTTTGAGCAGGTGCGTAAGCGTGAGGCGGGTGGGCCCGTGGTCCTCGACGAGGAGCACGCGGCGCAGACTGGCGCGGGCGGCGACGGCTTTGCCGTTGGCGGAAAAGGGGTGCAGGGAGTGGGGGCGCGGCGCGGTTTTTTGGGTTGGCTTGAGTGTCTCGGGACGGTCGGCCGCGGCGAGGGGGAGCTCGACCACGAAGGTGGAGCCGCGGTTGCGCCCGTCGCTGCGGGTGTGGATTTTTCCGCCGTGGAGCTCGACCAGCATCTTCGAAATGGCGAGGCCGAGGCCGAGGCCGCCAAAGCGGTGGTGGCTCGATCCGTTTGTGGCGTGCTCGCCTTGCGAGAAGGCTTTAAAAACGCGGGCGATTTCCTCCGGCTCCATGCCGATGCCCGTGTCGGCCAGCTCGATGATGAGGCGGGTGTTATCGCAACGCGTGGTGAGGGTGATCGTGCCTTCGGCCGGGGTGAATTTCACGGCGTTTTTCAGCAGGTTCCAAAAGACCTGTTGCAGGCGAACCGAATCGCCCAGCACGCAGGTGGAGTGGGTTTCAAAGCGGCATTTGAGCTGCAGGCGCTTGTCGATCACTTCGGCGCTGACGTTGGCGAGGGCATCTTTCAGGATCGTCTGCGCGTCGCAGGGGCGTTGTTCGAGCTTGAGCTTGCCGTGGGTGATGCGCGTGAGGTCGAGGAGGTCGTCGATCAGGCGCGCTTCCAAATCCACGTTGCGTCGGATCAGTTCAAAGTCCTCGCGGATGTTGAGGGGGAGTTCAGTATTGGCGGCGGCGGCGCTGGCGAGCAGGAGTACGGGATTGAGTGGTGTGCGCAATTCGTGGGAGAGGGCGGCGAGAAAATCGTCCTTGGCCCGGGAGGCCGCCATGGCTTCGTCGCGGGCGCGTTTGAGCGCGGTCTCCTCATTTTTGCGTTGGGTGACGAGGCGGGTGGTGCCGACGACGGCGGCGACTTTGCCGGTGGCGTCGATGACGGGGCTGAAACTATACTCGTGAACGTCGATGACGCCGCGGGCGTCGGCGAATGGGGTCTCGCCGCGCAGGGGTCTTTTGGTGTCGATGACCTGCTGGACTTGGGCCTGAATGCGGGCGGCGAGCTCGGGCGGATAATCGAGCTCATAACAATTTTTATTTACGATTTGCTCGAAGGTGCGGCCCCAAACTTCGAGCAAGCGCTGGTTCGCGTAGATCCAGTTGCCTTTGAGGTCGAAGGCGTAGGCGAGGTCGGTGATGTTGGAGAGGATGGTGTCGAAAAGCTGCGCCTGGCTTTTGATGTGGCGTGAAAGTGTTTCGAGGGCTTCGACCTGTTGCTTGCGTTCGGTGATGTCCTGCACGACGCCGACCATGCCGAGGATGCTGCCGTGCGGGTCGTAGTAACAGCGGCCTTTGGCGGCGACCCAGCGTAGGCCGCCATCCGGGCGGCACACGCGGTATTCTATGTTGTAGTCAGTTCGGTTTTCGAGCGCGGCGCGCAGGGTTTCGCGGGCGCGACCGCGATCTTCCGCGTGGATCAAGCCGCGTAACGTCGAGCGGGTCTGCCCGGGCTCCGCGTGCATGCCGTAGATTTCGGCCGTGCGGTCGGAGACGGCCATGAGGTCGGAGGAGGCATCCCAAGTCCAGTCGCCGAGGTTGGACGCCGCCAAGGCGAGGCTGAGGTGGTCGGCTACTTTCTGGATTTTGATGTGGGCGGTGCGTTCTTCGGTGACATCCATGACCATGCTGACGACACCGAGGCAGTTGCCGTCGGAGTCGAAAAGCGGGTCGGGGAAAGGAACGACCCAGCGGCGGCTGCCATCGGGACGCAGGAGATAGACTTCGGTGCCGCGTACCGCGCGTTTCTCCCGCAAGGCAACGGCCACCGGGGATTCCTTCAGCGGAAATGAAACCCCCTCCAAGGTGGTCATGCCAACCGCGCCACACCAAAACGTTTCTTCGAGGGCGGGCGCGCGTCCCCAGAGTTGGGCGGCGGCGTCGTTAAAGAAGGTGAGTCGCCCGTGTTGGTCGATGGTATAACAAGCGATCGGGAGGGCGCGCATCAGGTGGCTGAGCCGACGTTCGCTTTCGAGCAGGGCGGCCAAGCTGTGGGCACGGGCATACATGGGCCAGACGCGGCTGAGGATGTTTTCGAGGTGGACCAGCTCATCCTCGCGCCACGCGCGTGGTTTTTCCGTGGCGACCGTGAGCAGGGCAAGTCCGGACTCGTCGCGGACGATGGGCACGGTCGCGTGCGCTCCGATGCGGAGCGTCGCGTAGCCCGCGTGCAGGTTTTGCGTGAGGGGAAGGGGGCGCACATCTTTTATCGCGAGCGGGCCTTTGGCCAAGGCCTCCCCGAGCTGCGGCATGCCGAAATCCCGTGTGTCGTGAGTGCCGCTGATCGAAGCGAAACCCTCGCGCCGCCAATCGTCCTTCACCAAAACGAGAGAGGGTTGGGTGCGGGAAATCGTGGCAAAACAGCAGCGGTCCACCTCGAAGTGCAGGCCGACGGCGGCGGCGGCGGTGCTGAGGATATCGTCGGGATCAGAGAGCGGGCTCAGGAGATGGCTCAGCTGGTTGACAAAGCTGACCTGGCGCTGGGTGCGCTTCTGTGCGGTGATATCGTGCGCGATTTTTGACGCGCCGATAATGCGGCCAGCGGCGTCTTTGATCGGGGAAATGGTGAGTGCCACATCGACGAGCGAGCCGTCTTGGCGAACGCGAATGGCTTCTTCGTATTTGATGGCTTCGCCGCGTCGGACCCGCGTGAGGATGTCGGTCTTCTCGTCCTGCCGTTCGGAAGGACTCAGCCGATGCACCGATTGGCCGACGATCTGTTCGGCGGTGTAGCCGAAGATGCGCTCGGCGCCCTGGTTCCACGACGTGATGATGCCATTGAGGTCTTTGCCGATGATGGCGTCGTCGGAGGATTCGACGATGGCGGCGAGCCGGCGTGCGGCGCGGTCGGCTTGTTTTTGTTCGGTGACGTCGACCAGCATACTTACGATGCCGGTTAGGTTGCCACGCGTATCACGCATCGGCGAGGCCTGTGGCATGACGAGGGAGCGGGTGCCGTCCGGTCGTTCGATGATGATTTCGACGCCGCGGACGGCGCGGCCCTCCCGCAAGGCGACGGCGGTGGGGCACTCGGTGTGGCGGAGCGGCGTGCACTCAGGGGTGAATATTTTGTGCGAGCCGCACCAGGATTCACGGCCGATCTCGGGCGTGCGGCCCCAGAGGGTGGCGGCGGCGTCGTTGTACACCGTGAGCCGGCCTTGTGCGTCACACATGTACGCGGCAATGGGCAGGCCGCGCACGAGCTCGCGGTGGTGCCATTCGCTCTCACGCAGTGCGTTGATCGCGAACTGGGTTTTTTCCAACATGGCGTTGAAGGAGGCGGTGAGAAGACCGAGTTCATCGCGGCCAAACTGGCGGGCGCGGAGCGAGTAGTTTTGGTCAGTAGAAACCGCTTTGGCGGTGTTGGCCAGTTCGAGGATGGGGAGGGCGAGGATCCGGCGGAGGATGGAGGCGATTTGCCAGGAAAGGCCGATCATCAATAGTAGGATGCACAGCACCCCGAAGGCGTAATTTTGCATGCGCGCGTAAACGCCGGTCATGCTGGCTTGGAGGCAAAGCGTGCCCAGCCGCCGGTTGTTCTCAACGACGGGTTCGACCGCGAAAATGTTGCCGCCGACCCTGCGCAACCCAACCGGATCGTCCGCGCGGATGATGACCTGCTCGCTCGGGATCGTGGCGAAGCGGGCTAAGACGCTGCCTTGGGCGTCGTAGAGCACGGCGGCGGTGATCTGTGGTTCGGCGCGCAGGGCTTCGAGATTCTGCGCGGCGGTTTCTGGATCGTCGAACGCGACCGCCGCTGTGCTGCTGTTGGCCGTGACGCGCGCCAGCGTTTCTACGGTGTGCAGTAGACTTTTGCGGTAGCCGAAATACTCGATGCTGAGAAAGGAAAGGCACGCCACCACGAGCGCGATCGTGCTGGTGATCACCATCGCCAACGCCAGTTTGCGCCGAACAGGAAGATCGTTGAGCCAGTTCATAGCTGATCGCCCCAAATTTGTTTCGAACGGCCCTGGATGGGGAACTGAAACCATGGGCCGTCGTTCCGCGTCTGCGGACTCGAGGCGTGCGCGGAAGTGGGCCGGTTGCCGGTGGTTTCGGTCGCGCAGAATAGCTCGCTGCCCGCTGGTGGGAACGGAAACTGAGTCTGATTATGCACCACCACCGAGACCTGAAGCAGCTTGGCGCTGATCTTGAGTTGGGCACCGCGGGCGTTCTCGGGGTTGATGTGGACGCGCACTTTGCCTTGTTCGATCGCAAAGCCGATCATGCCGCCCTCGAAGGCAAAGCGATCGGCGTCGCCTTTGAGTGTCTTTAACAGAGCCGGCAGGGCGCTCATTTCGGAACGGCTGATGAAGAGGATTTGGCCGTTGTCGATGGGTTCATTCCGGCGATAACGGCGGACGGTCAACGCGCGCCCTTTCACGGTTTCCCCGGACACGATCCGGTCGATGGCGAGCCCGAAGGGGTCATCACCGCATATGCCGATGACGAGTGGTTTTTCAATTGGCGGCAGGGCCGCGTCCGGCCATTCGACGAAGCGCACGAAGTTGAGCAAGAAGGCCGCCTTCAGCTCGTACTCCGAGGGCGCAGCGGCGTTGGCCAAGGGGGCGCACATCACGGCCGCACAGGCCACCAGCAGCAACCAGACTTTTCGCGCGGTGCGTGGGGAGGCGTTGTGATTTTTTTTCAATCGGCTCATGCGCGTTGAAGGGAGGCTAGAGGCTCAGTTGCGCCAGGTGATTTTGGCGAAGACGCTGCGCTGCAGTTCTTCGCGACCGGGGCCTGGTGAACCATACTCCGCGTGTTGATTGTGCAAAAGGTTGCGTCCGAGCTGGGCGAATTGCACGTGGCGAGTCACCTGCCAGGCGAGTCTGATATCTAATTCGGTGTAGGCGGGGACGGTGCCGGGCAGGCCGCCATGGTTAATCCGCAGCGTGTCGACCCAGCGCAGGCTGACGTCGAGTTCGACCTGCCTCGGTAAATCCATCCGGGAATGGACGGCCAGCTGGTGGCGCGGGTCCACGGTTTCATCGAGGGCATTTTGCAGATCGAACGTGCCGGGGCGCCGCCAGACGTTTTCGCGCATGAAATTAAAGCCGGCGTTAAGGCGCCACCACGGAGCGACTTGGGCGTCGGCGTTTAGCTCGAAGCCGTGGGTTTTGGCCTGGAGATTGTTTTGAAAGATGATGGGGAGGGTGGTCACCGGCGTCGCGCCCCAGCTGCGGAGGTGATCGTACTCGTTGTAGAAAACCGAAACCGATCCAGAGAGCCACGGGGCGGGCTGCGCGCGGTAACCGGCCTCGTAGGCGATGACCGTTTCGGAGATAAAATCCGGCCCGCCCGCGACCAAGGAAAGGGGCGGCGCCGGTTCATACAGATGCCGGTCGAAGCGCGAGGGCATCCGCACGGCGCGGGAAGCGGCCGCCCACGCGTTTTGGCGGGGGGCGAAGTTCCCTTTTAACCTGGCGGTCGGTTCGTACTTCAGCCCGGTGTAGTCGTTGTGTTCCAATTTACTGCCGACCGTGACAACGAGGTTGTCGGAGACCTCGTTGTCATCCTGTAGAAAAAGGCTCGGCCGACTGCGAGTGAGCCGCGCCGGCAAAATGGCGACGTTGGGTGCCTGCTCTTCCACCCCATCACGCATGAGGCGGTGGCCGATCCCGCCGGTGAGGCGTTGGCGAAGGCCGAGCCGGGCGGAATGCCTGAGCGCCAGATCGTAGGTGTTGAGATTGTCCTTGAGAAAACCGGCCGGGGCGAAGGGAGAAGCGGCGAAGGGGACGGCGATGTGGGTGTGATCGACGTAAAACGGTACCTGAGTTTCGGAGGAATCGGTCCCCTGGCGCGACCACCGGCCGAGCAAGTTGCCACCGCCAAGACGGGCGCTGTCGCCGCTTTGCACGGCGAGGTCGCCGGCGTAGAGGTCGCCTTGCACGGTGACCGTATCGGAAGCGGAGGTGACCGCGTCGACCCGGAAGCCGCCTTGGCCCTGTTTCCAACCATTCGAGGCTTTCCGCCCGTCGTCGAGCACGCCGGGATCGGCGGTGAGGAATTTCCCGTACACGCGGAAATGCACCTTGGGCGCGGCCTGACCGCCATAGCGCACCGCCAGCGTGTGGTGGAGTTCGTCGCCCCGGCCGGCCTCGACGAGCACGCCCTGAGTGTCGCGGGCGCTTTTGGTGTTGATGTTGATCACGCCGTTCACCGCGTTCGCGCCCCAGAGCGTGCCGCCCGGACCGCTGATCACCTCGATCTGCTCGATGTCCTGCAGCAGGTAGTCTTGGGCGTTCCAAAACACCCCGGCAAAAAGCGGCGTGTAAACAGAGCGCCCGTCGATGAGCACAAGCAGTTTGTTGCCGACATTGGCATTGAAGCCGCGCGCGCTGATGGCCCAGTCGTGCGGGTTTTTTTGCGCGACATTAAGATTGTTGGCCAGGCACATGGCCTCCGCCAGCGTCGAGGCGGTGGAGCGGTTGAGATCGACGTTGCGGATAACTTGGATGGCGGAAGGCGCGTCGTTAAGTTTTTCCGTATAACCGGAGACGGACGTGACCTCGACTTGCAGTAGTTCCTCAATCGTCAAGTCCTGCAGCCGCCGCACCGCCGTCTCCTCCTTGGCCTTTGCAACGGGTGCGATAAAGATCAACGCCAGCGCGATGCTGACGCGGGACGTCGCCGCATCGCGCAAGCGAAGCCAAAACCGCGCTCGCGAGGGCAGCGGTGTCGACGAGCACTCGATAATAATTTCCCGCGCACAGGTCGCGCTGAACATAAAAAGAGAGAAATAAAGTGTGATGCCGCTCCGCGGTCTAGGCCAAAGCGTGGGAAATAAAATCACGCTTTTTTAATAGAGCAAGTGCTCGGGACAAGTTATGGGGGAAAGGGAGTGTAGCGCCACTCTGCCACCTCCCGTTCGACGTCTGGGGGAACTTCCCGGGTTCAGAAAACCCAGCGCCGCTGGAGTGGCGGTCGGCCTGCCCGCAGCGGGTGCGGACGAGTGGGTGCGGCGTCCGGAATATCCCTCCGATGAGGCACCTGCGATGATCAAGCGGCTAGAATTTAGCCAGCTGATAAGACGCGGGCGGTTGAGCTTGGGCCTAGGGTTGGTTTTCCTGATTATCTGCCTCTTGCTGGGGCAGCTTGTTTCCAAATCGGGTTCAGGGGCCACCTTGAATAATCTTCAGGACGGACTCGCGATTTGCGGTGGGATGGCGATGTGGCGTCCTTTGGCGGTCTATCTCGATTGACTGGCGGCCACTGCTCGAAGAGCGACGCCGAATCGATCTCTCGGCCCGGATCCGGGTTCGAATTGTGATGAAGGGCGGGTGGTTCTCACCGCGCGAGTACAAGAGGGCGAAGACGCGCAAGCCGCTGCCTAAGTTCAGCCCGGGGGCCAGGTGAGCTGGCGTTTGGCGAGGAGGTGGACGTGCAGGTGGGGGACGGATTCGCAGGCGTCGGGGCCGTTGTTCACCACGAGGCGGAAGCCGTTGGCGAGGTTGAGCTTTTTCGCGAGCAGGCCGGCGACGAGAAAGAGGTGGCCAAGCGTGGCTTGGTCGACGTCGGTCGCGGCTTCGACGCATGGGATGACTTTCTTCGGAATGATCAGCAGGTGGACGGGCGCCTGCGGCTGGATGTCGTGGATCGCGATGCAGAGCTCATCCTCGTGCTCAATGCGGGCGGGGATTTCGCGGTCGATGATTTTTTGAAAGAGAGTCTTCGCCATGATGAAATTGTTGATGGGTGATAATCCGGAAGCAATCCGGAGACGTGCCAAAATACTAAGCGCCACGGCGTTGCTGTTCTAGCTTTCCTGCGTTCCTGCTTCGCAAAGCGGAGAGCAGAGCATTTTAATAAAATGCCGTAGCCGTTTAATCACTGATGGCGTTTTGCGTAGGCAGCGAGCTTGCTCGCGCTTGGCCTGAAGCGCGCGAGCGAGCGGGCGGCTTAGTTTGCAGTAACGCGAGAAGCTTCGGGACGCCTTAGCATTTAGCATTCCCCACGATGAGTTTTCCGCCACAGAGAACACAGAGCCATGAAATCCGTTCTGCTTTTCCTCTGTGGACTCTGTGTCTGGGCTCCGGCTTGGCTCTGTGGTTAATCCGAAAAATACTGAGATGCAGTATACTAGTTTAATCTAAAACGCGCTAAAGAAACAGCAGCTGCAGATTGGCGCTGGGCGAGGTGCGGGCGGCGGCGAGGTCACGGATAAAGGCGAGCGTGTCCTCGTAGGCTTGCACGCGTTTGGGTGTGGCGCGTCGTTCGGTCGGGAGCAGGGCGGGGCGGAGATTGGTGACGAGCAGGGTCGACTCGCGGTAGCGGGCGAGTTGCTTGAGGCCGGTCATGATTTCGCTGCGGGCAAAGAGCGGCGTGGCGGCTTCGTGGGTATTGGCCGCATTCCAGTGGAAAAAACCGTGGCTGGGTTGCTCGCTGAAAAACTGGGCCAGCAGTCGCGTGGCGGCTGCAGTGAACGCGGCGTCATACTGCGCGGCGGCTGCGGGATTGGCGGTGGTCTGTTGTTCGAGTTCGGCGAGGCTGAAGGCGATGGCCGACTGGATCTGTTGCGCGAGGTAGAGGTCGTGACCGGTGACGTGCGCGAAGAGGGCGTTGATGAAGTGCAGGCGACGCAGTTCGTCGAGGGAGGCGGCGGGCATGGTGGATCGACTCGGAGGAGGGCAGGGCGCGGGCGGGGCGTGTTGCCTCGCGGGCGGCTCAGGACTTCTCGGGATGATTTTTCCCGAGGCTGCTGATTTCCTGCATGAATTCGGAGACGTCGCGAAATTCCTTATACACGCTGGCGAAGCGCACGTAGGCGACTTGGTCGATTTTGCGGAGGCGTTGCATGACGGCGTCGCCGATGGCCTGAGAGGGGATTTCGCTCTCGTACATGGCTTCGACGGCGTCGATCACGTCTTCGATCAGCATGTCGAGTTGTTCGCGGTCGACGGGGCGTTTGTGCAGGGCGGCGCGGATGGCGCGGACGAGTTTCTCGCGGTCAAAATCTTCGCGGCGTCCGTCGCGCTTGATGATGACGAGGCCTTCGCGCACGAACATCTCGGTCGTCGTGTAGCGGTGTCCGCACTCCAGGCATTCGCGGCGGCGGCGGATGGTGCTGCCTTCCTTGCTGATGCGGGAATCGATGACTTTATCCTCGATGGAGGTGCATTTGGGGCAGCGCATAAAAAGATTGGGTGGGCTGCTTAGTTGAGGCTGAGGAAATTTTGCAGGATGCGCATGCCGCCTTCGGTCGCGATCGACTCGGGGTGGAACTGCACGCCCCAGATCGGGAGTGTCTTGTGGCGCAGGCCCATGACTTCGCCCTCGGCGGTCTCGGCGGTGATTTCGAGGCAGTCGGGAAACGTGGCGCGTTCGACAAGGAGCGAGTGGTAGCGCGTGGCGGCGAAGCCCTGCGGCATGCCGTGGAAGACGTCTGTATCTTTGTGCTGGATCGGCGAAGTCTTGCCGTGCATGAGGCGGTCGGCGCGGATCACACGGCCGCCGAAATAGTGGCCAATGGATTGGTGGCCGAGGCACACGCCGAAGATCGGTTTCTTGCCTTTGAAGGCGTCGATCATGGCGAGCGTCACGCCGGCTTCGGTCGGCGAACAGGGGCCGGGCGAGAGGAGAATGCGGTCGGGATTGAGGGCGAGCGCCTCGGCGGGCGTGATCTCGTTGTTGCGGAAAATACGCTGTGCCACCCCGAGCTGGCCGAAGTATTGAACCAGGTTGTAGGTGAAGGAATCGTAGTTATCGATGACCAGAAGCACGCCGGGAAATTAACGGCGTATTGACACACCGGTCAAGCGTGGGGGTAGTGGGAGCGGCCTTACAGTGGCCTACCGACCATGTCCGCACACTTTCAGCTGCTCAAAACCGACACCGCCACCGCGGCCCGCCGTGGCCGCCTGCAAACCCTGCATGGCGTGATCGAAACGCCGATTTTCATGCCGGTCGGCACCCAGGGCACAGTCAAGGCCGTGACGCCTGTGCATCTGCGCGAGATCGGCGCGCAGATCATCCTCGGCAACACCTATCACCTCAACCTTCGCCCGGGCAGCGAGCTGGTGCGCGACCTCGGCGGGTTGCACCGCTTCATGGGCTGGGACGGCCCGATCCTGACCGACAGCGGCGGCTTTCAAGTTTTTAGTTTGGCCAAGCTCCGCGACATCCGCGAAGACGGCGTGGCGTTTCAATCCCACGTCGACGGCGCGAAACTTTTCCTCGGTCCACGCGAGGTCATGACGATCCAGGCCAACCTCGGCAGCGACATCGCGATGGTGCTCGACGAGTGTCCGCCCTGGCCCTGCGACCGCGATGCCTGTGCGCGTGCCGTCGCCCGCAGCCACCGCTGGGCCGGACAATGCAAACAGATCGCCACCGACAACGGCTTCCTGCCGTCGGGCCACCACGTTTTCCCGATCGTGCAAGGTTCGACCTTCGACGATCTGCGGCGCGAGGCGGCGGAAGGTTTGGTATCGCTCGATTTCCCTGGCTACGCCGTGGGCGGCGTGAGCGTGGGCGAACCGGAGCCGGAGATGTTGAAACAAGTCGGCGCCACCACGCCGCACCTGCCCGCTGACAAACCGCGCTACACAATGGGCCTCGGCACACCGCCGCAGTTGCTCAAGATGGTCGCGCTCGGCGTCGACATGTTTGACTGCGTGCTGCCGACCCGCGTCGCGCGCAACGGCCTCGTCTTCACACCCGACGGCCCGATCAATCTGCGCAACGAAAGATTCCGCACCGATCCACGCCCTATCGTCGAAGGCCTGGCAAACTACACGGCAAATTTCTCCCGCGCCTATCTGCGCCACCTGACCGTCGCGGGCGAGATGCTCAGCGGCACCTTGCTCACGATTCACAATCTCCATTTCTTCCTCGATCTCATGACGCAGGCCCGCGCGCACATCGAGGCCGGCGACTACGGCGTGTGGCATCGCGCCTGGATCGAACGTTACGAAGCGGGCTTAAAATAAAAAAGCCCGCACGTAACCGCCCGGTTACCCTGAATCGTAAACTTTGACTGGCGCGGGCATGTTTTTTTAGCATCTTTTCAGTTATGCGAATCTTGGTCACCGGTGGCGCTGGCTTTCTCGGCTCAAATCTTTGCGAACGACTGCTTAATGACGGGCACGAGGTTATCTGCCTCGATAATTTTTTCACCGGGCGGAAAACCAACATCGTCCACCTTTTGCCAAATCCGAATTTCGAACTCGTGCGGCACGACGTGATCGATCCTTTCAAGTACGAGGTCGACCAAATCTACAATCTCGCCTGCCCGGCCTCGCCGCCGCACTACCAGTACAATCCGATCAAGACGACCAAGACTTCCGTCATGGGCGCGATCAACTGTCTCGGCCTCGCCAAGCGGTTGAAGGCGCGCGTCTTTCAGGCGAGCACCTCAGAGGTTTACGGCGACCCGGCGGTTCATCCGCAGCCGGAAAGCTATTGGGGTAATGTCAACCCCATCGGACGCCGCTCGTGCTATGACGAGGGTAAGCGCTGTGCCGAGACGCTCTTCTTCGACTATCACCGCGAAAACAAAGTCGATATTCGCGTCGTGCGCATCTTCAACACCTACGGCCCGCGCATGCACCCGAACGACGGCCGCGTGGTATCCAATTTCATCGTACAAGCGCTCAAAGGCGACGATCTCACCATTTATGGCGATGGCGCGCAGACCCGGTCCTTTTGCTATGTCGATGACTTGATCGAAGGCTTTGTCCGCCTCATGAAACAGACCGAGACGGTCGGACCAGTTAACATCGGCAATCCAGGCGAGTTCACCATGCTGCAACTCGCTGAACTCACGCTGAAACTGGTCGGCGGAAAATCCAAGATCGTCCATCAAGCACTGCCAGCCGATGACCCGCGCCAGCGTAGGCCCGACATTACCCTCGCCAAGCGCGTGCTTAAGTGGGAGCCGACCGTGCCGCTCGAAGAAGGCCTTAAGCGCACGATCGCATATTTTAAGACGCAGATCTGACGGTTGGTCGGTGGTGGGCGGGTCTACCTTGGTCCGCCTGTGTGATTGCAAACCGGTGCGCGCTCAATCATGGAGCGCAGCTTTGGGTGCTGCTTTCAGCGAGTTGTCCCCACGGTTCAGGCTTGTTGCGACAGATTGAGTGCGCGAAGTTTTACCAATGGGTGAAACGGACGATAAAAAAGACTACTATGACCGCTTTGGCGGTGTTAGCCGTTTATTCGGCCGCTTAGGGGTTGAACGACTGCGTGCCGCGCACATCGCCGTGGTCGGCATCGGCGGCGTCGGCTCGTGGGCAGTCGAAGGTCTCGTGCGCAGTGGCTTGGGCGCGGTGACGCTGATCGACCTGGATGATGTATGCATAACCAATGTAAATCGCCAGCTTCCTGCACTCGACGGGCAAATCGGGCGCCCTAAGGTGAGGGTGGTTTCCGAACGGATGCGGTTGATTAATCCATCCTGTCGTGTCGAAGCCGTTGCGGAGTTTTTCACTCCATCCAGCGCTGAACGGCTGCTTACGCCACGCTTTGACTGCGTGGTGGATGCGATCGACGGGATGACGAATAAGGCGCTGCTGATCAATGCGTGTGTGCAGCGCGGTCTGCCCTGCGTGACCGTTGGTGGCGCAGGAGGGAAGAGTGATGCCACTCAAATCCGCGCCAGTGACCTAGGTGAATCGACCGGCGACGACCTTCTGCGGCAAGTGCGCAAAAAACTACGTCGCGTTCACGGCTGGTCGCGCGGCGAAGGTCAGCTTTACGGCGTGCGCTGTGTGTTCTCGGCGGAGAAACCAGTCTTCCCCTGGGCAGACGGCACGTGTTCAGCCGAACCAGAGGAAGGAAGTAATTATCGGCTCGATTGTCAGAGTGGATTTGGCTCTGCTGTCTTTGTGACCGGAGCCCTCGGTTTGGCGGCGGCCGGAGAGGCTGTGAAAATAATTCAAAAAACTTCTTGAGGTCTGAGTGAGTGGCAGCATTGTCCGCACTCCCATCAGCGGGCTACGTTGAAAGACGAAGCAAACGGATGGGTGTTCTTTGAGGATTAAAAGTATTTAGCTTTAAGAA